>Ga0207714_1000010_pt1 | contig 114847 bp, 107 predicted proteins | sample PonA232FremontCA_2_FD_187270 | JGI IMG/M metagenome (GOLD analysis project Ga0207714, IMG submission 187270) | Marine sediment microbial community from Fremont, CA, USA - Pond A23 Sediment 2 (SPAdes) | ecosystem: Environmental > Aquatic > Marine > Unclassified | place: USA: Fremont, California... | reverse complement strand
TCGCTCAACTCACATGGCACCCACCATGCTCGTTTCACGATCGCGACAAAATCGCCGGGAGCGATTTTGCGCGCCAGCCCCGAAGGGGCGAGGCGCATGGATGCGCCGAGCAATATCGACTCGCTGTGCCACGCGCTCGCTACGGCACAGATTTCCCGGACAGGCTCCTGGGCATGAACATTGGTTGTCACATGATCTGGATAGCCAACGAACCGAAAGACTCGTTGAGGATCCTGACAATCAGCGCATTATTTGCGTTCTCTAACGATTTTCCCTGGCGCGCCTGGCGTCTTGGCGAGAAACCGATTTTGACTTTCCTCCGCGTACTCGGCGCCTCCGCGAGAGGCCGATTTTGACCTTCCCGTGCAATCGTGATCAGCCGTCAGCATCCGTGGCGGTGATCAGTTCCAGCCAGTGGCGTACCGGCAGGCCGGTGCCGGTCTGGATGTGGGTCAGGCAGCCGATGTTCGCGGTCGCGATCATCTCCGGCGAGCCGTTTTCGAGGTTGCGCACCTTGTCGCCGCGCAGCTGCTCGGCGAGCTCCGGCTGCAGCACGGAGTACGTACCGGCGGAGCCGCAGCAGATATGCGGGTCGGCAACCGGTGTCAGTTCGAAGCCGATGCGCCGGAGCAGGTTCTCGACGCGCCCGCCGAGCCCGAGACCATGCTGCAGGGTGCAGGGGGCGTGGAAGGCGATGCGGGCAGAGACACCGTCGGCCGGGCGGAGGCGGTCCGCGTAGGGCTCCAGCAGTTCGACCGGATCGGTGGCGAGCCGGGTCGCCTGCTGCGCACGTTCGGTATACGCGGGGTCCGCGGCGAGCGCGTGTGCGTACTCGGCCACCTGGGCACCACAGCCGGTGGCGTTGACCACGATGGCGTCGGCGCCGGCGTCGAGCTCGGGGGCCCAGGCGTCGAGGTTGTGGCGGATCCGTTCGCGCGCCTTGTCGGGCTCGCCCAGGTGCTGATCGATCGCGCCGCAGCAGCCCGCCGCGGGGATGCGCACCGCCTCCATACCCAGCTCGGTGAGTACACGTGCGGTGTGGGCATTGATGGCCGGGACGAGTGCTGGCTGTACGCAGCCCTCGAACAGGATGACCCGCCGCATCGGCGTCTGCGCCGCGCTCGGCCAGGGTGCCCGGCGGGCAGTCGGCACGTGGTGGCGCAGCATGGCCGGCATCAGCGGGCGGAAGGTGCGGCCCAGCGCGAGCAGCGGCGTGAACAGCCGGCGGTGCGGCAGCACCGTACGCAGCAGGCCCCGCATGATGCGCTCCTGCCGTGAACGCGGTACGCGCTCTTCCACGATCTGGCGCCCGAGGTCGGCGAGTCGGCCGTATTCGACGCCGGAGGGGCAGGTGGTCTCGCAGGCGCGGCAGGTCAGGCAGCGATCCAGATGGAGCTGGATCGACGGGGTGGGCTCCGCGCCCTCCAGAACCTGTTTGATCTGATAAATGCGCCCGCGCGGGCTGTCGAGCTCGTCACCGAGCAGCCGATAGGTCGGGCAGTTGGCGAGGCAGAAGCCGCAGTGCGTGCACTTGCGCAGGATCGCGTCGGCCTCCTGGCCGGCCTCTGTATCGCGTATGAAGGGTGCGAGATTCGTCTGCATGATTGGGCCGAGGTCGCGTCAGAATTCCGGGTACATACGGCCGGGGTTGAGCACGCCGTGCGGATCGAACGCGCGCTTGAGACGCCCATGGAAGCGCGCCAGCGCGGGTTCGAGTGGCGTGAAGACCGCCGTAGCGGCGTCGCCGCCTCGAAACACGGTGGCATGCCCCCCGATCGCGGCCGTTTCCCTACGTATCCCTTCGGCGGAGGCGTCGCTGCGGAGCCAGTGCAACTGGCCGCCCCAGTCGACTACGCGTTTGCCGGGGAGATCCGGGCTCCGTCCACCGGGCGGCAGGGAGAGTCTCCAAAGCGGTTCGGCCGTATCGCCCCGGAAAAAGTCCATCGTGTGATCGCGCAGGCGGGACCAGAACGTCTCGTCGGTCGGAGTGTCGCCACCGAGCCAGTCGGCCCCCGCAGTAACTGCCGAGGTGGCGCCGGCGAGGCGGATCCAGGCCCGGTCGCCATCATGCGCCGCACCGGTGATGGGCGCGCCGTTACGCAGCGCGTCTTCGATGCGTCCATGGATCTCCTCCGGCGCCATCTCGAGGCACACCGTGCGCTCGGTTTCCGGGCGCGGCAGTACCTTGACCGAGACCTCGAGTACCACCCCGAGCGTACCCAGCGCGCCGACCGTCAGCCGCGAGACGTCATACCCGGCGACATTCTTGATGACCTCGCCACCGAAACGTCCGACGCTGCCATTGCCGTCGACGATCCGTACGCCAAGGAGGTGATCCCGCAGTGCGCCGGCGAACGGCCGGCGCGGACCGGACAGCCCGGTGGCCACGGCGCCGCCGAGTGTCGCTCCGCCGCCGAAATGCGGGGGTTCGAAGGCGAACATCTGGCCGTTGGCGGCGAGCAGCTCTTCGAGTTCCACCAGCGGCGTCCCGGCACGCGCGGTCAGCATCAATTCCGTCGGCTCGTAGTTGAGCACGCCGCGATGCCGGCTCACATCGAGCGCTTCGCCGTCGAGCCGATGCCCGTAAAAAGGTTTCGAGCCCCCGCCCCGGATCGCCACTGGTGTACCCGCCGCGGCGGCGTCGCGCACGCGGGCTGCGATCGCTTCGGTCTGGTCGTCGTCTTCGCTCACGGTCCGGTCAGTATCGCTCGAGTTCGGGATGGGCCACTTCGCCGTGGTGCACGTGCATGGCGCCGAACTCCGCGCAGCGGTTCAGTGTCGGGATGGCCTTGCCGGGGTTGAGCAGGCCAGGCGGATCGAAGGCGCGCTTGATCGCGAAGAAGGTCTCGCGCTCGGCATCGTTGAACTGGATGCACATCTCATTGATCTTCTCCACGCCGACGCCGTGCTCGCCGGTGATCGTGCCGCCTTTCTCGACGCAGAGCTCCAGTATGCGCGCGCCGAACGCCTCCGCCTGTTCAAGCTCGCCCGGCGTGTTGCCATCGTAGAGGATCAGCGGGTGCAGGTTGCCGTCGCCGGCGTGGAACACATTGACCACGCCGAGCCCGTGTTCGCGGCCCATATCCGCGATGCGGGTCAGGACCTCGCCCAGGTGTTTGCGCGGGATCGTGCCGTCCATGCAGTAGTAGTCGGGCGAGATGCGCCCGGCCGCCGGGAAGGCCGCCTTGCGCCCGGCCCAGAAGCGGGCGCGCTCGTCGGCGTCGCGGGCGACGCGCACTTCCGTCGCCCCGCTGTCGCGCAGCAGCGCGTCGACGCGCGCGGTGTCGGCGACGACCTCCTCGGTACCGCCATCGAGCTCGCAGATCAGGATCGCGGCCGCATCGGTCGGGTAGCCGGCGTGCACGAAATCCTCCGCCGCCTTGATCGCTGGACCGTCCATCATCTCCAGACCGGCCGGGACGATGCCCGCGGCGATCAGTCCGGCGACGGCGTTGCCCGCGGTCGCCGCGCTGTCGAAAGCGGCCAGCAACACCTGCTTGGTCAGCGGTTCCGGCAACAGGCGCACGGTCGCCTCAAGGATCACGCCGAGCATGCCCTCGGAGCCGTGCATCAGCGCGAGCAGGTCGTAACCGGGCGTGTCGAGGGCCTGGGATCCGACCGTGACGATATCGCCCTCGATGGTCGCGAGCGTGACGTCGAGGACGTTGTGCACGGTCAGCCCGTATTTGAGGCAATGCACGCCGCCGGCGTTCTCGGCGATGTTGCCGCCGATCGAGCAGGCGATCTGCGAGGAGGGATCGGGCGCGTAGTACAGGCCGTGTGCCGCGGCCGCCTCGCTGATCGCGAGGTTGCGGACACCCGGTTGCACGCGTGCCAAACGCCGTTCCGGGTCGAGTTCCAGAATCTGATTGAAGCGGGCCAACGACAGCAGAACACCCTGCGGATGGGGCAGGGCGCCGCCCGACAGGCTCGTGCCGGAGCCGCGCGCGACTACCGGGACGCCCAGATCATGGCAGGTGGCGAGGACCGCCTGGACCTGTTCGATGGTGTCGGGGATCGCGACCACCAGCGGCAGCTGGCGGAAGGCCGACAGGCCGTCACTCTCGTAGGCGCGCCGTTCGGCTTCCTCCACCACCAGCGACCGCTCGGGCAGGGCCGCGCGCAGCCGTTCGATCACGCGCGGGGCCTGTACGGCGAATGCGGTGTCGTCAGTGTGGTATGGGGTTGTGGCAGTCATATCTCGATTGTACGCGTATGCTCGGGTGTATCACGAAATTCCCGACCCGCAGGCCGTATCACCCCGTCGCGCGGACGGGATGATCCGGGCCCGGGGAACCGTTAGCCGCCCAGCGCGTCGCCCGCCGAGCCACCTCCCGGCGCAGACTCATTACCGCCGCCGTACACTTCATTCGGCAGCCAGGTAACCAGGTCCGGGAAGATAATCACCAGGAAAAGCGCAAGCGCCTGCAAGGCCAGGAACGGCAGCGCCGATTTGAAGATGGTCCCCATCGTGATCCACGCGGGGGCGACGCCCCGTATGTAGAACAATGCGTAGCCGAATGGTGGACTGAGGAACGACATCTGCATGTTCACCAGGTACACCACGCCGAACCACAAGGCGACATCGCCCGGATCGACGCCCGGCAGGCCGAAGACGCCGGTAAACTCCATCGACTCGACGATCGGGATGAAGATCGGTACGGCCAGCAGCAGGATGCCGACCCAGTCGAGGAACATGCCCAGGATGATCAACAGGATCATCATGATCATGAGGATGCCGTAGGGGCCGAGTCCGGTGCCCTGGATCATCTCGATCACGAAATCCTGTCCGCCCTGGCGGATATAGAAACCGACGAAGATGGTGGCGCCGAAGATGATCCACATGACCATCGAAGTCGCTTTCAGCGTGGTCATCGCGGCCGTGTGCATGTTGGGCCAGGTCAGCCGCCCGTGCATGGCGGCGACGATCAGGGCGCCGAGCGTGCCGATCCCGGCCGCCTCCACGGCGGTTGCGAGACCCGTGAAGATCACGCCGAGGACGACGAAGACCAGCACGATGGGCGCGACCATGTTGCGCAGCAGCCGGATCTTCTCGCCCATGCTGACCCTGTCTTCCACGGCCAGCGCCGGCGCGGTGCCCGGTTTCAGGGTCGCGCGGATCCAGATATACAGGGCGTAGAGCCCGGCCAGCAGGAGACCGGGGAGTAGCGCGCCCATGTAGAGTTCGCCGACGGACTGCTGGGCAACCACGCCGTAAATGATCGCGAGGATCGATGGCGGGATCAGAATACCCAGCGTACCCCCCGCCATGACCGAACCGAGCGCGATCTTCGGGTCGTAGTTGCGTGCCAGCATGGCCGGCAGGGCGATCAGGCCCATCGTTACCACCGCGGCGCCGATCACGCCGACCATCGCGGCCAGCAGCGTGGAGGCAGCGACGGTCGCGATCCCGAGTCCGCCCTTGAGCGCGCCCAGCCACTTGTAGGCGACATCGAACAACTCATCGATCAGGCCGGCCTTCTCCAGCACCGCGGCCATGAAGATGAACAGCGGGATGGCCGAGAGCTGGTAGTTGGTCATCAGCGGGAAGATGCGCGAAGGCATGATGTGCAGAGCCGCCTGATCGCTGATGAGATAGAGGAACACGACGCCCAGACCGCCGGTCACGAAGGCCAGCGGGAGGCCCGCCATCAGCAGCGCGATCAGCGTGCCGAACATGATCAGCGTGAGCCAGGAGATGTCGACACCCTGCAGGATCGCCTCACTCGTGAACGGCGCCTCGCGCGGGAAGTAGATGAATATGTTGAAGATCTCGCCGATGGCGATCATCGCGATCACCACGGCGGCGATGACCAGGCCCTTGCCGAGGCGGCGGCTGCCGTCGCCCTCCGCCATGGCGATGCGGAACGCCTGCCAGTCCTTGATCAGGCGTGCGATGCCCTGGATCAGCAGCAGCAGGCCACCCAGGAACATCGTGAATTTGATCGGGTAATACTGGATCGCCCACTCGGTGAACGAGACCTCGTTGCGGTAGCCGCTCGCCCAGAAGTAATCCTCGGAGGCCATCGAGTTCGCGAAGAAATTCCAGGCGGTGGATGTGAGGGCGAGGCTGAAAATGAAGAAAAAGACCGAGGTCAGGACATCCAGACCGGCCTTGGTGATACTGCGCAGGCCCGCGTAGACAACGTCGACGCGAACATGGCCGTCCTCGCGCAGCGTGTAGGCCCCAGCGATCAGATACTGCATGCCGAACATCAGGAACATGGACTCGTGGGCCCAGTTCGTCGGCGAGTTGAAGGCGTAGCGGGCGAGGACTTCGTAGGAATAGATGAACGGTGCGATCAGCGACCAGTAGGCGACGTATCGACCGGTGAAGCCCGATATCCGGTCGGCGATGCGCGTCACCAGGTTCCCGGCCACACTGACGTTATTCGTACTCTCCGGTCCCGGCGCTTCACCGGTCGCTTCGGCCTCGGCCCCGCCGGACGGCACTTTGCCGTGACGGTAGCTGCGGTCCACCAGATACATGACCACAAGCGGGCCAATCAGCAGCAGGGACCAGTACAGCCAGTGCGGCATCTGCCAGGTGAGCTGGAGATCGATCATCGTGCGCCTCGCGGATGCGGGGATTCGAACGGGGCCGTGCCATTACTGGCACGGCCCCTCCGGATCCGGTTTGTGGTAGCGGATCGACCCGCCGGATCAGATGTCCAGCGAGTAGTCCTTGACGTCCTCGTCGGTGATGACGGCGATGGACGGGTCCTTCATGGTCTCGAGGTGGACCTTGAAGAGCCGCGCGGCGTCTTCGTCCTTGTTGGCCCATTCGAACCATTTCGGGATGGCGGCCTCGCGGAAGCGCTGGGCGTCTTCCTCGCTGAGGTGGATCACCTCGACGCCGGCCTCCTCGTACTTCGGCCACGCCTCGCGGTTGGCCTCCTGGATCGCCGCATAGTGTTCGCGGGAGTAGGAGGCGACCAGGTCGCGCATGATGTCCTGGGTCTGCGACGACAGCCGCTCCCAGGTCCGCTTCTGCACGGCGATGTCCATCAGGTCGACCGGCTGATGCAGGCAGGGCGTGGAAGGTGGCCCCATGATGATGTAGTCGGTCACCTGGTGGAAACCGAGCTCATAGTTGACCGCCGGGCCAACGAAGTCCGCCGCGTCGATGGTGCCCTTCTCCAGCGCCGGATAGACCTCGGAGCCCGGGAGCAGGGTGGTGCGTACGCCGATATCCGCGAACGTCTCGGCGACAATGCCGCCGGGGAAGCGGATCTTCTTGCCCTTGAAGTCGTCGAAGCTCCGCAGCGGCTCCTTCGAATGGATCAGGTTCATGTCGTGGTGGACATGACCGAGGAATTCCATCCCGAACTTCTCGTACAGGTCACTGACGATGCCGTAACCACCGTAGGAACCATACATGATGTCCCAGTGGTGCGGCAGCGACAGCGCCATCGGGTAGGAACTGAAGAACACGCCCGCGGGCATTTTGCCGGCCCAGTACACGGTGAACATGTTCTGGCCCTCGATCACGCCGTCGCGGACGCCATCCATGAGGGAGAAATCGCCGACGATGGAGCCGGCCGGATGCGGTTCGACCCGCACCTCGCCACTGGTCAGTTCCTGCACTCGCCCTGCCCAGTTCTCGAAGGTCTTGTAGCCGACGGTGCCCGGCTGCCAGGAACTCTGGATGCGCATACGGATACCGTCGCTGGTATCGGCGTTGCCGATGGCCGGTGCCCCGAGGATCGCACCGCCCGCGCCGAGCGCGGCACTCTTTTTGAGAAAACCGCGCCTGGATGAGCTGACGGTCTCGTCCTGTGCCGCCTTCTGGTCGAGACGATCGTCTTTCTGGTCTTTCATGCCTTATACCTCCAGATTGGCCGCGACATGCCTCGGGTGGCGGGAACTTGTGGCCGTCGTTCAGCAAACGGCCCCAGTTCAGTGTCCCGTCCCCGAATGGTTGGTGGCAGCGGCCCCGGGGTGCATCGATCGTCGGAGGCGCGCTGCCGGCAGGCGGGAAACGTTAGCATTATCGTTTTTCCGGCTGCCCTCCTGCATGAACTCAATTGCCCATGTGCCGGCGACCTGTCGCGGACGGTTTGCCGCATGGGCGGTCGCGCACAGACACTTTAATCCGGTTTGAATCATCTGGCGCGACTGTATTGTTTATCAGAGCATTTTCGCGGCGGCAAATCGATCTGTATACCGGCGCCAGCTGCGCGGCCGTACGTGACGCCGATGAACCGCGTCACGCCGGGCCTGTGTAAGAGACGCAGGTGCGGCCATTGCCGGCGCGGTGGTGGCAGCATTCCTGCGCGCGAGCGGCGGCCAACCCCCATCCGTAGACGTCGCCCGGTGGTCGTCCGCGCCGGTCGAGCAGGTTACACTGTGGGACATGAGCGTATCCGATGACCCCGGCGATCGACCTCGCGTCGGTCTGTTCGTGACCTGCCTGGTCGATCTGTTCCGCCCCGGCGTTGGTTTCGCGGCGGCGACCCTGATCGAACAGGCGGGCTGTGAAGTCGTCGTCCCGGAGCAGACCTGTTGTGGCCAGCCGGCATATAACAGCGGCGATCGCCGTGATGCGCGGGCGCTGGCCGAGCAGGTCATCGCGAATTTCTCCGATTGCGATTACGTGGTCGCGCCCTCGGGTTCGTGTGCCGGCACCATCCGCGAGCACTATCCACGCCTGTTCCCCGAGGCGGAGGAGCCCGAGGCGCACGCGCGGGCAACGGCCCTGGCCGCCCGGACCCGGGAACTGCTTGCATTTCTGGTCGATGAGCGCGGCCTCGAACTCGAGGGCGTTCGGTTCGACGGTACCGTGACCTATCACGACGCCTGTGCCGGACTGCGCGAGCTGCATGTGCGCGAGCAGCCACGGCGCCTGCTGCGCCAGGTAGCCGGACTCACGCTCTCGGAGTCGGAAGGCTGCGAGGAGTGCTGCGGTTTCGGAGGCACCTTCTGCGTCAAATACCCGGAGATCTCGACCCGTATGGTCAGCGACAAATGCCGGCGCTTCGCGGCGAGCGGGGCCGGGACCGTGCTGGCTGGGGATCTGGGCTGTCTGATGAATATTGCCGGCCGCCTCAGTCGCGAAGGGTACGATCTGAACGCACGGCATGTCGCCGAGGTGCTCGCCGGGATGACGGATGCGCCGGCGATCGGGGAGGCGGAAGGCCTTCAGGGCTGAGGGCCAAGGGCCAAGGGTTGCCGGTTTATTGCGTAGGCCGGCTTTCCCCGGCACCCCGCGAATTCAACACATGCGCCGGTGTCCGCCGCCGGGGAATGCCGGCATTGCGCGGTATGCTCCGGCCAGGGTTCAACGCCGTGGACCGCGCACGGCCGGCCTGCGTCCTGAGGGCGAAGCGATGGAAGTCGAGAGCAAGCGTTTCAAACCGGCCGCGCGGGCGGCGCTTCTGGATACGCGTCTGCAGAGTGCGCTGGAGAACATCCAGACCGGGTTCCCGGGCAAGCGCGCGCGGGCGATCGACGGACTGCCCGAGTGGCCCGAGGTCCGCGAGCATGGCACGGCCATCCGCGACCACACGATCGCCCATCTGGACACCTACCTCGAACGCTTTGAACGGCGGGTCGTGGACAGCGGCGGGGAAGTGCACTGGGCCAGCGATCCGGCCGAGGCATGCAGTGCGGTCGCCGCGATCTGTCGTGCGGCCGGCGCCCGCACGGTGGCCAAGGGCAAGTCCATGGCGACCGAGGAGATCGGTCTCAACGAACACCTGGAAGGCGAGGGATTCACGCCGATCGAGACCGATCTGGGCGAGTACATCCTGCAGCTGCGCGGCGATCACCCGAGTCACATCATCGCGCCGGCGATCCACCTCAAGCGCGATCAGATCTACGACGCCTTCCAGGCGCACCACGACCCGGCGATGTCCTCGAACTCCGACGGCCATGCCGAGCTCCAGGCCGAGGCCCGCCGGGTTCTGCGCCAGCGCTTTCTGGATGCCGACGTGGGGATCACGGGGGCGAATTTCTGCATCGCCGAGACGGGCAGCACCGTCATCGTCACCAACGAGGGCAACGGCGATCTGTCGCAGGCGCTGCCGCGGGTGCACATCGTCGTCGCCGGCATCGACAAGGTCGTGCCGACGCTGGAGGACACCAGCACGCTGCTGCGCCTGCTGGGCCGCTCCGCGACCGGCCAGGACATCACCGTCTACACCACGTTCTCGACCGGGCCGAAGCGCCAGGACGATCTCGACGGGCCGGAAGAGTTCCATGTGGTGCTGGTCGACAACGGCCGCTCCGACATGCTCGGCGGCGAACTCGAGCCGATGATGCGCTGCATCCGCTGCGGTGCCTGCATGAACCATTGCCCGGTCTACGGCTCCGTCGGGGGGCACGCCTACGGCTGGGTCTATCCGGGGCCCATGGGCGCGGTGCTCACGCCGCAAATGGTCGGGATCGAGAACAGCGGCGATCTGCCCAACGCCAGTACCTTCTGCGGGCGCTGCGCGGAGGTCTGTCCGGTGAAGATCCCGCTGCCTGACCTGATGCGCCACTGGCGCGAGCGCGAATACGAGGCGGGTTATCAGCCGGCGGCCGCGCGCTGGGGGATCGGCATCTGGGCGTGGATCGCCCGGCGCCCGGGCCTCTATCACCGCATGGCACGGCTCGGCGGCCGCGCGCTGCGGCTGCTGGCACGGCGACGTGGCCGGATCGCACGCGTGCCGCTGGCGGGTGGCTGGACGGATACCCGCGATCTGCCGGCGCCGTCGAGTCGGACGTTCATGGATCAGTGGCGAGCCGGGAGACGCCTCCATTGAGTGCGCGTAACCAGATCCTCGGCAATATCCGTACGCGGCTTGGCCGTGAGACAGGCGACCCGGTGCCCGTCGATGAACGCCTGACCACGCATCCGGCCGGCCCTCTGCCCGGCCGCGGCGAGGGCACGGCGGAGGAACTGCGGGTCCGGTTCGTGGAGATGGCCCGCAAGTCCAGCGCCGACGTCGAGCAGCTCGGTGGCATCGAGGAGCTCCCGGGACTCGTCGCAGAGATCTGCGGGGCGCATGGTTTTGACGCCGCGGCCGCGATCGCACCGGATCCGGCATTCGAGGCGCTGCGGTGGTCAGACGCCGGCGTCGCGGTCGAGGCGCGCCGCGGTCAACCTGACGACTCCTTGAGCGTCGGCCATGCCGTGTGCGGCGTCGCGGAGACCGGCACGCTGGTTTTGGCCTCGGGGCCGCAGAGCCCGATCACCCTGAGTTTCCTGCCGGATGTCCATGTCGTGGCCCTCCCGGCCGACGCCATCGTCGGCATGTACGAGGAGGCCTGGGCACGCATGCGCGCGCGTGGCGACATGCCGCGAGCCATCAACTGGATTACGGGTCCGTCGCGTTCAGCCGATATCGAGCAGACCCTGCAGCTGGGTGCCCACGGACCGATCCGGCTCGTGATCGCGCTCTACGGATGATCCTCCGGAAGCTCTGATTAAAACCGTGCAGCGCGTTGGGGAGTGATGTAGGTCGGGGTTTTTACACAGGTTCCATAAGCCCGACCTGCATCATTCCTCAAAAAGCACGCAGCGGCGTGGCACGGTCGTCCGTGCGCGATCTGGAGCTATCCTCGTAGTACCTCCAGCCCGTGCGCAATGATATCCGGACCGCCGAGGCCCACCAGCAGGCAGGCCTGCAACCAGAACAGACGCGTCCGCTCCTGCTGCACATGGGCTTCGACCGAATCGACCGCCGCCGTTGCCGACAGGCGGAGGTCACGCTCGATATGCGAACTCAGGTCGTATACACGGGCCTCCAGACGGGGTGCGCGTCTGTATGTCGATCAAAGGGGTGTGGTGAACTGCACAGGCAGCCGACGCGCATGGCGGAGACTTTATCCTGACATGTCGCGGGTGCTTACCGGTAGAAAACGCCCGGATCCGGGCGTTTCGGCTGGCCCCGTATCAATTATCCCCGCAGAGGGATTCAGTGATCCGGCGGGGGATGCGGATGGGCGTGCGGTGCCGGGCCGCGATCGGCGCTGATCCCATTCGCTCCGCAAAGGTATCATGCGCCCGGGATGTGCCGGCGGGAGCCGCCAGCGGGATCGATACATTGACCGAGTATTTCGAAACTTTCGATGAACAGGGCCGTCCGGCCGGCCTCGCGGCGCGGCCGAGGGTCCATCGTGACGGCCTCTGGCACCGGGCCGTCCATATCTGGCTGTTTCGTTCCGACGGGCGTGTCTACGTTCAGCGCCGCGCCCCCGACAAGGACGTCTCGCCCGATCGCCTCGACGTGAGCGTAGGCGAGCACCTGCAACCCGGTGAGGATTTCCGCGCGGCGGCGTATCGCGGTCTCTCCGAAGAGCTCGGTGTGGTCGACGCCAAACCGATCGAGCTTGGAGGCGAACGCCGCGTCACGCAGCATCGCCCCGAAATCGGCATCCATGATCGGGAGATCCAGCGGGCATTCCACGCCGTCTACGACGGGGAAGTCGAACCCGAGCCGAGCGAGATCGCGGCCCTCGAACTTTGGACTATGGATCGCCTGCGGGCGGAGGCAGGGCGGTCACCGGATGCGTTCACGCCGGGCCTGCGCGCAGACCTCGCGGACCTCGATCTGCCCTGACGCGAAATGATCAAAGATGGAGATCGTAGGAATAGTACGCGTCGTCGCGCCCCCAGCCCTCATCCTCGTACAGGGTTTGGGCACTGACATTGTCGATGCCCGTGGACAGCGTGAGCAGGGATGCGCCGGTGCGAAGCCCGAGCGCACGCGCCTCGCGCAGTAGCATGCGGGCGACACCGCGGCGCCGGAACACCGGGGCCACGTAGAGATCGTGCAGGATCCAGGAGCGCGCGAGCGCGATCGAGTCGAGAGTGGGAACACGACGCTGCGACCCCGGCCCCAAGCTATTGGGGGAGACGGCGGGTTCATTGCGCGGTGACTGGCCCGCACTGGAGGGCGATCAGACCTGCGATGTGGCGATCATCGGCGGCGGGTTCACCGGACTGTCGGCGGCCCTGCATCTCGCCCGGGATCACGGCATGGATGCGCGTTTGCTCGAAGTCGGGCCCATTGCCTGCCCGGTCATGACGGTACCGGGCAATACGGCGCCTCGCATATCGGCAAGGGCTTCGCGCTGCGCCTGTGGGCGCTGCGTGGTGCGTATCTGTACTAGCGTTTCCAGGATCATCGTCAGACACCGCCTCCCGGCATCGGGGCGGCACGTCGGCGTTCGCGGACGGCCACAACAGCGATCGCGATCGCAATGGCGCCGAAAGTTACTGCGAACACGAGCGGGAACCCGACCGGCCCGAAGGCCGACATGGCGCCGCCGACGACCGAGGATCCGGCAATGCCGCCGACGCCCCACATGGCCGCGAAGGCGGCGTTGCCGGTGACCAGCGTCATGCCGGCAAACGATTCGCCGAGGCGGACGAGTGCGAGCATGTAGATCGCATAGTAGACGCCGCCCCAGACGAATACGGCGAACGCGAACAGCCAAGGGGTAGTCACTGTGAAGGGCATCGCCGCGGCGCTGGCCGCGGCGGCGGCCGCGCAGAAGATCATGACCGTGGCGCGCGGCACGCGATCCGCCACCCAGCCGATTGGATACTGCATGCTCACGCTGCCGGCGATCATCACGATCAGCAGGATCGTCCCGGTTTGCTCCGCGTAACCATGCTCGAGCGCATAGAGCGGCAGGAACGACATGGCGCCCTCATCGGCGAGTGCGACGGCCGCGGTCAGTACCAGCAGCAGGGGCGCCAGGCGCAGGAATGCGAATACGGGGACCGTGCGCTCGCCCGCGGGCAGCGTCGGCAGGGATCGGCGCACGGCCAGCAGGGGCAGCAGCGCGAGCAGTGGCAGCGCCGCGCCGATCAGGAACGGGGCCCAGCCGCGGCTGCCCACAATCGCGAGCAGGGCGGGGCCGAGCGCGAACCCGGCGGACAGGACGGCCGAGTAGAAGCCGATGATGCGCCCGCGGTGGTTGTCGCTCGCGATCTGATTGATCCAGCTCTCGTTGACGACGAGGATGCAGCCAAGCGCGATCCCGATCAGCAGCCGCATCGGCATCCAAAGCCAGGCGTCCTGCGTTGCGCCGATCGCGAGCAGGCAGGCGGCGGATGTGACGAGGCTGGCCACGGTCAGATCGCGCCCGCCGAAACGACGCATCAGGCGCGGCGCGAGCGGGGCCGATACGATCATGCCGATGGGCATCGTGGCGGCATTGATGCCGATCAGCCACTCGGGCACGTCCATGCGGTTCAGAATCAGCGCCAGCAGAGGATAGGTGAGGCCCTGCATGATCGTGAACACGGTCGCACAGGCCGTGATCGCGAAGGCGAGGCGCCAGATGTGTCGCTGCCGGTCGGGAGTGGTCATGATGACGTGCGCGGGAGTCCGGTAATGTTGCGATGGTACACGCACAATCGTACCGGCGCGGTTATGTTATCATGGCAGTCCGCTTCGAAGTGCTCCGTTTCTGACGCGCGTCCGGCTGGCGTCGAGGGAGTCCGCTGAATGCCCACGTTCGATAACGTGTTCTACGAGATCAGTGCCATCCTCGCGCTCGCGACCTTCGCCGGTGTGGCCGCCCTGATCCTGCGCCAGCCGCTGATCGTGGCGTTTATCGCGGTCGGCATCGTCGTCGGCCCCGCCGGCATGGAGTGGGTCGCTGCGGCCGACCAGGTCGATCTGCTGGCCCGCATGGGGATTGCGCTGCTGCTGTTCGTGGTCGGGCTACGGCTTGATCTGCACGTCATCCGCACGGTGGGGCCGGTAGCGCTCGCGACGGGCCTCGGGCAGGTGTTCTTTACCGCCGCGGTGGGGTATCTGATCGCCATCGCACTGGGTTTCGCCCCGATACCGGCGCTTTATATCGCTGTCGCCCTGACGTTCTCCAGCACCATCATCATCGTCAAGCTGCTCTCGGACAAGCGCGAGCTGGATACGCTGCACGGCCGCATCGCCGTGGGCTTCCTGATCGTGCAGGACATCGTGGTGGTCCTCGTGATGATCGGCCTGACCGCGCTCGGGTCGAGCGGTGCCGCCACGAGTCCCGCGCTGGAAGTGCTGCTGGTATTGCTCAAGGGGGGCGCGATGCTCGCCGTACTGGCGGCATTGATGCGCTGGGTGCTGCCGGGCCTGCTGCGGCGTCTGGCCCATTCCGGGGAACTGCTGCTGTTGTTCGCCATCGCGTGGGCGATCGTGTGGGCGAGCGCCGGCGATATGCTCGGTTTCAGCAAGGAGGTCGGTGCATTCCTGGCGGGTATTTCGATCGCGTCCACTCCGTACCGGGAACTGGTCGCCGCGCGCATGACCGGCCTGCGCGATTTCCTGCTGCTGTTTTTCTTCATCGATCTTGGCGCCGGGCTCGACCTCGGAGCGCTCGGCGCCAACCTGATGCCCGCCGCCGTCTTTTCGGTGTTCGTGCTGCTCGGCAATCCGCTCATCGTCATCGTGATCATGGGGTGGATGGGTTACCGCCGCCGCACGGGCTTCCTCGCGGGCCTGACGGTGGCGCAGATCAGCGAGTTCTCGCTGGTGCTGGCCGCGCTCGGGCTCAGTATCGGTCACCTCGATCGCGATACGGTCGGTCTGATCACCCTGGTTGGACTGGTCACGATCAGCGTGTCGACGTATATGATCCTATACTCGCACCGCATTTATCTGCGGTTCGCACCCTGGCTGGCCGTTTTTGAGCGGCGGGTGCCGTATGCCGAGACGCGGCTGCAGAGCCGGGCGTCGGACGACGGTCCGGATGTCATCCTGTTCGGCCTTGGCCGCTTCGGTTCCGCGGTGGCACGCATCCTTGCCGAGCGTGGCATCCGAGTACTCGCCGTGGATTCGGATCCTGATCGAGTGCGTTCGCGCAGTGGTGAGGGCTACGAACTGCGTTATGGCGATGCCGAGGACCCGGAATTCGTGGGATCCCTGCCATTGGACCGCGTGCAGTGCGTGGTCAATACACTGCGGGACCCGCACGTGAACCGGGTGCTGATTCACGGTATCGAGCACAGCGGCAGCCGCCCGCGGATCGTGCTGACCGCGGATACGGACCGTGAAGCGCAGGCCCTGCGTGCACGCGGCGCCGATGTCGCTCTGGTACCGTACAGTGATGCGGCCCGGGACGCGGCGGATCGTATCCTGGCCACCGGGGAGCCTTCACCCGCGGAGGCCTGACCGGTCGTTACTGGACGGAGACGATGATGCAGAGGTTTACGAGTGTGCTGTTCGTGGCGACGCCGGATACCGACGACGCAGACGCTTTCGAACGGGCGGTTCGGGTCGCGGAGGCGAACCAGGCCACGCTGACGATCGTCGACCTGCAGCAGGGCCCCGCCACACCCCTCGCCCGCGTGCCGGGCGGGCTTTCGCCTGAGCGCCTGCGTGCGGCGCTGGCCGCGGCAAGCGCCGACAGGCTGCAGCGGTACATCGATAACGCTGCCGGGCGCGTGGATCTCCACACGCGCACGCTTGATGGGGTGGGTTTCGTCGAGGTGATCCGGACCGTTCAGTCCGGCGGCCATGACCTCCTCGTGAAGGCCGCGATGGAGCCCGGAAGCCGGCGGCGGTGCCTGTTCAGCAGCTTTGATATGCATCTGCTGCGCAAATGCCCGGTTCCGGTATGGCTGGTCAAACCGGGCGCCGGCGGTGAGCGCTATCGACGCGTGCTGGCGCCGGTGGATGTGGACCCCGGTGGAGCCGAGAAGACCGAGCCATCGCTGAATCGGCACATCCTGGAGACGGCGGCGGCGCAGGCACTGGCGGACGGCTCCGAGCTCCACGTGGCACATGCGTGGCAGCCGGCGTACGAAGGGGTCCTGCGCAGCCGCGGTATCTTCTCGGCAGAGGACGAGGTCCAGCGGTATATCGAGTCGGAGCGCCAGGCGCATCAAGGTGCCTTCGATCGACTGGCGGACGATATGCGTTCATGGATCGGCGGTGAGAGTTGCGACTGGCTGCACCCGGTGTTTCATCTCCGCCAGGGCCAGGCCGACACCGTGATCCCGGAACTGGCCGATGAACTCGATGCCGACCTCGTGGTCATGGGCACGGTCGGCCGCACCGGTATCGCCGGACTGCTGATCGGTAATACGGCGGAGACGATCCTTGAGCGCATTGGTTGTTCGGTTGTTGCGCTCAAGCCCTCCGGTTTTCGCTCACCGATCGAGTGACAGTGACGGACGAGCGCTGCCGCTGCTACACGTGTGATGCCAGCGTTTACGAGTGACAGGCCGGATTACCGTGCTCCGCGACGGCGGCTTGTCTGGGCGGTGCATGCAGACATGCTGCAGACACGACGCGAAGAAGGTAGCCCATGCCGGAATTGCTGACGATCCTCTGTTGATTCGCATGGCGGTGACGTTCCTGCTGGTCGCGGCGGTTTCGGTTGCACGCACGGTGATCGCCGGGCATCTGCGCCAGCGGCAGAACGTCGCGGAGGAACGCCGCCGGCGGGCACAGTCTGTAGAGAGTGAGGTGATCAGCTGATTATCGGGAGATTCGCATGAAAGCGACGGTATTCATTGAGCCGGGAAGGATCGAACTGGAGGACAAGCCGGTACCCGATGTCGGGCCGAACGACGCACTCGTGCGCGTGACGACCACGACCATCTGCGGTACCGACGTCCATATAGTGAAGGGCGAGTATCCGGTGGAGAAGGGGCTCACGATCGGGCACGAACCCGTGGGCGTGATCGAGAAACTCGGCGCCAACGTCCATGGCTACGAGGAAGGCCAGCGCGTGATCGCCGGGGCGATCTGTCCCAGCGGTTACTCCAACGCCTGCCTGGACGGTCTGCATTCACAGGATGGTCAGAGCTGTGCCCACGGGCTCAAGCCGCTGGGTGGCTGGCGCTTCGGCAACACGATCGACGGAGCCCAGGCGGAATACGTGCGCGTACCCGATGCAATGGCCAATCTGTCGCCGGTCCCGCATGGCCTGACCGATGAGCAGGTGCTGATGTGCCCGGATATCATGTCGACCGGGTTCGCCGGTGCCGAGAGCGGCAATATCCGCATCGGCGATACCGTCGCCGTCTTCGCCCAGGGTCCGATTGGCCTGTGCGCGACCGCCGGCGCGAAACTCAAGGGCGCGACGACGATCATCACGGTCGACGCGGTGGCCGAGCGTCTCGAGATCTCGAAACGCATGGGTGCCAGCTACACCGTCGATTTCAATCGCGTGGATCCCGTGGACGAGATCATGCGCATCACCGACGGCCGCGGCGTCGATGTCGCGATCGAGGCACTGGGTCTGCAGCAGACGTTCGAGAGCTGCCTGCGGGTACTGAAGCCGGGGGGCACGCTGTCGAGCCTGGGCGTCTATTCACAGGATCTGAAGATCCCGCTCGACGCCTTCCATGCGGGGCTCGGCGACAACCGGATCATCACCTCGCTGTGCCCCGGCGGCAAGGAGCGGATGCGTCGCCTGATGAACGTGATCGCGAGCGGGTCTGTCGACCTGGAACCGCTGGTGACCCACCGCTATCGACTCGACGATATCGTCGATGCCTATGATCTGTTCTCGCAGCAGCGGGATGGCGTTCTCAAGGTGGCGGTGACGCCGTAATCGGGTGCGCACCGCTCACCGGGATCGAGCAGTGCGCGGTCGCCCGGCGGCCCCGTTGTTGTCCTGACGGCGCGAACGGGGCCGCGGCCGAGGAGCCCTGAACGGTACCCCCGGGCGGTCGCGCCGGTTGAGGATCGATGGCCGCTTCTTTGATCAGGATCAACGTGTACAAGGGTGGCTCCGCGGCAGCATGGGAGCCTAAACAGCGTTATGCCGCTGAAGGGAGTGCCCTATGCCGACCCCGAGTCACTGCTCACGCGAGCCTGAGGGTGCATCCCGTTGGGCCTTTTCGCTCTCGGCCGCTGTCGTCGTCGCGATGGCCGGTCTGGTCTGGTCAGTACCCGCTTTCGCGCAGGAGGCGGGTGCCGATGGCGGTTCGCTCCCGGGCTGGTTATCGATCCTTCCGCCGGTCATCGCGATCGCCCTGGCGCTGCTGACCCGACGAGTGATTCCTTCACTGGCCGCGGGCATCTGGGTCGGCGCGTGGTTCGCCAATGAACTGAGCCTGTACGGCATCTGGGCCGGGCTGCTCGACGTATTCGATACCTGGGTCCTGCAGGCGCTCGCGCCGCCGGATGGCAGCACCGGTCATATGTCGATCATCCTGTTCACCATGATGATCGGCGGCATGGTCGGGATCATCTACCGCAATGGCGGTGCGCTGGCGATCGTGGAGAAGCTCACGAACTGGGCGAGTAATCGACGGCGTGGCGAAATGGCGTCGGCCGGCGTCGGTACGGCGATTTTCTTCGATGACTACGCCTCTTTGCTCGTTACCGGTAATGCGGTTCGGCCGATGACCGATCGCCTGCGCATATCGCGGGAGAAGCTCGCGTATTACGTGGACACTTCCTCGGCACCGATCGCGACCCTTGCACTGGTTACCACATGGATCGGCTTCCAGGTGGGGCTGATCGGCGACGCGACCGGCGACCTGGAGGGTTATGACAAGAGTGCGTACGGCACCTTCCTTGGCGCCATTCCGTACATGTTCTACCCGATACTCGCGTTCATCTTCATGTGGATGCTGGCGATTACTTCGCGCGATTTCGGCCCCATGGCGCGTGCACAACAGTACGCGCTGGAACACGGCCCGCAGGATGCCCGCGGCGGCGACCAGCAATCGGAAGAGGGCCTGGAAGCCAAGGAGGGCATCGCGCACCGGGCGATCAACGCCTGGCTGCCGGTCGCGGTGCTGCTTATCGTGACGATCGTCGCGCTGTTCGTAACCGGTGAGGGCGACACGGTGGCCGACATCATCGGCAGCGCCGATTCCTTCTCCGCTTTGCTGTGGGGGTCTCTGCTGTCGGTGCTGGTCGCGGGCATCCTGTCGGTCGGGCAAGGCCTGCTCTCGCTCGGCGAGACCGTCGAGGCATGGTTGGCGGGCATCCGCTCGGTGCTTACCGTGCTGATCATTCTGACCCTGGCCTGGGCCCTGTCCGCCGTGACGGAAGAGCTGAATGCCGCGGCATTCCTGGCGGACCTGCTGGGTGAAGCGATCCCGACCTGGATCCTGCCGGCGCTGCTGTTCGTGCTGGCGGCGGCCACCGCATTCGCGACCGGCACGAGCTGGGGCACGATGGGCATCCTGCTGCCGCTCGCCATCCCGCTGACCTGGGCCATCCTCGGTAACCAGGACATGGCGAACGAATCCGGCATGCTGATCCTGCATGCCAGCGTAGCCTCCATTATTGCCGGCGCCGTGTGGGGCGATCACACCTCACCGATCTCGGATACCACGGTACTGGCGGCGGCGACGTCGCATTGCGGCGTCGCCGAGCACGCCAACACGCAGCTGCCGTACGGGCTGGTCGTGGGCGGTATCGCGATCGTCCTCGGGCTGTTGCCGGCCGGCTTCGGCGCGCCCTGGTGGGTCGGCATGATCCTGTCCATCGCCGCCCTGTTCGCGGTGGTGTACGGCGTGGGGCGCCCGGTGGACGAAGCGCGGCGGAGCGGCGCCTGATGGCGCCGCTTGCGCTGTACCAGCGACTGCGCTCGACACGGAGAATTCGATGACCGATCAGGCTGCTCCTGGTGTGCATTCCGAGTTTGGCCGCCTGCGCACGGTCATGATCTGTCCGCCCGGCCTGGCGCATCGGCGCCTTACGCCCGCGAACTGCGATGAACTGCTGTTCGATGATGTCTACTGGGTCGATCAGGCCCGCAAGGACCACGATCAGTTCCGTTCGGTGCTGGAGCACAACGGCGTCGAGGTGCTCGATCTGCAGGCGATGCTCGCCGAAACGCTCGAGCAACCGACAGCGCGGAAGTGGATCCTTGACCGCAAGATCACGTGGAATCATGTGGGTGTCGGGATGGTTTCCGATCTGCGGGATTACCTGGATGATCTCCCGGCGGCCGAGCTTGCCGATTATCTGATCGGCGGGATCGTCGTGCGCGACCTTCCGTTCGAACCGTACGGGATGTTCGGGCGCTATCTCGGACCCGATGGCTTCGTGCTGCCGCCGCTGCCGAACACGATTTTCACCCGCGATACGAGCTGCTGGATCTATGGCGGCGTTACGCTCAACCCGATGCGTTGGCCCGCCCGCCACCAGGAGACCATCCTGACCGCCGCCGTCTATCGTTTCCATTCCCGGTTCCGTGATGCCGATACTCGCGTCTGGTGGGGCGATCCGGACGTCGATCATGGTGCCGCGACCCTGGAGGGCGGCGACGTCATGCCGATCGGTCACGGGAACGTGTTGATCGGCATGGGCGAGCGCTCGACACCGCAGGCGGTCGGGCAGGTTGCGAGCAACCTCTTCCGCCAGGGGGGCGCGCAACGGGTGATCGCGTGCCAGATGCCCAAATCGCGCGCCGCGATGCACCTCGACACCGTGTTCACTCTGTGCGATCGCGACGTGGCCACGAGCTTTGTCGAAGTGGCGGAGCAGATCCAGTGCATTACCCTGCGCCCGGGTACCGGGGCGCACCATCTCGATGTCCGTTACGAGGACCGCAGCCTGTTCAATCTCGCGGCGGAGTGTCTGGGTATCGATCGTCTGCGCGTGGTGCCCACGGGCGGCGATACCTTCGAGCGCGAGCGCGAACAGTGGGACGACGGCAACAACGTGGTCGCCGTCGAGCCTGGTCGTGTCATCGCTTACGACCGGAACGAATTCACCAATCGGGCGCTTCGCGAGGCGGGGATCGAGGTACTTGAGATCCCGGGGAGCGAGCTGGGGCGCGGCCGCGGCGGCGGTCACTGCATGACCTGCCCCATTGCCCGCGACCCTGTATGAGCGCGGGATTGACCGAAATCGAGGTGGTTGTCCATGCCCTATAACCTGCACAACCGGAATTTCCTGACCCTGAAGGATTTCTCGGCCCAGGAAATCGCCTTCCTGCTGAAAATGGCGGCTGAACTCAAGTCGGCGAAGTACGCCGGCACGGAACAGCCCCGCCTGACCGGCAAGCATATCGCTCTGATCTTCGAGAAAAACTCGACGCGGACCCGTATCGGCTTCGAGATCGCGGCCGCCGATCAGGGCATGCATGCGACCTATCTTGGGCCCAGCGGTACCCACCTTGGCCACAAGGAGACCGCGAAAGACACCGCACGGGTGCTCGACCGGATCTATGATGCCATCGAGTATCGCGGCTTCAGCCAGACCACCGTCCAGACCCTGGCGGACTACGCGAGTGTGCCTGTCTACAACGGCCTCACCGATGAGTTCCACCCGACCCAGATCCTTGCCGACTTCCTGACGATGCAGGAGCATACCGGCCGGCGGCTGCCGGACATTTCATGTTGTTTTGTCGGTGATACCGGCAGCAATATGGGCGATTCCCTGCTGATCGGCGCCGCGAAGATGGGCATGGATGTCCGGCTGCTGGGGCCGAAGGAGACCTGGCCCGCGCAGGATGTGATGGATTACGCCCGCGGGCTTTCGGAACACAGCGGTGCGCGGATCACCGTGACCGACGATATCGGCGAAGCGGTCACGGGCGTCGATTTCGTTTACACGGATGTATGGCTGTCGATGGGCGATCCGGAGAGCGAATGGGAGCGGCGGATCGAACTGATGAAACCGTACCAGGTCGACCGCGCGATGATGGACAGGACCGGGAACCCGGCGACGAAGTTCCTCCACTGCCTGCCGGCCTTCCACAATGCGGAGACGGAAATCGGTGCGAACATCAGCAAACAGTTCGGCATGGATGCGATGGAGGTGACCGAGGAAGTGTTCGAATCCGAAGCGTCGGTCGTGTTCGACCAGGCAGAGAATCGCATGCACACGATCAAGGCGGTGCTCGTCGCCACCATCGGGACTTGACGGATCATGCGGATCGTCATCGCACTGGGAGGCAACGCGCTGCTGCGCCGCGGCGAACCGCTGGAGGCGGAACTTCAGCAGCGCAATATCGAAGTGGCGGCGCAGGCCATCGCGCCGCTCGCAGGCGAGCACGAACTCGTGATCACCCACGGCAACGGCCCGCAGGTTGGCCTGCTCGCGCTGCAGTCGGCGGCCTACAAGGACGTCAAACAGTACCCGCTGGACGTCCTCGGTGCGGAGAGCGAGGGCATGATCGGGTACATGCTGGAGCAGGCATTCGCCAATGAACTCGAGCAACGGGATGTCGCCACGCTGCTGACCCGCATCGAGGTGGATGAAGACGATCTGGCGTTCGACCACCCGACCAAGCCGATCGGCCCGGTCTATGAAGAGTCGGTCGCGCGCGAGCTTGCGGTGCAGCGTGGGTGGTCGGTGGAGCCCGATGGCGACGGCTTCCGGCGCGTCGTCCCGTCTCCGCGCCCTCGTCGGATCGTCGAGATCAATACGATCCGTACCCTCGTCAATGCCGGCGTGCTCGTGGTCTGTGCGGGCGGCGGCGGTATCCCGGTCATCCGCGTTCCCTCTGGCGATATCGTCGGTATCGAGGCCGTGATCGACAAGGATCATGCGGCGGGGCTCCTCGCGCGGCAGCTCAAGGCCGATGCGTTTGTGATGCTCACGGATGTCGATGCGGTGTACACCGACTGGAACACGCCGGAGCAGCGAGCCATCGCGAGCGCATCGCCGGATGAACTGCGGCGGCTTGAATTGCCGGCCGGTTCGATGGGACCCAAAGTGGCAGCGGCCTGCGAGTTCGTTGAGGGTGGCGGTTCGTTCGGCGCTATCGGTCGGCTCGACGATGCCGCCGGACTTGTCGATGGAACCGCCGGCACCCGGGTCGAGCGCTCCGGCGAGGGCCTGCGTTACCGGTCGTGACGGTACGATTGCGATATATGCCGAGACGTCGATACTCGTCGGGTGTCTATCGGTTGGCCTGATCAGGGTCAAGTCACGTGATGGACCGGTGTGTATAGCGAACACAGGGATGGTATCCCTTGCCCCGGGCTGTGGGGTGGACTTGAATGCCAGGAGAGACGGAATGGCCCTGAAAAATATTCTGTTGCATATAGACGGTACCCGCGCCTGTGCGGCGCGCGAAGATGCGGCGATTGCACTTGCCCTGGAGCACGAGGCCCATCTCACAGGGCTCTACTGCATTGGTGAGATCCACATCGAGGGCTGGGCCGAGTGGCCGGTAGATCTGATCGAGGAACAAAAGAGGAAAGCCGCCGAGTATGCCGAGACGGCACTCGCGCGGTTTCGCGAGAAAGCGGAGCGTGCCCGTATCGGTCACGAAACCCGAAGTGTTCATGTCTATGTGAACCGAATCGGGGAACAGGTCGCCCTGCATGCGCGGTACTCGGATCTGGCGATTCTCGGCCAGAATGACCCGGACGAAATGGCGGCTGGCGGTCCGCGGATCGTCGAGGATGTGCTGTTTTCTTCGGGCCGTCCGGTTCTGGTGATTCCCTATATCGGTACCCCGGGCGGAGGGGGCAACCAAGATCTGGATTTCGGGCACAACGTGATGGTGGCCTGGGATGCCGGCCGTGAGTCGGCGCGGGCGGTCAACGACGCGATGCCGATGCTCGAACGGGCGCGTCGGGCCGAGGTCGTCGCGGTCAATCCGGAGACGGGGCTTCGGGATCATGGCGATGAACCGGGAGCCGATATCGCGCTGCATCTGTCACGTCATGACATCAACGTAGAGGTCAAAGTGGTCGAGGCACGCGATATGGGCACGGCGGATACGATCCTGTCGCGGATAGCCGACCGTGGCTGTGATCTGCTGGTCATGGGCGGCTATGGCCATGGCCGGATGCGCGAGCTGGTCCTCGGCGGCGTCACGCGGCGCATCCTCAAGCACATGACCGTGCCGGTGTTGATGAGTCATTGATCGGGGAGGCCAGCCGCCGGTTGCGCCGCCATCTCGATGTATTGAGGATCGCTTTCATCAATCGAGCCTACGTGAACCGGTAACGCCCGGTCACCAGGCCCGGTCGCATTCACACGGAAAACAGCGAGCCTGGAGCGCGGCCATGGTCGCGGATCCCGGCCAGCCGGAGCATATGCCAGGCGAGGGCCTGGTTGCTGGAGATGACCGGTCGCTCCAGCCGCGCCTCGGCGTCCGCCAGCACATCGATCGTGCGCGCGTTCGTGCAGGAGACGATCACGCCGTCGCAGGGCGCCGCCCGGCCCACGCGCAGGATCGCCTCGAGGATGGAGGCGGGCCGGATCCGGGCGACCGTATGCTCTTCCGACTGTTCGAATGAACCGATGGTGCTCAGGGTCAGGCCATCCGCCTCCAGCGCATTCCGTACTTCGGCTGAGACCGCCGCGATGTAGGGACTGACAAACGCCGGCCGCTGGATGCCCAACGCATGGCAGGCGACCTTCAGCGCCGTAAGCGGATCGGTGACCCCGCAATCGCCGAACCTTCCGGGATAATCCTCCGGACGGGCCTCACGGATCGAGCTGGCGACGTTCTCGGGACCGATGAGCGTGGCCCCCGAGGTACAGGCGTAGCCGACCACATCCATCGGGGCGGCCGGTGGCAGCAGGCGCGCGGCGTCGGGAATACGTGCAGCCATCTCCTGCAGGCTGTCCGCCGTCGCCTCGGTGCCGCTGCGCACGCGCGTGCAATACACTGCGACACCGTCCTGGTCGATCAGGCGCCGGAATTCGGTCTCGACGGTCTCATCCACGTGCAGCGCGATCAGCCCGAGCCGGGCACGGTAGCCGGCACCGTCGTCGAGTTCATAATCCAGTCGCATAACGGTCCGGCTCCGGGGTGTTTGCGGGTCAGTCGATGACCGGCAATTCGGGCGGTGCCCGTCTGGAGAGGAGTTCGGCGCCGCCTGCGCGGATCACGATGTCCTCCTCGTGCACCATGCTGCGGCCCGGGCCGATCGCGAGGCCGGGTTCGAGCGTGAGCACCATGCCGGGCTGCAGTACCGTATGGTCTTCCGGCGTATGCGATGGCCACTCGGTAAGCTGCATTCCCAGTCCGTGGCCGAGACGCCCGACATTGCCGCACTCGTAGCCATCGGCGACGATGACAGCGCGCATCGCCCCGAACAGGTCCGAACAGGTCGCACCCGGGCGGGCCGCGGCCTGACCGGCATCGGTGGCGCGGTAGAGCGTGTCGTAGGCGCGGCGGCTGTCGTCGTCGGCATGGCCGATTGCCCAGTTGCGGTCGAAGTCGCAGAAGTAGCCGTCGAACAGCGCGCCCGTGTCCATCATCAGGATATCGCCATCGCTGAGCGGGTCCTCGCCTGGCGGGGTGATGACGTCCTCGTAACCGCCAGGGGCCGATGCGCCCACCAGATACGGGACGTTGTCCGCGCCATTGCGCAGCAGGGCCAGCCTGAAGGCGCGGAACGTCTCCGTCAGCGGCTGCCCGGGCGCGGCGAATCGCGGGACCTCGGCAAAGGCGTTGGAAGCGATTGCGCAGATATGCGCGATCTTCGCGATCTCGCGTTGCGATTTGACCATGCGCAGTTCGCGGAGCAGGGCGCCGGCATCGACGAATTCCGCCACTGCTGGCAGATGGTCCTGGAGCTGGCGGTAGTCATTGAGGGTCATGCGCAGCATGGTCTCGGGGCCCATCGGCAGACCGATGCGCCCGGTGGCCGCACCGGCATCGCGCAGTGCCCCGGCCAGTTGCGTAACGCCCTCATCGCCGGGCTGGGGCGACGGCCAGGTGCGGATGTCGTCGATCCAGGTACGCGCCATGAGCGGCGCGCCGATCCCCGGGATCACGGCGATCGGCCTGCCGTCGCGCGGGACCACCAGAAACCAGGGACGGGTCGGGCTCTGCCAGAACTCGGTCAGGAAACCGCTGAACCAGCGGACCTCCGGTTCGGTGGTCAGGAGCAGCGCGTCGAATCCGGCCGCGGCCATGCCGCGCTGCGCCCGTTCCAGACGATCCTCGAATTCGCAGCGCGGCAGGCCGCGCTCGGGAGCGGCCGCCTTCATGACGGTAACCGCGCGCGCGCGAGCCGGGTCCAGTACTCAATGCCCCAGGGCAGGGTGGTGTCGTTGAAGTCATAGCGCGGGTTGTGCAGGGGCGCGCCATACGGGCCTTCGGTGCCATTGCCGAGGAGCATGAAGCAGCCCGGTCGATGGCGCAGAAAGCGCGCGAAATCCTCGGAGAACCCCATCGGGGCGTGGGTGTCGTCGACCGTGGACCCATCGATGCCGCGGGCTGCATCGGCGCTCAGGCGGACCTCGGGGGTCGTATTGATGGTCGGTTCGAACTCGCGTTCGTAGTGCAGCCACGCGCTGGCGCCATGCGCCGTCGCGATACCCTCGACCAGGGCGCGCATGCGCCGCTCGATGGTGGCGCTGACCGCGTCGACGTAGCCGCGCGTATCGCCGCGGAGGGTCGCGTGGCCGGGCAGGATGTTGCGGGCGCCGTCGGTGATGAACTCGGTCACCGAGACCACGCCGAAATCCCCCGGCGACAGCGCACGGGAAACGATCGTCTGCAGCGCGAGTACGATCTCCGAGCCGGTGACGAGGGGGTCGACCGCATGCTGGGGGCTGGAGGCGTGCCCGCCGCGCCCCTCGATCTCGATCGTGAAGACCTCCTCGAAAGCGGTGAAGGCGCCGGTGCGCGTGGCGAAGGTACCGACCGGCAAGCCGGGGAGGTTGTGCAGGCCGAAGATCGCGTCCATGGGGAAGCGCTCGAACAGCCCATCGTCGATCATCGCCTGGGCGCCGCGGCCGTTCTCCTCGTCCGGCTGGAATACGAAGTGCACCGTGCCGTCGAAGCCGCCTTTCGCCGCCAGGGCCTGGGCCGCGCCCAGCAGCATGGTGGCGTGGCCGTCGTGGCCGCAGCCGTGGAACTTCCCTTCGATGATCGAGCGGTGGGCGCAATCGTTGCGTTCCGTGATCGGCAGCGCATCCATGTCCGCGCGCAGGCCGATCGCGGCCATGCCTCGACCGCACTGAAGCGTGGCAACTACGCCACTGCCGCCGACGCCGGTCGTCACCGCGAGGCCCGCGGCCCGCAGCCGCTCCGCCAGTGCCGCCGCGGTCGCGGATACCTCGAATCCGGTCTCCGGTTCGCGATGCAGGGCGTGGCGCAGCGATTCCAGTGCCTGCAGATCGACCCGTGGAGTCGGCACCCCGCTCATGCGTCCTCCCGTCCTTCGGAGATGAACGCCAGTATCCGGCTTTCCGGCCTCAGACCCAAAACGTCGCGCTGTTCATGGGCGTGTTGCACCGCCGCCACACCGGCGGCACCGGATGGTGTGGTCCTGAAACCCCGGGTTGCGAGGTGGTCCACGGTCGCGGTGGCCTCGTCGTCGGTGATCGTCACGAAATGGTCCGCGTCGCGCGCAAGGGCACCCAGCGCGAGGTGGGATGGTTCCTTGCAGTCGAGCCGACCCATGTTCGAGGCCGCGCCGGTCGTCGCCACCGCTCGACCCGCGCGGATGCTTTCGATCAGCGCGGGCGCGCGATCCGGTTCGACGATCACGATCACCGGGGCATCCCCCCAGTGTTCGCGGAACAGCGCCGTCATCGCCGCGGCGAGGCCACCCACACCGGCCTGCAGGAAGATGTGTGTCGGCGGCGTGGCCACTGCCTCGGTCACCTCGACGCCCATGACGAGGTAGCCCTCCATGACCTGACGCGGCAGGTCGATATAGCCGGGCCAGGAGGAGTCCGACAGCAGGGTCCAGCCGTTGCGTTCGGCATCCGCGGCGACCATGGCCATTGCATGCGCATAGTCGCCGCCGGGCCGCAGGACCTCGGCATCGAGCTGGCGCAGGCGCTCGGCGAACGCCTCCGGCACCGAATCGGCCAGATAGATGACCGCAGTGGCGCCGAACAGCCGCGCGCCGGCGGCGACGGACAGACCGTGGTTGCCGGCGCTTGCGCAGGCGTACACCGAGCCATCGAGCGCGTGGGCCATGCGCTCGCTGGCGGCGGGCCCATCCGGCCCATCCATGCACCGGGCCGCCTCCCGCGCGATCACGTAGGCCGCACCGAGCGCCTTGAAGCTGCCGAGCCCCATGCGTGCGCGTTCATCCTTGAGCAGCAGGGACGCCACGCCCAATGTCCGCGCCGGATCGGGGTGTTCCTGCAGTGGCGTGGGTGCCGCGACCGGACAGCGGGCCAGCAGTGCCAGCGGTTCGGCCGGGTCGACGCTCACATCGTCCGCGGCCAGCCCGGCGGATCGCGGCAGTCCGTGACCGCGTAAGGGATTGTTCAGGACGTGCATGCGCGCTCCGGGGATTGTGAGGCGCTGACGATAGCAGCCTGCAGGGGGTATTTTTTGCTTATGAGGCGACCATGGATTAATGGGTACATGGTTTCCCGGACAGGCTCCTGGTGCCCTTTAACGCAAGTGCGTCGTCTTTTCGCCGGGCCTCGAGGCGCCTGGCGGCGTTGCGCCTCCTCGCCACAGGAGGTGCTATGACTCGTCGGCGCGCCTTGCCAGTCGCCACGATGCCTCGCCGAGAAAGATCGACGAACTTGCGTTAAAGGACACTAGAACATCCGGTCCTTGCGGCGGCGCCACGGAATGCGCGTCACGACAATGCCGAACAGGATGCCGCCGAGCAGCACCCCGGCGCCGATCATGAACCATTCCCGCCGGCCCCTCTCGGCCAGCGCCTCGGTTTCCGCTTTGAGGCGCTCGACGCGTTGCTCGAGTTCGTCGGACCGTTCCCTGAGGCGCTCGTTCTCGTCGTGCAGTTCGAGACCGCTCTCGGCCTCTTCGAGACGGCTCTCGAGCGATTCCTTCTCGGCGGTCAGGGCCTCGATGCGTTCCTGTGCGGCCTCGTTGTCACTGCCGGTCTGTGCCAGTGACGCCTCGAGTTCGTCGATCCGTTCGTTCGCGTCCTGCAGATCCGAACGCACCGTCTCCAGCCGGTCGGCCGCGATCGGCTGCTCCGTGAGGTACTGCGAACGTACCCAGCCGGTCTCGTCGTCCCCGGTGCGCACCCGGGTCCATTCACCGGAAGTCTCGAGCGTTTCGACACGGGTGCCGGAGCCGATCACCTCGACGATCCGGTACTGGGTGCCGGCACCGGTGCGCACGCTGATGCGCAGCTCGTCGGTCACGTAGCGGGTCGCCCCGAAGGCGGCGCTGGTGGTGAGCAGGAGTACGGCGGCAAGGGCCGCGCACGAATAATGTTTCAAGTACTGACTCCGCGGGCCGGATGGGGTGATACGGCTTCATCGCGGCGCCGGCGGCCGCCGCGACAGGCGCTGTAGGATACGCCCGCCAGGCCGGTGCTCCAAGGCCGGAATACTGGACCGCCCGGGGCGGGATCCCCGGATTGGGGAATGGTTCACACCTTCCGCCGGGCGTCTTCATGGGTATAGACGTTCCGGCAGGAGCAAAAAACCCGTCACGAGGATCGCGGTCTCCTCTTTACCGGCGGTGAAGCGCTACCATGAGTCTTCTGCTTGGTTGCCCGCGCTCCATCGCGGGCGGGGCGCGCAGGCACATTCGCTGGAGCTGTCACGAGACCATGGAACCCGGATTCTGGCGCGAGCGCTGGCACAACGGCGAGATCGCATTCCATCGCGACCGCTTCCATCCGGCGCTGGAGCGTTTCTGGCCCGCAATCACCGGCGACCCCGGGGCGGTGCTGGTACCGCTGTGCGGGAAAACCCTCGATATGCGTTGGCTCGCGCAACGCGGGCACACCGTCACCGGTGTAGAGCTGGAGCGCCGGGCCGTGGAGGCATTCTTCCATGAGTGGGGCGTCGACCCGCTTGAGCGGGAACGCGCCGACGGCCTGGTTGAACTCGTCGGTGCCGATGTCCATCTGGTGATCGGCGATTTTTTCGCGTTCCGCCCCGCAACCGCGGTCGATGGGTTCCTCGATCGCGGCGCGCTGGTGGCGTTGCCGCAATCGATGCGGGAAGCCTATCTGGCCCACCTCGCGGACTGTGTCGCCCCGGGCGCGCAGGGGCTGTTGATCACGTTCGAATACGACACCGCCGGCATGAACGGGCCGCCGTTCGTGGTGACCGCGGCCGAACTGGGCGCACAGCCCTGGTTCGGGGTCGAATGCCTTGAGCGCGCTGATGCGACCGCCGAGTATCCGCACCTGGTGGAGCGTGGTGCGCGCGGGCTGTGTGAGATCGTCTATCGTTTGACCCGGTTTGACAGGTCCCGGGGCACCGGATAGCTTCGAATGGCCCCGGGGCACTCCCGCCCGACCTGGATCCGCGATGCCGCCATCTTTTGACAGGGGCGACCTGATCGGCCGGTACGAGGTCGTCGCCCTGCTGGGCGAGGGTGCGATGTCGCGCGTGTATCGGGCGCACGACCCCGATATCGGCCGTACCGTGGCGATCAAGGTCCTGCGCGACGAACTGCTCGGCGACAGCGCCTACGTGGCGCGCTTCCTGCGCGAAGCGCGCTCGGCGGGCTCACTGGTTCACCCCAATATCGTCACCGTGTTCGATGTCGGCGAGGTCGATGGGACCCCCTACATCGCCATGGAGTGCGTCGAGGGCCAGCCCCTGTCGAAACGCCTGCGCGGCGGACGCCCGTTCAGCTCGCGCGAGGCCGTGTCGATCGCGCAGCAGATCGCCGATGCGCTCGACTTCGCGCACCGCAACGGGGTGGTGCATCGCGACATCAAGCCAAGCAACGTCCTGTTCACGGCGGACGCCGGTCGCGTGAAGCTGGTCGATTTCGGGATCGCCCACATCGACACCGCCGACGACCATGAGCACACCCGTACCGGGGCGATAATCGGTACGCCCCGGTATATGTCGCCCGAACAGGCGGCGGGCGGCGAAGTCGGTCCGCGTTCCGATCTGTTTTCGCTGGGCGTCATCCTCTACGAGATGCTCGGCGGTAAATGCCCCTTCGATGCGCGCAACACGACGGCCCTGCTGCTGCAGATCACGACGAAAGATCCGGAGCCGATCCGCAAGCTGGCACCGCAAACGCCGGTCGGCACCGCCCGCATTGTCGGTCGCCTGCTGAACAAGGAGCCTGGCCGGCGGTTCCAGTCCGGCGCGCAGCTGGCGGCCGTGCTCGCCAAGGAATACGACGCGCTGGCCGAGCATGAGGTCGAGCGCCGGCGCAACCGGCGCGTGCCGCTGAAAATCCAGTGGGCGGGTGGTATGGGGCTCATACTGACCGTGGTCATGGCCGTCACCGCGCTGACGGTGTATCAGCTGCAGCGCGAGGAGATCTCGCGCGTGATCCTGGATTCCGGCAGTTCGCTCGCCCGCTACGTCGCCTTCGACGTCGCGACGCCTCTGCTGAGCGAAGACTGGACGACCCTGCAGGCGATCGTCGAAGACGCCAACCGGCGCGAGACCTTCCATTACCTGATCGTGAGTGACCGGAGCGGGACGGTGCGGGCCGCCACCAATGAGGCGCGGATCGGGTCGCCGCTCGCCCTGCCGGGGGAGGTCCGCGACGCGCGCACCGTATCCGGTACGGAGGTCGCCCGGGTCCGTCTGGAGGGAGGCGGGAGTGCCCTGAATTTCTCGGCGCCATCGCGATTCCAGGACAAGCGCGTTGGTACGGTGCACCTGGGTCTGCCGCGTGCCGGTCTCGACAGCGTGATGGCGCGTACCCGCTGGCTGCTGGCCGCCCAGGCGGGCATTACGATCACGAGCGTGATAGGCCTCCTGTATCTGTTCGGCGGTCTGATCGGGCGACCCATCGAGCGCGTGCGGCGGGCGATGGCGGATCTGGCCGCCGGTGATACGACGACCCGGATCTCGGTAACCCGGCGGGATGAGTTCGGCGTGTTGTACCGCGCGTTCAATGAGATGGCGGAGCGGATTGAACGTGATCCGGACGGGACGCTGTGGTCCTATCCCGGGGTCGGCGACAAGTCGGATGGCCGCACGCCCCGCGCGTGCGATGGCGACAGTGCGGCCGATGCCGGATCGAATGGGGATGACGACGCGCCTACTCTCGTCAATGAGCCCGATCGCGGAGGCGACTGAACAGCGCCGCGGCTGATGGTTTGCTCCGCGCGGGCGTTATCCTTGTCCAGCGATCGGACAGGCGCCTGACGCGCCTCGGCATCACTCGCCCGTATCGTCTTTCTCCTGCGGTATTCGATCCAGTTGGCGCTTCAGCGCGCGGGCGCGGTCGCGGTAGCCGAGGCAGTTCTCATGGTTGGCGTCCAGTGCCAGCACGCGTTCGCAATGCCGCAGTGTCCGGTCGAGATCCTGCTGCTGGAAGGCGATCGTCGCCTTGCGGTAGTGGTGGCGGATGCGCTCGAGTTCGGCGTCCGACAACGCGGCGTCCGTGCGGCTCGGCTCGCCCCCCTCGGTCACGCCGCGCTCCCCGGTCCGCGACCCGCCCGCGTCGGGATCACCGGCCGCGGAAGGGGCGTCGACTCCGGATGATTCGTCGATGGGGTCATCGGCCTCGGGCGAGCCCATCTCGGCGGTGCGTGCCGAACGGGCGTGCTCGGTCAGCGGGATGCGGATCAGTTGCCCCGCGGCTACCCGATCGGGCGCGGTGATGCCGTTGTAGCGGGCCAGGGCGAAGAACTTCAGGGGGTCGTCGAGGTAGCGGCGGCTGAGCGCCGACAGGCTCTGTCCCGCGCGCAGCCGGACGTTGAAATGATCGTCCGGGAAATAGCGGTGGATTGGCCGGCGGATCTGTTCAAGCAAATGCCGCGACCGCTCCCCGTAGTCCGGCGAATCGCGCAGTTCGACGAACAGCTCTTCGGCCCGCCGATCATCGCCGCTCCCGAGCAGTTCCAGTGCGGTATGCCAGCGTTCCCCGGGGGAGTCGGCCGCCGGCGTGAAGGTCTGGTCGACTACGGCGCCGATGCCGCTGCAGCCGCTGACGACCAGCATGAGCAGGACCACGGCGATCGGTGGGATCGCCCGTTGCCTCAGCGCGCGCATGTCGTGTGCGATTTCGATGATGGATGCCGCCACATGGTGATTCCCCCACAGGCCGTTCGAGTCGTCGATTCGTGCCGGCAGTATCGGATTATACGGTCGCTCGCCGTCGTCTCGCAGGCAGTGGGTGGGGCGTCAGGCGGGCTCGACAAGGAATTCCACGGTCTTCGCCCGCGCGTCATCCAGGCGACGGCCGAGACTGATTCTGCCGGCATCGATCAGTGGGTGTTCGGAGCGTCGAATGAATTGCTCGCGGGCGTCCGCCTGCTGCAGCCACGTGCCGTTCGTGCTCTGATCGATCAGGAAGTAACGACCATTGCGCCGCTCGATGCGGACATGCTGGCGCGAGGCCATGGGCTCGTCGATACGCAGATTGCAGATACGGTTGCGGCCGAGCACCAGTACGGTACGGCTGGCATCGAGTACGACCTCGCACTCACCGTAACGCACGCGCAGGCGTCCCGCCGGACTGGCTGACGAATCCACCGCCTGATCCGCCCCCGCCGCCAGCGTGAGGTCGTCGTGTTCCCAGAGCAGTTCGACGAGCTCCACCTCACCCTTGCCGCGGATCGTGGCGTAATCGATGAACCGCGTGCTGCGCCGGAAGGCTCCCGACAGCATCGCGGCGGTCGCGCGCGGCAGCACGGTCTGGCGGGCCTTGGCCTGCTGGACCATGCGGGCGGCGATATTGACCGTATCGCCGTAGATATCCTCGGTGCGGGCGATCACCGGGCCGTGGAACAGTCCGATCCGCACGGACACCGCAGTCTTCCCCGAATCATGCTCGTTGCGGTCCTCCAGGGCCTCGTGCATGTCGCAGGCCGCCGCCGCGGCGGCATCGGCCGTATCGAGCGTCACCATGATCTCGTCGCCGATCTCCTTGACGACAGTGCCGCCGTGCCGCCTCGCGACATCCGAGAGGGTGTCCAGAACCCCGCTGACGATGCGATGCGCGTCGGTGTCGCCCAGCGCCTCGTACAGGGCCGTGCTGTCGCCGATATCGGCGAACAGTACGGCGATCTCTGCGGCACTGGTCGTCATCGATCTCCCCGGGACGGCGACGGCACGTGGGTATGCTCTCTGGTAGTGCGTAGACGGGTTTCAGCGGGTCGTATCGGCTGAGTGGCCGATTATACTGATGTTCCGCCGGGATCAGTACTTACTGAGCTTCCATGCAGTATTGTCCGTCTCCGGGTCATTGCGCTGTTGGCCGGCAAGGCGCGCAAGCGTGGCAGTAGGCGGGGCCCCACCGGCCGGGATTCGCCAGCGCTCCGCAGGGTCCACCGGTTTTCCCCCTCGACAAGCGGTGGCCGCTGGTGCAATTTGATCCGCGCCGCCGTTACCGACATAACCACCCTGACAGGAGCCATCCGGATGAACGGGAATCGTTTTACCGAATATCGGGTCGTATACATCGCCGAGGGCGGCTGCGGCACCCTGTTGCTCGGTTCGTCCGGGTTGCCGATGAAAAAGATCGAGGCGGAACTCAACGCCCTGGCGGCCGAAGGCTGGCAGGTCGTTTTCCAGGTGCTGGAACAGAAGCGCTTCTGGCTGTTCTGGGAGCGTGAGGCGATGATCGTCACCCTCGGCCGGTGACACCTGCAGGGCCCATGAGTGGTGCGAGTCGATCCCGCGCGCGCGGCACCCCGGCACGGCGATACGTGCTGGGGGTTATCGCCGCCTACAGGCGCACTGGCGGTGGCCGGCGCTGGTTCGGTATCGACTGCAATTTCGAACCGAGCTGTTCCGCCTTCGCCGAGGAGGCGATCGCCCGCTTCGGCCTGCGCCGGGGCGGGGCGATGGCGTGGCGTCGGATCCGTCGGTGCCGCGTGCGTGACAGTGTCTGTAAATGTCTGGAGCCCGTGCCCGGGAGGTCGACCGATGCCTGATCAGCGCGCCATCGAGGCGGAAGACGATCGCCTGCGCGCGGCGGCCGCCAAGCTGCCCGACAAACAGCGGGCGGCGTTTTACCGGGAAGCGCGGCGCCGACTGCGCGATCCGGATACCTATGCGGTGCTCAACTGGTTTTTCATGGTCGGACTGCACCATTTTTATCTCGGCCGCTACGCCCGGGGCCTCGTAGATATCGGTCTGGTGGCGGCCGGTATCGGGCTCATGATCGGCGGCGACGTGCTGGTAGGGCTCGGGGCGATTCTGGGGGTCTTTATCCTCGAACTGCAGGCTCTGTTCCGGTCGCAGGCGATCGTCCAGGCCTGGAACAACCGTATCCAGCGCGAATTGCTGCGCGAATACGGGGTCGATCCGGATGGCCCCGTCGGGGATCACTGACCGGGGATTACCGATGCAGGTTCTGCCCGGTCAATCCGCTGTATTCAGTCAAATGCAAAGGAGTGGAATCATGCGTAAATCGTGGATCGGACTGGTCCTGGCCCTGTTGTTCGCCCCCGCCGCGTGGGCGGCCGACGGGCTGGTCACCCTCAACAGTGCGCACGACGTCGGGACCACGGCGGATCGCCTCGTTGCGGCCCTCGAGGACAAGGGGATGACGATCTTCCGGCGCGTGGATCACGCCGAGGGCGCCCGCGAGGTCGGGCAGGAGCTCGGGCCGACCGAACTGGTGATATTCGGCAACCCGAAAGTCGGCACGCCCCTGATGCGCTGCGCACGCACGGCGGCTATTGATCTGCCGCAGAAGGCCCTGGTCTGGGAAGACGGCAACGGCGAGGTGTTTCTCGCATACAACAACCCGCGATATCTCGCGCAACGCCATGGGATCGAGGGCTGTGACCAGGTGATCGGCAAGATCGAGAACGCGCTTGCGAATTTCGCCCGCGCGGCGACCACCGAGTGATCGCAGCGCAAGCGCGATCGGCCGGATCGCCGTGCCGATCGGATCGAATGAATCACGCGTTCGCCGGGGCAGGGCGCCGACAGCTACCATGAGTCTGCCGCGGATGCCCATCGGGAGCGGCATCGGGGCAGCGGGAGCGAAAGATGCAGTTGTGGGTGGATGCCGATGCCTGTCCGGTCGCGGTGCGTGAAATCCTCTTCCGTGCGGCCGAGCGCCGGGAGATCACGCTCACGCTGGTGGCGAATCAACCCATTCGCACGCCGGCCTCGCGTTTCATCCACTCGGTGCAGGTCGCGAGCGGGTTCGACGTCGCGGATAACGAGATCGTGCGCCGCTGCGCTCCCGGCGATCTCGTGATCACGAGCGATATCCCGCTGGCCGCGGAGGTCCTGGACAAGGGCGCCCATGCCCTCAACCCGCGCGGCGAACGCTACTCGCCCGAGACGATCCGCGATCGGCTCAACATGCGCGATTTCATGGAAACCCTGCGCGCCAGCGGGGTCCAGACGGGCGGTCCGCCGGCGATGAGCAGGGGCGATCGGCAGGCGTTCGCCAATAGTCTCGACCGGTTTCTGACACAGCATACGCGTCGCGGCTGAGCGCGCGGTTCCCTCCGCGCGCGGACCGCTCCTACACCCTCCGGTACCGCCCAGACGTCTTATCCATTTTCCCGATGTGCCGTGTCGCCGACGGTGCAAGCCGGATCGCGCGAACCCGCTCCAATTGATATTGATTCTCATTCGTGGTCTGCGTAGACTCGCAAACGCGAATAATTCGCAACACCAATACCTGATTGTTGTCCAACAACATCCCTCAAGGGAGACCAACAAATGCATAAGCGTTCGCTTATCCCGCTCGCGGTCGCGGGCTGCCTGGCGCCGACGTTCGCATCCGCCGAGGACGCCGCTGCGCTCGAACCCCTCAGTATCATCGGTGACTCGGAAGACGCCCGGCAGCTCCCGGGCTCCGGTGATGTTGTCGAGAGCAAGCAGCTCGACACGGAAGGTACCACCGACATCCATCAGGCACTGAAGACCGTGCCCGGCGTTTACGTCCGCGAGGAAGACGGTGAGGGCCTGCGCCCCAATATCGGCATCCGGGCCGCTACGGCGGGACGCAGCAGCAAGGTGACGCTGATGGAAGACGGCGTCCTGATGGCGCCGGCGCCGTATTCGAATCCGGCGGCCTACTACTTCCCGACGACGCTGAGGATGTCGTCGATCGAGGTATTGAAGGGCGCCCCGCTGCTCCGCCACGGACCTCAGACTACCGGCGGCGTGGTCAACCTCCAGTCCACCCCGATCCCCACGGAGAAGAAGACGTACACGGAATTCGTCACCGACGAGCGGGGTTCCACCGACCTGCACGCCTGGCACGGCGATTCGACGGGTAACTGGAGCTGGCTGGTCGAGACGGCTCAGCGCGATGGCGCCGGCTTCAAGGACATCGATCGCAGCAACCGTGACGCCGGTTTCGAGATCGAGGACTACGTGGGCAAGGTCCGCTGGCAGGGAGACCGCCAGAGCGTCCGAGTGAAGATGCAGTACTCGGAGGAGACCTCCAACGCGAGTTACCTCGGGTTGACCGATGATGATTTCGACAGCGACCCGAATCGCCGTTACGGCCTGTCCAGTATCGACCAGATGGACAACAAGCACTGGGGCATCGATCTGACGCACGTATTCGAATGGACGGATGCGGTGCAGACGACCACCAAGCTCTACCACAACGATTTCGAGCGTAACTGGTTCAAGCTCGATGGCGGTGGCGAGTTTGTCGACGCGGCCAATAACGGCGACGCCAACGCCCAGGGCATCCTCGACGGCACGGTCGACGAGACCGGGCTCGAGTACAAGAACAACAACCGGGCCTATGAATCCGAGGGTGTCGAGGTCAATTTCGATATCGATCTCGGCGATCATCAGTTGCAGACCGGTTTCCGCTATCACGAGGACGAAATGGATCGGTTCCAGCCGGTCGACGTCTACGACCAGGTCAATGGCTCACTCGTGTTCCAGTCGACGAATGCGCCAACCGGCAGCAACAACCGATTCGAGACGGCGGAGGCCCGCAGTCTTTGGCTGATCGACAGTTGGCAGGCGAGCGCTGACCTGAACGTCAACCTCGCCCTGCGTCACGAGGACGTCGAGACCAGCCGGGTGCAGTACGCGGACGCCTCCCGCAGCACCGTCGGCGGCAAGCGCTCGAACGACTCGGATGAGTGGCTGCCCGGTGCGTCCTTTACCTATGACATCTCCAACCGGTGGCAGGTGCTGGGCGGCGTGCATCGTGGTTTCGCACCGCTGGGCGGCGGCGCGACGAAGAACCAGGAGCCGGAGACCAGCGACAACTGGGAATTCGGCGGGCGCTATTACGGGCGAGGGAACCTGTTCGTCGAGGCGATCGGCTTCTACAGCGACTTCTCCGACAAGACCGAGAACTGCTCGGTCGGCTCGCCTTGCAGCAACGGTGCGACCTCAGGCACCTTCAAAACCGGTGAGGCCGAAGTCCAGGGCCTGGAGTTCCAACTGGGCACGAGCTTCGCACAGGGTGATTTCGAAATCCCGGTCAATGCGACCTATACGTACACGGAAGGCGAGATCAGCCGGGATAATGCGACTTCCGGTCTGAACGAAGGCGACCAGCTGCGCGACATCCCCGAGAACCAGTTCAGCCTGCGCACCGGGCTGGAGCACGTCAGCGGCTGGGATAACTACGCCATCGTGAAGTTCACCGACGAGATGTGCGTGTCGACCGGTTGCAACAAGTCCGGTACCGAACTGGACGAAACGGAATCACTGGCCGTGGTCGATTTCGTCAGCCGTTACCCGCTGCGCAAGGAGACCAATGCGTTCCTGCGGATCGAGAACGTGTTCGACGAGCAGCGGATCGTCTCAAGGCTCCCGGATGGCGCCCGTCCCAACAAGCCCATGACGGTGTCGGTGGGGCTGACGCACGAGTTCTGAACGGATGACCGCGGCGGGAGCGCCGCAATGGAGTAACGCGGCCGGGTCCGGTTTCGGATCCGGCCGCATGGCCCACCAGCCCGTCAGGCCGGCCCGGGCAATCGGAACCGGATATGTCACTCCATCAGGATGCGCCGCCAGTCATCCGCCAGGCGGTCCTCCGTCCATGCCGAGACGTCCGGCGCTGCAGGCGTGCCTCGTTCCAGCCATTCAGCAAGCTTCGCCACCAGTGGCTGCAACCGCCACGCCGGATAGCGGTACTCGGGCGGATACTGCTCGGGATAACACAGCGCATTCGGCACCAGCGGTGTCGCCCCGGCACTGACGGCCTCCAGCATGGCCAGCCCCTGGAATTCGTGCCGGGCCGTACTGATAGCGATGCCCGCGCGCCCGAGAAGCGCCCGGTACTCGCAAGCCTCCACTCGTCCGTCCGCGACGATGCGGTCCGCGAGCCCGTTACGGATACGCTCGAGTGCCCCTGGAGCGGTACGCGGGCGAGCGCCGAGCAGCGCCAGGCGGAAGTCGATCCCGGCCCCCGCGAGTTCGAGCAGTGCGTCCGCGAACAGGTCCGGCTCCTTGTCGTATTCCCAGCGGTGGTTCCAGACGATCAGGCGCGGGTCGCGTTGCGCAGCCGGGGCGATCGGGGTGATCGGCACCGGGCAGACGGCCGCCTTCGCCGCGAGTCGATCACGCATCCCGGCGGGGACTTCGTCCGGCATGCGCCGGAGCAGTTGCTCGACCCCGTCGAGGAAGGTGTCGCGATTGAACCCGGAATTGAACAGCAGTCGCTGCGCCGCGAGCGCGCCGTAGAGCTGCACGATCTGCGGTTCCACCGATTTCACCTGCTGTTCGCCGACGGGGTAGGCGAACTGGTTCTCGTGGAAGTAATACCAGGCTGGCACGTTCGCGAGCTGCGGATGCAGGCCACGCAGGGTCGCCAGGTCCACCATGGAGGTCGCGAGGATCCGCTCGGGTGGGCGCTCAGGCACGCGGTCGATCCAGGATAACGGATTGCCACGAATGCGCCAGCGGAAGTGGCGCCCGGGCAGTTCCAGGCGTTGCCATTCCAGCCCCGGATGCGCGCGAACCAGCCAGTCGGCCCAGGCGCGATGGCTGTCGGCCCGGTAGGCGGAGAGCAGCAGGATCGAGCGTTGGATCAAGGGGATATCCGGAATGGACGCGGTGTCCGCGTGTTATCGTATCGCTGGTTTACGGCGGCTGTTCGCAGTGGCGCCGCGCAAGCAAGCATGCATTCATAGCAAAACCGGAGGACAGGAACGATGGGTTTCGCTCTTTCCGACATGCAGGTCACCAGCCCCGCGTTCGAATCGCGTGGCCCGATCCCGCAGAGACACGCCGCCGACGGCGACGACCGTTCCCCCGAACTCGCATGGTCCGATGTGCCGGACGGGACGAAGGCCTTTGCGGTGGTCTGCCATGACCCGGACGCGCCGCTGGTCAAGCCGGGAAACTATGGTTTTGTGCATTGGGTCCTGTACAACCTCCCTGCATCGACCACTCACCTCGCGGAGGCCACGGACCACGGCACGGCGGGACCCAACGACTTCGGCAACATGGGCTATGGCGGGCCGATGCCGCCGGAAGGCCATGGGGTCCATCACTATTTCTTCTGGGTGATCGCGCTCGACCGGGATCTCGATCTGGAGCCGGGCTTGACCCTCTGGCAGTTCCTTGAGCGCGCCGAGCCGCACATCCTCGGCATGAACCGGATCGTGGGCACCTACGAGCGCGGCTGATTCGACGCCGCGTCGGCCGCCCAGTTATCGCGGTTCGCCCCTTGGCGCCCGGATCGCCCAGGTCCGGGCGCCGCTTCAGGGCTCGCCGTCCAGGCTCTCCATGCTGAGCCCGCTGGTATCGATATCGGCGGGCGGTGGCGGCTTGCGCTCGCTCAGCGGGCCGGCGTCTTCGCCGGCGAGGCTGAGTTCACCGGTGTCGATTTCCGGCGCGGGTTTCCTGTCGGGCGGTGCGAGCGGCGTATCCGAGGTGTCGATTGCGAGACCCTCGAAGGAGTCCGGTATGGCGAGATCGACCAACGTCCGGTTCGGATCGCCCGCCGCCGCGATCGAGCCGCCGGTGCGCTTCACGGGATCCCCATCCGGCTGCGCCCTGTTCCGGTCTTCGGTTGGCGCCTTCGACGCCGCGGGACCATTTTCGGCGCCCGGCCCCGGCGTTGCCGGGGTGGCCATTGGGCGGACTTCGCACGCGGCGCCCGCGCGCAGGAAGGCCTGTTCGAGCTTGCGGGCCGTGGCCTCGTCGATGTTCTTCTTGACGACCACCGGCTTGCCGCTGAACAGGGCCTCGACGCGCTCGGCCGGCATGCGGAACAGGCTCGCCAGCTGCTGTTGGACGACCTCCACCGGCTGGTCACCGGTGATCCCGCCGTGGAAAACGACCTGGAATTCTCCGTCCGCCATGGGCGCATCTCCCCGGCCACCGATCGCAGCGGTGGCATCCGGCCAGTCACATGGGCAAGCTTATCATGACGCGCGCCCGGGCTCCGCGCCCGCGCCCGCGCCCGCCTTACGCGTAGGCGGACCGGGGCGCCGATCGACTGACCGGAGGAGGGGATGTTCGGCAAGGTACTGATCGCGCTGGGAATTCTTCTGGTCGTGGCCGGGGTGGTGCTGGTCTATGCCCCATGGCTGGTCAGCTGGTTCGGTCGCCTGCCCGGCGATATCCGGATCGAGCGTGACGGCGGCAGCGTGTTCATCCCGATCACCTCGATGGTGATCGTGAGCATCGTTGTATCCGTAATTCTCAATATCTTCTTCCGCCAATGAGCACCTGGAACGGGCCCTCCTCGATGCCGGAGGAGCCGTCGCATGAGCGACTGGCAGGAGGGGCTGCGACTGCTCCATCTGCTGGCCGCCGCCGTCCTGGTGGGACTGCGTCTCGGCGGCGGCCGCGGCTTTTGCCGGGTCGGATTGACCGTTCGTTAGTACCGGCGCGCTGGCAGGTTGGCTGTCGGCCCGGGTATCGAATTGCGCGCAATCAGGTTACGCTGTACATATTACTGTGGATCGTCCGGTCGATGGTTCGAGCCCCATCCCCCGCCGTGGGATCCGCCGTCTGTCACCAATCCGGTTTCGAAGGAGTCAAGCATGTCGCAAGCGCGCGCCTATGGTGCCCAGTCGCCGTCCTCCGGTCTCGCCCCGCTGAACATCGAGCGCCGCGAACCGCGCCCGGATGATGTTGCGATCGAGATCCTGTACTGCGGGGTCTGCCACACCGATATCCATTTTGCCCACAACGACTGGGGCTTTACCGAGTACCCGTTGGTCCCCGGGCACGAAATCATCGGCCGCGTGACCGCGACCGGGTCCGGCGTGTCGGGTTTCCGGGAGGGCGATATCGTGGGTGTCGGCTGCATGGTCGATTCGTGCCGCGAATGCAGCGCGTGCAACGACGGGCTTGAGCAGTACTGCCTCGAGGGCTGTGTCGTGACCTATAATGGGCACGATCGCCACGACGGCAGCACCACGTACGGCGGCTACTCCGAATCGATCGTCGTCAGCGAACGCTTCGTCGTGCGGGTGCCGGATGCCCTGGATCCCGCCGCGGCCGCCCCGTTGCTGTGCGCGGGTATCACCACATACTCGCCACTGCGCCATTACGGCGTGCGCGCCGGTCACCGCGTGGGCGTGGTTGGCATGGGCGGCCTCGGGCATATGGGCATCAAGTTCGCCAAGGCCCTGGGTGCCGAGGTGACCGTGTTCACGCGTTCCGACGCGAAGGTCGAAGAGGCCCGCCACCAGGGCGCCGATCGCGTGGTCGTATCGTCCGATCGCGAGCAGATGGACGCGATTGCTGGCTACCTTGATTTCATTCTCGACACGGTGCCGGTGCAGCACGACCTGAACCCGTATCTCAATGCGCTCAAATATGACGGTACGCACATCCTCGTGGGCCTGCTCGAGCCGGTGGAGCCGGCGCTCAACGCGGCCGCCCTCGTCGCCAAACGCAGGGTGCTTGCCGGATCGCTCATCGGTGGTATGCCGGAGACCCAGGAGGTGCTGGATTTCTGCGCCGAGCACGGTATCGCCTGCGATGTCGAGATGCTCGATATCCGCAACATCAACGAGGCGTATGAGCGGGTGCAACGCAGCGACGTCCGCTATCGCTTCGTCATCGATATGGCCACGTTGCGCGACTGAGCCGGATCATGGGGCGTAAACAGCCGCGGCGGCTGGCACCGGAACAGGCCCCGCGGCTGGACGTCCGGATCGATGACCTCGATCACGAGGGGCGCGGTGTCGGCCGGTTCGACGGCAAGGTCGTGTTCGTCGATGGCGCGCTCCCGGGTGAGCGCATCCGTGCCCGCTGTACGGCCCGGGCCAAGCGTTTCGACGAGGCGGTCGTGGAGGCGGTGCTGGAGCCTTCACCCGAGCGGGTCGAACCGTTCTGCCCGGTATTCGGGCGCTGTGGCGGCTGTACCCTGCAGCACCTCGCGCCGGAGGCACAACTCCGACAGCGCGAACGCCGCGTCCATGAGCAGTTGGCCCGCGCCGCCAACGAGTTGCCCGGGCAGTGGCTGGCCCCGCTGACGGGGCCGGTCCAGGGCTACCGTACCCGGGCACGCGTGACGGTCCGGTACATCCGTCGGCAGGGCGTGCTGCTCGGGTTCCGGGAACGCGCCGGCCGTCATGTCGTCGATACCGATGCCTGCGCCATCCTCGATCCCCGCCTGCAACGGCTGATCCCGCGACTGAGGTCGCTGATCGCTTCCCTGGATCGGCCCGAGCGGGTGTCCGCGCTGGAGATGGCTACTGGCGATGGTGATACTGTCGTCGCCTTCCAGTACTCCGGCCCGCTCGGCGATGCGGACCGCGCGCGTCTGGTCCGTCTGCAGGATGAGGCGGGCGTGGCGATCGAGATCGCGGATGGCCCGTCGGCGGGGCCGGTCGATCCGGATCGACCGGCCGATGCGTTTTACGAGCTGCCCGATGAGCGCCTCACGCTGCGGTTCGCCGCCGGCGATTTCATCCAGACGAATGCCGCGGTCAATCGGTCCCTCGTCGCGCGCGCAATGGAATTGCTTGCCCCGGCGCCCGGCCAGACCGTGCTCGATCTATACTGTGGCATCGGCAATTTCAGCCTGCCTGCCGCACAACGCGGTGCGGCGGTCACGGGCATCGAGGGCGATGCGAGGCTCGTGGAACGGGCCGCGGGCAATGCGCGTGCCAACGGGCTCGCCGGGCGTGTTGATTTCCGCCAGGCGGACCTGTCCGCGGCGCCGCTCGCTGACTGGCTGCAGCGCCTGAATCCGGCCTCGGTGCTGCTCGACCCGCCGCGCGCCGGTGCACCGGAGGCCGTGAGCGCACTGGTGGCGCGGCCGCCGGCGCGCATCGTGTACGTGTCCTGCGATCCGGCCACACTCGCCCGCGACCTCGGGCGCCTGACGGGCGAGGGCGGATACCGTCTGCGGGCGGCCGGCATCGCCGACATGTTCCCGCACACCGGCCATGTCGAGGCCATCGCCGCGCTGGAGGCCGGCTGAGCGACCCGCTCGGCCAACCGCCGCGCACTGTCTGCACGTTCCCGCGTCGATTTTTGTCGCTGTGCGGGAACGCCGTACCGCCGTCTGGCGTATGCAGGTAGGGATGCGCCCGGAGAGCGACGGCATTGCCGGTCAGCGGTAGTGACGCTCGCTCCAGATGAACCGCACGCCATCGATGTTCAGGCCGATCCCGCTGCGGTAGCCGTGGTGGCGCCGCTTGTAGCGGTCGCCATACGGCCGGTAATGGCGATAGCCGTGACCCCGGTACCCGCGATCATGATCGCGCTTCCAGTAATGCCTGCTCTTGCCGCGGTACACGCGCTTGTGGCCTCCATACCTGTGACCACGATGGGCCCCATGCCTGTTGCCGTGGCGATAGTGTTTTGCACCCTCGCGGTGGTCGCGCTCGTATTCGTGCGCGCCGTGTTTTTTGTCGGCCCATTTGCCGTGGCGTTCACCGGCTTCGGCCGCGGGTGCCGTGCCGAGCCCGATGGCGATCGCGATCGCCAGTGCTGCTGCCGTTGCTTTCATGGCGTGTGACTCCTCGTCCAGGCGACGACGGATGTGTCGTCCTCCAGCGGCGCCGAGTATCGCCGCGGCGTGCTGAACGGGGACTGAACGGCCCGTTCAGATTCGGTTCAGGCAACGCGGGGTAACGTATCGCCAGACAGTGCGGGATTGGCCCGCACGGGATGGGAGGAACACGCCATGAAGGTTCGCGGATTGCGGTTGTCCCCGGTTCTGTTGCTGCTTGCGCTGGCCGTCGGGCCGCTGCAGGCGGGGAATTACGACGATTATGACGACGGCCGGACGTATGAAGGCGAGGCGTTTTATGTCGACGCCCAGGTCGTCGAGGTTCGGCCCCGGATCCGGGTCGTCGAGGTGTCGGAGCCGCGCCGGGTGTGCTGGGACGAGGAGGTGGAGCGCAGCGTCCACGATGATCGCCGGGGTCCGTCCACCGGGACCGTCGTGGGCACGGTCATCGGCGGCGCGATCGGCCACAATGCCTCGAAAGGGCGCAGCCGCACGGCGGCGACCGCCGCGGGCGCTGTCCTCGGGGCGGTCATCGGCCGGGATATCTCCCGGGCGCATCGTGGACCGCCGCGGCGGATGATCGATACCGAGCGCCGCTGCGAGGTCGAGCGCAACGTGCGCGAGGAGGAACGGATCGACGGCTACCGCGTGTTCTATCGCTACGGCGGGCGCGCGTTCGAGACGCGCTCGGACCATGATCCAGGCGACACGATCCGGGTCCAGGTGCGGATCACCCCTTTGTGAAACTGATCGCGGCCGCGCTGGCAGTACAATGGGCTCCACGCGAACGGGACGGTAGAGCACATGCGTGGCGGGACGGGCTGGATGGTGGCGACGGCTTTGGCCGTAATGACGCTGGGGACAACGCTCCCGGCGGCGAGCGCCGCGGACATGCGAGGCGTTCAACTGGTCCAGCGCGAAGATCTGATCTCGCGTGATCGGGCGGCCGATATCGCCCGCTCCAGAACGGGTGGGCGCGTGCTGCGCGTGGATCTGCGCAACGGCGATCGGCCGTGGTACCGCGTCCGCGTCCTGATCGATGGCGAGCACGTGCGCAGCGTTGCGGTCGATGCGCGCAGCGGTCGGCTGCGGCGCTGAGGCCGGGGAGGCGGCATGCGGGTCCTGATCGCCGAAGACGACGCCGCGCTGCAAACGGAGATCGCCGCGGCGCTGCGCGCGCAGGGATTCGCCGTCGATATGAGTGGCGATGGCGAAGAGGCGCTGTATTGCGGCAACGAGTATCCGATCGACGTGGCGATCCTCGATCTGGGGCTGCCGGGCCGCAATGGGCTCGATGTCCTGCGTGCCTGGCGCGAGGCGGGGCGGACATTCCCGGTGCTGATCCTGACCGCGCGCGGTCGCTGGCAGGATAAGGTGACCGGCCTTGAGGCCGGTGCCGACGACTATCTCGTCAAGCCGTTCCATATCGAGGAGGTCGTCGCGCGCCTGCGCGCCCTGGTGCGCCGCTCGGCCGGCTGGTCGCGCCCCGTGATCGAGGCGGGTCCGATGTCGATCGATACCGCCGCCCAGACGGTGACCGTTGATGACCGGCGCGTCGTGCTCACCGCCTATGAGTATCGCCTGCTGGAGTATCTTGCCCTGCATGCCGGCGAGGTCGTCTCGAAAACACGCCTCGGCGAGCATATCTACGACGAGGAGATCGAACGCGACAGCAACGTCCTGGAGGTTCTGCTGAACCGATTACGGCGCAAGCTCGATCCGGACCGTTCGCGCGAACCGATCGAGACCCTGCGGGGTCGCGGCTATCGCCTGCGTCTGCCCCTCGCCGGAGACTGAACCGTGAGGATGCCGGACTCGCTTGGCGCACGCCTCACCCTTGCCCTGGCGGTGGTGCTGGTCGCATTCCTCGGGCTTGCCGGACTCGCCGTTGAGCGGGCCTTTCGCGAGGGCGTCGAGCAGGCCGTGCGGGAGAACCTCGCCGTCCAGGTCTATCTGCTGCTCGGCGCGGCCGAGATCGACGGCCAGGGGCACCTGCGCATGCCCGATGTACTCCCCGAGCCGCGCCTTGGCACGCCCGATTCGGGTCTCTACGCGGCGATCCGCGATGGCTCGGGCGAGCCGCTTTGGCAATCCGAATCCAGTGTCGGTCTCGATATCGCCTATCCGAGGGCCGTGGGCAACGGTAACCGGCGGTTTGCCCGGGCTCACGCGGGCGACGGCCGGGAACTGTTCGCCCTGCGCCACGCGGTCAACTGGGAGATCCACGGTGAAAATCGCCGGCTCGTGTTCCTGGTGGCGGAGGATGCCGAGGGGGCCGCCGCCCGCGTCGCCACTTTCCGCTGGACGCTCTGGGGCTGGTTCGTCGGCGTCGCGGTCCTGCTGCTGATGCTGCAGGCGCTGTTGCTGCGCTGGTGCCTGCGGCCGCTGCGCCGTGCCGCCGGCGAGATCACGTCGATCGAGCGCGGTGAGCGCGCGCGCGTCGGTGATGATTACCCGTTTGAATTGCGCCCGTTGACCGCCAGCGTCAACGAACTGCTCGCCAGCGACAAGCGCCGACTGGAGCGCTACCGCGAGGCACTGGCCGATCTCGGTCACAGCCTCAAGAATCCGCTCGCCGTACTGCGTTCGATCGCCCGTGATCCGTCCGCGGGCGAACGGGCTACGCAGGTAGAGGAACAGGTGGAGCGCATGCAGCAGGCGATCGATTGGCATGTCCAGCGTGGCGCCGCCGCCGGCCGGGGCGGTCTCGCCCGACCGATCCCGGTCGCGGACCTGGTCAGGCGCGTCGGTGCTTCACTGGCCCGCGTCCACGCCGATCGAACGATCCGGCTGGAATGCGATATACCGCGGGACGCGGTGGTCCGTGGCGATCCCGACGATCTGATGGAAATCGTCGGCAATCTGCTCGACAACGCGTGGAAATGGGGCCGTAGCCGAATCCGGGTCACGACCCGGCGGCCCGCGCATGACGGTGGCCTCGCCCTTACGATCGAGGATGACGGTCCGGGGATCCGGCCCGACCGCCGCGAGGCCGTACTGGAACGCGGCGTGCGTATGGATGAGAACGTGCCGGGTGATGGTCTGGGTCTCGCGCTCGTCCGCCGGATGGTCGAGGAGACATGGGGTGGGCGGCTCGAACTGCAGGCGAGCGATCTCGGCGGTCTGCGCGTTCGGGTGATATTCCCGTCTTGAGCGGGGGCGTCTCATGAAGATTCGGTGATCCGTGTGAACCGGTTCACGGAATCAGCAATCAGTGCGCGCTATAGCGCGTTTTCGCCGCGATTCCGGTGGCTGGTCGGTTGAATGCCCTGCCAGAGCAAAGAATACTGAGCGCCCGCCCATGGATTCGACGGTGACACGCATGAAGCTGATCCCGATCGAACTGACATTCGCCTGCAGCAGCTGCAAAGGCCGCACGTTCCGCGTGGAGTCCGAGCCGCACCGTCGTTGTCCCGTGATCTGCAAGGGTTGTGGCCGGAATGTCGGCCGCTGGGGCGACCTGCGCGCGAGCGGCATGATCGTGTCGGCGGGCGGCACCGACGGCCTCGTCGCGGGCATGATCGATCGTGCATTCGCCCGTCGCCGCGCGCGCCACGAGTCGGAATAGGGGAGGAGGCGGCAGGGGTCAGACGTCAGGCCGCACGACCCGCGCCAGTTCGGTCGACGCCTCCCAGTCCATCTTCCCGTGCCGGCAGGTGATCACGGGGATATCCAGTACCGCCGCCAGGTCATCGCGGTAGGTGTCTCCGTCCGTCGCACCCGGGTCCGGCACATTGACCACGACCGCCTTCGCTTCCAGTCCGCGGTTGCGGATCGCCTCGACCGTCAGACGGCTGTGATTGATGCAGCCGCTGCGGTTGGCCGCCACGACCACCACCGGGAAACCCAGCGCGGCCGCAAAATCCGCGTTGGTGGCGTCGATCGTCAAGGGGGAAAGAAACCCGCCAGCCCCCTCGACCAGCCGGAAGATATGCGGATCGCCCGCCTCGACCGCGGCGACGATCGCGGCCAGATCGACCTGGTTGCCGCCCGCCTGCGCCGTCTGTGCGGTCGAGATCGAGCCGGCGAGCCGGTAAGGAGTGACCCGGTCGATCGGTTCGCGTTCTCCCGCCGCCTGCGCGAGCGCCAGGCCATCGCTCGGGTAGAGCGCTCCGCCCTGGCGTTTGCAACGCTGTTCGATCGGTTTGCGCGCCGCGACATCGACACCCAGATGCCGCAGCGCGATGGTCAGATTGCAGGACACCGTCGTCTTGCCGACCGCCGTGTCCGTGCCCGTGATGAACACCCCCTGCATCGATGGATCTCCCCGTTTGCCGTGTCGCGCGAGCCGGAATCATTGCGCACACGCGGCGACTCGGCAAGGGCACGACTCATCGATGACTGAAACCCCGATGCCGGGGAATCCGAGACATGTCGGCGCTGTCGGACCGTCCGACTCGCTGTGAACCACGGAGTATGGACATGTTGGTGAAAGAAGCGGGATCGCGGGTCTGATGGCGGCGGTGACGACCGCGGGTTGAAAACGCCGGGCCGTCATCGGCATTTCCCCACCAGTGAACCACTGAGGAGGGCTTATGCACATCGAGATCAACGCGGCCGATGGCGTCGAGCGGTCGGTGGCGCTGGACGATCATATCCGTGAGCGCCTGCAGCGCGTGGAACGACATCACGGCAAGCGCCTGACGCAGATCATCGTCCACCTCAAGGACACCAATGCGCGCAAGGGCGGGGTGGACAAGCTGTGCAGCATGGAGGCGCGCCCGGCTGGCCTTGATCCGATCACCGTGCATGCCCTGGATACCGATACCTACCTCGCGGTGCGCGACGCGAGCGAAAAACTCGACCGTGCGCTCGAGCATCGGCTCGGGCGCCAGGAGGCCGCGCCGTAACAGGCCGGGGCGGTCTCGCCCCGGCGCTGAATGGGATGCCCGGGCGAGACTCGCGGGTCACACCGGCGCGTTAGCGCCAGCGCTCGGCGATCTGATCCATGGTGCCGTTGTCGGTAATGATGCGCTTGCCGCGGTCGAATGCCGTCAGCAGTTCTTCGCCGCGCGGGTTGGTCTTCATCGCGGTAACGAATTCGCGCGTCTCGTCGAAGGCGGGTGTCTTGCCGAACTGGCCGCTGCGGTCCATTTCCCGGATCTTGTAGTCCCAGACGACCTCGTAGCCGGCGAAGCCATCGATCCGGCCCTCGTCCAGCATCCGGAAACCCTGTTCGATCGAGTCGACCAGCTGTTTCTCGAACGCGGACTGCTCCTCCCAGCGGTCGCCGAAGTTCCAGCCGCGGGCGGCGCCGATGCTCTTGCCGGCGAGGGACTCGAGCCCGTCCCATTCCAGGTCGGTCTCGCCATCGGTGTAGATCAAGAAGTCAACGGCGTTGACCGGCTCCCTGGAGTAATCCATGTATTCCATCCGCTCGGCGTTCTTGCCGGCCGGGAATAGCAGTTCGACCTTGTCGCGTTTGAGCTCGTACATCGCGCGGGCCCACGGAACGATCCGCAGTTCGAGCGTATAACCGACGGCATGGAAACTCTCGCGGATCACGTCCCAGCTGTATCCCTGGAAGACGCGCGAGTTCGCGCCGGGCGGGACCACCTCCCAGGTCTCGTCATCGGCTTCGGGTTTGTAGAAGCCAAAGGGCGAGTAGCCCGGGAGTGTCGCGATCGACACGGTCTTGTCCTGCGCCGCGGTCAGTGAAGGCACGGCAAGGGCTGAGAGCAGGAAGGCGAGTGCAATGGAACGCAAACGATACATGAATAACAACTCCGAATGTGCCGGTCATGGAGGCCCGATGTCCCGATTCCATTGGTTTGCGCTCGTTATCCCGGTCGTCCGGAGAATCAGGCCACATGTTTACAAGCAAAGGCTATGCCGGATCGGTGGCAGTGGCCAGCCCGAATGCCGCCGTGCAGACCCCATGGTGTTGCCTCCGAGTGAGGCCCCGGAGGCTCATTCCGGCTCAGGCGGTGGTCTCTTCCGGCGCCGGATAGACACCGTCGGCGTCATGCACTTCCTTGCCGGTCAGGGCGGGACGGAATACACAGACCATGCGCATATCGGCCCCCTCGTAGGCGCGCAGGAAGTGTTCATCATTCTGGTCCAGCACGTAGACGGTATCCGGACCGATGGGCCACTTGCCGCCGTCGGAGACCGTCTGGACTTCCCCCTCGCCCGCGATGCAGTAGACCGTCTCCAGGTGGTTTTTGTAGTGGATGTGGGTCTCCGTGCCCGCACGGATCACCGTGTCGTGGACCGAGTAACCCATGTTGTCGTCGGCGAGCACGAGCCGGCGGCTTACCCAGGTTTCGCCATCGACCTCGCGCTCGGTACCGAGGATTTCATTCAGTGTACGCACGATCATGCCTTTACTCCGGTTATGGTTGTGAGCACCGCACGCCGCGGCGGCGCCGGTGGTTCCGTAAGGGGGGCGTCAGGCCTCAGGCCATTCCAGGGGGCCCACGCGGAACAGGTCTTCCGCCTCGTGCTTCTCGGGGAAGAACTCGGCCGGGAAGAACGGGATCTTCCGGCACGGAACGCCCCATTTGCGCGCGAACGACCGGAACAGATTCTGCGAGGGTCGATTCGACGGCGTGATACTGGCCTCGATGTAGCGCACGTTGCGACAACCATCAAGCGCCAGCAGGTGGCGCAGCAACTGGATGCCGACGCCGCGTTTGCGCACCTTCGTACTCACACCCACCTGCCACACGAACACCGTGTCGTCCTGCCGTGGCGGGATATAGGCGAGCACGAAGCCGACGATCTCACCATCCTTCTCGGCCACGAGGCAGGTATCGCCGAAGTGCTGGCAGAGCAGGATGTAGGCGTATGAGGGGTTCAGTTCGAGCGTTCCGGCGGCCTGCACGAACTCCCACATACGGGCGCCATCGGTCGGCGTGGCCGAGCGATAAATGATGTCCGCATGGCGGGGGCCCGGGATGCCGGGCTTGCCCGCTTGCGACGCTCCGCCTTCGAGTGCGGTCGGTTGTTCCATCATCGGGATCTCCCGGATCGTTGCGGTACGCATCAACTGGCCTCCGCGAGCGCGAGACGGTCGTGCAGCAGCTCGACCGCCGGCTCGACCTTTTCGGGTTCGATCAAGCAGGTAAGCGCGTGGTCTGCACTGTAATCGCGGTATACCTCGATGCCCGCCCTGCGGGCATGGATGCGCGAGGCGCTGTGCCATTGCTCGGCCGCCGCGCCGAGACCGAGCCCGACCGCGGAAACGGAAGCGCGCGCCTCGCCGACTCGCACGCGCGCGTCGAAGCGCTCGCGGATGCGCTCGCCGAAGGCGTGCGGATCGGGCAGATCGCTGGCGGCGATGAACAGCTCGCGTGGGCCGTTACGCCCCTGACGCCGGTCGAGGAAGACGTCGTCCGTGCCCAGGTGATCGCGTACCGCGTCGCCGAGTTTGTCCCGGCTGTCGGCGCTCTTTGCGGTGACCACGATCGGCACGAGGGTCGGATGGCTGGCGACCCCGACGACCCGGGGATCGCACGGCAACGGCACATCGCGGACGATCGTGCCACCGGCCTCCGGCTCGAAGGTCGACAGTGCGTGGATCTCGACGCCGTGGTCGCGCGCGTAGCCGACCGCGCGCGGATTCAGCACGGATGCGCCGTGGCGAGCCAGCGTCAGCATCTCCGCATAGCTGATCTCGTCGAGACGGCGCGCGTCCTCGACCACGCCGGGATCCGCGGAGTACACGCCGGCGACATCCGAGCAGATCTCGCAGCGCTCGGCGTCCAGCGCCGCCGCCAGGGCGACCGCGCTGATATCCGAGCCGCCGATGCCAAGGGTGGTGACGTCGAGGCCGGGGCCGAGGCCCTGATAGCCGGCGACGACCACGATCCGCCCCGCCGCGAGCTCGTCGCGGATGCGCGCCGGCTCGACCGCGGTCACGGCCGCGTTGAAATGGTTGTCCGAGGTGCGAACGCCGCTCTGGGGGCCGTTCAGCGAGACGCTCGGGGCATCACGGGCGTCCAGTGCCATCGACAGCAGGGCCATCGACTGGCATTCGCCGGTGGACAGCAGCACGTCGAGCTCGCGCCGGGGTGGATCGTCGGCCATGCGGTTGGCGCGATCCAGCAGCTCCTGCGTGGTCGAGCCCATGGCCGAGACCACGACGACGACGTCGTGCCCTTCGCGGCGGGTCTGCAGGATGCGTTCCGCGACCCGGTGGATGCGTTGCTCGTCGGCGACGGAAGAACCGCCGTACTTCTGCACGATTATGCTCATGATGGTGAGTGTTGCTTCTCCTTTAGGCAGTGGATTGGCAATCGGGTGATGGGGTCAGGGGATCGGGCTCAGGCCGTGCGGTCGTCGTGTCGATGCTCGGCCGGTTGCGGTTCAACCGGCAGGTCGTTGACGGCGGGATTGGCCGACCCGCGGGCCAGCAGCGGTGCGGCCTCGATGCCCTCCGCTTCCAGCAGGGTGACGACCTCGTCCAGGTGTGCCGCGATCGCCTCACGGCGGTCCGCGGGCAGGGCGGCGAAACGCCCCACGAATTCTTCCTGCAGTGGGGCCGGGGCCTCGTCGACGACCGCCGCACCGGCGTCGGTGAGTTCGACCCGCACCTGACGCTTGTCGGTGTTGCGCCGACGCCGTGTCACCAACCCGCGCGCCTCGAGGCGATCGACGATCCCCGTGACCGTCGGCGGCTTGAGGCCGAGGCTGCGCGCGAGCTGACCGGGATTGAGCGACTCGCCACGCTGGATCTCGCGCAGGCAGATGATCTGCGGACCGGTCAGTCCGTAGCGGGACTTCAGCCGGCGACCGTGCAGGTCGACCGCCTGAATGATCCGCCGGAGTGAGCGCAGTACCGCCCGCGCGGTCTCGTCCTCGCCGGTGATGCCCGGGCGCTCTGGATCGTTTGGAGGTTGTTTCGACATTGAAATTTTCGTGACTGAATATTTCGTGGGCGAAATACTATAGCGCACCTGTTGCGGGAATCCAACCGGAGGGTGCGGCGGGTGCGGGGCGTCGGTTTTGCCTCGATGGGAAAAGGCCGGGCGGCCATTTCTCAGGACAGGCTCCTGGGCCGGCCTGTGAAGACTTCCGGGGCTCCCCGGGGAGTGACTCTCCTCCGGGCCTAAAAGGCAGCGCGGTTGCGGCTCAGCTGGCGAGCTGCTCGATGATGCGGGCGCCGCCCACGTAGGTCGCGATCGCGGAGCCCGCCGTCGAGAATACGAATACGAGCAGGATGCGCGTGACGCGGTTCTTCCACCAGTTGCGGGGCTGGGCGAGCTGGTCGCGCAGGGTATCGAAATCGCTCATGCGCGGGCGCCGCATGAGCGTCTCGACGGCACCGGTCACCATGCCGGCACCGATGGTCGGATTGAGCGACGTCAGCGGTGCGGCGATAAAGCCGGTTACGACCGTGATCGGGTGCGCGCGCGCGAGGATGGCGCCGATGGCGGTCAGGGTACCGTTGATGACCACCCATTCCATGACCAGGCGGCCGCCGAACTCGGGGCCACGCGCGAACCCCAGCGCGAAACCGCTGAGGATAATGGCAACGACCAGCCACGGAAGGATCCGGATGAAGTAACCGCGCGGCGGGATACACTCGAGCTCGGCGCGCTCGGTCGCGGGAGGCGGGTCCGATTCAAGCCGCTCGGCCAGCCCGTCCAGGTGGCCCGCGCCGACGACCACCAGCAGCCGCCGCGGGCGCTCGCTGCGAATGCGCTCGAAGATATGGCCCGCCATGTAGCGGTCGCGCTCGGCGATCATGATCCGGTACAGCGTGGGCGAGCGCTGCGAGAATTCGGCGAAGGTGCTCTCGAGGACGTCGCCTTCCTTGAGATGCTCGATCTCTTCCTCCTCGAGCTTCGAGCGCGACAGGCAGGTCGCCAGCAGCCCGGTCATCAGCGTCCAGCGCTGATACCACGGGACGCTGCGTGTGAGCCGCTTGAGGGTGATGCCGATCTCGCGGTCGATGAGCCACAAGGGCAGATCCCGTTCGCGCGCCGCCTCGACGGCCACGCGCATCTCGCCGCCGGGCTCCACGCCCAGCTGATCGCCGAGGCGTTTCTGGTACGCGGACAGTGCGAGCTGGGCGGCAACCATGCCGGCGCGCCCCGAGCGCACGATCCGGAACAGATCGACATCCGACCAGTCATCATTGCCGATCAGCCGTTGATGCCGCGGCTGGCAGAGTTCAACGGCCACGGCGTCGTAATCGCCCCCGGCCAGGGCCCGGCGCACATCGTCCATGCTCTGGTTCGAGACATGGGCCGTGCCGAGGAGCGTCACCTCGGTGCCGTCGACCGTCAGGGTGCGTGTAGGGGCGTCGCTGGTCGAGGTCACGATTGCTGCAGGCCAGGTGGCATCGGGGAACGCGCATGGTACGCAAACCGCGCAGCCCCCACCAGGGACCTGTCCGGATAACCATGCCCCTGATGCGCGCGTGGCACGGATTCCCCGCATGGCACTAGGCTCAACCCCGCACAGCCGTTACAGTTGGGCCACGATCGCCGACAATCCACGGCGACTGCAGGAGGCTCATCCCGATGATCGGCTTGATCGCGCGCATCCTCAAGGTGCTCAACTCGGAAACGGATCCGCGCCAGATCGCGGGGGCGGTCGTGCTGGCGGCACTGTTCGGGCTGACGCCTTTGTGGACGCTGCATAACCTCATCGTCCTGCTGCTGGTACTCGTGCTGCGGGTGAATCTGAGCATCTTCATCATCGCCTGGGGGGTTTTCACGGTGCTGGCGTTCGCGCTCGATCCGCTGTTTGACGCGCTGGGCCACGCGGTACTCACAGCGGAACCGCTGCGCTCGATGTGGGCCGCGTTCTACGCCACGGATCTCGGCAAACTGAGCGCCTTCAACAACAGTGTGGTGATGGGCAGCCTCTGCGCGGGCCTGATCCTGGCGCCGGTGCTGTGGTTCGCCACCATTCACCTCGTGCGCAATTACCGCACGCACATGCTTGACTGGGTCCGCCGCAGGCGCATCTATCAGGTCATAAGCGGCAGCCGCCTCGTGACCACCTACCAGTCGTTCCGCAGCTGAGGGGCGCGTGATGAAAGCAATCCGCTTGTGGGGTCTGGGTGCGTTCGTCGCGATCGTCGGCGCCATCGTTGCGCTGTGGGTGTTGTTCGCCGATACGCTGGTGCGTCGGGGCGTGGAATCGGCGGGCACGTCCATGGTCGGCGCCCGGGTCGAACTCGAGGCCGCCGATGTCGGTTTTTCGCCAGCCCGGCTCGAGCTGCGGGGGCTCGCGGTCACGAACCCCGACGAGCCTATGCGCAATGCGCTGGAGGCGCAGCGGCTGGCCTTCGACATCGACTGGATCGGGCTGCTGCTGGATCGGGTGCACATCGACGAGGTCGCGGTCGAAGGGCTGCAGTTCGGTACGCAACGCGAAACGAGTGGTGCGGTCATGGCCACCGAGCGGACCGTGCAGGAGAGCGGCCTGATCGACAAGGCACGCGAGCGCGCCGAGATCCCGCCGCTCGAAGTGCCCTCGGTGGAGTCGGTGCTTGGGCGCGAGAATCTGCGCAGTCCCGCACTGATCGAAGAGGCGCGGTCGAAGCTGGAACAGCGGCGCACCGCACTCGAAGAACGCCTCGCTGAACTGCCCGGCGAGGAGGAACTGGAACGCTATCGCCGGCAAGTCGACGAGTTGACTGAAGGCGACGACACGGCGTCCCGGCTGATGGGCCTGAAAAAGCTCCGTGACCTCGTGGACGATATCGACGACGACCGCAAGGCGCTTCGTCGCGCGCGCGACGAAGTCAAGGAATCCCTCGCCGCGGCCTCGGATACGGCGTCGCAAGCGCGCAGCGCTCCGCAGGCCGATATCGAGCGCCTCTATCGCAAATACACCGATCCCGGCGCTGTCGCCGGGGAATTGGCGTACTACCTGCTCGGCCCGAAGGTGGAGGGCTGGGTGAACCAGGGCTGGTACTGGTATGGCCGGCTGTCACCTTACCTGGGAGGCGGCGGCGACGGCGCCGATGCCGAAGCTGCGAGTGGCCCGGAGACCGTCAAGGCCGTCCGCCGTGTCGGGCGCAATGTCGTCTACCCCGCCGCCGGTGAGGAACCCCGCGTTTTGCTGCGTCAGGTGCGGATCAGCGGTGCCGCGGGCGGTGGCGACCTCGATGGGCGGGTCACCGACATCGCGGTCCCTCCGAACCGGTGGGGTGAGCCGCTGCGGCTCAGCCTGGCCGGACAGGGCGTGAGCGGCATCGCCCGCCTGCAGGTCGATGCCTCCATGGATCGCCGTGATCCGGCCAGCAGCATAAGCCGGCTGGATCTCACGGCGAACGGCACGGATGTCGCCGGCCTTGCCCTGGGGCCCGAGGACGGCATCCTGGCCGACAGTGGCCAGGCGGATTTCGCGGTCGAGGGGACGATCCGTGATCGGGCACTCGACCTCGACGTGAAATCGGCGATCCGGAATGCGGCCTTCAGCGCCGGCAGCGATGCCGACTCGATCCTGCAGGAGGTCGCCACGGCCCTGGAGAATGCCGGGCGGCTGGATATCGGAGCGCGTGTCGGCGGGACGATCGATGCGCCGGACTTCGAGCTGACCTCGTCGCTGACCGGCATCCTTAAGCCCCTGCTGCGCAGCCGTCTGCAGGCGGAAGCCGGCGAGTTCCGCGAGGGCCTGGTGGCCGAGGTGACGGACCGGACCGGCGGCTCGCTGGACGAGCTGGAGGCCTCAAGCGCGAAGCTGGATCGCCTGGAGCAGGATCTGGAAGGCCGACTGGAAGGCTTCCGCAAGGTCCTGGACCGGGCGCGCAAGCCGCTCGACTGACCTGGCCCGCAACTGGATGACGTCCACGCGCGGGCCATGTCGGCGCCGGTTCAGGCGGTCCGGTCGGCCTCCACGCGCCAGCCCGTGACCGACCCGTTTTCATCCTCGAAAACGGCCGTGCGGACCGGGGCGAATCCGGCCGCATCGAGCTGTCCCTTGATCCTCGCGATATCCCCTTCCGTGCAGGCCGCCACCTGCATATCGGCGAGGCGCTGACGCATCGAAACCACACGCTGGCGGGCCTCCTCCAGCCAGTCGAGCGCCTCGTTCGGCCCGACCCTGCCGGTCATCGCCAGTACTTCCTGCACGTAGTTCAGGGGACCCAGAAGAACGCGTGGATTGGAATGTCCGCGCGCCGCGCTCTGGATCGACTGGATCGCCTCGTCCACGGCGCGGCGTTTCTTCGCCGCCTTCGGGGGCAGCGTGCCGCCGGAGCCGCCGCGCGGCGGGCGCGTTTCGGCGAGCGCGCGCAGGAAGTTCCGCGTCTTGAGGTACACGCGGGCTTCATCGAGTACGTAGTCGATCCCGCGCGCCTCATCACGGGCTGAGCGCACGAACGCCGAGTCGCCGTGATGCAGGATCAGCGCGGCGCGCCCGTCGGGCCGCAGCACGCGTGCCAGTTCCGGGATCGAGCGGGCCGTGTCGCTGTACTCGAGGCCGAACTGGCTGCAGACGAGATCGACCGTGGCATCGGTGAACGGCAGCGCCTCGGCGGGTGTGCGCGCATGGAAATGGATACGCGCCAGGCGTTCGCGCACAGCGTCGTCGCTGACCCGCGTGACCGGGTCGATCGCCGCCAGGTCGGTTCCGTGGACCGTGAAGCCACGTCCAGTCGCCACCGCCGTGTCCAGTGCGAGCAGGGCCACGGCGCCGTTGCCGGTCGCTACGTCAACGATGCAGGCGCCGTCCGCAAGGGCCGCGAATCGTTCCCGCCAGAATGCGGCGATGCCGCCACCGTAATTGCCGCACGTGACCTGGCTGAACGAATGGAGATTGCCGTACGCCCAGTATCGATCCCAGGGGGCGCTTTCGGAGGCGGCGGTCATGGCGATACCTGTGCTGTGATGAACGACGGGAAAGGGATTCTACTGCCCGTCTATTACCCGGCACCACATGCGATCCGCCCGGGAGGTTCTTCACCGCAGGTCGCTGCAATGGATCGGGATGGACGCCGCATCTGGCTTTGCCTCGGGCGAATCGTCTGACGGTGTCCAGGCCTCCTGCGCCGGCACACCGGATCACAATGGCACCGTGCGCAGGGTGATGAAAGCGTTGCGCGATGACGGGATGTTCATCGAGCTCCGGTTGCCGCTGACCCGGGCGCGGTGCACGGGGCGTTCGGTCCGGTTCCTTCACGGTCGCTTGTGAACGCGTGGCAGTGCCTGGTGCGATGTGTACATGACGCCTGCACTTGGCCGAGGCTATTTGATCGGGTACTGTCCGCCGATCCACACACCGCTGCATGGGTGGCATCTCCGTGAACGAGGCTGGCCGCTCAACGTCGGAACTCCACTTTATGAACAAGTCCCTGTTCCGGCGCCGCCCGCCGGCTTTGATCTGGACGGCCGTCCTTGCACTGGCCGGGTGCGCGACTCCCGGGGGCGATGAACGCAGTCCAGCGCAGACGACCTTCGGTTCCGGAACCACTTCGGCGGACGGTGGTGAGGCCGCGAGCGTGACGGTGCGGAATCCGGCCATGGATGGCTCGCTCATCCCGCGCTCGAAGCCGGGCTCGAGGATCGTGGATCGGCCGCCACTCGACCCCGAAGCGGCGGACGTCTGGTCGCGGCTGCGGAACGGATTCGGACTGCCGGACGTCGATGAAGACCGCATCGACGCCGAGATCGCGCGCTATGAGGGACGGCAGCGGTATTTCGAGATCGTGGCGCAGCGCGCGCAGCCCTACCTGCGCTATATCCTCGACCGCATCGAGGCGCGGGATATGCCGGCCGAACTGCTGCTGATCCCCGTGGTCGAGAGTGCGTTCCGCCCGTTCGCCTATTCCCATGCGCGCGCCGGCGGGCTGTGGCAGTTCAAACCCCTCACGGGTCAGCGCTTCGGGCTCGAGCAGAACTGGTGGTACGACGGGCGTCGCGACGTGCTCGCGAGCACCGATGCCGCGCTGGATTATCTCGAGTACCTGAACGGATTCTTCGACGGCGACTGGCTGCTGGCGATCGCCGCCTACAACGGCGGTGAGGGGACGGTGCAGCGCGCGGTACGGGTCAACGCGGCGCAGGGCCAGCCGACCGATTACTGGCACCTCGATCTGCCTACGCAGACCGAGAAATACGTCCCGCGCATACTGGCGCTGCGGGCGATTCTGGCCGCGCCCGACGAGCATGGGATCGCGCTGCCCGAGATGCCGGAAGAAGAGGCGCTGACGGTCGTGGAGCTGGATGACCAGGTCGACCTCGCACTCGCCGCGGAGATGGCCGGGATGCCGCTGGAGGCGCTCCATCGCTACAACTCCGGCTACAACCGTTGGGCGACGCCGCCCGACGGGCCGCACCGCCTGGCGGTGCCGAAAAGGCAGGCGGACACCCTGAGAGCGGCGCTGGCGAGCCGTGATGAACGGGGCATGATCCGCTGGCGTCGCCACGCCGTGGAATCCGGCGATACGCTCGGTGCGATCGCGGATACCTACGGGACGACCGTCGACATGCTGCGCGACGTCAATGACATCAGCGGATCCCGCATCCGGGTCGGCGAGCACCTGCTGGTGCCCATGCCGAGTCGCGAGGGCGAGGCCTACACCCTGAGTCTCGACAACCGGCGCCGGAGCACCCAGGCGAGCGGGCCGAGCGGGCGTGAGCGCATCGACTACCGCGTACGGCGCGGCGACACCTTCTGGGATATCGCCCGGTCCCATGATGTCGACGTCCAGCGCCTGGCCGCGTGGAATGACATGGCCCCCGGTGACGCGATCCATCCAGGGCAGGATCTGGCCATCTGGATCGAGGGCGGTCAGGGCGGTCAGGGCGGGCGCGGCGGACCGGGCGAGCGCCTGCAGGAGGTAAGCTACACGGTGCGCGAAGGCGATTCTCTGTATGAGATCGCGCGCCGGTTCAATCTCGATGTCGAGGACATTCGGCGCTGGAACAGCCTGCAGCCGGGTACCTACCTCCAGCCGGGGCAGAGCCTTGATCTGCGGGTCGATGTGACCGAGCAGGCCGAGGCCCGACCGTAAGCATATGGGTGCGCAATCAGGGGGGGCGATGTGGCGGGGTTGAGCGAACGGCTGGACGCATCCGAGCGCGTCCTCTTCCATAAACGGGTTCACCCGGCGATCTGGATCCGCCCGGGCGCCGTGCTCGGGATCGGGTTGTTCGCCATGTTGGGCGAGGGTGGGCCCGCGGCGCTCATCGCCATCGTGGCCGGCGCCATCGATCTGTGCGTGCGCGCACTCCAGGCGATCCGGATCGAACTGATGGTGACCGACCGCCGGGTGCTTGCCCGAACCGGGATCTTTCGCACGCACGAGATGACGGTCGCGGACACGAACGCGGTCGAACTCGTTCACAACGGCTTCGCGAAGCACCTCGGCTTCGCGTTCGTGCGGCTCACACCCACTGAGGGCAAGGCGCGGACGATCGGCTTTGTCCCCGATTCCGCGGCATTGCGTCAGGCCATGGACAAGGTCGAAACCGCCTGAGGCGTGCGCCCGGTCTCCGGTTCAGCCGGGCCCCGCCCCGGGACCGCCGGCGACGGTGTCCAGCTGCAGGCGGTGAGGAAAAAGCGTGGTCGCGGGGAGAACCCACTTGGTCATCGGGCGGTTGCATGCGGGTGCAAGAGGCCACGGGCGCCGTTCTGCGGGCCGCTCAGACCGGGGGGCGGTCAGCCAGTGTAGCGCCCCGCATCCGATTGGCTGCAATCCAATGCTTGGCATCGTGGACGTTTTGGGCGACCCTCACGCTCAGACTGATCGGTGTCGGGCCGGTCCATCACGCATTTGGGGGGCGCGGTCTTGACCGAACACGAAACCACGGACAACTCGCTCGAACTCGGCAATCAGCTGTGTTTCAGCGTCTATTCGACGGCGCACGCTTTCACCCGGCTCTACACCAGCCTGCTGAAATCGCTGGACGTGACGTACACGCAGTACCTCGTCCTGCTCGTCCTCTGGGAGGAGGATGGCCCGACGGTGAAGGCGCTGGGCGAACGGCTATCGCTCGATTCCGGGACACTGACGCCCTTGCTGCGGCGGCTCGAAGAGGCGGGCTATGTCCATCGGGTGCGCGCCGAGCGCGATCAGCGCTGCATGCACGTCTACCTCACGGAACATGGCCGTGGCGTTCGCCCGGACGTGCACGACGTACGCCGCTGCGTATTTGAGGCCACGGGCCTGAACTTCGATGAGCTGAAAGACCTGCAGGGGCGTCTGGAGACATTGCGCTCCGCGCTCGACTCGACCGCCCAGCGGGGGTAAGCCCGCCGATCGATCTTGCCGGTACCGCGGCATTCCTCCATGCTGCCTGACTAACCCGATGACGAGGAAAAGCCCGATGCTGGAGCCGGTGCTCAAACGGATCGACGACGGTATGGATGCCTCCATCGAACGCTGGTCCGAACTGCTGCGAATCCCGAGTGTGAGCACGGACCCGGCTTACGCTGACGACGCCCGCCGCGCCGCGCACTGGTTGATAGAGCAGTTCGAGGCGCTCGGTTTCACTATGGAACTGCACGAGACCGAGGGTCACCCGGTCGTGCTCGGCCATCACCCCGGACCGGGTGGTGATGTGCCCCACCTGCTGTACTACGGGCACTACGACGTGCAGCCGGCTGATCCGGTCGAACTCTGGGATTCGGGACCGTTCGAGCCGACGGTGGTCGACAGCGTTCACGGCAAAAAAGTGGTTGCCCGCGGTGCGGTCGACGACAAGGGCCAGCTGATGATGTGGGTCGAGGCCCTGCGCGCGTGGCAGGCGGAGCATGGCACGCTGCCGGTGGAGACCACCGTCCTGCTCGAGGGCGAAGAGGAGATCGGCAGCAAACACCTGCGGCCGTTCCTCGAGGCGCAGCGCCCACGGCTCGCGGCAGCGGATGTCTGTGTCGTCAGCGACACCTCCATGTGGGACGTGGATACCCCCGCGATCACCTACAGCCTGCGCGGCCTGCTGTATACGGAGATCACCTGCCGCGGACCGTCGCACGATCTGCACTCCGGTTTCTACGGCGGGGCGGTGGTCAATCCGCTGAATGCGCTGGCACGGGTACTCGCGGATCTGCACGACGACAATGGCCGCATCCGCATCCCCGGTTTCTATGACCAGGTGCTGGAACCGGGAGAGAGCGAGCGCGCCGCCTGGGAAAGCCTGGATATGGACGAGGCGGCGTTCCTCGAAGGGGCGGGCGTAACCGCCGGCGGCGGCGAGCGCGACCGGAGCCTGCCGGAGCGCATCTGGACCCGGCCGACCGGCGATGTGAACGGCCTCTACGGGGGCTATACCGGCGCCGGCGCCAAGACGGTCATCGCGACCGAGGGCACCGCCAAGGTGAGTTTCCGGCTCGTCCCCGAGCAGGATCCGGACGCGATTGCGGAGGGTTTCCGTCGTTTCCTCGACGAACACACGCCCGCCGGCTGCAGCTGTGAACTCACGATCCACTCCGCCGCCCCGGCGATCCGGATCGATCCGGAGTCGGCATGGCTGCGCACCGCGTGCGCGGCGATGGGCGATATCTACGGGCGCGAGGCCGTGCCGATCGGCTGCGGCGGCTCCATCCCGATCGCCGCATGGGCGCGCGGGATCCTCGGTATCGACACGCTGCTCATGGGCTTCAGTCTCGACGACGATGCGATGCACAGCCCGAACGAGAAGTTCGAGATCACCTGTTTCGAGCGCGGCATGAAATCGCACGCGGCCCTGCTGGCGCGGATCGCGGAGGGCCGGGTCTGAGGTTGGCGGGCGCGCGCGGGCAAGGCATGGCGGAGGGTGTCCACACGGCGCCCGGTTTCACGGGCGCACCTGCGGTTACGTATCGACTGTATATCCGGGTTCCCCGGCGGGTGTCCATCGAACCCGGGCGACTCGGGCGTTATGTCCTCGACAGCGGCTGGTACGTTTACACCGGCAGTGCGCGGCGCAACATGGCGGCCCGGCTGCGCCATCACCTTGCCGTCAACGATACGCGCCGCTGGCACATCGACTGGTTGCTGGGCGCTGGTCTGGGGCAGGTAATGCACATACGACTCGACACGGAGTCGGAATGCGCCATCAATGCGCGGATCGATGGCCGTGTCGTGATTCCCCGCTTCGGCGCAACCGATTGCCGCCATCGCTGCGGCAGTCATCTGCTGTGGCTCGGGACCCGGCGACCGCCCGTGGTTCCGCGCGATCCGCGTCGGCGCCGCACGCGCTCGGCGGTGTACCCGGCCGAACGCTGCGCGGATGCGGCATGAATCGGATCGAGGCGCGACCCGCTCGCGGCATCACCCGTGAAGTGCTCGAAAACGACGCCGTCCGCGCGGCCATCAGCGAGAATCATCCGGAGGTTCCGCTGCTGTCCAATGAGACGCTGCGCGCATCGATGGAGCAAACACTCGAGCAGCGCCCGGTCGAGGTGGATATGCAAGGCGTCTGGCTGTTCGCCTACGGGTCACTCCTGTGGAATCCCTGTATCGAAGTGGCGCAGCGGTGTCCGGCCCGGCTGTACGGATACCACCGGGATTTCCGCCTGAAGCTGACGTACGGCCGCGGCACGCCCGAAACCCCGGGGCTGATGCTGGGACTGGTCCCGGGCGGGTCCTGTCGCGGTGTGGCGCTGCGCGTACCCGCCAATGTACTGAAACGCGAGCTTATGCTGGTCTGGCGACGGGAGATGCTCACGGGCGTCTACGTGCCGCGTTGGCTCACGCTGAAAACGCCAAACGGCGCTCTGCCGGCGATCGCGTTCACCGTGGATCGCAGCCACCACTGCTATTGCGGTCGTCTGGGGGAAGACGACACGGTGGCCCTGATGGCCACGGGGCAGGGGTTGCTGGGGACGGCCCGGGATTATCTGGAGAGCACCGTCGAGCACCTTGATTCCGAACGGATTTACGACCGCCGCCTGCACCATCTGCGCGCGCGTGTCAGGCGGTATCGGGCGGGAGGTGGATCGTTTGTCGCGCGATGAATTGCACGCGCGCTTTCTCGCGATCGCTGCCGGTTTCTCGCCCGATCTGCGGGCGGCTATGGAGCGGGTCGGCCCGCCCGAACCGCGTGGTCGCGGCGATCAGCCGGTGGGGCGCTTCCTTGCACGGGCCGTGGTCGGCCAGCAGCTGTCGACGCGCGCGGCCGGCACGATCTGGTCCCGGGTCGAGGCGATGGGGCATGCCGAAGGGATCGAGATCCCCGCCGGCCTGACCGAGGATCGGTTCGAGGCGTTACGCGCCTGCGGGGTCTCGGGCGGCAAGGCCCGCGCACTGCTCGCGATCCGCGCCGCGCAGGCGCAGGGGTGGCTGGACGGAGCGGCGCTGGCGGCGCTCGATCACGGCGAGCGCTCGCGCCGCCTGCGTACGATCCGCGGGGTCGGCCAATGGACCTGCGATATGGTCTCGATCTTCCACTGCGGCGATGAGGATGTCTGGCCCGAGACGGACGTCGCCGTACAACGCACATTCGTGGATCTGATCGGCCGCCGCCGCAAACCTGCGCGCGCCGCCGCACGATTCGCACCACACCGCTCCTGGCTGGCGCGCTACATGTGGCGCATCACCGATGCCGACCCGGACGGTGACTGAGCAGACAAAGCCGGACCGCTGAGGCCCAAAACGGATGATCGACGCTGGATCAGCTCTCAGCCTTTTACCCTTGGCCCTTGGCCCTCCTCATCCCTTGCCCCGCACATCGCGACCGTCGCGGATCTGCGCAATCGCGATCCCCATGGCCTCCCGCCAGCGCTGCCCCAGCCTCTCATCGAATTGCGAATCGGTCTCCGCCAGCGTTCTGATCAGGGATTCCAGCCAGTTGTCATACATCCATGGATCGATCCGATAGCCCTTTTTGCCATGGCTCTTGTGGAGGCGTTTGAGTTCGTGATCGCCGAGATCGCTGCCGCCCGCGTACAGGATCGATGCGCTGATGCCGTGCCGGAGAAGGTGGATCTGCTGTTGCCAGTCGGTATCCACGAACTTCGCGGCAATATCCGGATGACTGCTGACGAAAATCCTGTAGAAGCGTGAAAGGAAATCGCTGCGCTGGAGACAGCGATTGAAGCTCTGGTGGATGTCGGAGTATGTATCGGCCATATCGATCCGCGCTCGCGTGTGCCGTGTCCGCAATATGGGGTGGAGTTTGCCGCAGCGTCTGCCGGGTCGTATTGATCTGGCTCAAGTCCGTGACCGGAGGGTGTATTTACACGCCGGCGCCTGCATGCGCCTGGCGCTTTGGGAGGCTGTCGATCGGGACCGATAGATCGGGAAAAAAAGCGCAGGTGGCCGAAGGAAGACAGGCCACCGCCGAAGTCGTCAAGGGCGAATCGGCAGGCGTCCGCGCGCGCGGTTTGCCGGAAGGACAACGACGATCTGCTGGACGTGCGGTTCGAAGTCGCCGCTTACATCGCCATGGAGGAAAAGTCGTAATCGCGTTCCGTGCCGGGCTCCTGCAGGAACTCTCCCTGGATCATGTCGGGGCCCAGCCCCCAGAGCACCGACAGGCTGCTCGCGTCCGTCACGCCGGGGCAGATCGTCTTCTTGCCCTCTTCGGATGCCTGCGCGGCGATCTCGCGGATGGCCTGCTGGTTCTGTGCGTTGTGCTGGAGGTTATGCGTGAATTCGTCGTTCACGCGCAGATAGTCCACCGATACGTGGCGGGTAACCTGGAACGGGTCGGCACCATGGCCGAATCCGGACAGGCACACGCGGCAGCCGATCGTATGGACGGCCTTCGCGAACGCGCTTGCCTGCTTGATCCGGTTCGCGGCGGCCCCGGCGTCGACCTGGAACACCACTGCGCCCTCAGGCAGGTTGACCTGCGTGACGCGGTCGTGGATCCATTTGAACAGGCCGGGATCGTCGAATGCGTGCCCGGATAGCGGGACGAAGAACACCGATTTGTCATCCAGCTTGAGCTGTTCGACCAGGGCCTTGAGGGCGTTGAGCACAGTCCATCGATCGAGCCCTTTGGACATGCCGGTACGCTCTGCAGCGGTCAGCAGATCCGGATCCTCGACCGGCCGGCCAGAGTCGTCGAGCACGCGGAAGACGACTTCGTAACGGGGGACGCTCTCGCCCGTAAGACCCACGATCGGCTCATAGAGCAGCTGCAGGCGCTCATCGCGCAGTACTTTGCGGATGCGGTCGACCCATTGCTGGTCGATCTGCTTCTGTGACAGCTCCCCCTCTTTCGGCTGGTCGATACGGTGCGCGTCCGGTCCGGCCTTCACGGCCTCCTTCCATGCGCGCTCGGCCCGCGAAAGGATTTCGTTGGGGTCCGTCGTGCTGCCGTCGATCCGCGCAATCCCGATCGTGGCCGTGACGCCGATCGATCTCCCGTTGACGTCGCAGATGTAGTCCTTGATCGCGCCCCGGACCCGGCCGGCGAGTTCGTCCAGCGCCTGCTGATCGGAGGTCGGTGTCAGCACGGCGAAGGTCGCGCCGTCCAGTCGTGCCACTATGTCTTCGTCGCCGAAAGTGGCCTGCAGGACCCCCGCGATGTCGCCGATCACCTGGTCGGAGCCAAGGATGCCGACGCGGTCCTTGACCGACCCGAAATCGTCCAGCGCCAGTTCGAGGAGGCTGGATTCGCCTTCCTCGCGCTCGGCTCGGGTGAGTGCGTCCTGCAGCTGTCCCATGAAGTGCTGGCGGTTGAACAGGCCGGTAACGCTGTCGCGCTGGCTGAGCAGGTTGAGCTGTTTCTCCAGCTCTTCCGTGTCGCCCTGATGGCGGATGATGATCTGACTGCAGGCCTCGCCCTCGATGGATGCGCGCGAGAATTCCACCTCGGCCTGGAAATGACTGCCGTTGGCCTCCTGCAGTGACAGCTCGAGGGTCCCGACGGCCTGGTCACTGGTGGAGTAGTTGCGCAGGAATTCCTTGAGTTTCTTCTGGTCCTCCGACTGGACCATGTCGATCATGGGCATGCCCTCCACTTCCTCGAAGGCGTCATAACCGAACAGGGTCAGGTAGGCATCATTGGCGAGTACATGCATGCCGTCGTGGATGTAGGCGATGGCATCGCGCGAGGATTCCATCAGTGCCCGGGCCCGCTGTTCGCTCTCGCGGTAGGCGGTGCTGAGCCAATGCGCCTGGCGGCGCACGCGTACGCGATCCAGTTCGCGGATGATCACATGGCGCATCTGCTCCTGATCGCCGGGCTGGATGCGCTCGGCGGCACCCATCGCCAGCGCCTTGCCGACGCTCGGATCCGCGTCCTCGCCGAAGGCGATCACCGGCACGAACAGCTCATGCGCCCGGATCGCCTCGATCGTGTCGCCCAGCGACAGGTCCATCGCCGCGAGCGAATGCATCGCCACATCGACCGTGCCTTTCGCGAGGGCGGCGTCGAGTTCTTCCCGGTCTTCGGCGCGGACCACCTTCACGGCATAACCGGCCGGTCGCATCATCGAAGTGACGAACTCGGCGTCATCGAGCGCGTCGCTGATCATCATCAGGCGGATTGTCGATTGGTTGTTCAAGGCGTTGAAGGGCCTCCCGCCGAGTCCAGCGTGGGCGTTGTCATGCCGTCACGGCACCCGCTCCAGTCATGCGCGAGCGGGGTCTTCCCGGGCCGGCCGGCCTGCTCGACCACGAGCCGCGGTACCAGGTAGCCGGGAAGAAGGGCCGCAACGCCGGCCATGAGTCGACGGGCCTCTTCGGACCCTGTTTCGAATTGGGCAGCCCCCCGCACGGGATCCAGCATATGCAGATAATACGGCAGCACGCCTGCCGCGAACAGCCGACGCGAGAGTTCCGCCATGGCTTGCACTTTGTCGTTGACCCCCCGCAGCAGAACCGCCTGATTCAGTACCATCGCCCCCGTGGCGCGCAGACGCGCTGCGGCTGCGCCCACGGACGCGTCGATTTCGTTGCCGTGATTCGCATGCAGCACGACGACCGTCGCAAGACGCGTGCCACTCAGCCAGTCACAGAGCGCGTCGTCGACGCGCTCGGGCAATACGACCGGCAGCCGCGTATGGATCCGCAGGGTCCCGACGTGGGGGATGGCCTCGATGCGCTCGACCAGCCCGGCGAGCTTGTGGTCGGATAGCGACAGCGGGTCGCCGCCGCTGAGGATGACTTCCTCGATACTGTCGTCGCCGGCGATATAGTCGATCGCGGCCTGCCAGTCGTCCGGCCGCGGATTCGCATCGGCGTAGGGGAATTCGCGCCGGAAACAGTAGCGGCAATGGATGCCGCAGGCCCCGGTCGTGACCAGCAGCACGCGGCCATGGTACTTGTGGAGTACCCCGGGGCGGATCATGGCCGCACGGTCGCCGACCGGATCCGGGCCGAATCCGGGGACCTCCCGTCCCTCGGCCGCGCTCGGCAGGACCTGTGCGAGCAGCGGGTCGTGGGGGTCGCCGCGGCGCATGCGGGCGGCGTAGCCGCGCGGTACCCGCACCGGGAAGCCGGCATCGCCGGCGGCGTCGCCAGGGAGATCGAGCAGCGACCGCAGTTCGCCCGCATCCCGGATCGCCATTGCGAGTTCACGTTGCCATTCCGCCACCGTGGCGGGCGCGGGGTCGTTTTTTTGCTTGCGGGTTGCCGGTATCATAGCCGTCCGATTTTTCCCGGCTTCCCGACGAGGGTCAAATGGCGACATACAGTACGAACGAGTTCAAGTCAGGCCTCAAGATCATGCTGGACGGTGATCCCTTCCAGATCCTCGAGAATGAGTTCGTCAAACCGGGCAAGGGGCAGGCCTTCAACCGGGTCAAGGTGCGCAACCTCAAGACCGGCCGCACGGTCGAGCGCACGTTCAAGTCCGGCGATTCCGTGGAGGCCGCCGACGTGATCGATACCGAGATGACCTATCTGTACTCGGATGGCGAGTACTGGCACTTCATGGACCCGAACTCGTTCGAGCAGATCGCCGCCGACGCGGCCGCCATGGGCGATGCCCACAAATGGCTGCGCGAGCAGGACACGGTCGAGATGACGCTCTATAACGGCGAGCCGCTCACGGTCACACCGCCGAATTTCGCCGATCTGCGCATCGTCGAGACCGATCCCGGCATCCGCGGCGATACCGCCCAGGGCGGCACCAAACCGGCCAAGCTGGAGACCGGCGCCGTGGCGAAGGTGCCGCTGTTCGTCGAGGAGGGCGAGGTGATCCGGGTCGATACGCGCAAGGGCGAATACGTCAGCCGGGTGAAAGAATAAAACACAACCCGCGATATCCCGCCGCGCCCCGCATCCACCCGGGTATCGTTGGCCGCGCCCACGGCCGGCTCCCGATCGCGCTCACCCTGGCGCAGCGGTTTCCCTCATGACGGATCTGGACGATTCCGGCACCTGGGGGGCCGTCGCCGGCACCGACATCCTGCGCCTGCGCGCGCGCATGCGCAGCCGGATCCGCGCCTTCTTCGATGCCAGCGACGTGCTCGAGGTCGATACGCCGGCGCTCTCCGCGGCCGCCCCGACCGAACCGCGGGTCGAGCCCGTGCGTGCGCGCGTGCTCGGCGAGACCCGTTTCCTGCAGACCTCGCCCGAATTCCCGATGAAGCGCCTGCTGGCGGCCGGTATCGGCGATTGCTGGCAATTGGCGCGCGTGTATCGCGACGGTGAACGCGGGCGTTGGCATCAGCCGGAGTTCGATCTGCTCGAATGGTATCGGCTCGGGTTCGGTCACCACGACCTGATGGAAGAGGTGGAAGCCGTCGTTGCGGCCACGCTGGCGCCGGAGCGGCCGGTGCCGCGCGCGGAGTACATCACGTATTCGCAGGCGTTCCGCCGTTACGCCGGCGTCGAGCCATTGAGCGCGGACATGGAGGAAGTGCGCGCCGCCGCGGATGAAAACGCTCTGTCACCGGTCCCGGGCCTGGACGATGACGACCGCGAAGGCTGGCTCGACCACCTGTTGACCAGCCTCGTCGCACCGCGCTTTGCGCCGGATCGATTGACCTTCCTCTACGACTGGCCGGCCTCGCAGGCCGCTCTGGCGCGGATCGATGTGGACGATCCGCGCGTCGCGGCCCGATTCGAGGCCTTCTGGGGCGAGCTCGAACTCGCCAACGGCTTCCACGAACTGGCGGATGCCGGCGAGCAGCGGGCGCGCTTCGAAGCCGAAAACCGCACGCGTCGCGCCGAGGGTGGCGCCGCCGTCCCGCTCGACGAGCGGCTGTTGGCCGCGCTCGAGGCCGGGCTGCCCGACTGCGCCGGCGTCGCGCTGGGCTTTGATCGGCTGGTCATGCTGGCCGCCGGAACGGATACAATCGACGCCGTCCTCCCGTTTCCAGTCGAGCGCGCATGAACGATCACACCGAAAACGACGTCCTGCGTTGCGGCGGGATCAACATGGCCCACCTCGAGCGCCTGATCGAAGGCCTTGGCATGACCGTGGTCTGGGTCGAACAAGGCGCGGCCATTCCCGGCACCCACTGGGGCGAACCGGAAGCCGGACTGATCGGCGATCGGCTCTACCTGCGCGGTGACACGCCTGTCCACTCCGCTCTGCACGAGGCCGGGCATTTCGCCTGCATGGATGCCAGCCGGCGCGAGCGGCTGCACACCGACGCCGGCGGCACGGCGATCGAGGAGTGCGCCGTGTGCTATCTACAGATCGTCCTCGCGCAGGAACTGCCCGATGTCGGCAGCGCGCGCATGCAGCGCGATATGGACCGCTGGGGCTACACCTTCCGCCTGGGCAGTACCCGGGCATGGTTCGAGCACGACGCGGACGACGCCCGCGCCTTCCTGGTCGAGCGCAACATCATCGGCGCGCTGCGCTGGTCGGCCGAACGGGACAATCACCGGCCGTAGGAGCGGGCTTGCCCGCGAACCGGCTTGTCATGGCGATGCGCTCGACTCGCGTCTCTGTCCCGTAGCCCGAGCAGGACGGAAACGATCGCGAGCAAGCTCGCTCCTACAGGTATATCACTGCGCATCACATTTATCACTGCGCATCGCAGGATTCATGTAGGAGCGGGCTTGCCCGCGATTGGGGCCGGCACCGAATATTGGCATCGGTGCACGGATACCAGGATGACGCCTGATCGTTGGCCCACTGATGTCTGGCGCCCCGAGGAGGACTCGAACCTCCGACCACTCCCTTAGGAGGGGAGTGCTCTATCCGACTGAGCTACCGGGGCGGGTCCCGCGGTTGTACCGACGGCTCCGCCCGCGGTCAAGATGTTCCGGGGGGCATTGCCGGATGCGGGCACTGATCACCCCGGATCGGTGATACGGCCCACGGCCCGGTGCCAGCCCGCAAGGCGGCGCTCGCGTTCCTCGTGTGTGATCGATGGCTCGAAGCGGGACTCCAGCGCCCATTGGCCGCGCACCTCTTCGAGCGTGCCCCAGACGCCGTAACCGAGGCCGGCGAGGTAACTGGCGCCGAGTGCCGTGGTCTCGGTATCGCGCGGGCGTTCCACCGAGACGCCGACCAGGTCCGCCAGACGCTGCAGGAGCCAATTGTTGGGCACCATGCCCCCATCCACGCGCAGTTCGCGCACCGGCGTGTCCGCATCGGCGGCCATGGCGACGACGAGGTCGCGGGTCTGGTAGCAGACGGCCTCGAGCGCGGCCCGGGCAAGCTCCGCGGCCCCGGTGTTGCGGGTGAGGCCGAAGATCGCGCCGCGGGCGTCGGGATCCCAGTAGGGCGCACCGAGACCGGTAAAAGCCGGTACGAGATAGACATCGTCATCGGGATCGGCCCGGCGGGCGTATTCCTCGCTGAGGGTCGCGCTTTCGAGCATGCCGAGATCGTCGCGTAACCACTTGATCGTGGCGCCGGCGACGAAGATCGATCCCTCGAGTGCGTAGGTGGGTTGGCCGGCGAGCCGGTAGGCCATCGTGGTCAAAAGGCGATTGTGCGATGTGACCGGCGTCGACCCGGTGTTCATCAGGGCAAAGCAGCCGGTTCCGTAGGTGCTCTTGATCATCCCGGGGGTGAAACAGGTCTGGCCGACCACGGCGGCGTGCTGGTCGCCGGCCACACCGCGGATTGGCAGGGCACGGCCGATATAGCCCGAATCCGCACTGCCGAAGTCGTCGGCCGAATCGAGCACCGTCGGCAACATCGAGCGGGGGACGTCGAACAGCGCAAGCAGCTCATCGTCCCAGCGCTGCTCATGGATATTGAAAAGCATGGTCCGCGAGGCATTGGTGGCGTCGGTGGCGTGTACGCGCCCGCCGGTCAGACGCCAGATGAGCCAGCTGTCGACCGTGCCGAAGGCCAGCCGCCCGGCCGTGGCCCGGTCGCGGGCCCCCGGTACGTTGTCGAGGATCCACGCCACCTTCGTAGCGGAGAAATAGGGGTCGAGCACAAGCCCCGAGCGGGCGGAGACCTTTGGCTCGTGACCCTCCGCCTTCAGGCGTGAGCAGTACTCGGCCGTTCTGCGATCCTGCCAGACGATGGCATTGTGGATGGCCTCGCCCGAGCGGGTGTCCCACACGACCGTGGTCTCGCGCTGGTTCGTGATGCCGAGCGCGACCACATCGACGCCCTCGCGGTCTGCCTGCCCCAAAGCATCGCGTGCGACCTTCAGGGTCGACTGCCACAGATCCTCCGGGTCGTGTTCGACCCAGCCACCTTGCGGATAGTGCTGATCGAACTCGACCTGGGACGATGCGACAACGCGCCCACGAAAATCATGGACGATGGCACGGGAACTGGTGGTGCCCTGGTCGATCGCGAGAATTCCGCCCGGCATGATCCGCCTCCTCACTGCTTGCCCGGCAATCCGGATCTGCGCATGGATTGCTCACCCGATGGCCTCAATCATCGATCGATTATGAAAAATGTCAAGCGCGAATGTTCGAAACCGAAAAAATCGGCTATCCTCTGTCGGTGTTGGCCGGTGCCGGCCTGACCCGATCCCCGCGAGAGCACAGATATGACCTCGGACGAACATGGAAACGATCTCAATACGCGCCAGCGCGCGATGCTCGCCCTGGTGAGGGAGCAGGGGTTCGTGGCCATCGAGGAGCTGGCCCGCCATTTCGAGGTGACAACCCAGACCATTCGCCGCGACATCAACGCCCTTTGCCGTCGCGGTCTGCTGCGCCGCTATCACGGTGGCGCGGGCCTGGCCTCGAGTGTCCAGAACGAGCCCTATACGGCGCGCCAGGTCTCGCGACGCGCCGAGAAGCAGCGCATCGCCCGCGCGGTCGCGCGGCGGATCCCGGACCAGGCGTCGCTGTTCATCACGCTCGGGACCACCGCCGAGGCGGTGGCCGCGGCGCTGACCGATCGCCGCGAGCTGCGCGTAATCACCAACAACCTCAATGTCGCCAACATCCTGATCGATAACACCTCTTTCGAGGTCATTATCGCTGGCGGGGTCGTGCGCGCCCGCGATCGCGGCGTTACCGGGGAGGCGACGATCGACTTCATGAACCAGTTCAAGGTGGATTACGCCGTCATGGGGATCTCCGGCATCGACGGGGACGGCGCGCTGCTCGATTTCGATTACCACGAAGTGCGTGTGCTGCAGGCGATTATCGCCAACGCCCGGGCCGTTTACCTCGCGGCTGATGCGACCAAATTCGGCCGTAACGCCATGGTCCGAGTGGGCGAACTCGCACAGATCGATGCCCTGTTCACGGATGAACCGCCACCCACCGGCGTCCAGCGCCTGCTGGCCGATGCCGGCGCCAGCCTGTTCCTGGCCCCGGCCGAAGCAGGGGCCTGACCGCCTGCGCGCGCGGCGCACCGCGGAACCGTTTGTGGGACGGATGGATCAGATTCACGTTTCGAATAACGAAAAAGTCGGCTATGTGATTTTCGACTTGTCATCGAACTGAAAACAGATTATTTTCATTTTCGAACATTCTGTTGTTGAATCGTTCCCGGGGAAACACCGGGTGCGAGGGTCTATCGCAACCGAGAGCGCCTGGTGATGCCGGATTCCGGGAACTTCGATGTGCTGGTGGTCGGTGGCGGCATCAATGGTGCCGGCATCGCCCGGGATGCGGCGGGGCGCGGTCTCGGCGTGGCGCTCTGCGAGCAGGGTGATCTCGGCAATTACACCTCCTCGGCCAGCACGAAACTGATCCACGGCGGCCTGCGTTATCTCGAGTATTACGAGTTCGGACTCGTGCGCAAGGCCCTGCTCGAACGCGAAGTACTGCTTGGCATCGCCCCGCACATCATCTGGCCGCTGCAGTTCGTCATGCCCCATGTGAAGGCGCTGCGCCCAGCGTGGATGATCCGGGCGGGGCTTTTCCTGTACGACCATCTCGGCGGCTCCGGCAGCCTGCCCCGATCGCACGGCATCCCGCTTCGCCGGCATACCGCGGGGGAAGCGCTGCGACGCGATCTGGTCAAGGGCTTCGTGTACTCCGACTGCTGGGTTCAGGACGCCCGGCTGGTCGTTCTGAACGTTATGGACGCCGCCGAGCGCGGTGCGACCGTCTGGCCGCGTACGCGCTGTGTGGCGGCCGAGCGGCGGGCGGATCACTGGGCGGTCACTCTGCGATCGACGGTTGATGATACGGAGTGGACAGTCCACGCGAGGTCGATCGTCAATGCCGCCGGCCCCTGGGTCGGCGGCCTTCTCGACGATGCGGACGGATTTGCCAGCCGGCACCGGGTGGAACTGGTCAAGGGGAGTCACATCATCGTCCCGCGCCTGTTCGATCATGGCTACGCCTACATATTCCAGAACACCGATCGGCGGGTGGTCTTCGCCATCCCTTACGAGCGCGATTTCACGCTCATCGGAACCACGGATGTCCCGTACACCGGCGACCCGGCGGATGCGCGCACATCGCCCGAAGAGATCGAATATCTCTGTGATGCGGTCAATCACTATTTCGCCGAGCCGATCGGGCCGGACGACGTCATATCCACGTATGCCGGTGTCCGCCCGCTGCATGATGAATCGGGATCGGGCAGCGCGTCGGCGATCAGCCGCGACTACTCGCTGGATCTGGATACCCGCCGGGCGCCCGTGCTCACGGTGCTTGGCGGCAAACTGACCACCTACCGGAAACTGGCCGTAGAGGCGATTGACCGGCTGGCGCCACTGCTGGGCAATGATGCGGCTGGATGGACCGGCGAGGCCTCGTTGCCGGGCGGTGACCTCGGGGAAGCGGGGTTCGATGCGTTTTTGGCATCGCTGCAGCGGCGCTGTCCCTGGCTGCCCGCCGGGATGGCTTGGCGCCTGGTGAGGAACTATGGAGCCCGGGCCGACGATATTCTGGCGGATGCGGCTTCGCTCGGCGATCTGGGGCGGCACTTCGGGGCCGACCTGTACGAGGCGGAGGTGCGCTACCTTATCGATCGGGAGTGGGCCATGACGGCCGAGGATGTGCTCTGGCGCCGCAGTAAACTCGGTCTGCAACTGACGGTGGAAGAACGCGCGGGCGTCGAGGACTGGATGGCGAATGGTGCGAGCGAGCCGTTGCGCGGGGCAGCGGGGCGATGACACTGCGACTGGAAGGCATCAGCAAGTACGTGGAAGGCGAGATGCATATCGATCGGGTCGATATGGCATGCGAGCCGGGACAGGCGACCGTGCTGCTCGGATTGACGCAGGCCGGCAAGACGACCCTGATGCGCCTGATGGCCGGTCTCGACCGGCCGAGCAGCGGGCGGATCCTGATGGACGACCGCGATGTCACGCGCGTGCCGGTGCGCAAGCGCAAAGTCGCCATGGTGTACCAGCAGTTTATCAATTACCCGTCGCTCAGCATCTACGACAATATCGCCTCACCCCTGAAACTCGCGCGCATCTCCAAAGTGGAGATCGATCGCCGGGTGCGCGCCGAGGCCGAACGGATGCAGATCGGGCATCTGCTCGATCGGCTGCCGGCGGAACTGTCGGGCGGCCAGCAGCAACGCACCGCCATGGCGCGGGCGCTGGTGCGCGATGCGCAACTGCTGTTGCTCGACGAACCGCTGATCAATCTCGACTACAAGCTGCGCGAACAGCTGCGCGAGGATCTCCAGCAGATCTTCCGCGAACGCGACACGGTGATCGTGTACGCCACGACCGAGCCGCTGGAAGCGCTGACCCTGGGGGGCAGCACGGCGGTGATGCACGAAGGGCGCCTCGTCCAGCACGGTCCGACCCCGGAGGTCTATCACCGCCCCGCCAGTGTGGCCGTATCGCAGGTCTTCAGCGATCCACCGATGAATCTGTTCGCCGGTGAGCTCGACAATGGCGAGCTGTCGCTCGGCGCCGAGGCCCGTTTCAAAGCGCCCACCCATCTGCGCGACCTGCCGAGCGGGCGCTACCGTTTCGGCGTCCGCCCGGGGCAGATGCACCTCGACAATCGCGACCAGGCGCGAATGGCGTTGACCGGCGAGGTCGAGGTCGCCGAGATCGCCGGCTCCGAGACCTACATCCATGTCCGTCACGGGGAGGCCGCGTGGGTGGTTCAGGTCGAGGGCGTGCACGCGTTCGGACTGGGAGACCCGATCACGGTCTACATCGACCCGGATCGTCTGTTCGCGTTCGACAGCGCGGGGCGACTCGTCGCGGCGCCCGCATCAGCCCGGCCGGACGCGACGTGAGCACCGGCATGCGCGGGGGAGCCCATGGCGAAGATTGAACTCAGGAACCTGGCGCACTCATACGGCGGCAACCCGTCCGGCCCGCAAGACTATGCGCTGCGGCGCATGGATCATGTCTGGGAAGACGGCGGTGCGTATGCGCTGCTCGGTCCGTCGGGCTGTGGCAAGACGACGCTGCTGAACATCATCTCGGGGCTTGTCCAGCCCTCGGAAGGAGAGGTGGTATTCGATGGTCAGCAGGTGAACGCGCTGCCGACCGAGCGCCGGAACGTCGCCCAGGTGTTCCAGTTCCCGGTGCTCTACGACACGATGTCGGTGTACGACAATCTGGCCTTCCCGCTGCGCAATCGGGGTGTGTCCGAGGACCGGATCCGCGAGCGTGTCGAGGAGATCGCGGCGATGCTCGATCTCGGCGATGTCCTCAAACGCAGGGCGGTCAATCTCGGTGCCGATGCAAAGCAGAAGATATCGGTCGGGCGAGGCCTCGTCCGCAGCGACGTCGCCGCCGTGCTGTTCGATGAACCACTGACGGTTATCGATCCCCACCTGAAGTGGCGCCTGCGGCGCAAGCTCAAGGAGATCCACGAGCGCCTGCAGCTGACGCTGGTCTACGTGACCCACGACCAGACCGAGGCGCTGACCTTCGCCGACCGGATCGTCGTGATGTCCGAGGGCGAGGTGGTCCAACTGGGCACCCCGCAGGAACTGTTCGAGCGCCCGGCCCATACATTCGTCGGCTACTTCATCGGCAGCCCGGGGATGAATTTTCTGGACTGCGGACTCGATGGCGACGCCGCCGTCGTCGACGGACACAGGATTCCGTTATCCGAGGAGGTGCTGGAAGCCGCCCGGCAGGCCGAGGGCCGCCTCGAGATCGGGATTCGTCCGGAGTTTCTGGAATTGACGGAGGACTCGGGCGGCGTGCCCGCAGAGGTCGAATTCGTGGAGGATCGCGGCACCCATCGGCTGATCAAGACGCGGGTGGGGGACAACGAATTGTTCGTCAAACTTCGGGATGATCAGCCGCTGCCCGCGGAAAGGGCACGGCTGCGTTTCCCGCCGGAATGGACGCTTCTCTACGCCAACAGTCGCCTCGTGCGCTGATTCGTGTACTGATTCGGGGGCCGGAGTCGGGCTATGGAAAAAACGTACTATCCAAAAGCATGGCTGATGGTGCTCCCGGTCGTCGCGATCGTCTCGTTCAGCGCGATCGTGCCGCTGATGACCGTCATCAACTACTCGGTGCAGGATATCTTCGGCCCCGAGAACCGATACTTCGTGGGTATGGAGTGGTTCCGGGAGATCCTCGGGGATCCCGAGATCCGCGGTGCGTTCCAGCGCCAGTTCCTGTTCTCGTTCGCCGTGCTGGCGATCGAGATCCCGCTGGGGATCGCCATCGCGCTGTGCATGCCCCGCAAAGGGCCGTGGGTATCGGTGGTTCTGATCCTGCTGGCATTGCCACTGCTCGTGCCGTGGAATGTGGTCGGCACCATCTGGCAGATGTTCGCGCGGCCGGATATCGGCCTGCTCGGAATCGGGATCAATGGCCTCGGTATCGACTACAACTTTACCGGCAACTCGATCGATGCCTGGGTCACCGTGCTCGCGATGGACGTCTGGCACTGGACATCGCTCGCCGTCCTGTTGTGTTACGCCGGTCTCCAGGCCATCCCGGATGCCTATTATCAGGCGGCGCGGATCGATGGCGCCTCGCGCTGGGCCGTGTTCCGCTACATCGAATTGCCCAAGATGCGGGGCGTGTTGATGATCGCGATCCTGCTGCGCTTCATGGACAGCTTCAAGATATTCGCCGAGCCGTTCGTGCTGACCGGGGGAGGTCCGGGCGACTCGACGACCTTCCTGAGCCAATACCTGACGACGATGGCCGTGGGGCAGTTCGATCTGGGCCCGGCCGCCGCGTTCTCGATCATCTACTTTCTGGTCATCCTGCTGGTCAGCTATGTTTTCTACCAGGTGATCAACAATCTCGGCAAAGGCGTGAGCTGAGGAGGCGATCGAAATGACGCGAAACCAGGATCCCCGAAGCGCGGCCGCGCCGGACAGCACACTCGGCACGGCCATCCGGGCGCGGGTGCCGAATGCCGTGCTGATGCTGTACATCCTGTTCCTGCTGCTGCCGCTGTACTGGCTGCTCAAGATGTCGCTGCAGCCCAACAGCGAGATCGTCGGCGCCTTCACGCTGTATCCAGCGACCGTGACTTTCGACAATTACATCAAGATCTTTACCGATTCTTCGTGGTACACGGGCTATCTGAATTCGATCTACTACGTCGGGCTCAACACCATCATCTCGCTGCTGGTCGCGCTGCCCGCCGCCTACGCCTTCTCGCGTTACCGCTTTATGGGCGACAAGCACCTCTTCTTCTGGCTCCTGACCAACCGGATGGCGCCGCCCGCGGTTTTCCTGTTGCCGTTCTTCCAGCTGTACCAGAGCGTCGGCCTGTTCGATACGCACCTCGCCGTGGCGCTGGCGCACACACTGTTCAACGTGCCGCTCGCGGTCTGGATCCTCGAGGGTTTCATGTCGGGGGTCCCCAAGGAGATGGATGAGACCGCCTACCTCGACGGCTACAGCTGGCCACGGTTCTTCGTGAAGATATTCCTGCCGCTGATTTCGGCTGGTGTCGGTGTGACCGCCTTCTTCTGTTTCATGTTCAGCTGGGTCGAACTGCTGCTGGCGCGGACGCTGACGTCAACGGACGCCAAGCCGATCGCGGCGACCATGACCCGAACGGTCAGTGCCTCCGGTATGGATTGGGGGCTGTTGGCCGCGGCCGGCGTGTTGACCCTGATTCCCGGCGCCCTGGTCATCTGGTTCGTGCGCAATCACATCGCCAAGGGCTTCGCCCTGGGGAGGGTGTAACCATGGGGTGGATGGCGTGGACCCTGCCCACGGCGATCTTCTGCAGCGCGGTGTTCGCCATGCTGGCGCTGATGGCCGTGCTCGAGAAGGTCTATCCGACGGTGCTCCGCAAGGGTTTACTGCCCATCGAGACGACCCGTGGTGATCGCCTGTTCATCGGTCTGCTGACCAGCGGCTTCATCCACCTTTTCTGGCTCGCGGCAACCGAGGAACTGTCGCTTGTCTGGGCCTCGGCGATCTCGGCGTTGTGGCTGGCCACCCTGCTGCGCTGGGGATGACGCGCGGGGCCAATATGGGGCACGGAATTGACGGCCTGTGTTTTCCGCGCAGGCCGTAAACGACAACGCCGGCAACTTTACCACGCCGGCACCAACGAGCCCGGCCGTTCCGGGCTGAGGGGATGACCATGCAATGGCTGAGTAAACGGTACGGCACCGGCCTCACCGCGGTGAGTGCTGCGATGATCGCTACGCTCGTGGCCGGTCCGGGGGCGGCGCAGGCCGCAACCGAGGCCGAGATGGAGAAAGCGAAGGAATGGCTGGACGAGTTCCAGCCATCGACACTCTCCCGGGAGGAGCAGCTCAAGGAACTCGAGTGGTTCATCGATGCAGCGAAGGAATTCAAGGGCATGGATATCGAGGTCGTGTCCGAGACCATCGCCACGCACGAGTATGAATCCGATGTGCTGGCAGAGGCCTTCTCGGAGATCACCGGCATCAACCTCACGCACGACCTGATCCAGGAAGGGGACGTGATCGAGAAGCTGCAGACGGAGATGCAGACCAAAACGCCCATCTATGATGCCTACGTCAACGATGCCGACCTGATCGGCACGCACTTCCGTTACGGTGATGTCATCCCGCTGTCGGATTACATGGAGGGCGAGGGCAGCGACGTAACACTGCCGACGCTCGATCTCGACGACTTCATGGGTACCAGCTTCGCGACCGCGCCGGACGGCAAGCTGTACCAGCTGCCGGACCAGCAGTTCGCGAACCTGTACTGGTTCCGGTATGACTGGTTCCAGCGGCCGGACCTGCGCGAGCGCTTCGAGGAGCGTTACGGCTATGAACTCGGCGTGCCGGTCAATTGGTCAGCGTACGAGGATATCGCCGAATTCTTCAGCAAGCACGTAAAGGAGATCGACGGCGAGCGCGTCTACGGGCACATGGACTACGGCAAGAAGGATCCATCGCTCGGCTGGCGTTTCACGGATGCGTGGCTGTCCATGGCGGGCGCGGGTGACAAGGGGATCCCCAACGGCAAGCCCGTCGATGAGTGGGGTATCCGGGTCGAGGATTGCCACCCGGTCGGTTCGGACGTCCGCCGCGGCGGTGCCGTCAACGGCCCGGCGGCGGTCTATTCGCTGCGCAAATACATCGACTGGCTGAAGGAGTACGCACCACCGGAGGCGGCCGGCATGACGTTCTCCGAGGCCGGCCCGGTGCCCGCACAGGGCAACATCGCCCAGCAGATCTTCTGGTACACCGCGTTTACTTCGAGCATGGCGGAGGAAGGCCTCCCGGTCGTAAACGAGGACGGTGAACCGAAATGGCGTATGGCCCCGTCCCCGCACGGTCCGTACTGGGAAGAGGGCATGAAACTCGGTTATCAGGATGTCGGTTCCTGGACCCTGTTCAAGCATGCCGATCCGAAGCGCCGCAAGGCGGCCTGGCTGTACGCCCAGTTCACGACCTCGAAGACGGTCTCACTGAAGAAAACGCACGTGGGCCTGACCCCGATCCGTGAATCGGACATCCAGCACGAGTCGTTTACCGAGCGGGCGCCGGAACTCGGTGGTCTGGTCGAGTTCTATCGCAGCCCGGCACGGCTGCAGTGGACCGATACGGGCACGAACGTGCCGGACTACCCGAAGCTGGCCCAGTTGTGGTGGCAGAACGTGGCCGACGCCGTCACCGGCGATGAAACGCCCCAGGGCGCGATGGATAACCTGGCAAAGGAACAGGACCGCGTCATGGAGCGGCTGGAACGGGCCGGGGTGCAGGAGCGCTGCGGGCCGAAGCTGAACGAACTGCGTGAAGCGCAGTACTGGTTCGATCAGCCCGGTGCGCCGAAGCCGAAGCTTGACGACGAAAAGCCACAGGGCAAGACCGTGGCCTACGATGAGCTGATCAAGAGCTGGCAGTAAGTCGAAGCGCCCTCGCGGCGCGATCCGCCGATGTGGGGGGGGGAGGGGAGCGCTGCGCGCTCCTCTTCCCCCGCGTGGCGACTTCAACCGATGATACCGTCCCGCCGCAGGCGTTCCCGCCTGTCGTCATCGAGACCGAGCACTCCCTGCAGGATCGCGTCCGTGTGCTGTCCCAGTGTGGGAGGCGCTGCGGCCTCTGCCGTGGGCGTGGCCGACATCTTCAGCGGACTGCCGACCAGCGGAACACTGCCGCCCAGCGGATGCGGGGCCTCGGTCCGCATGCCACGGGCCTGTACCTGCGGGTCGGCGAAGACCTGATCGATCCGATTGATCGGGCCGCAGGGCACTCCGGCCGCTTCCAGCCGCTGCAGCCAGTCGTCACTGCCCGCCCGGGCGAACGCGGACTGCAGGAACGGGATCAGCTCCTCCCTGTTTTCGACGCGCGCGGCATTCGTGGCGAAGCGTTCATCATTCGCCAGGTCCGGCCTGTCGATCAGCTCGCAGAGCCGCCGGAACTGATCGTCGTTGCCGACGGCAACGATGAAGTGGCCGTCGCTGGCGGCGAACACCTGGTAGGGCACAATATTCGGGTGCGCATTGCCCAGCCGGTCCGGCGGGTCCCCGGAGACCAGGTAGTTCATCGCCTGATTGGCCAGCGAAGCGACCTGGACATCGAGCAGGGCCAGGTCGATGTACTGGCCTTGTCCGGTGCGCTCACGCCACGCGAGCGCGGCGAGCACCGCGATCGCGGCGTAGAGCCCGCTCATGATGTCGGCCAGCGCGACACCGACCTTCTGCGGGCCGCCGCCGGGGGCGTCGTTGGGCTCGCCGGTGATGCTCATCAGACCGCCCATCCCCTGGATCAGGAAGTCATAGCCGGGGCGGTCGGCGCCGGGGCCGGTCTGGCCGAACCCGGTGATCGAGCAGTAGATCAGGCCCGGGTTGAGCGCCGACAGCGAGGCGTAGTCGAGGCCGTAGCGCGCCAGTCCTCCGACCCGGAAGTTCTCGAGCACGATATCGGAGTGGGCGGCCAGATCGCGCACGATGGCCTGCCCCTCGTCGGTGGTAATGTCCACGCTGACGGACTTCTTGCCGCGGTTGGCCGAGAGGTAGTACGCCGATTCCCCGGATTGCCCGGCGTCGGTGCCCGTGAACCACGGCGGCCCCCAGTGGCGCGTATCGTCGCCGCGGCCGGGGCGTTCGATCTTGATCACCTCCGCGCCGAGGTCGGCCAGCGCCTGACCGGCGGTCGGTCCGGCCAGTACCCGCGACAGATCCAGTACCCGCAGGTGGGAGAGGGCGCCTTCGGCCATGCGTCAATCAGCCCGTGAAGGCCTGCAGCCCGGTCTGGGCGCGTCCCAGGATCAGGGCGTGGATGTCGTGCGTGCCCTCGTAGGTGTTCACCGCCTCCAGATTCATCAGGTGGCGGATCACGTGGTACTCATCGGCGATCCCGTTGCCGCCATGCATGTCGCGCGCGGTCCGCGCGATGTCGAGGGCTTTGCCGCAGTTGCTGCGCTTCATCATGGAGATGATCTCCGGCGCGGCGTCGCCCGAGTCCATCAGGCGCCCGGCGCGCAGTGCCCCCTGGAGGCCCAGCGCGATTTCGGTCTGCATGTCGGCCAGCTTCTTCTGCACGAGCTGGGTCGCGGCGAGCGGCCGGCCGAACTGCTTGCGGTCGAGCGTGTACTGGCGCGCGGCCTGCCAGCAGAATTCGGCCGCACCCATCGTGCCCCAGGCGATCCCGTAACGGGCCCGGCTGAGGCACCCGAACGGCCCGCGCAGGCCCTTCGCCTGGGGTAAACGGTTGGCCTCGGGCACGAACACGTCATTCATCGCGATCTCGCCGGTGATCGACGCGCGCAGCGAGAACTTGCCCTCGATCGCCGGCGTCTCCAGGCCGTCCATGCCCCGTTCAAGCACGAAACCGCGGATGACGTCCTCATCGTCCTTCGCCCAGACGATCAGTATGTCGGCGACCGGGGCATTGGTGATCCACGTCTTGGTCCCGTTCAGCAGGTAACCGCCGTCGGTCGTCCGCGCGCGGGTTTTCATGCCGCCCGGGTCGGAGCCGGCATCCGGTTCTGTGAGTCCGAAGCAGCCGATCCATTCGCCGCTGGCCAGCTTCGGCAGGTACCGCCGCCGCTGCTCCTCGCTGCCGTAGGCATAAACGGGATGCATGACCAGGCTCGACTGCACGCTCATGGCCGAGCGATACCCGGAATCGACGCGTTCGACCTCCCGGGCGATCAGACCGTAACTGACGTAGCCCAGCCCCGCGCAGCCGTATTCCTCGGGCAGGGTGCTGCCGAACAGCCCGAGTTCGCCCATCTCCGTCATGATCGCGCGGTCGAAGACCTCGTGGCGGTGGGCCTCGGTGATGCGCGGCATGAGCTGGCCATCGCAGTAGCCCCTGGCGCTGTCCCGCACCATGCGCTCTTCGTCCGTCAGCTGCTGTTCCAGCAGAAACGGATCCGCCCACTGGAAATCGGTGAAGGCCGTATCGGACATGGGATCGCTCCGTTGGCGTCCTGCGGACGCGTGGTCGAGTGAGCGTACCTTTGACGGGTGGCTGATACCACCCGGAGGCTCTGTGCAGCCCGACCTGCAGGACGCCCGATAGTCAGACATTCCCTGGGCACATGTCATGGAGCGGCATCGATGGGGCGAGGCCCATGAATAGCGTCCCTGCCATGGCCCACTCAGTGTTCCCGGTGCTCGAGCCAGATGCCAAGTGCCATCAAGACCCAGACAAACTCCCCGTAGTACGACGGGTGATCCCGCAGGTGCACATCCATCAGTTCGTCGATGAACTCCCCGCGCACCCATCCGTGACTCCGAACCTTGCGGAGCATGTCCTGCGCCAGTTCGTGCAGCCGTTTGTCATCACGCAGCCACATGCCGAACGGCAGGCCGAACCCGTGCTTTTTCTTGTCGATCACCTCGTCGGGCAGGAATCCGCGGAACGCCTGTTTGTAGAAACGCCGCAGCTGCCCGCGGTGAAGTTTGGTGGCGGAGGGAACGCGGCAGGAGAGCGCGACGACGTCGTCATCGAGCATGGGGAACGTCACGTCGATACCGGCGAGCCGGCAGGCGCCGTTCACTTTGCGCAGATCATTGTCCGCGAGGGTGATCTGCCAGTCGAGATACAGCATCCGGTTGAGCGTGCCGGCGTCCTCGCGTGTGGCATACAGTTCACGCAAGTGCGCGAGCGGATGCTCCCGGTTGATGGCGGTCAGAAAATCCGGCTCGAATACGGTTTGCGGATCGATACGGTGCAGGAAGTTGTAGGTCTCGGTCCGATCCGGCAACGGGATCCGTGCCTGCTCGATGTAACTGCGGCCCTTGCGCAATCCAGGCAAGCGGCCGGCGGGCCCCATCAGCATCGGTTCGAGCACGCCAGCGCGCAATGCGCGGGGAATACGGAAGTACTGCTCGAATAGACCCTGCTTCGCGTACCGCGCGTTGCCGGCGAACAGTTCGTCGCCGCCATCCCCGGCCAGCAGGCGACTCATCCCATGCTGTTGGGCCATGCGCGCGCACAGATAGGCGGGCAGGGCCGAAGAGTTGCCGAACGGCTCATCAAAGGTGCGAACCACCGCTTCGACCGTGTCGGCGATATCGGTCGGCGCCGCATAGTATTCGCTCAGGGGGACATCGAAGTGCCGGGCGGCCAGGCGCGCGTACTCCATCTCGTCGTAGCCGGGTACGTCGAAACCGATGCTGCACGCATGCGCCTTGCCGGGCGCCCGCGCCGCATGCAGGCCGGTGACGGTGGAACTGTCGAGCCCGCCGCTGAGAAAACTGCCGGTGTCGCCCGCCAGGCGGCGCTCGACCGCGTTGCCCAGCGTATCCCGGAGTTCGCGTCCGAGTGCGGCCTCATCGGCCGGTGCCTCACTGAAATCCGGCGTCCAGTACCGTTCGACCGCGATGTCCTCGCCGGACAGCTGCAGGCGATGCGCGGCAAGGAGCTTGCCCATGCCCGTGTAGAGCGTGGCCGGGGCCGGGATCATGTGGAAGTACAGATAATCATGGATGGACTGCGGGTCGATCGCGCTCGGCGCGTCCGGATGTTCACTGAGCAGCGGACGCCGCGTCGCCACCACGACACCGCCCCGGCAAGGGGCGTAATACAGCGATGCCTGCCCGAAGCGGTCGATCGCGGCCACCAGTCGGCCCGCCCGCGAGTCGGCGATCACGAGGGCGAAATCGCCGCCGAGTCGATTCAGGAAATCGTCGCCATGGCGGCGGCGCGCCGCGAGTGCAGCGCCCGCGTCCCCGTGGGTCGACGCGAGCTCCGCCAGTTCCGGATCAAGCCAGCGCGGATGCCCGGTGACCGCCGCCAGCAGCCCGTCTTCAGCGATTGCCTGATCGCCGGCAATACCGCACGCCCCGTCGCCCAGGCGCCGGTTGCAGGAAGCGCCCGGCCAGGGGGTGTCGGCATCAAGCGCCTGCGATGGATGCAGCCAACAGACGAAATCAGGCAAAGCGCGAAGCTCCGGCGCGTTCGATGGGGTTGATGCTGGCATGCTGGCGCTTGTCACGTTACGGGTCCAGGAAAGCGTTGATTATCGCAGGTCAGGCTCCGCTGCACGCACCCGGTGGATCGCTGCCCCGCCTGCCTCGCACGCCCAAGGCGCGGGCCGCCATGCTCAGAATGGCACGGGCGGGCCGCGCCAGTCCGGATCGCGCGGTCGGCTGCGCCCCAGCGCCGCCTCCGCCTCGCCCCAGCCCGTACAGGACCCATCAGTCGGCAGACCCCGCAGCATGTTGAGGCCGCGCTTCATGGTGATATACAGGCGAAAGAACGCCACCCACCGTTTTCGGGCAGCGGCGCTGACGGGGGTCCGGCTGCAGATCAGCTTGTCATCGTAGAGCCCGCGCTCGGCCAGGCCGACCGCGCCCCGGGCAGGAACCCGCACGCGGGTGCCCCGTGCGAGCCGGGGCCCCAGAACGACCGCATCGAGCAGGTCACCCTCGAGACCGACCCGGTCCGGCACCGACCCGTAATTGCAGGGACAGGGCAGCGGCGACACGAAATCGATCGCACCCCTGGAGCCGCGCTTGAGAAAACTCCAGCGCGGGATCTCGATGACCACTTCGACCATCGGCCCACCGTGTACCGGCGGCGGTTGCTGTTCCGTGTGGTGTCGCGCTGGCTCCATCATCACGCGACTATAGCAGTGCAGAGCCACCGGCGAGCCTCACCATCGTAGCCCGGATGAAGTAAAACGGAATCCGGGGCATCGCATCAACCGCCCGCGCACTCCCCGGATTCCGGCTGCGCCTGCAAAACCGCCTCTGCTGTCGGGCATCATCGAAGCGCTTGATGACAGCCGCTCGCAAGCCGACTAATCTCAGACGTCCGGCGGCAACCTCCCCAGGAAAGGACAGCAAGTGTATGAGTCACGATAAGGAAGGGGTCCCGGTACAGCCAGTGATACTCGCGGGCGGCTCAGGCACGCGTCTGTGGCCCCTGTCGCGTTCGCTGTACCCGAAACAGTTCCTGCCGTTGACCGGCGAAACCTCGCTCTTCGCGCAGACGCTCGATCGACTCGACGCCATCGGGTCGTCGCGACTCGCTTTGGCCGCACCGTTGATCGTCTGCAACGACGAGCACCGGTTCCTCGTGGCGGAACTGCTGCGCGCGGCCGGCAAGAGCCACGCACGGATCATGCTGGAGCCGGAAGGGCGCAATACCGCCCCGGCGATCGCGCTGGCCGCACTCGAAGCGGCCGCCGACGGTGACGACCCGACCCTGCTGGTCCTGCCGGCCGATCATGTCGTGCGTGATACCGACGCCTTCGCGCAGGCCCTCACCCAGGCGGTGGAGCGCGCCGCTGCGGGGGAACTGGTGACGTTCGGCATTCCGCCGACGGCTGCGGAGACCGGCTACGGCTATATCCGTGCGAGCGCGCCCGAAGGGGCCTGCGCCGTCGAGCGCTTCGTCGAGAAGCCGGATCGCGAAACGGCCGAGCGGTTCCTGGCAGAGGGCGGTTACTACTGGAACAGCGGCATGTTCGTGTTCCGCGCCAGTGCGATCCTCGCGGCCCTCGAACGCCACGCACCGACGATCCTTGAGGCCACCCGGGCCGCCCATGCCGGGCGCCGGGCCGACCTGGATTTTCTGCGCATCGATACGGTCGCCTTCGCCACGGCACCGGCCGATTCGATCGACTACGCGGTCATGGAGCGCACGGATCGCGCCAGTGTCGTGCCGCTCGATGGCGGCTGGAGCGATATCGGCTCCTGGTCCGCCGTGTGGACGCACTTCCACGAAACCGATGCCACCGACGCGCGCGGCAACGCAGTGCGGGGCGATGCGGTCCTGCGCGACGTCGATGACTGCCTCATCCACGCCGACCACCGCCTCGTCGGCGCGGTCGGCGTCGCCGGGCTGGTGATTGTCGAAACGGCCGATGCGGTCATGGTCTGCCCGCGCGACCGCGCCCAGGAGGTCCGCCAGCTGGTCGATCAACTGCATGCCGAAGGGCGCGCCGAACCGGACCTGCACCGCCGGGTTTATCGGCCGTGGGGCAGTTACGAGGGGCTCGATCTGGGCGACCGGTTCCAGGTCAAGCGCATCGTGGTGAAGCCGCGCGGCCAACTCTCGCTGCAGATGCACCACCACCGTGCCGAGCACTGGGTCGTCGTACGGGGCACGGCCCGGGTCACGCAGGACGATGAGACCTTCCTGCTGACCGAAGACCAGTCGACCTATATCCCGCTCGGGACCGTTCATCGGCTCGAAAATCCGGGCAGCATCCCGCTCGAGCTGATGGAAGTACAGACCGGGGCCTACCTCGGTGAAGACGACATCGTCCGCTTCGACGACCACTACGGCCGGGGCTGATCGTGCGTCGCCACCCCGTTGTGAATGCTTTCCGCGCCGCTGACGGCGGCCCGAATGGAGATCCTGGATCATGCGTACTCTGGTAACCGGCGGCGCCGGCTACATCGGCAGTCATACCTGCGTGGAGCTGATCGAGGCCGGTCACGAGGTGGTCGTCGTCGACAGCCTCGTCAACGGCTCCTCGGAAGCGGTCCGGCGGATCGGCGAGCTGACCGGCGCCGAGGTCCCGCTCTACCCCATCGATCTGCGCGACCGCGCGGCATTGCACGAAGTGTTCCGGGCCCATCCGGTCGATGCCGTGCTCCACTTTGCCGCGCTCAAGGCCGTGGGCGAATCGGTCGAGCAGCCGATCCGTTATTATGACAATAACCTCGGCGCCACCCTCGCACTGCTGGAGGTCATGGGGGAATTCGATGTCGAGACCATCGTTTTCAGCTCCTCCGCGACCGTCTATGGCGACCCCGCCAGCGTCCCGATCGCCGAGGATGCCGCGCTCAATCCCACCAATCCCTACGGCCAGACGAAGCTGTTCAGCGAGCGGTTCATCCGTGACCGACAGGTTGCCCGCCCGCGCCAGCGCGCGGCCCTGCTGCGCTACTTCAACCCGGCCGGGGCGCATCCAAGCGGCCGCATCGGTGAGGCCCCCCAGGCGACCCCCAACAACCTGATGCCCTACGTGACCGGGGTCGCGCTGGGTCGTCTTCCCCGCCTGCGCGTTTTCGGTGACGACTATCCGACCGTAGACGGGACCGGCGTTCGCGACTATATCCACGTTGTCGACCTCGCACGCGGACACCTCGCGGCGCTCGATACACTGGTCGATGCGGATGGCGGATTCGCCTCCGGCGGGCTTTTGACCGTGAATCTGGGCACCGGACGCGGCTACTCGGTACGGGAAGTCGTGGGGGCATTCGAGCGCGCGAGCGGGCGAACCATCCCCTGCGAGATCGTCGCCCGGCGCCCGGGCGATATCGCCACCTGCTATGCCGACCCGTCGCTGGCGGAACAGGTCATGGGGTGGCGCGCGGAGCGGGACCTCGATGCCATCTGCGCCGACGCATGGCGCTGGCAGCAGGCCAACCCGGACGGGTTCCCGGCGCAGCACTAGGGCTTGCCTTCGATCTGCGTTTGATCTGTTGCAGCTCCGGAGGCAGCCGAGTACCTTCGTGCACAGGAAAACCAGGAGCGGCAGGTCCGATAATGGATCGCCGCTGACCGACATATCGACCCCGGGTGTCATCCTGAGGTCACCCTCAAGGGACAATGTCGGAATATCGGAGCATGGATGCCCGGACTCCGTCGTAGCGGGTGCGGCCGCGGCGGCGGGGTGAAGGTGAGTTCCGCCATGGAACTCGCGGATCGGTTCCCGGAGCGATTTTCCCCCGACGAGGGCCTCCGGCGCCTGTCTGCGAGCCACGATTCGCACGCAGCTGGCTATCCGGGCGAATATTGACAATACTATACGGGGTATGCCCTGGCACGACCGTTGCATCACCAAGGCAACAGTTGTTAGCACCAGGGCAAAGCTTCCGGGAGCGGTCGCTGGCGTTCGGATCCACCGAATGGCCGGCGAACGGGCAAACCGCGGAAGCAGGATTAGAGCAAATGAGTGTACTGGGACGGTACTACAACGAACTTTTCCGGTTCGTTTCCCTGATCGAGGGCTTGATCCTTTTCTGCTCCATTTATATCGGATCCTGGCTGCGGCTCGGAGAACGGCTGCAGGAGCAGGGTATAAGCGCCGAGCATGGAAGGATCTGGCCGGAGGGTCTGGTCTTTGCGTTCGTGCTGCTCATCTCGATGACGGCGATGGGCCTGTACAACAAGCGCCTGCGCGAACGCCTGGAGGGCGTCATCATTCGCCTGGTGCTGGGGTTCGTGGTCGGCATCATGCTGCTGACCGTATTTTTCTACATCTTCCCCGGCATGTTCCTCGGGCGCGGCGTGCTGGCCCTGTCGCTGCTGACGTCCTTCGCCATCATCGTCATTCTGCGCGCCTTTCTCGGCCACCTGCTGGATGAACCGCAGAATCGCCGCCGTATCGTCGTGCTGGGCTCCGGCGGGAGTGCGGCCTCGATCATGCGCCTGCGCCGACGCACGGACCTGATCGGGCTCACCATCGTCGGTTTCATTCCGGTCAACGGGGAAGAGCGCAGGGTCCCGGACGAGCGTATCCTCGCTCCGGGGGAAAGACTCTCCGACTGGGTCCAGACGCAGGCGATCGACGAGGTCGTGGTGGCGCCCGACGAGCGCCGTCGGAATCTCGACATGAACGAGCTCATGAGCTGTCGCGCCGGCGGCGTCGGGGTCGTCGATCTCAATACCTTCATCGAGCGCGAAACGGGTTCCCTGATGCTGGATGCGATGACGCCCGGCTGGTTCGCGTTCTCCAACGGCATCCAGTCGCCACGGATCAACGATCGCGTGAAGCGGCTGTTCGATATCGCCATCAGTCTCGTCGGGCTCACCGTCACGCTGCCGCTGACCGCCGCCGCGGCGCTGGCGATCTGGCTCGAATCCGGACGCCAGGGCCCCATTTTCTATTGCCAGACCCGTGCCGGGCGCAACGGCCGGCCGTTCGAAGTCTGCAAGTTCCGCAGCATGCGGAACGACGCCGAGCAGCCGGGCCAGGCGCAATGGGCACAGCGCGACGATCCGCGCGTAACCCGGGTGGGCGCCATTCTGCGCCGGTTCCGCATCGACGAGCTGCCCCAGCTCTACAACGTGCTGCGCGGCGATATGAGCTTCGTCGGGCCGCGTCCGGAGCGCCCGGAATTCGTGAAAGCGCTGGAGCAGTCGTGCCCGCACTATGCCGACCGCCACCGCGTCAAACCGGGGCTCACGGGCTGGGCGCAGATCCGGTATCCGTACGGGGCCAGCGAAGAGGATGCGTTCCGCAAGCTTCAGTACGATTTGTACTATGTTAAAAATCGCAGCGTGTATCTTGATCTCGTGATCCTGTTGCATACCGCCGAAGTCGTCCTCTGGGGGCATGGGGTTCGCTGATGCGGAACCGGAACGTACGAACAGGGGCACACGGACAACGCCAAACGTCGGATGGCCTTATGAAAAACTCGAGAATGAATCCGTTCTCCCTTTGCCGCCGCCATACTCCCGGCGGCCTGAAGCGGAGTTATGCACTCGTCGCGATCGCACTGATCGCGCTCCTGACCGGATGCGCGACCGGGCAGGGCTTGCCGGAGGCCGAGCTTAAGCCGCTCGATCGGAGTGCTCAGGGACCGCTGTACGAAATCGGCCCAGGCGACAACCTGCAGATCTTCGTCTGGGAGAACCCGGAGCTTTCGACCAGTGTGCCGGTGCGCCCGGATGGGCATATCAACACGCCGCTGGTGGAAGACCTGCAGGCGGCCGGCAACACGCCGACCGAACTCGCCCGCGACATGGAAGAGAAACTCTCGCGCTATGTCCGTGATCCGATCGTGACGGTGATCGTCTCCGGCTTCGTGGGTCAGCCGGACGCCCAGATCCGGGTCGTTGGCGAGGCGGCCGAGCCACAGGCACTGCTGTACCGCGAGCGCATGACCCTGCTCGATGTGGTGATCGCCGTTGACGGCCTCACGGAATTCGCGGCGGGTAACCGCGCCCAGTTGATCCGCACGGTTGACGGGGAGCGGCGATCGCAGACCGTGAGACTCGACGACCTCGTCCGTGAAGGTGATATCAGTGCCGATGTCGCCGTGCGCCCCGGAGACATCCTGATCATCCCCGAGGCCTGGTTCTGATGGCCCGTGGGATGCCGTTTCGTTGCGGGGCGGCCGCGTACGGCCGTCCCACCTCCGCCTTGAGGGAAGCAAGTAGCCATGCGTGAGCAGATCGATTTGCTCTGGTCCTACGTCCGCGGTGCCTGGCGTTTCCGCTGGTACGCACTCGGCGTTGCCTGGCTGGTCGCGGTGGCCGGCTGGGTGGTGTCGCTGGAAATGCCGGACGAGTACGAGGCCTCCGCCCAGGTGCATGTGGACACGGAATCCGTCCTCAAGCCCCTGATGCGCGGAATGGTCGTGGAATCGAATGTAGAGCGCCGGGTCGAACTCATGACCCGCACGCTGCTGTCACGGCCCAATCTGGAGGAAATCGCGCGCGAAACGGATATGGATCTGGCCGCGGAGACGCCGGCGGATTTCGAGCGCATCGTGAGCAATCTCGAGAGTCGGCTCCGCCTGTCCGGTGCCGGGCGCAACAACCTCTATCGGGTCAGCTACCAGGGCCGGGATCCGCAACAGACGCGCGACGTGGTCCAGGCCACCGTGGACCTGCTGGTCGAGGAGATCATGGGGCGCTCGCGCCAGGACAGCGCGTCGGCGACCCGGTTCCTCGACCGCAAGATCGAGGAATACAAGGCGCGTATGCAAACGGCCGAGCAACGGCTGATCGAATTCCGCCGGGAACACGGGGCCAACCTGTCGGAAAGCGGCGATTTCTATTCGCGCCTGCAGGATCGACGCTCGAAACTCGAAAAGGCCCGTTTCGAGCTGAATCTCGCCGAGAGCCGGGTTGCGGAACTGCAGCGCCAGCTCGAGGGCGAGACGCCGGTGTTCGGCATCATGCAGGAAGGGGGCGTTGCCGGCGCCGGGATCGAGACCCCGGAACTGGACCAGAAGATCGCGAAGATGGAGGAAGAGCTCGACCAGCTGCTGCTCAAATACACCGAAGAGCACCCGCGGGTCAGTTCGCTCGAGCGGCAACTGCAACGCTACCGCAACGAGCGCGAGGCGAAACGCCAGCGCCTGGCCGAGCAGCGCGGGGACCAGCCATCGGGGGCCGGCTCACTGGATCGCAATCCGGTTCACCAGGATATCCGCGCCGCGCTTGCTCAGGCGAAGGCGGATGTGGCCGCGGCCAGAACACGGCTCGAACAGTACCGGCAACAGGTGGCCGAACTCGAGGATCGCGTGGACAAAACCCCGGAGATCGAGGCCCGGTTCCGCGAACTCCGGCGCAATTACGAGGACATCAAGCAGACGCACGACAAATTGGTGGATCGCCGCGATACGGCCGAGATCTCCGCCGAGGTCGAACGGAGCGACGATCAGGTCGAGTTCCGTGTGGTGGAACCGCCGCGCGTCCCCTCGGAGCCGGCCGCGCCCAACCGGCCGCTGCTGATCACCGCGTCGCTGGGTGCGGCCGCCGCCAGCTACGGGGCGCTCGGCTTGCTGCTGACCCTGATGTGGCCGGCGTTCTATACGCGTGCGGAATTGCAGTCCGCATTGAATCTGCCCGTATTGGGCACGATCGAGAAAGTGCGTACGCCGCAGCTCAAAAGACGAGGTCTCATGGAGCTTCTGCTCTATGGTCTGGTGATCGGATTGCTGTTGGCCGCCTACCTGGCGGTGATGGGAGTGGCGCTCGGCCGACTGGATGCCGTGCTCGCATACAGCGATGTCCTGGATCGATACATGGAAACGGCACGCGGATTCATCGGGTCAGTGCTCTAGGGCAATGGGCCGGCTGCGGTCGCCCGCGCCCGATAAGGAGGCAGTATGAGCAGCATCGAAAAAGCCATGCAGCGCAAGCGAAGCCGCGCCGCACAGGAGGTGCCGCTGCGCCCGGAAACGGATCGCGCGGCCGAGACGCCGCGTGCCGACGCGCCGCATGCGTTTGACCGCATTCAGCGTAGTCCGGATGTGACGCTGAATCGCCAGCGATTGTTCCGCGAAGGCCTGCTGACCCCCGAAGACGAGGAATCGGTGCTGCGCGAACAATACCGCATGGTCAAGCGACGTCTGATCGCCACCGCCTTTGCGGAAGATCACCCGGGCACGAACCCGCCGAACCTCATCGAGATCACCAGCTCGCTGGACGGCGAGGGCAAGACATTCACGACGTTCAACCTCGCCATGAGCATCGCGATGGAACGCGATTTGACCGTCCTGATGGTGGATGCCGATCTGACCCAGCGTTCCCTGACCCGGGTGTGCGGCCTGGGCGAGAAAAAAGGCCTGACCGAATACCTCACGGGCGAGGTCGATGATCTGGCCGATATCGTCTTCCGTACCGACGTACCGCGGATGGCGGTCATCCCGGCCGGCGCCAGTCATCCCGAGGCCCCGGAACTGATCGCCAGCGAGAGTATGCGGGCGTGCACGCAAGAGCTTGCCGGGCGTTACGGCGATCGGCTGATCCTGTTCGATACGACGCCGCTGCTCATGAATTCGCAGGCGGCGACGCTGGCGGAGCACATGGGCCAGATCCTGGTCGTGGTCGAGGCCGGCCGTACGAATGAAACGGCCGTTCGCGATGCGGTCGCGCTGTTCGGCGAGGCGGATGTGAGCCGCAACCTGCTGCTGAACAAGAGCACGCAGGCGCGCAGTTACGGCTATTACGGTTACGGCGGGAACTGATGATCTGGCGGCGCCATCGGCGAGGGCTTGCCGGGGCCTGCAGCCGTTCACGCGGCAGGCGCCAGTGTCTGCGGCAGCTGCCCGTGCTGGTGCTGCTCAGCGGGTTTCTGCCCGCGCAGGCCGCCAACTGGGAGCTTGAGCCGCAGTTCCGCCTGTCGGAGACCTGGACCGACAACTATACGCTCGCCGCCGATGGAGCGGACGAAGAAGAGGAATGGATCACCGAGATCGCGCCCGGGCTGCGGCTCTCCGGCGAGGGTCGCCGGGCCGATCTCGAGCTTGTCTACCGCATGGAGCATCTGGTCCATGCACGCGAGTCCGACCGCAACACCACCAACCATCTGCTGAACGCGGATGGCGGCATCGAGCTGGTCCGGGAACGCCTGTTTTTCACGGCGGATGCGAGCCGCTCGCTCGAGTCGGACGACGGACTCATCGGCACGAACTCGAATGCCATCGCGGGCGACCAGCGTGACACCGTCACGACCTGGAGTGCCGGGCCGAGACTCCAGTATCGATTCGACCGTTTCGCCCGATTGGAGGCGGAATACCGGCGCCAGCATGTGGATTTCGGCTCGGAGATTGACGGCGACAGCGATAGTGATATCGCCACGCTCGGACTCGACAGTGGCCCGATGTTCACCACCTGGGGCTGGGCGGTCGATTACAGCCGCCGTGACGAATCGCGCGCACGCGATGAGGACGTCGCCAACGATGACGCCTTCAGTGAGGATACACAGCTGGAGCAGCTCCGTGGTGAGCTGAACCTGCGCGCCGGCGCGGCCACGCAGCTGTTCGTCGCTGGCGGGACGGAGCGCAATGAGTTCGAGACCGCCGACGCCGGTGATCCGGTCGATGGCGATTTCTGGGAGGCGGGGTTCCGCTGGAACCCCAACCGCAGGGTCTCGCTCGAAGCGGCGGCCGGGGAACGCTTTTTCGGTGACACCGCCCGCGGCAGCCTGAACATCCGCGGATCGGCATTAAGCCTTGAGCTCAGTTATGCCGAGGACGTAACCACGACACCGCAACTGCAGTTCGAGCGGCAACAGGTATTGCTGACCGATGACGAAGGCAACCTCGTGATCGGGTCCGACGGCCAGCCGGTTACCGCGGTGATCGACGTCCCCACGGTGCGCGACGACGTCATCATTCAGGAGTCCGCAAGGGCCCGCTTGCGCTGGGAGCACAGTCACACCACGGCGACGCTGTCGTTCATCGCCACGGATCGCGAATTCCAGCGCGAGGGCACGTCGGAGGACACGCGCCAGGCCGATTTCGATGTCGCCTGGAGTCGATTGACGCGCACGACGGTCACCGCCGGTATCGGTGTGCAGGACCGGTCATTCGAGCGCAATCAACCCGACGAGGAAATCACGACCGTACGCGCCGGCGCCACGCGGGAACTCGGTTCAAACGCCGATCTCGATCTGGAGTTCGAGCATGTATCGCGCGAGCGCACGTACGACGTCAATCGAATCACACTGGGCCTCGATATGAGGTTCTGACCGCGTGGTCCGCAAGATCCGGACCGCCTGACCGGCAGGGTGGAGCGCAGGGAATGTATGAAGACTTCTACGGCTTCGATGGCAAGCCGTTTCATCTGAACCCCGAGCCGCGGTTCTTCTTCGAGAGCCAGGGCCATTCGCGCGCGCTCGCCTATCTGCATTACGGCATCGAACAGGGCGAAGGCTTCGTGGTCATGACCGGCGACGTCGGTACCGGAAAAACCACGCTTGCCCGGATGCTCTACGAGGAACTGCAGCGTTCCCGCGATATGCTGGTCGTCCAGATTTCCGTAACAGAATGCACGGCCAACGAACTGCTGCAGATGGTATCGGATGCCTTCGGACTCGAGCACGAAAGGCGGACCAAGGCGTCCGTACTGCGCCGTCTGTTCGAGTTCCTGCGCACGCGCTATCAGGCCGGCAAGCGCACGCTCCTGCTGGTCGATGAAGTGCAGAATCTGCCGCCATCGGCGCTGGAAACACTGCGAGCACTCTCCAACCTGCAGGTGGACGACAAGGCGCTCATCCAGATCATCCTGCTCGGCCAGGCCGAGTTCCGGCATACCCTCAATGCGGACACGCTCCAGCAGTTGCGCCAGCGGGTGGTCGCCTCCTGCCACCTCTGGCCGCTGACGGAAACCGCCGAGACCCGGGCCTATATCGAGCACCGCCTGCGCAGGGTGGGCTGGAATCGCGATCCCGTGATCACGGACGCGGCCTATGAAGCGATCCACGAGTTCACGAGCGGCACGCCACGGCGGATCAATACATTCTGCGATCGCCTGCTGCTGTTCGGATTTCTGGAAGAATGCCACACCATCACCGAGGAAACGGTAGCGGCCGTGATCGAGGAGATATCCAGTGATTTTCCCGGTGTTTCCCCGGCGACGGAGGGCGGTGGAACGCGCTTTTCAGGCGACGCTGACGCGGATCGCGTCGCCCATCTCGAGGCGCGGGTGCGCGCGCTGGAATCGGCGCTGGAGCGCATCCGCACCGGTCTCGATGACGCACTCGTCTCGGGGCGGCGTTCGAACCCGGAAGGGGATCGGGAAGTCACCGAGATGCATACGGACAGTTTCGAGCTGGAACAAAAGGGCAGACGCAACAGTGGATAACCGGGCCAACCTGATGGATACAACGGGGCAGAACGTGACCGCAACGCCAGAGTCGGATGATCCAGCGGCCGGAATGCCGCAGGGCGGAATCCTGTGCGTCGTCGGCGCGCGGCCGAATTTCATGAAAATGGCGCCGATTCTGCGCGCACTGGAATCCCGGGGTCATGGCGTGCCGGTAACCCTTGTCCATACGGGCCAGCACTACGGCAGCGATATGCAGGATGCGTTTTTTACGCAGCTCGGCATGCCGGTGCCCGACATCGACCTGGGCGTCGGTTCCGGCAGCCATGCGACCCAGACCGCGGAGATCATGGCCCGGTTCGAGCCGGTCATCGATTCAGCCTGTCCGCGGGCCGTGCTCGTCGTCGGCGATGTCAACTCGACGCTCGCCTGCGCGCTGGTGGCGGTGAAGAAGAATATCCCGGTCGCCCATGTCGAGGCCGGCCTGCGAAGCCGTGACCGGAGCATGCCCGAGGAGATCAACCGGCTGCTGACGGACCAGATCTCGGACCTGCATTTCACGACCGAACGGGGCGCGCGCGACAATCTGCGCGCCGAGGGCATCGCCGACGAGGGCATCCATTTCGTCGGCAACGTCATGATCGATACGCTGCGCCACCATCAACGCCATGCCATACCGACCGGACAGACCCTGCAGCATTATGGTGTCGATGAGGTGGAGGCGATTACGGCGACGGGCTATGCACTGGTTACCATGCACCGGCCGTCGAACGTCGACGACCCGGCCGTACTGGAGAATCTGCTGGGCACGCTCGAGCGAGCGAGTGAACGCCTGCCGCTCGTGTTCCCCGTCCATCCGCGCACCCGCAGCGCGCTCGAGGCGTCGCGGATGCCCGAGGCGCGCAGGTACCCGATCGCCCTGCTGCCTCCCGTCGGTTACCTCGAGGCGCTGGGCCTGATGAGCGGTGCGCGGATCGTACTCACCGATTCCGGCGGCATGCAGGAAGAGACCACGGCACTCGGGATCCCGTGCCTGACACTGCGCCACAACACGGAGCGGCCCATCACGATCGACGAGGGCACGAACATCCTCACGGGCAACGACCGTGACCGGATTCTCGACGCCCTCGACGACACGCTCGCGACGGGGGGTAAGGCGGGACGGATCCCGGAGTTCTGGGACGGCCATGCCGGCGACCGCATCGCGGAGGTCTTGTGTGCCCTTTATGCGCAGGATGCGCCCGCTGAACGGAGTACGGCGATCTGATGATGGCAAACCAGGCAACCGGCGACGAGCGCGTGACCAACGCCATGAGCGTGGACATCGAAGACTACTTCCAGGTCCACGCACTGGCCTCGCATTTCCCGCGTGCGGAGTGGGACAGGCTGCCCACGCGGGTGGGCGACAGCATCGATCGAACGCTCGATCTGTTCGCCCGTCACGATGTCCGTGCGACGTTCTTTATCCTGGGATGGGTGGCGGAACGTTTTCCGGACCATATCCGCCGGATCGCCGCCGCCGGTCACGAGATCGCGAGCCATGGTTTCCACCATCACCGCGTGACCGAGCTCTCGGCCGAGGCCTTCCGCCGCGATCTGGCGGAGACCCGGGCCGTGCTGGAAGAGCTGAGCGGACAGCGGATCCGGGGGTACCGGGCACCCAGTTACTCGATCGGGGCGAGCAACCGCTGGGCGCTCGACGTCCTGGAAGCGGAGGGCTACGACTACAGTTCCAGTATCTACCCGATCCAGCATGACCACTATGGCATGCCGGAGGCGCCCCGCCACGGGTTCCGCCCGACGGACACGGGCCGGCTGCTGGAACTGCCGATCACGACGGTGGAATGGGCTGGCCGCCGCTTCCCCTGCGGGGGCGGCGGCTATTTCCGCCTCTATCCCTACGGCATCTCGCGCTGGGCGCTGCGCCGCGTGAATGAGCGCGAGGGCGCACCGGCGACCTTCTACTTCCATCCCTGGGAAATCGATCCCGGTCAGCCGCGCGTGCGCAGTGCGGCGCTGCGGACCCGCTTCCGCCATTACCTCAACCTGGAACGCATGGAGGCCCGGCTGGACCGGCTGCTGGCGGATTTCCACTGGGATCGCATGGACCGTGTGTTTCTCGACCGGGAGGGGGCGCGATGATCGCGAGCGCCGAGTCCATTCGCCGCGACGACGCGCCGGTCGGCGACGCCGCGATGACCGGGGGTGAACCCGCCGTAAGCGAACTGACGCCGGAAGTCGCGGCGCGCTGGGACGAGTTCGTCGAGGCCTGCCCGGAAGCGACGTTCTTCCACCGCGCGGGCTGGAAGCGCGTCCTGGAGCACGGCCTGGGCCACGATGCGCCGTTTCTCTACGCCGAGCGCGACGGCGCCATCGAGGGCGTGTTGCCGCTGGGTCATATCAACAGCCTGCTGTTCGGCCGCTCACTGGTCTCGACGCCGTTCTGCGTCTACGGCGGGGTCGCCGCGGTCACCGAGTCGGCGCGTACCGCGCTGGAGGACGCCGCCATCGCGCGTGCCGAGGCACTGGGCGTGGACCATCTCGAACTGCGCCTGCGTGAATGCCGCCACGAGGACTGGCCGGCCCGGCGCGACCGCTATGTCACCTTCCGCCAGCCACTCGATCCCGATCCGGATGCCAACTACCAGCGCATCCGGCGCAAGCAGCGGGCGATGATCCGCAAGGGGATCGACAAGGGACTGGAAGCCCATGTCGACGACGATCTCGATCGCTTCTACGACGTCTTCGCCGAGAGCGTGCGCAACCTGGGCACCCCGGTTTTCCCGAAACGCTATTTCCGCACGCTGAAGGATGTCTTCGGCGATGCCTGCGAGATCGTCTGCGTGCGGCACGAGGGGCGGGTGATCGCCGGCGTGCTCAGCTTTTACTTCCGCGACGAGATCCTGCCGTACCACGGCGGCGGCAGTGCGGCAGCGCGCGGCCTCTACGCCAATGACTTCATGTACTGGTCATTGATGCGCCGCGCCGCCGAATCGGGCGTGCGCATCTTCGATTACGGGCGCAGCAAGATCGGCACCGGATCCTACGATTTCAAACGCCACTGGGATTTCACCCCCGAGCCGCTGCATCACGAGTACCACCTGGTGCGCGCGAAAGAGATACCGGATCTCAGCCCCATGAATCCGAAGTACCGATTCTTCATCAACAACTGGCGCCGCCTGCCCGTACCCGTCACCCGCGCCATCGGCCCAATGCTCGCCAGGAACCTGGGCTGAACCATGCACAAGCCCCGACACCACCCCCCTGTAGGAGCGAGCTTGCTCGCGAACCGACCGCGCAAAAACGCCAAACCCGAAACTTTGCCCACGCGGTCAAACGGACCCCGGCCATGACCCCGCGCGCCCCGCTCATCCTCCTGATCCACCGGATCCCATACCCGCCGAACAAAGGCGACAAGATCCGCTCGTACCACCTCCTGCGCTATCTGGCGGACCGCTACGATGTCTATCTCGGCGCCTTCGTGGATGACCCGGCCGACTTCGCCCACGCCGACACCCTGCGCCAGTGGTGCACTGACGTATTCCTCGATCCGCTCGGGTCGCTGCGCTCACGGCTCCGCATGCTGGCCGGCATGGTTACGGGTCAACCACTGTCCGTCGCGGCGTATCGGTCAACGGCCATGCGGCGCTGGATGCGACAGACCGCGCAGACGACCGGCGCTACGCGTTTCGTGGCGTTCTCCACCGCGATGGTCCAGTACGCCGACGGCATGCCCGAGGATAGCCGCCGTGTACTCGACATGGTCGACGTCGATTCCGATAAATGGCGCCAGTACGGCGAACGCCGAAGTGGCCCCATGGGCTGGATCTATCGGCGCGAGGCCCAGCGCCTGCTGGCCTGCGAGCGGACCGCGGCGAGCAATCACGACATGGTGACGCTGGTCTCCGGTGCCGAGGCGGACCTGTTCCGTGACTTGGCGCCCGAATCCGCAGATCATCTGCTGGCGGTCAGCAATGGCGTCGATTGCGAGTACTTCCAGCCGTCAACGGAATTCGACACCCCCTACGAGCCGGAAATACGCCCCATCGTATTTACCGGCGCGATGGATTACTGGCCGAACGTCGATGCCGTCACGTGGTTCGTGAACGAAGTCCTGCCCGGCGTGCGTTCGGCCTACGCCGGGGCCGTATTCCATATCGTCGGTATCCGCCCCACGCCCGCGGTCCAGGCGTTAGCCAGCCGACCCGGTGTCGAGGTCATCGGCGCCGTGCCGGATATGCGCCCCTGGCTGGCGCACGCGCAGCTGATCGTGGCACCGCTGCGGATCGCCCGCGGCATCCAGAACAAGGTGCTGGAAGGATTCGCGATGGCCCGCCCGGTGCTGGCGACACCGAATGCCCTGGAAGGGCTCGAGCTCGGCAGCGAGTACCCGTTGTGCGCCGAACAGCCGCAAACCTTCACGCAACTGGCCGTGGACGTGCTGCGCCAGGGGGACGGTTCCCTCGGTGAACGGATGCGTGCCTGGGTCGTCGATCACTATGACTGGGAGCGCCGTCTGGCCCCGATGGGGGCGGTGATCGATGGCGCCACGCTGGCACAGCCCAGCCCGCTGGATCACGCACTGGGGCAGGCGACATGAGTGAAGCCGTGTCCAGACAACCCACGGATGCATGGATGACCGGCTGGCCATTGCGCACGGGGATCACGGTGCTGGCGCTCATCGCGATCGGGCTGATCCATCACGAGACCGCCGCCTCGATCGCGCGCACCTGGACGAATAGCCCGACCTATACGCACGGCTGGCTGATTCTGCCGTTCTCGGCCTGGCTGATCTGGCGCCGCGGCGACCATATCGCCGTGATCCAGCCGCGCATCTGGTGGCCGGCATTGCTGGCCGTCGCCGCGCTGGAACTGCTCTGGATGGCGGCCGCCATCGCCGGGGTCGTGGGGCCGCAACAGGCCGTTCTGATCGCCCTGATCCCGGCAATTGTCTTTCTGCTGCTAGGGCCCTCAGTCGGCCGCGCAATCGCATTCCCGCTCGGCTATCTGGTCTTCGCGATCCCCTGGGGTAATGGCCTGATACCCATGCTGCAGGACGTGACCGCGCACATGGCGGTCTACATGCTCGAGATCATCGGTATGCCGGTCTTTTTCGAAGGCCGCCTGATCAGCATCCCCGCCGGCAATTTCGAGGTCGCCGAGGCCTGTGCCGGCGTGCGCTATCTCATCGCCGCGCTCGCGCTGGGAACGCTCTACGCGTACCTGGTCTACGAGACGCTTTGGCGCCGTGTCCTTTTCGTCGTGGCCGCCGCCATCGTCCCGATCGTGGCCAACGGTATCCGTGCCTGGGGAATCATCATGCTGGCCTCGCTCAGCGACATGCGGCTCGCGGTCGGTGTGGACCACCTGATCTACGGCTGGATTTTCTTCGGCATCGTCATGTTCCTGCTGTTCTGGGTGGGTTCCCTCTGGCGCGAGCCCGAGCCTCAGCCGTCGGTTGCAGGGCCCGGCGGCACGGCGTACGCCAATGGTCCCGGGCCGCGGCACGAGCAACTGCGAGGCCCCATAAGCGCGGTGCTGGCCGTGGTCGCACTGACGTTGACCGCCTCGCTGCTCCCGGATTGGACGGCACGCGCACAGCCGATCCCGGAAACCCGTGTCAGCCTGCCGCCGGCCAACGATGGCTGGGCGGGGCAATCGGATGAGCCGCAGGGTTGGTATAGCGGTTTTACCGGGGCCGATGACATCGGTTTCCGACGCTACCGAACGGCGGACGGAACCGCAGAGGTCGGCGTGCTGGCGATCCACTACCGGCGCGAGTCGCAGGATGCCGAACTCGTCAGTTCCCTCAACAGCCTGCAGACCGACAACTGGAACTGGATCGGCGCTGGCCAGCGCCAAACCGGTGTCGGCGGGGAGCAGCACGAGGTTCGCGAACTGCGGCTCGCGCGTGGCGATACCGACCGGATCGTCTGGTCATGGTATGAGATCGGCGGCTGGGCGACCACCAGCGGCGTCATGGCCAAGGGATTCGCGGCCGTGAAAAGACTGACCGGCCAACCGGGTGACGCGACGCTGGTCGCGCTGGGCACGGAATACGCGCACAGCCCCGAAGAGGCCCGCGCGCGTCTGCGTGCGTTCCTGCAAGACCACCCGCGGCTGCTCGGGCCGCGCGGAGCGATCGAGGGCTCATGAGTTCATGACGGTCACACGCTCCACACCCCTGGTCGCCCATGTCGTGCACAGCCTCCGCGTCGGCGGGTTGGAAAACGGCCTGGTGAACCTGATCAACCGCGTGCCGGCGGACCGGTATCGCCACGCCGTAATCTGCCTGAAGGATTACGACCATTTCGCCGAGCGCATTGAGCGCGATGACGTTCCCCTCATCGCGCTCGACAAGCGCGAAGGCAAGGATCCGGCACTCTACGTGCGGCTTTGGCGCACGCTGCGGGATCTTCGCCCGGATATCGTCCACACGCGCAATCTCGCGGCGCTGGAAGCGCAGATTCCGGCCTGGCTGCGCGGTACCCCGGCGAGAATCCATGGCGAACACGGCCGCGATATGGGCGATCTCACGGGCGCCAATCGCCGCTACCGCCGCATGCGCCGAATGGTGCGGCCGCTGGTGCATCACTACATTCCGCTGTCCCGCGATCTCGAGCTTTATCTGCGCGACGCGGTCGGCGTCCCGCCCGAGCGCATGACCCGCATCACCAACGGGGTCGATGTCGAGCGCTTCCAGCCGGACCCCGGTGCACGCGAGCAACTCCTGAGCGCGACGGGCTGGCATGCGGGCGATGTGATCGCGGGGTGGGTCGGGCGCATGGAGCCGGTCAAGAACCCGCTCGCCCTCGTCGAGGCATTCACGCATCTGCGCGACCGCAACCCGGCCGGCGAGCGCCGCCTGCGCCTGGCGCTGGTCGGGGGCGGTTCGCAGTGTGAGGCGGTCGCGCGCGCGGTTCAGGAGGCGGGCCTCGAGCAGGACGTCTGGTTGCCCGGCTCGCGTAACGACGTTCCCGAGCTGCTCGCCGGTTTCGATGTATTCGCGCTGCCGTCCCTCGCCGAAGGCATCTCCAACACGGTACTTGAAGCCATGGCGGCGGGGGTCGCGGTCGCCGCCACCGATGTCGGCGGCAATGGCGAACTCATCGCCCCGGACGAGTCCGGCGTCCTCATCCCCGCCGGCGATTCGTCTGCATTGGCCGAGGCCCTCGCGCATTACCGCGACGAGCCGGCACGCATGGCGAACCACGGCGTGGCCGCGCGCCGACGCGCCGTCGAACATTTCAGTATCGACGCCATGGTAACGGCCTACACTGCGACCTATGATCGCGTCCTCGCGCAGGTGGGCCGTGCCGCGGATCGTGGCCGGCACCAGCCATCGGAGAGCACCTGATGTGCGGAATCGCAGGCGTTTTCGATACCCGCGGGCGGCGTGAGATCACGCCGGAACTCATCGAGCGCATGAATAATGCCCAGTTCCACCGCGGGCCCGACGACGGTGGCGTGCACGTCGAGCCGGGGCTCGGCCTCGGGCATCGGCGGCTCGCGATCATCGATCTGTCGCCCGCGGGCCATCAGCCGCTGTTCAACGACGCGGGCTCGGTCGGTGTGGTCTATAACGGCGAGATCTATAACTTCGTCGAACTCCGCAATGAACTCCAGGGGCGCGGCTACCGGTTCCGCTCGCACTGCGATACCGAGGTGATCGTCCATGCCTGGTCGGAGTGGGGCGAGGCCTGCGTCGAGCGCTTCCGCGGCATGTTCGCGTTCGCCTTGTGGGACAGCGCCAGCCGCAGCCTGTTCCTGGCGCGCGATCGGCTCGGCATCAAGCCGCTGTACTATGCGCACCTGCCGAACGGCCTGTTCCTGTTCGGCTCCGAACTCAAGGCGCTGGCCCAGCACCCCGACCTGCCGCGCGAGGTCGATCCCCAGGCTGTTGAGGACTACTTCGCGTTCGGGTATGTACCGGATCCGCGCAGCATCCTGCGCCATGTCCGCAAGCTCACGCCGGGCCACCGGCTGTGCGTGCGGGAGGGCCGTACCCCGCCGGAGCCGGATGCGTACTGGACCATGCAGTTCCCCGAGCGCTTCCATGAAGGCGGTGCCGATGCCCTCGGCGAGGATCTGATCGCCCGGCTGCGGGAGGCCGTCGAGATCCGGCGTGTCGCCGATGTGCCCCTCGGCGCGTTCCTGTCCGGCGGTGTCGATTCATCCGCGGTGGTCGCCATGATGGCCCAGGCCGGCGGCGAGCCGGTCAAGACGAGCTCAATCAGCTTCGGCCAGCCGGAGTTCAACGAGGCCGCCTGGGCCGAACAGGTCGCAAAGCGCTACGGGACCGACCACGAGGTACGTGAAGTCAGCCCGGATGATTTCTCGCTCGTGGATCGGCTGGCCGGCCTGTACGACGAACCGTTCGCGGACAGTTCAGCCATCCCGACCTACCGGGTCTGCGAGCTGGCCCGCTCGCGCGTCACGGTCGCGCTTTCCGGCGACGGCGGCGACGAAGGCTTTGGCGGCTATCGTCGCTACCGCTGGTTCGCACAGGAGGAGCGCGTCCGCCGTCTGCTGCCCAAGAGCCTGCGGGGTCCGTTGTTCGGTGCGGCGGGCAGCCTGTACCCGAAGCTCAACCGGGCGCCGCGGTTCCTGCGCGCGAAAGCGACCTTCCAGTCGCTGGCGCTCGACCCGCTCGAGGGCTATCTGGACAGTGTCGCGGTCGTCAAAACGTCCCAGCGCGAACGCCTCTACAGCAACAGCTTCCACCGGGAACTGCAGGGCTACCGGGCCGTCGAGGTGCTGCGCGGCCACGCCGCCAACGCGCCCGATGAGCCGCTGCTCCAGGCGCAGTACCTCGACTTCCGGACCTATCTGCCCGGCGACATCCTCACCAAGGTGGACCGCGCGAGCATGGCCCACTCGCTCGAGGTGCGGGTGCCGGTCCTGGATCATCCGCTGATGGAATGGGCCGCCGGCCTTCCCCCCGGCCTCAAACTGCGCCGCGGCGAGGGCAAGTACCTGTTCAAGCAGGCGCTGCGCCCACACCTCACGGACGACATCCTGTACCGGCGCAAGATGGGTTTCGGCGTACCGCTCGCCCACTGGTTCCGCGGCCCGCTGGCCCAGCGCGTCCGCGATGAACTGCTGGCGCCCGAACTGCTCGACAGCGGACTGTTCGACCCCGACGCCATCCGTAGGCTGATCGACCAGCATCAGGCCGGCGACTGGGATCACAGCGCGCCGCTGTGGTCGTTGTTCATGTATGCCGGCTTCCAGCGCCAGCTACTGGGAGCGTCGGCATGAATCGGAGGACGGGATATCCAGGTACCGAGTTCACGAGCCCGATCTGCATCTTCGGATCCCCCCGGTTCGGGACCACCTGGCTGGGCAAGATCTTCGATAGCCATCCGGCTACGCTCTACCGGCATGAACCGGACAGCGGTTCCGCCCTGCAGGACGTCCCGGTTCATGCCGTGCCGGATCCGGATTCCGAAAGCGCCCGGCGGCTGAAAGCCTTTCTCGCGGAACTGCCGACGCAACGGTCGCTCAAGGTCTGCGGCAAGCTGCCGCTGTTCCCCAAACGCTATCTGTCCGGATGGCGTGGTGCCGTCCACCGTTCCAGCGTGTATTCGGCGAAAATCGCGTCTTCGTGGTTGCAACTGCCCATTCTCGAACCCGTTGATCGAAAGCACGGAACGCCGCGCCCGGTCTGGAAATCGATCGAATCGACTGGCAGAGCGGGCCTGGTTGCACGGCTGGATTCGGGGATACGAGTGTTCCTGCTCGTGCGTCATCCCTGTGGCCAGATCGATTCGACCCTGCGCGGCGAAGCCGATCGCCGGTTCACCGACGATTGTCCCTCGGCGGACGACTGGGGCATCTTCGAACGGCTGCTGGAGACGCCACAGGCGCAACGACGGGGCCTGTCGCTCGATCAACTCCGCGGCTGTTCCGCGGTCGAGCGCCTCGCCTGGCGCTGGCTGCTGTTCAACGAAAAGGCTATGGAAGAACTGCAGGGACTTCCGAACGCCCGCGTGATCCGTTACGAGTCACTGTGCGAGCGGCCGATGGAAACGGCCGGAGAGCTGCTGGAATTCGCCGGGCTCGAATGGGAACCGGCCGTAGAGGCCTTTCTCACCAGGAGTTCGCAGAGGGACGACGGCAGATACTACAGCGTCAATCGCGACCCGCTCGCGGCGGCGAACGGTTGGCGCGAACGCCTGGATCGGCCCACCATCGAGAGTATCCGGGCCGTGGTTGCCGGCAGCGAGCCGGGCGCCCTGTTCGAACAGTCGTTCGCCGACAGCGAGCCGGGGCAGGCATGAACGAGGCACTCACGCGACACCTCCTGCTGCCCCTGCACGAACGCCTGCGCCGGCGAACGACCATCGACTACTACGCCGAACTCCGCCGTCAGGACGACCTCGCGGCAGCCGAAGTAGCCGGGCTGCGCGAAAGCAAGCTGGTGGCCCTGCTCGAGCATTGCCGCGATCGCGTCCCGTGGTACCGGGAAATCTTCCGCGACCGGGGACTCAATTCGAGCGAAGCGCCCGGCCCGGAGACACTGGCCGAACTCCCCATACTGGAACGTGACCAGATCCGGGCGCACGGCGAGGAGATGGTCGCGGACGGCTACCACGACCACGTGCTCCCTGCGAACACGGGCGGTTCCTCCGGCGAGCCGCTGGTGTTCCGGACCGATCGCATCAAGGAAGCCCGCCACAACGCCCACAAGCTGCACTTCCGGAACTGGTTCGGCATCCGGCCGGGCGATCGGCAGGTCGACTTCTGGGGCTCGCCGATCGAGTGGAACAAGCAGACGCGGCTGCGGGTCTGGAAGGACCGTTACCTGCTCAACCAGGTCATCCTCTCGGCGTTCAACCTGAGCGAGTCCAGGCTCGACGGTCACGTGCATTTCCTGCGCGCCTTCCGGCCACGCCTGGTTTACGGTTATCCGACCGTCATCGATCGCGTGGCCCAGCATGTACTCGAACGCCCCGGGTGCCTTGCTTCATGGCACCCACGCGCCGTCGTCTGCACCTCGGAGATGCTGCATGACCATCAGCGCGAGCGCATCGCCACCGCGTTCGATGCACCGGTGGCCAACGAATACGGCGCCCGGGATGGCGGCATCATCGCCCACGAGTGCGGTCAGGGCACGCTGCATCTGGCGGCCCAGCAGGTGTGGGTCGAAGTCGACCAGCCGGATGCCGATGGTGTCGGCGATCTGTTGATCACCAACCTCGACGGCTGGGGGATGCCGCTGCTGCGCTACCGCATCGGCGACCGCGGCAGCTTGGCGACCGCGCAGTGCCCCTGCGGTTCACCGCTGCCGTCGCTGGCGACGCTGGCCGGTCGCAGCAACGACTTTCTGGTGGGCCGCGACGGCCGCCTGGTCCACAGCCTGGGCCCGATCTATGTACTCCGCGAACTGCCGAACGTGCGCCAGTTCCGGCTCGATCAACGGCCCGACTGGAGTCTGTCCCTGTCGCTGGTCGTAACCGAGCCGATGAATGACGAAGAGATCGACGCGCTCCGCCGACGGCTTCAGGCGGTACTGGAACTCGAGGTACCGGTCGAGGTGCAGTTCACCGATACGATCGAGCCGGAGCCTTCCGGGAAATACCGTTTCGTGCGCAGTGAGGCGCTATCCGCATGAGGGTCCTGTATCACCATCGAACGCGCGGTGCCGATGCCCAGGGCATACATATCCGGGCGCTCACTGACGCCCTGCGCGAACTCGGGCATGAGGTCCGTGTCGTGACCCTTGCGCGCCAGCAGCAGGATGGCGCGCCAAAACGCGCGTCCAGCGGCCGTGGCGGGCCGAGCCTGCTAGGCCGCGCGATCCCGCACTGGCTGTATGAACTGCTGGCGTTGGCGTACAACGTGCCGGCGTTTATCGTTCTGGTCGCCGCGGTTCTGCGGCATCGGCCCGGCCTGATCTACGAGCGCTATGCGCTGTTCAACCTGAGCGGCCTGTGGGTCGCGCGGCTGTTCCGGATTCCGTTCCTGCTGGAGGTCAACGCGCCCCTCAGCATGGAACATCGCGAACACGGTGATCTGGTTCTTCATCGCCTTGCCGAGCGGATCGAGGATCGGCTCTGCACGCAGGCCACACGGACCGTGGTCGTCAGTGGCGCCATGGCCCGCATCTTCGAGTATCGGGGCGTACCGGCGGAGCGCCTGCTCGTGATGCCGAACGGGGTCGAGCGCGGGCGTTTTCATCCCGGCGTGGACGGGACCGCGGTGCGCCGCGACACCGGGCTCGAAAGTACCTTCGTGGTCGGTTTCGTCGGCTGGATCCGCCCATGGCATGGCGTTGACCGGCTGGTGGATGCGGTGGCCCGGCTCGCGCCCGAACTGCCCGAACTGCGGCTGTTGCTCGTCGGCGATGGCCCGGCGCTGCCTGATCTCCAGGACCAGGTAACGACGCTTGGCATCGAAGACCGGGTGCTGTTCACCGGCGCGGTCGGATCTGATGCCATCCCGGCGCACATTGCGGCCATGGATGTCGCCGTGCAGCCGGACGTCACGGATTACGCGTCGCCGATCAAACTGTTCGAGTACCTGGCGTTGGCCCGCCCGGTAATCGCCCCGGCCAAGCCCAACATCACCGAGGTCGTCGAAGACGGCACCAGTGCGTTACTCATTGAACCCGGGAGCACGGACGCACTGGTACACGCTATCCGGCGCCTGTATACGGATCGCGACCTGTGCGAACGGCTCGCGACACGCGGGGGTTCCCTGATCCAGGAGCGCGGCTACGACTGGCGCGCGAATGCCGCCCGTGTCATAGAGGTCGCCGAAGGCGGCGATCCCCTGGAACAGGCGACATGAATACGGAGAAAGCGACAAGTGGACCGCGGATACTGGTTTTCAGCAGCCTCTTTCCCAGTACCGCAGAGCCCGGCGCCGGTCTGTTCATCCGCGAGCGTATGTTTCGGGTGGCGGAACATCTGCCCATGGTCGTGGTAGCGCCACGCCCCTGGTTCCCTGGGCAGGGCCTGATCCGGCTCTTCCGCCCGCACTTCCGCCCGCCGGCGCCGCGCTTCGAGATCGACGACGGTATCGAGGTCCATCGGCCCCGGTTCCTGTCGCTGCCCGGGCTTTGCAAATGGGCCGACGGCCGGATGATGGCGCTCGGCGCCGCACGCACCGTCCGTCGCCTGAAACGGCGGCTGGGTATCGACATCATGGACGCCCACTTCCTCTACCCGGACGGTTATGCCGCGACCCGGATCGCGCGCAAATTGAATCTGCCCTCCACCATCACGCTCCGGGGCACGGAAACGCGCATGGCGGCCGACCCAAGGCTGCGCCCGCTCCTGATACAGGCCGCGAAAGAGGCAACCCGCCTCTTTGCCGTGGCCAACTCGCTCGCCCATGTGGCGGAAGAACTCGGCGCGCCTTCGAACAAAATTCGCGTGATCGGTAACGGTGTCGACTCACAACGGTTTCAGCCGCAGGACCGTGCCGAGGCGCGTGCCGCACTCCACATCCCCAAAGATGCACGGGTCATGATATCAGTGGGGACACTGGTCGAACGCAAGGGATTCCATCGTGTGATCGAATGTCTTCCCGAGTTGTGTGTCCGCTACCCGGACCTGCGTTATCTGATTGTCGGTGGCGCCGGTCCGGAGGGCGACTGGAGTCAGCATCTGCGAGAGTGTGCCGAACAGCTCAGCGTCGAAGGCAGGGTCCAGCTCCTCGGTCATCGCACTCCGGACGAGCTGCCAGAAATTCTCTCGACGGCGGACGTATTCGTCCTGGCGACGGCAAATGAAGGCTGGGCTAACGTCTTTCTCGAGGCCATGGGGTGTGGTCTGCCGGTCGTGACCACTGATGTCGGGGGCAACCGGGAAGTGGTGTCGGGGCCGTCGCTGGGCGCTATTGTGCCGTTCGGTGATTCAGAAGCGCTGACACAGGCATTGGATCGAACACTCGCAACGCAATGGAATACGACGACCATCCGCGATTACGCGCGTAACAACGATTGGGCGCGTCGCGTCGAGGTGCTGGTGGATGCCTTCGAGTCCCTCGTCGGAGCAGCGGCAACCAGCAGCCGCGAAGCCAACCAGGGAGGTACGAAACGTTGAACAGTGTGCACATGGCCTCTGTTCCTTGCATCGTCTTCCCACCGCATGAGCGCCTGCAGGAAAAGGATGCGACTCAAGTGGGCCATGCCCTCGGGCCATCCTCGTTGCTGTCGCTGAAGGCTCCTCACGAGTATCAGTCTGAGCGTCCGCGAGCCGTGAAGAACGATATTATGAAGCGCATGAAATACTATCCAGCTATGTTTTCTGAGCCCGGCATCCCGTGGGATAAGCTCCGGAATCTATCAGACTTCAATTCGGGCTCTTTACGTGGTCAGGGGTTCGGACTCTTTGTCGGCGAACAACGAGTGAGCCACGAGGCGGCAACAAAGTTGCGCCCTGCTCGCTGGTCGGATCTCGGTGTCCAAGACGCCGGGATCGTCGTGGAGAGCCCTTGCGCCCATCAGGCAAGTACGGCACCTGAAGAGCCATGTACCAACGGGTGCGATTGGTGACTGAGCGTTCGTACGGAATCTTGAAGGGTGCGACAACGCGGTTTTTGCAGAGCCGCTATGGCCGGGCCCTGCGATATCGCGGCAAGCGCGCGGTTCAAAGAGCGACCGCGCCGGGGCGGCGAGGCCCGGAGCGCTGTGTATTCGTCGCCGGAGCCCAACGCTCCGGGACCAATATGCTCATGGATGCCCTGGAGCGGAGTTGGGCTACCGACGTCATCCACGAGCGCGATCCTCGCGCATTCCACGGTTACGAGATGCGCGAGCCCGAGCGCGTGGAGCGGCTCATGGCGCGCTCTCCAGCCCGCGTGTTCGTCATAAAGGCCTTGTGCGAGCTCCAGGACCTGCCAGAGCTCATGCAGCGTTTCTCTCCGGCGCAAACGGTGTGGATTTATCGCGATTACCGCGATGTGGCCAATTCCATGACCGCATCCTTCGCGAGTGTGCCGCGGACAGTTCAGGGTGTCGCCGAACAGGGAGAAGCGTTTGGCTGGTGGGGTCGGGGGCTCTCTAATGACACTCGGGCCTTCCTGCGCCGTATGGTGGCCGCGGATCCCAACCCCCATACCAGCGCCGCTCTGCTGTGGTACCTGCGCAACCGACTGTTCTTCGAGCGCGGCTTGGATCGTGGCGAGTGGGTGTGCCTCGTGCGCTATGAGGACCTGGTTACCGATCCCGAGCGCGAGCTGGCTCGGGTGGCAGCCTTTGCCGGGATTCATTTCACGCCCCGGCTGGGGCGCGGCATCCATCGGCGCTCCATCGGGCGTCGGCCCGAGCCCGAGCTGGCGCCGGCGGTCCGCGATGCCTGCGATGGCCTGATGACGGCGTTCGAGGCAAGCCGTCAGACCGGCCCCGGTAGGAAGGAGGTCTGATGGCCGGCGGAGGTAACGCCTTGGGCAGTCGGGTTCGGACCGGGGCCGCCTGGACTGCCGTCCGGCGCATGGTCGTGTGCCTGATCGGCGTGGCGTTCCCACTGCACGAGCGCCTGAAGGGCCATGACATAACCCGTTCGCGGCTTGCCATGGAGCGCTCCCAGTGGTGGTCGCCGGAGGCCCTCCACCAGCATCAGTATGAGCGCTGGACCAAGCCCCCTACCGTCTTGGAGCGCGTGGCCGAGTTCGCTGGTCTGCGGTCGATCTCCGGTTTGACGCGAGTCATCCAACCGCGATCGATTGGCCGCCGAGTCCGACCAATACTGGACACTGAAGTCAAAAATGCCTGCCAGCAACTCATGAGCGACTTCGCGAGTCGTAGTGAACCAGGTGTGGGCGAGAGACGAGTACCCTTGGACGCAAGGAGCAACGCCGCTTTGTGTATCCGCGGGGATCGTGTGGTGACACGACCCACCACTCCCGGCAGACAGAGGTAGCCAATGACATCGGAGAAACGCTCTCTTGGTGACAAAGTTCTCGTAGGAGCTACCTGGATCGGAGCCGGCCGCGTGGCCGTTCGTGGCATTGCAGTGGTAAGTACGCTGATCCTGGCCCGCCTCTTGGCACCGGAGGACTTTGGCCTAGTGGCCGTCGCAATGGCAGTGATCGCGCTTCTGTCACATATGAGTGACTTCGGTTTTAATCAAGCATTGATCCGTTTCCAGGACGCGTCACGGGCGGATTATGACACGGCGTGGACGTTGAACTTTATCCGCGGCCTA
>Ga0207714_1000009_pt1 | contig 125181 bp, 108 predicted proteins | sample PonA232FremontCA_2_FD_187270 | JGI IMG/M metagenome (GOLD analysis project Ga0207714, IMG submission 187270) | Marine sediment microbial community from Fremont, CA, USA - Pond A23 Sediment 2 (SPAdes) | ecosystem: Environmental > Aquatic > Marine > Unclassified | place: USA: Fremont, California... | reverse complement strand
CCCGCCTTCCCCACGGCCTGAAGGCTTCCAATAATCAACTCGCAATAGTAATCACCCCAACACTGGTGAATCCCACCCGGAGGCCCGCTGAGTCAGGCTTTACCAGTATTCGGGGGAGTGAGTGGGGCGCGCGTATTGACCTGTCCTGCGCGCCTGCCTAGTATCACACGCGCTGTATGGCGCCGATTTGAATGCATCAGCTTGCGGGCGCCTTATAAATGCCGCTAAAGCGAGCCGACTGCCGCCCGCTTTAGCCCCCATGGGTTCTCCGGAACCCGAACGTCCATCACCCCGGGGGTACACCATCATGACCATCGACGACTGGTCCGGGTTCGACCCGGCGACGCGCGCCGTGCGCGCGGGCCATGTCCGCACGCACGAGTGGGAAAACAGCGAACCGATTTTCGCTACCTCGAGCTTCTGTTTCTCGTCGGCCAGCGAGGCGGCGGAGTCGTTTGCCGGCAACCGTGCCGGCAACGTCTACTCGCGTTTCACCAACCCGACCGTGCGGGCGTTCGAGCAGCGCCTCGCCGCGCTGGAGGGTGGAACGTGCTGTGTGGCGACGGGCTCCGGCATGGCCGCGATCCTGTCGACCTGCCTGACGCTCCTGTCGAGCGGGGATCACATCGTCTCGTCGACCGGGGTATTCGGCGCCACGACCTCGCTGTTCAACAACTATCTGGCGAAGCTCGGGATTGATACCACGTGGGTGTCGCCTACGGAGCCGGAGCGCTGGCGGGAGGCCTTGCGGCCGGAGACGAAAATCCTCTACCTGGAGACGCCGACGAATCCGTTGACCGGGATCGCGGATATCCGGGCGATTGCCGATATCGCGCATGAGCATGACGCGCTGCTGGTGGTGGACAACTGCTTCTGCACACCGGTATTGCAGCGCCCGTTCGAGTTCGGCGCGGACATCGTGATCCACTCGGCGACCAAATACCTCGACGGTCAGGGCCGGTGCGTGGGCGGCGCCGTCGTCGGCGATGAGGAGACAGTGGGGGAAAAGGTATTCGGTTTCCTGCGCACCGCCGGGCCCTGCATGAGCCCATTCAATGCCTGGGTATTCCTCAAGGGGCTGGAGACGCTGGAACTGCGGATGCAGGCACACTGCGCGCACGCGTTCGAGCTGGCGCAATGGCTGGCCTCACACCCCGCGGTCGAGCGGGTGCATTACCCGGGTCTGGAGGCCCACCCGCAGCACGACCTGGCGCGCCGTCAGCAGTCCGCGTACGGCGGAATCTTGTCGTTTGAGGTGATCGGCGGGCAGGCGGGCGCATGGCATGTGATCGATCACACGCGCCTGTTGTCGATTACCGCGAATCTCGGCGATGCGAAGACGACCATCACGCATCCGGCTTCGACCACGCATGGAAGGCTGGCCCCCGAGCAACGGGCGGCGGCGGGCATCGGTGACGGACTGATCCGCGTGGCGGCGGGGCTGGAATCCGTGCGCGATATCCGCGCGGATCTCGCGCGCGGGCTGGATTCGCTGTGACGGGGCGGCCCGGACCGCCGGGCGGATGCCCAACGGTCCGATGGCCCATGGGCGGGTTCAGTCGCTGCTGCCCGAACCGCCCTCGCCGCGCGTGATTTCGATCTCGGCGTCGTCACGCAGTGATCCTACGTACTCCTGGATCTTCTTGCCGACGAGTTCGTTGCGCAGTTCGCGTTCCATCTGCTCGAACTCGGGCTTCTGCGCCTCACGCGTCTCGTCCAGCTGGATGACGTGCCAGCCATACTGGGTCTCGACCGGCGTGCCGGTGTAGTCGCCGGGCCCGAGCGCCTTCACCTCGTTCATGAACGGCTCGACCATCTGCTCCGCGCTGAACCAGCCCAGATCGCCGCCCCGGCTCTTGGTCGGTCCAGTGGAATTGTTCTCGGCGAGCTCCGCGAAGTCGGCGCCCTCATCCAGTTGCCGGATCATGTCTTGTGCCTGCTCTTTCTCCTCGAGCAGGATGTGGCGGGCCTTGTACTCGGTACCTTCGGCGCCGCTGGTGCGTTCTTCGTAGGCGGCGCGCAGTTCCTCCTCGCCGACCTCGAAATCCTCCAGCTGCGACCGGATCAGGTGCTGTGCGAGCAGGCTCGAACGCTGGCGCTCGATCGCGGCGGCGATCTCCGGCTGGTCGGGCAGTCCCTGTGACTCGGCCTTCTGGCTCATCAGTTCGAGTTCGATCAGTTCCTGCAGGGCCTGCTGCTGGTTGACCTGCTGGCCACGCCGGGACATGGCCTGGACCTGGGCCTGCAGGTCAACGGCGGTGATCGGCTCGCCGTTGACTCGGGCGACGACGTTTTCGGCTTCGGGTGCCGATGACTCGGCATCCGTCTCGGTGGCGGCGTCGGATTGGCCGCCACAGGCGGTCAGCGCGAGTGCGCCGATCGCGAGCACGGCCGTAAGTGAGCGATGGATCATGGGGTGATTGCCTCCGTGATTGTCGGGCTTGCGTATGGACTTCTTGTCGGCGCGGGCCGGCGCGTCTCAGCGCGGCAGGACCCGTTTGAAAGGTTTGACTTCGACGTGGCGATAGACGCCCGCCTCGATGTAGGGGTCGGCTTCGGCCCACGCACGGGCGTCTTCGAGCGAGTCGAATTCGGCGACGATCAGGCTGCCGGTAAAGCCGGCATCGCCCGGGTCGGCGGCGTCGATCGCCGGGTGCGGGCCGGCGAGTAGCAGGCGGCCGGCCCCCTGCAGCACCTCGAGCCGTTCGAGGTGGGCGGCGCGTGCCCGGGCGCGGCGGGCGCCGCTGTCGTCGACGTCTTCACTCAGGATCGCGTACAGCATTCGTGTGCCTCCGGCCCATCGACCAAAGCGTTCCATGATAGCGTAGCCGTCACGCGCGCGATATGCCCGCGGCGGCGTATGCAGGAGCCCGCCGACGGCGGCACAATGGCGTGGCAACCCCGCGTTACGGAGGGACTTCCCGATGAGCCAGTTTTTCGCGATCCACCCCGAGACGCCCCAGCCCCGCCTGATTCGCCAGGCGACGCGCATCATTGACGAGGGCGGTCTGGTGGTGCTGCCCACCGATTCCTGTTACGCGATCGGCTGCCATCTCGATGACAAGGCCGCGGCCGAGCGGCTGCGCCAGATCCGCCGGGTCGATAAAGATCACAACTTCACGCTGGTCTGCCGGGACCTGTCGGAGATATCGACCTACGCGCGCGTCGACAAGGCCGACTATCGGCTGGTGAAAAGCCTCACGCCCGGGCCCTATACCTTCATCCTGCGGGCGACGCACGAGGTGCCGCGCCGCCTCCAGCACCCCAAGCGCAAGACCATCGGTATCCGCGTACCGGATAATGCCATCTGTCAGACGCTGCTCGCTGAGCTGGGGCAGCCCCTGATGACGAGCACGCTGTTGCTGCCCGGTGACGACTACCCGATGACCGACGCGGCGGATATCCGCGATCGCCTGGAGCACCAGGTCGATCTGGTCATCGACGGGGGGAGCTGCGGCCTGGAGCCGACCACCGTGGTCCGGTTGGACCACGATCGTGTCGAGGTGGAGCGGCATGGCCGCGGGCCCGTGGATTTCCTCGAAGCGACGCCGTAAGTCGCGGCAGACGACGCCGGCCCGGGCGGGCGATGTCCGGGTTGGGCGCCGGTGGTGCCGCTGGCGTATAATCAGGCGCTTTGCCATCTCCCATCCCGACCAGAGGTCGAACGCTTGAGTTCCGTACCCTCGCAGAATCAGCGCGTGCTCTCGGGCATGCGGCCCACGGGCCACCTCCACCTTGGCCACTACCATGGCGTCCTGAAGAACTGGGTCGAGTTGCAGCACAGCTACGAATGCCTGTTCTTCGTGGCGGACTGGCATGCGCTTACCACTCATTACGAGGACCCGGGCGATATCGCCGGCCATGGCTGGGATATGGTCATTGACTGGCTGGCGGCAGGCGTCGATCCGGGCTCGGCGACGCTGTTCCTGCAGTCGCGCGTGCCGGAGCATGCGGAATTGCACCTGCTGCTCGGGATGCTGACGCCGCTGGGCTGGCTGGAGCGCGTGCCGAGCTACAAGGATCAGCAGGAGAAGCTCAAGGAGCATGATCTCGCCACCTACGGCTTCCTCGGCTATCCACTGCTGCAGAGCGCCGATATCCTGATCTATCGCGCAGGGCACGTGCCGGTCGGCGAGGACCAGGTCTCGCACGTCGAGTTGACTCGGGAGATCGCGCGGCGGTTCAACCACTTCTACGGGCGAGAGGTGGACTTCGAGCACAACGCTGAGCGCGCCATCCAGAAGATGGGAAAGAAGAACGCACGCCTGTACCGCGATCTGCGCCGGCGCTATCAGGAGCAGGGTGAGGAGGATGCGCTCGATGTCGCCCGCGCACTGCTGGAGTCGCAGCAGAACATCTCGCTCGGCGATCGCGAGCGCCTGTTCGGGTACCTGGACGGTTCGGCCAAGGTCATTCTGCCGGAACCGCAGCCGCTGCTGACGGCCGCGCCGAAGATGCCGGGGCTCGATGGTCAAAAGATGTCCAAGTCATACAACAACACCATCTCGCTGCGCGAGGATCCGGACGCGGTCGCGAAGAAGGTCCGCACCATGCCGACCGATCCTGCCCGCGTGCGCCGAAGCGATCCGGGCAACCCCGAGAAATGCCCCGTGTGGCCGCTGCACAAGGTGTATTCGGACGAGTCCACCCGGGAGTGGGTCTGGGAGGGCTGCACCACGGCCGGTATCGGATGCCTCGAGTGCAAGCAGTGCGTCGTCGACGGCGTGCTGGAAGAATTGGCCCCGATGCGGGAACGGGCGCGCGAATACGAAGAGGACCCGGGTCAGGTTCGGGCGATCCTCTCCGAGGGCACCGAGGCTGCCCGCGACATGGCCCGCGACACGCTTGAGGAGGTCCGCCGCGTAATGGGCCTGGCGCAGCGTTGATGGACTTTCGGCCCCGGGGCAATCGGGCATGACGGCGGAGAAGACGACCGATCCGGCGGTTGCGGCGACCCGGCAGGAGGAGATGCCGTTCGCCCTGATCCGGGGTGAGCCGCTGACCGAGTTGCCGCGCGATCTCTATATCCCGCCCGACGCGCTCGAGGTGATTCTGGAGGCCTTCGAGGGGCCGCTGGACCTGCTGCTGTACCTGATCCGGCGCCAGAACCTCGACATCCTCGACATACCGATCTTCGACATCACGCGCCAGTACATGGAGTACATCGCGCTGATGAGCGATATGCGCCTGGAGCTTGCCGCCGAGTATCTGCTGATTGCCGCCATGCTGGCGGAGATCAAATCCCGGATGCTGCTCCCGCGCCCGGAGCCTGAGGACGAGGAGGAAGACCCGCGCGCCGAGTTGGTACGCCGGCTGCAGGAATACGAGCGCTACCGCCGTGCCGCCGAGGATCTCGATCGGCTGCCGCGCGTGGAACGGGATGTATTCCCCGCGGAGGCCCAGGCGCCGCCGATCGAGAAGCGCGCCCCAGAGCCCGATGTCGATCTGCGCGAACTGCTGGCCGTTTTCGCCGAGGTGGTGCGGCGCGCCGAGATGTTCAGTCACCACGATATCGAGCGCGAGCCCCTGTCCGTGCGGCAACGCATGTCCGACGTGCTGTCGGCCCTCGGTGGGGGCGGGTTCGTCGATTTCCGCTCGCTCTTCCGGCTCGAGGACGGCCGTGCGGGCGTCGTGGTCACGCTGCTGGCGACACTGGAACTGCTCAAGGAACACCTGATCGAGGCCGTGCAGTCGGAGCCGTTCGCACCGATCTGGCTGCAGGCGGTGGAGGGTGCGCGGGCGTACGCCGACACCGAAAAGACGGAACCGGATGAATATGGCGACTGAAGATCACGAATCCGATACAGACCCGAACGAGCCGGATCCGGCGGCTGCGGATGCAGGCGAAGAACCGGCGGCGGCGCGCCCGGAATCGGAGGCGACATCGCCTGCCGAGTCCCCGGCGCAGGCGGCCGATGAGACCTGCGGGGCGGGGCGCGACGAAGCGGTGTCTGGCGACACGCCCACCGGCACGGCGGAAGAGCCGCCCGAGGGTGCCGAGGCCAGCGGCGACGGCTATGCGACCGGGTCGATCAAGCGCATCCTGGAAGCGGCGCTGCTGGTGGCCGGGCGCCCCCTGGCGATAACCGACTTCGAGAAGCTGTTCGGCGGCAGCACCGAAGCGCCGCCGCGCAACGCGGTCCGGGCCGCGCTGGCCGAACTGGCCACGGACTGGTCCGGGCGCAGTCTGGCACTGCAGGAGGTCGCAAGCGGCTGGCGGGCCCAGGTGCGGACCGAATTCGAGCCGTGGATCGCACGCCTGTGGGATGAGAAGCCCCCGCGCTACTCGCGGGCCCTGCTGGAGACCCTGGCGATCATCGCGTATCGGCAGCCGATGACGCGTTCGGAGATCGAGGATATCCGCGGTGTGTCGGTCAGCTCGCAGATTATCCGCACGCTGACCGAGCGCGAGTGGATCCGCGTGGTGGGCCACCGCGAGGCACCCGGTCGTCCGGCCATGTACGGCACGACGCGCGAATTCCTGGATTATTTCAATCTCAAGACGCTGGATCAGCTGCCGCCGATCAGCGATATCAAGGACCTCGAGGGGCAGTATCCCGAACTCGGGTTCGAGGCGGAACCGGCGTCGGGAGGGGGTGCATCTGCAGACGCACCGGATGGCGACACCGTGTCACCGGAATCACGCGACGCAGATGCCGACAATGCGGCGGCGGCAGACGAGGCTCGGCCGACTGCCTCCAATGAGGGGGGCGATGCGAATATCCTGGCGGTAGAGGGCCAAACCTCTATGAACGATGATCCGCAGGATGCGACCGCCGACGGGGATACGCCGGCCGCCAGGGACGACGATACCGATGAAGACGATCCGGAGGAGTCACCATGCACCCCTGCCTCGTAATCCGTCACGGGGCGGCTGAAGACCGGGCGGCGTCCGGGCTCGACGCGGACCGCGCATTGACGGCGGAAGGGCGGCGCGCCATGGCCGACGTGGCCCGCGGGCTCGCGGCCACCGGACCGACGCCCGCCGTGATCCTCAGCAGTCCCTTTACGCGCGCGAAGGAAACGGCCGATATCGTGGCGCAGGCGTTCGGTGGCGTCACTGTCGAACCGTTGGACACGCTCGGCTCGGGCGCTTCGGCCGCGGACATTCTTGCCGCCGTCGCGCACCGCTGCGAGCAGCCGGGCGGCTGTTTTGCCGTTGTGGGTCACGAGCCCGATCTCGGCCGCTTTATCAGCTATGCCCTGGCCGCATCGGCACGCGGATTTCATTCCCCGCGCAAGGGCGGGGCCTGCCTGCTGGAATTCCCGGCAATGCCGCGTGCGGGCAACGCCACCCTGGACTGGGTGATGGAACCGCGCCACCTGCGCGCGGTCGGTCTGCAGGGGGACGCCGAGTCCTGAGCGCGGCCGCGGCCCCCGCCAGGATCCCGCACCGCCGGGCGTTCAGCGCGGCAGCTCGTGGTCGCGGTAGTGCGGGTCGCACCAGCAACGGGGTAACAGCTCACCGGAGGGGAACAGCAGCGAGGATTTGCTGAAGGTTTCCGGTTCCGGCATGTCCTCACCCCAATGGTAGCGGCCGCCCAATTCGGGGCGGTGGGGATCCATCAGTTCATGCAGATCGAGCACTTCGACCAGATGACGGCTCGTCGCTTCACGCAGAAACATGTGGCGATCGTCCGATTATCCGTTGTCACGGACCGGTCGGTGTCATTCCCGGTCGCGACAACTTTATTTGATCCGGATTCGGCCCTTCATCCCGGCCGGATAATGCCCGGGAATATGACAGGCGAATTGGATCGGCCCTGATGCCTTGAAGCGCCAGGTCAACTGGCCCGTCCCACCGGGCTGGACCACCATCCCCGTCGGATCGTTGTCCATATGGCCGGCCATGGCTTCCATGGCCATTCCCTGCATTTCCTTTTCATGCGCTTTCTGGCTCGCCGGTGTCCCGAGCGTGAACGAATGCTGCAGTTGGCCGACATTGTTCACGACGAAACGGATGGTTTCGCCGGCCTCGACCTTGATCCGGTCGGGCTCGAAGCGCATCGTATCGCGTGCGATCACCTCGACCGTGCGATCGGCGTCTCCGGGATCCGCCGGTTGGCCAAAGGCGACCTGGTGGCCCCCGTCACCGTGTCCGTCTTCGTGGCCGTGCCCCCCCTCATGCTCTCCCGCCGCAATGGCCGAAGTGAGGGGCGCGAGCAGCAGTGCCAGCGGAATGATTCGGATCAGTGGCGTAGCTGTGCGTCGTATCATGTTGAATACCAATGTTTTGATCGCGTTACCGAAAGCCGGTTCACTGTGCCCGGGGATCCATCGGCCCGTTAACAGGGCGCGTATGTACTGGAGGATGCATCAGCGCGCCTGGCGCCGCAAATCGGTCCTGGTTCCGCGTGATTGCGCCGGCTGCGGGGAGCCGTTATCTTGCTTCTGCAATGGTCAATCCCCGACGCTTTCGAACGTTACGCCGTGCCTTGGTGGCCCGCGGACTCGCGGCATTGGTTGCCGTGGCGTTGCTCGCCGCGACGCCGAACATGCACGCGGCGCCCGGCAACCATCTGCATCATGCGATGACGGCGCCGGCCATGGTGGACGCGGACGCCGGCCTCCATGCCGTTGAGAAGACAAGCCCGATGGCGCAGGCGGAAGCGGATTGCGTGGGTGCTCACTGTGCCGCCTGCGCGGCCGTTTCGGCTGCGGCCGGCGGGGGCGGATCCCCGCACGTGAATCGGCCCGCGCTTGCCCGTAATGGCACCGATCCTTCCCGCGTAGCCGAGCCGCATTACCGACCCCCGAGATTCCCCGTCCCGAGCGCGTAACAGACCGATCGCGGTGATCCGCGTGAGCCGGTCTACGGTTGGGTGTACGGCATAACGCCATTCGCCCTCTGATCCGCAATCCCGATTCCCTGACGGGGAGTAGCAATATGACAATCGAATCATTCGGCGGCGGGCGCATGTCCCGTCGCCAGTTTCTGCAGACGCTCGTGGCTCTGGGCCTGGTCCAGGGGGTCGACAGCCTGATCCCCGCCTACGCCTGGGGTGGTCCCGGCAATCTCGAGGCACCGCGACGTACCGTTGGCGAAGCCGACGTGTTCGATCTCACCATTGATCGCACGCCACTGCACATCGGTGAGCGGCGCAGCACACAGCCGATCACGATCAATGGGTCGATCCCGGCCCCCCTGATCCGCCTGCGCGAGGGGCGCGACGCCGTCCTGCGCGTGACCAACCGCCTCGACGAGTCCACGTCGATCCACTGGCACGGGATCCTGTTGCCCCCGGAGATGGACGGTGTCCCCGGCGTCAGCTTCGCCGGTATCGCGCCCGGGGAGACCTTCGAATACCGCTACCCCGTGCGGCAGAGCGGTACCTACTGGTACCACAGCCATTCCGGCCTGCAGGAACAGCTGGGTCACTATGGACCACTGATCGCAGAGCCGGCGGAGGCCGAGCCGTACGCCTATGATCGCGATTACGCGCTGGTCCTCTCCGACTGGACGTTCGATGATCCTGCGGACGTGATGCGGAATCTGAAAGTGGCCGAAGGCTATTACAACTACAACCAGCGCACGGTCGCGGACTTCTTCGCGGATATCGAGGAAATGGGATGGAACGCGGCCTGGGAAAAGGCCGGTATGTGGGGACGGATGCGCATGACACCCCGCGATCTGCTCGACGTGACCGGTTCCGAGTACACCTACCTGATGAACGGGCGCCCGCCCGGCGGCAACTGGACCGGGCTGTTCGAGCCGGGTGAGCGGGTGCGTCTACGGGTGATCAATGCCTCGGCGATGACGTACTTCGATGTCCGGATCCCGGGCCTGTCGATGACCGTCGTCGCCGCTGACGGCCAGAACGTCCGGCCGGTCGAAACGGATGAGTTCCGTATCGGCGTGGCCGAGACCTATGACGTCATCGTCGAGCCGACGGAGCGTGCGCATACGATCTTCGCCCAGTCCATGGACCGCTCGGGCTACACCCGTGGCACGCTCGCCGTGCGCGAGGGCTTGGAGGCGGAGGTGCCGGCCATGTATCCGCGGACCGAGCGGGGCATGGCATCGATGGGCATGGATCACGGCCAGATGGACATGGACCACGGATCCATGGACGGGATGGATCATGACTCGATGGATGCTTCGGGGCATGACGGCGATGCAATGAGCGGATCCTCCATGGACGAGATGGATCACGGCGCCATGGATGAAGAGTCAATGGAGCACGGGTCGATGGATCACGGGTCCATGGATCAGGGTTCCATGACCGGAATGGACGCCGCGCCCGTCGAAAGAGGGGAGATACCGATCGCGGGACGCAGCGTTACCCACGGCGCCGACAATCACGGCCCGGGGGCGGCAATGGTCGCCTCGAGGCCGCGTCCACGGCTGGATGATCCCGGCGTCGGGTTCGAGCATGTCGAACATCGCGTACTGACCTACGGCGAGTTGATGAGCATCGACGGATGGCCCGATCAACGCCCGGCGGCCCGCGAGATCGAACTGCACCTGACCGGCAACATGGAGCGGTACATGTGGTCGTTCGACGGCCGCAAGTTCTCCGAGGTCGATGGTCCGGTGCGGTTCAACCACGGCGAACGCCTGCGGTTGATCCTGGTGAACGACACGATGATGGATCATCCGATCCACCTGCACGGGATGTGGATGGAGCTCGAGACCGGGGCCGGGCGCTATCGGCCGCGCAAACACACGATCAGCGTCAAACCAGGGGAAATGGTCTCCGCCCTGATCACGGCCGATGCCGCGGGCGACTGGGCGTTCCACTGTCACCTTATGTACCACATGAAGGCGGGCATGTTCCGCGTGGTGTCGGTGGCATGAATCGGGTGACGGAGGGCGCAATCATATTGAATACGAAAGCCGTGCGTGCCGCCACCCGCCTGGGTAGCGGAATCATGCTGATCACGCTCAGTGCCGCCGCGACCGCCGCCGGCACCGGGCCGAACGCGGAACCGGACTGGCCGCTGCCGGTACACGACGATACCGCCTACGGGCAGGTGATGTTCGAGCGTCTGGAGTACCAGGCGGGCGACGACGAGGATGTCGTGCTCTGGGATCTGCAGGCCTGGTACGGCGGTGATCTCCACCGTGTCTGGCTCGAGACCGAGGGCGAGGATGTCGTCGACGGTGGCGAGGGCGGGGAGCTCGAGAATCTCGATATCGGCTACAGCTACCGCTTCGACCGTTTCTGGGATGCCCGTGTCGGTGTCGGTCATCAGCAGACCTGGGGCCCGGGGCCGGACCGCGAACGTGCCTCCGTGCTCATTGGGGTGCAGGGCCTGGCGCCGTTCTGGTTCGAGATGGATGCAAACCTGCGGTTCACCGAGGATGGCGACGCGAGCGCGGAACTCGAGGGCGAGTACGACTGGCGTCTGACACAACGCTGGATGCTGCAGGCGCGGGGGGAAACCTCGTACGCCTTCGATGAGGTCGAGGAATTCGGCGTCGGTGAGGGCGTGAGGGGGCTGACCCTCGGTCTTCGCCTGCGCTATCACTTCACCCGCGAGTTCGCACCGTACATTGGCGTGAGCTGGAAAGACCGCTTCGGTGATACCGCGGATCTGATCGAAGCGGATGGTGAAGATACGGAGGCGACCTCGGTTGTCGCCGGCGTACGCTGGTGGTTCTGAACGGCGTCCGCTCCGCCTGCAAGTGACCCGCCGTGCAGGGGCAGGGACACCCCCCATGGTCTAGCGGGGCCGTGCGTCGCTGATCTCGTGACCGGGACCCGCGCCGAGGCGCCCGTAATACGAGTCATGGGCGGGGGATCCCGGTGGCCAGTTCGCGGTAAACCGTTCGCGCCAGGCATCGCCGTCGATCGCGATCGGTATGGCCTCGTAACGCAGGCCATGGGTGGTGATTGCGTACAGCGCGTCCGGTGCGGGCCGTTCGATCGGGCAGATCCGGGTCACCAGTACCTCGTCGGGCCGCCCGCGGAAATTCGGCATTCCGGCCGAACCGTTGTTGATGATGGGGACGTCACCGGGCGTTCCGGCCCATGGCAGGCAGGTGTGGGTGCAGGCGAAGGCATCGACCCGCGCGGTTCGGGCCCATTGGCGCACGGTGGCGGCATCGGTCGCGGGTGCAGCGCCTTTCATCCGCTCTACGGCCAGCCCCCAGCCCGCGAGCGCATCGGGGTCGCCATGGATCACGCCAATGGTTCGATCGCCGATCTGCAGCCGCAGCAGCCGAGGGAGCCGGGCGAGTGTGTCCGCGGCGTCCGGTGTTCCGGCAGCGGTGGCGCGGAGCCGTTCGATGATCCGGTTCGAGCGTTCCACCGTCGCGTCGTCGACGAATTCGGGATATGCGCAGCCACAGCCTGCTTCGTCATCGGGGGCCGCGAGCTCGGCCTCCACATTGCCGGCCAGGGCCGTATGCCGGAGGACACGGTGCTGGATGGTGGCGAAATCCCGCGGGTCCGTATCGAACCAGTGGAAGTCTCCATTGAAGACCAGGCGCGGGCGATCGCCCTCCGCGTCGGTGGCGACGCGTGCCTCGATGGCCGCGAGCGCGTACAGGTTGCCGTACAGGCCCCCGGCGATCCAGGCCACATCGGCTGCCAGCGAGGGCGCCTCAACCAGGGCGCCGGCCCCGTGGCGATAAGACAGCGGACAGACGCGGCCGCGCGCGCTCATGGGATCAGCTACGGGCGAGGAGCACATAGAGCGCGCCGGAACCGCCATCCACCGGGCGGGCACTGCAGAACGCCATGACCTCATTGCGCCGCCGCAGCCAGCCGGCGACGGCGGGCTTGAGGATGGGGCCCTCGTTGGCGGAGCGTCGGCCCTTGCCATGGATGATGCGCACGCCGGTCAGCCCACGCGCGCGGCAGTCGAAGAGGAAATCCCGCAGCGCCACCGCGGCCTCCGCGCGGGTGAACCCGTGCAGATCGAGTTCCGCCTGCATGGCGTACTGGCCGCGGCGCAAGCGCCGCAGCACGCGTCGCTGAATGCCCGGCCGCGCGTGAAACAGCTCCTCCGCGAGATCCTCGTCGGCGTTGTCGAGCGCCCCGGAGGCCAGCGCCTCGCGCGCCTCGGCCTCATCGGCCTCGCGCTGGCGCGCACGCGGCGCCGGCCGCGGACGCTCGGCCTCCGGCGGCCGTCGATCCGTCTCGATCGGCTCGACCTCCGCCATCGCCTCGCGGAACAGCCGCCGCTCGTCCTCCGGCAGATTGTCGGATCGGTCGTTCATGGCCGCAGTATAGGACCGCCGGGGGTGGCGATGCAGCCTTGGTTCTGGACGGGTGGGTTTGGGGTTCTCGCCAAGTCGCCAAGAGCGCCAGGGGACGCAAAGAGGGTACAGACAGGGTAGGAGCGAGCTCGCTCGCGAACCGGTGTCAGCGTCCACGGGACCTCGGTCAATCGATCAGCTGGCAAACGCGGTCCAGGTGCTCCTCGACCACCCGAGCGCTGGTGATTACTCGACCGGCGGTGACACTGGAGAGCGGTTCGCGGCCAAGGCCGCTCCCGCAGTTTTCCTTCGTGTCCCCTGGTGCTCTTGGCGCCTTGGCGAGAACCCGAACCCGCACATCCACTCGCCGAAGCCGTCCTGTCAGGCCGCGGGGCGTGAACGCCGCAGGCCCAGCCCGAATGCCCCCATGCCGATCACCAGCACGGTCACCGTGATCAGGAGCAGGCGACTGTATTTGTGTTCGAGGCCGGTCAGCGGTGTCAGCAGCGTGACGTGCCCGGCGTTTTCGAGGAAGTAGAGCCCCGAACCGGCAATGGCGACGGCGAAGGTGACGCCGAAGCTCCAGCGCGCAACCTCGCGGCCGCCCAGGATGCAGAACAGGATCACCGGTGCGAGGAAAAGCGAGGCCGTCCCGCTGACGGCGGTCGCCGCATAGAGATCGTCGGTGCCCACGAAGACCAGGCCCACGCCGCCGAGGCAGAACAGCAGCATCGCGATGCGGCCGTTCAGGGTCGAGGCGTCCACGACCGCCATATCCTTGACCGCGAGTTTGGCTGCGCTGGAGAAGGTCGAGTCGAGCGTCGATGCGGCCGATATGACCAGCGCGGCGGCCAGCATCAGCGTCGCCGGCGTGCCCAGCAGGCGCCCGAGCGTGTCCAGCAGCGCCTCACCGTCGCCGGCGTTGAGGCCGGCGAATACGCCGAGGACACCGAAGGCGAGGATGCAAAGAGTCGATATCCATGCCGCATGGAGGAAGCTGCGGCGGGTGTCGCGCTGGTCGGCAATAAAGCCTCGGTCCATCATGACGGGGTCATGGAGCGGATAGCTCCACACCTGCAGCAGCGCCACGAACAGCAGGATCCAGCCGGGTCCGCCGGCATCCGGACTGCTGGCGAGGATCGCGGGCGTGTCGAATGCCGGGTGCACCAGCATCAGACCGAACAGCGCGGTGATCAGCACCAGCAGCAGGGTCATCTGCAGGACATCGGTGCGCAGCGACCCGCGCAGGCCGCCGGTCATCGAATACAGCAGGGTCACGCCGGCCACGGCGATAATGGCCGCGGTCGAGGCGCCGCCGCCGGCGGCCTCGAACACGATCCCGACGACGAGCAGATTGGCGAACACCTCACTCAGCAGGCGCAGAGAGACCAGACCGTTGAAACAGCCACTGCCGAGCGTGCCAAAGCGCTGTTGCAGGAACGACTGGATATTGCCGTTGCCGTGGTGGAAGCGCAGGCGGTCGATGATCAGCCAGCCGGTGAGGAACGAACCGTAATAGGCCGAATACGCGAGTGCACCGGCGATACCGTAGAAATACCCGAGGATGCCCGCGTTGAGCAGTGAGCGGGCGAAGATCCAGGTGGTGACCTGGGAAAACGTGAGGGTCAGTACGCCCGGCGCCTTGCCGACGTCATTCCAGCCGCGGAAGAAGCCGTCGGCTGTCCTTACCCTGGGCGTGATCACCACACTCAGGATACCGACGACGGCAAGCAGGCCGAGCAGCGGCGTGAAATGGCTGTCCAGCATTCCGGTGTCTCCGTTGATTCGGGTGAAGGGCCGGGTACGCGGGGTACGACCCCCTTCGTCCGCTCCGTAGGGGCAAAGTTCCCGGGCCCTGCAGCGCTGCGCGTGCCCCGTCGATTCGCGTATAGTCTACGGCCATTCGTGCGGGCGAATCACCGACAGTTGCCGGCGTGCCGCGGACCCGGCTGGTGTCCGCGACGCGGTGCCACTGTCACAGTGCGCGTTTCTGACCGCACGCGTCAGACCATTCCGGGCGGTCGACCGGGCAACCGGGTTTCGACCGCTGGCAGCCCCTGGATGATCGGATCGATGATCGAGCCATGCATATACTGATTTCGAACGACGATGGTTTTCGCGCCCCTGGCCTGGCCGCGCTCGCCGCCGCGCTGGAGCCGATCGCCGAGTGTACCGTCGTGGCGCCGGACCGCGACCGCAGCGGCGCGAGCAGCTCGCTGACACTGGATCGGCCCCTGCACGCGCAGCGCCAGGATAACGGTTTCATTGCCGTGCAGGGGACGCCTACCGATTGCGTGCACCTCGCGATCAACGGGATGCTGGATCACGTACCCGATATGGTCGTCAGTGGCATCAACCACGGCGCGAACATGGGGGATGATGTTCTGTACTCCGGTACGGTCGCCGCCGCGATGGAGGGGCGTTTCCTCGGGCTGCCGGCGATCGCGGTCTCGCTGGTCGGGGATCGCCATTTTGACACTGCCGCCCGCGTCGCTCGCGAGCTCGTCGAGCGCCTGGCGCTTGACCCGCTGCCGATGGATACGATCCTCAACGTCAACGTGCCGGATCGCGCGTGGGAAGATCTCGCCGGCTGGAGCGGCACCCGCCTCGGCAATCGGCATCGCTCGGAGCCGGTCCTCGTCGACCATGATCCGCGCGGCCGCACCTGCTACTGGATCGGCCCGCCGGGACCGGAACAGGATGCCGGCAAGGGTACGGATTTCGATGCCGTGGCACGCGGCCATGTGTCCGTCACACCGCTGAACTGCGATCTTACGCGGTTCGATACACTGCCACGACTGGGGGAGTGGATGGCAGTATGCTCCGACGCCTGACCCGTAGCGAAATCGCCGGTGTCGGCATGACCTCGCAGCGCACGCGCGATCGCCTGATCGAGCGCCTGCGCGATAAGGGTATCGCCGACGAGCGCGTGCTCGAGGTGATGCGCCACGTACCGCGTCACCTGTTCATGGACGAGGCGCTGTCGACCCGAGCCTACGAGGACAGTTCGCTGCCCATCGGCTGTGGACAGACGATCTCGCAGCCGTTCGTGGTGGCGCGCATGACCGAGGCGCTCATCGCCGGTCTGCCGGCCGGTGGCGGGCGGGTGCTCGAGATCGGCACCGGCTCCGGCTACCAGGCCGCCGTGCTGGCGGAATTGGTAGAATCCGTCCATACGGTCGAGCGGATCGGCTACCTGCTCGAGCGGGCGCGCGAGCGGTTCCGCCAGCTGGAATTGCGGAACATCCATGTCAAGTATGCCGACGGCCACATGGGGTGGCCGGATCACGGGCCCTACGACGGGATCATGCTGACCGCCGCTCCCGAACGCATACCCGACGAGCTGTTCAGCCAACTCGCGACCACGGGAACACTCATTGCCCCGGTCGGCGGCGCCGCCGGCCAGCGCCTGTTCGCCTATACCCGCAGCGGCGATAACGGCCTCGAGCGACGGGAGCTGGATATGGTCAGCTTCGTGCCGTTCCTCGGCGGCAGGGACTGAGTGCCGTGCGCCTGTTTGGCCCGCTGTACGATCGCGTCATCGCCTGGTCCGCGCACCGCCATGCGCCGCGCTACCTGGCGGTGCTCTCCTTTACCGAATCGTCCTTCTTCCCGATCCCGCCGGATGTGATGCTCGCGCCCATGTCCGTCAGTCGGCCCGAGCGCTGCTGGTGGTTCGCGCTGATCACGACCGTCGCCTCGGTCGCGGGCGCAATGCTGGGGTACGCGATCGGGTACTTCGCGCTCGAGGCACTGCTGCCCTGGATCGAAGAGGTGGGGATGCTCGGCGAGTACCGGGAGGCGGTCCGCTGGTTCGATGCGTGGGGGCTGTGGGTGGTGCTGCTCGCGGGGTTCACGCCGCTGCCGTACAAGCTGTTCACGATCGCCGCCGGCGCCCTCAATCTCGCGCTGATACCGTTCCTTATCGGCTCGTTTATCGGGCGCGGAGCGCGCTTTTTCCTCGTGGGCGGGATCGCCGGCAAGGTCGGCCCCCGCGTCGAGCCGTTCCTGCGGCGCTGGATCGAGTGGTTCGGCTGGGGCGTACTGGTGCTGGCCGCGATCATATGGGTGGTGTATCGGGGCAACGGATGAAACGTTGGCTTGCGATCGGCCTTTTCGGCCTGCTCATCGCCGGGTGTGCGGGCAGTCTGGTCAGCGATCGCTTCCGGCCGGAGGTGTACAGCGTGCGTTCCGGCGACACCCTGTACGCGATCGCCTGGCGCTACGGCATCGACCATCGGGACCTCATGCGCTGGAACGACATCGATGAACCCCGCAATCTCCGCGTCGGTCAGCGGCTCTGGTTGCAACCCGGTCGCACGACCGCTTCTTCCTCGACGACCTCGATCGCCCCGGCGTCGACCCCGGGCCGCGATTCCGGCCCATCGGGGGGTAATCGTGCTGATACCCGAGCCGACACGGGGGCGGGTTCCGGATCGCAGGGCGACTCAGGGGCCGCGGCCAAGACCGGAGCGGGCGAACGCGAACCGCGCGGCGACCCGCCGGGGCGCTGGCGTTGGCCGACGCGCGGGACCGTCGTGGCGCGGTTCGGTGAGGGCCGATCCGGCGGCCGGGGCGTCGATATCACGGGTGAGGAGGGCCAGCCGGTCCACGCGACGGCGACTGGCGATGTCGTCTACAGCGGTGACGGGCTCAAGGCATATGGCCGCTTGTTGATCATCCGGCACAAGGGGGATTTCCTCAGCGCCTATGCGCATAACAGTGAACTGCTGGTATCGGAGGGTGATCGGGTCGATGCGGGGCAGCCGATCGCGCGCATGGGGCGCACGCGGCAGGGGACGGCGTTGCTGCATTTCGAGATCCGGCGCGGCGGCAGCCCCGTGGATCCGCTTGACTATCTGCCCGAACGCGAGTGATATGTGGCGCCAGTAGCGGTCCATAGTGACCGCCCGGAGCAGGGCGGAGCCCGCGATGACTGGCAAAGAAACGGAACAGGAACACGCCGGCGTCGATACGCTCGGCCTCCACGAAGAGCCGCTGGCCGACCAGACCTCGCCCGGGTCGCCCCCGGCAAAGGTCGCGGCAAAGAGATCCGGTGCGCGCGAGGCCGATGCCACGCGGATGTATCTGCAGGCGATCGAGTTCTCCGCGCTGCTGACCGCCGAGGAAGAACGGGATCTGGCGCGCCGGACCCAGCAGGGTGACGTCCAGGCCCGGCGGCGCATGATCGAATCGAATCTGCGACTGGTCGTGAAGATCGCGCGGCGCTACATGAATCGGGGTCTGCCGCTGCTCGATCTGATCGAGGAGGGCAACCTCGGCCTCATGCACGGGGTCGAGAAATTCGATCCCGAACTCGGCTATCGCTTCTCGACCTACGCGACCTGGTGGATCCGCCAGAGCATCGAACGCGCCCTGATGAACCAGACGCGCACGATCCGCCTGCCGATCCACATCATCAAGGAGATCAACAGCTACCTGCGGGCGGCGCGGCGACTCGGTCAACAGCTCGAGCGTGAACCCACCCCCGAAGAGATCAGCGCATTGATGAATCGGCCACTCGCCGATGTCGAGCGCCTGCTGCGCTACAATGAACGGGTGTCGTCGCTCGACGTACCCGTGTCGCGGGACAGCGAGCGCCCGTTGCTCGATCTGCTGCCGGACGAGTCCACGCCCGATCCCGCCGCCACGCTCGAACATGCGGATATCAAGGCGCACTTCGACGAGTGGCTGAACGAGCTGGGCGAGAAGCAGCGCGAAGTAGTCATCCGCCGTTTCGGTCTGCGCGGGTACGAGAGCGCGACCCTCGAGGAAGTGGGGCGGGAACTCGGCGTCACGCGTGAGCGCGTCCGCCAGGTCCAGCTGGATGCACTCAGGAAACTCCGGCGGATCCTCGAAGGGCGCGGTTACTCCGTCGAAACACTCTTTTATCCCTGATCAGTCGCACCGTCGGAAGCGACAGTCACCAGCCCCCGGCAGTACCCGCGACCTGGCGGAATCTTGCCGCCCTCCGGCGGTGGCGCATCTCGCGATCTGTGGCCCTCTTTCGATCCGTTTCGCCCTCCGCGATGATATCGTCGCCCCTATGAATCGCGGATTGCCACTGCTCGACCTGATCGAGGAGGGCAATCCCGGGCCGATGCACTCGATCACCAGGTTCGACCCTGATCGATCGGTGGCGCGGCGAACTCGGTGACAAGCACAAGGAGGTGGTCGTGCGCCGATTCGGGCTGCGCGGTCACACCAGGGCGACGCTCGAGGAGATCGGTCGTGAACTGGGGATCACCCGTGAAGCGGGTACGCCAGATCCAGCTCGAGGCCCTGAGAAAATTCTGGTGCACACTGGAGGCGCGCGGCTATTCATCCCAGGCGCTGTTCGGGGCCTGACGCGGCAGGATGACCGTCGGCCTCAGCCGTCTTCGGACTCGATCATCATCAGCGCGGCGGCCACGCGCCGGTCTTCGGACATCAGCACGTTGTACGTGCGGCAGGCCGCCGCGGTGTCCATCACCTCAAGCCCCATTCCCTGACGACCGAGTTCGGCCATGAGGCGGGCTGGCGGGAAGATCTGGCGGCGGCCGGTCCCGAGCAACAGGATCTCCGGCGCGTAATCGTGGACGGCGGCGAAATGATCCGCTGTCAGCTCCGCGATCGGTGCCGATACCCACTCCGACTCGATCGACTCGGGCATAACGATCAGGTCGCGATCATATACGGTCTCGTTGACCTGGATGCTGCCGGCGCCATAGGCCTTGATCAGGTGGGAGGCCGTGCCGGTGTCGAGGCTCACCTTCATTGCAGGATCCGTCGATAGTGATGCGGTCTGGCACGATTGTAACAGCCCGGCCCGTGCTCCGGCCCCAGGTGGCATTCTCCGGCCCGTGGACGGCGCCCCTTCGATATTGGATCCGCCCGGCTGGAGCCGATCGCAACCGCTTGGCCGATCGGGGGCGTGCGGGCGACCTCGCCGATGAAATGCCAGAAGAACCACGTCCCCACCAGCGATGCACAGTGGAACAGCTCGTGCGCACCCACGATGCCACGGATCGGGTTCGGCGAGCCGGCTACCCCCACGAACGCCCCGAGTGTATACGCCAGACCGCCGGCCGGATGAAGTCAAAGCCGAGATGGCGCCAGAGGATCCATGCGGTGCCGGCACCGAGCCAGCCCATGCCGAGATAGACCGACAGGCCGACCGATTCGGGGACCGCGTCGAAAAACAGCGTTTTGACGGGGATGGCGATCACGGCCACGGTCCACACCGCCAGCAGGACACCCCAGCGCCAGGGCCCACGGAAGAGAATGGCGTGTACCGGGGTGAAAGTACCGGTGATCATCAGGAAGATGGCGGCATGGTCGAGGCGCTGGAATACGCCACCCACCGGCGTGCCGTGTCCGAATACGTGATAGATGGCGCTGGTGGCGAGCAGCAGCGTGGTGCTGGTGGCGAACACCGCGAGTGCCAGCCGGGCGCCCGAGCCCACGCGCGATCAGCCGAGGGGCCATGGCCAGTGCGAACATTGCCCGAGCCCGTGGGTCAACGCGCTGAATGGATCGGCAATGCCCAGCAACGGTTCCGTCGGCATGGCGGTATCTCTGTTTTCGTGTTGCCGCGCCCCTCGTGACCCCGACGCCGGCGAGGCCTGTCGGGATCGCACGACCGTATGATGACTCGGGCGGCCACTGATGGAAATATTCCAGCCAATCTTCATGCATGGATCGGGCCGGAAGGTGCGATCGAGCCGACGGGAGGTGCGCGTCGGGCGCCTCCCGTCGGCCATGTGAGCGCGGCGATTCGGTGAATCACGACCTTGGCCCTGTCAGGGTGATCGGCCGTATAATGAGCGGTTTGGCATCGTCACTTGCGCATATGCCACCCCGGGAGATCCAGCGGTCGTGGAAAAACAGTTCCCCCGTATCGAACGGCTACCGCCGTACGTCTTCAATATCGTCAATGATCTGAAGGCGGCCGCCCGGGCGCGCGGCGAGGATATCGTCGACTTTGGTATGGGCAATCCCGACCAGCCGACCCCGCAGCATATCATCGACAAGCTCACCGAGGCCTCGCGGCGCGGCGATACGCACCGCTATTCGGTGTCGCGCGGCATCCCGCGCCTGCGCCGGGCGATCACCGGCTGGTACCGGGATCGCTTCGATGTCGAACTGGATCCGGAGACCGAGGCGATCGTCACCATCGGCTCCAAGGAAGGGCTGGCCCATCTGGCGCTGGCCACCACCGGGCCCGGCGACGCGGTGCTGGTGCCGAACCCGGCCTATCCGATCCATCCCTACGGCTTCGTGATCTCGGGGGCGGACATCCGGCACGTGCCGCTCACGCCCGAGGTCGACTTCTTCGCGGAACTGGAAAAGGCGATCACCGACTCCTGGCCGCGCCCGAAGATGCTGGTGCTGAATTTCCCGGGCAATCCGACGGCGCACTGCGCGGATCTCGAATTTTTCGAGCGCGTGATCGCGATGGCCCGTGAGTACGGGATCTGGGTCGTGCATGACATCGCCTACGCAGAGATCGTGTTCGATGGCTACCGCGCCCCGTCTATCCTGCAGGTGCCGGGCGCGCGCGAGATCGCCGTGGAGACATATTCGCTGTCCAAGACCTACAACATGCCGGGCTGGCGGGTCGGTTTCGTCTGCGGCAATCCGGACCTGATCGCCGCCCTCGCGCGGATCAAGTCGTACCTGGATTACGGCATGTTTACGCCGATCCAGGTGGCGGCGATCCACGCGCTCGAGAGCGATCAGTCCTGTGTGGACGATATCCGCGCGATGTATCAGCGGCGTCGCGACGCGCTCTGTGATGGCCTCAATGCGCTCGGCTGGCCGGTCGAGAGGCCGCTCGCGACCATGTTCGTCTGGGCGCGGATCCCGGAACCGTACCGCGACATGGGTTCACTGGAGTTCGCCAGGAGGCTGCTCGCGGAGGCCAAGGTGGCCGTGTCACCGGGGATCGGCTTCGGGCAGTACGGCGATGATCACGTGCGGCTGGCGCTGATCGAGAACGAGCACCGCACACGCCAGGCGCTGCGGGGCATCCGCAATATGTTTCGCCAGGACAACGTCTTTCAGGAGAGTGATTCGTGAATCCCGTCAAGATCGGCCTCCTAGGCCTTGGTACCGTCGGCAGTGGCACGTTGAACGTATTGCAGCGCAACGCCGAGGAGATCGCGCGGCGTGCGGGCCGCGGCATCGTTGTCAGTCACGCCTCGGTGCGCGACCGCACACGCCTGGAGGGGCTGTCGACCCAGGATATTCGGCTCTCGGAGGATCCCCGGACCGTCGTGGACGATCCGGATGTGGAGGTCATCGTTGAGCTGATCGGCGGGCAGGAGCCGGCGTTCGAGCTGGTCATGCGCGCGATCGAGAACGGTAAGCACGTCGTGACCGCCAACAAGGCCCTCGTCGCGCTGCGCGGCAACGAGATCTTCGCCGCCGCACAGCGCAAGGGCGTGATGATCGCCTTCGAGGCCGCGGTCGCCGGCGGGATTCCCATCATCAAATCGATCCGCGAGGGCCTCGCCGGCAATCACATCCGCTGGCTCGCGGGCATCGTCAATGGCACGGGCAATTTCATCCTCACTGAGATGCACGACCACGGCCGGGACTTCGCCGACGTACTGGCAGAGGCGCAGCGGCTCGGTTACGCCGAGGCCGATCCGGCGTTCGATGTTGACGGCATCGACGCCGCGCACAAACTGACCATCCTCGGCTCCATCGCGTTCGGGATCCCGTTGCAGTACGACCGGGTGTACATGGAGGGGATCCGCGGGATCACGCGCGACGACGTGGCGTATGCGGACGAACTCGGATACCGGATCAAGCACCTCGCGATCGCCCGTCGTACCAACGGGCATGTGGAGCTGCGCGTGCATCCCACCCTGATCCCGGAACGCCGTCTGATCGCCAGTGTCGATGGGGTGATGAACGCCGTCGTGGTGCACGCCGATGCGCTGGGCCCGACGCTGTATTACGGCGCTGGGGCGGGTGCGGAGCCGACCGCCTCGGCGGTGGTGGCGGATATAGTGGATGTCGTGCGCACGCTGACGGGGGACCCGGAGAATCGGGTCCCGCATCTCGCCTTCAAGCCGGATCAGATCGCGGATCTCCCGGTGATGCCCGTCGAGGATATCGAGACCGCGTACTACCTGCGCCTGCAGGCCGCGGACCGCCCCGGGGTCATGGCGCAGGTCTCGCGCATCATGGGCGATATGGACATCTCGATCGAGGCGATCCTGCAGAAGGAGCCGGGACCGGGCGAGACGACCGTACCGCTGATCATGCTCACGCGCCGCGTGGTCGAGAGCCGCATCGATGAGGCCATCACGCAGTTCGAGGCGCTCGATTCGATCATCGGCAATGTCCAGCGGATCCGTGTCGAGGCGCTCGGCTGACCGTCGGCTTGTGAACGGTTACGATCGCCGGGTGGCGGCCGCTGGCGTGTGCCGCGTCATTCGCTGAATGGAGAAACGCCATGCGGACCTTTCTTGTGCTCGGGATCCTGGCGGGCTTCTGCCTCTGGGGCGCGCTGCGCACGCCGCGTAGCGAACTGCACCTGCGCGTACTGCGGACCGCGCTGTTCACGGGGGCGGGCCTGTTCGGGGCGCTGCTCCTGTCGGCGATCCTGCAGGCGCTGTTCGTGAGCGAATGACTACCGACCCCTGGGCCGAGCGTGTAGCCGCGATCCACCGCGAACTCGGGGTGCCCGCGGATTATGCCGCGCGCACCGGCTTGCCGCTTGTGCGGGAACCGGAAACGCTGGTCGAGGTCTCACCGGGGCGCACGCAAAGGCGTCACTGGCTCGAGCCGTATGCGGCGGCCCGCTGGGCCTCGATGGAGGCGGCGGCCGAGGGCGACGGGATCCGCGTGGTGCTCGTTTCGGCGTGGCGGAGCGTGGATTACCAGCGCGGCCTGATTGAACGCAAACTCGCGCGTGGCGAGGCGATCGAGGACATCCTCGCCGTGAACGCCGCGCCCGGCTATTCGGAACATCACGGCGGGCGCGCGGTCGACCTGGGCGTTCCCGGCGCGGCGCCGCTGACCGAGGCCTTCGAACACACGGATGCCTTTACATGGCTCACGCGTAACGCCGAACGGTTCGGTTTCGCGCTATCCTATCCGCGCCAGAATGCGCACGGTATTGTCTACGAACCCTGGCATTGGGCGATCCCGATGGACACGACGGTCGCCTGACCGGGGACGCGGGCGATGCAAAATTTCCCCGGGGTTGCCGCCCTTTGCCGGCGCCCGGGACAAGAGGCCATCCGGATGTGCCTGGTTCTCGTCGCAGTCGATCCCCTCGCCGATGTCCCCATCGTCGTCGCCGCCAATCGTGACGAACGCCACGATCGCCCGGCGGATGCGCTGGCGTGGTGGCCCGACCGCCAGGGGGTTCTGGCGGGTCGCGATCGCGCGGCCGGTGGGACCTGGTTCGGCACGGGCCCCGATGGCCGCTTCGCGACCGTGCTCAATGATCATCGCTTTCCCGCGCCCGCGGGTGCCCCCTCGCGTGGCGGACTCGTGCCGGCTTTCCTTGAGACGGATCGACCGAGGCCCTGGGTGCACGAACTGGCGACGGAACGCGAGCGCTATGCGGGATTTCACTTCCTCGCGGGCTCGGTGAACGGGATGCAGTACTGCGCGAGTGTGACCGGTGACGCGGTCACGCTGTCCCCCGGGCTGCACGTGATCGACAACGCCGGACTCAACGTCAATGACCCGCGCAGTGCGTGGGCGCGGGCAAGCGTTGTGCCGGTCCTCGACGGGGCGAGCGGCCCGAACCGGATCCTTGAACGGCTCGGGGACTGCAGTCCCCCCGGGAGCGGTGCCGGTGACCGCCGGCCCTTGTTCATCCGCGATCCCGTTTTCGGTACCCGTTGCTCGACGGTGCTGCGAATCGATGCCGCGGGCCATGCGAGGTGTGTCGAGCGGCGGTTCGACGCCGAGGGGGCCGTGATCGGTGAATCGAGCGTTTCGTGGCACTGCGAGCGGATGGCGACCGCCGTATGCCGCGATTGATACGCGCGCCAGGAGCGCTCGTGCTGGTGCTCATCCTGACAGGGTGGTCGAGCGGGTTACACGCCGCTGATGTCGACGTCGAGATCGAGGGCGTCGAGGGCCCCGTTCTGGATAATGTGCGGGCCATGCTGTCCATCGCCGGGGAGCGCACCGGGGACGACGTCCCGGAGCGTCTGATCCGGCGCCTGCACCGGCGCGCCCCCGACGAGATCCGGCTCGCGCTGGAGCCGTTCGGTTACTACACACCCGATATCGAACCCGAGCTGACTGGCGGGGACGGCGAGTGGCGGGCGCGCTACCGGATCGAACCCGGGGAGCGGGTCAAGTTCGCCGACGTGGAAATCGAAATCCGCGGGGAGGCGGCGAACGACAAGGCGATCAGGGAGTTGCGCGAAGAACTCGCCTTACGCTCGGGCGCGCCCTTGATCCACGCCGATTACGACAGCGCCAAACGGCGCATCATGGAACTCGCCGCGTCCCGCGGCTACTTCGATGCGTCCTGGGAGCGCAGCACGCTGCGCATCGATCCCGATGCGCTCGAGGCGCGCGCCATCCTGATACTGGACAGCGGTCCGCGCTACGCCTTCGGTGAGGTGGCGTTCGATGAGACCGTGCTCGATGAGGCGTTTCTGCGTGACTACGTGCCATTCGAACCCGGCGATCCATGGGAGAGCAGTCGGCTTCTCGAACTGCAGTACGCACTGGACGACAGCGATTATTTTCTGAATGTCGACGTCCGCGCGCAGCGCGGACAGGCGAGTGCCGGCCGGGTGCCCATCCGCGTGCGACTCGAACCCCGGCCACGCAATCGCTATGCGTTCGGCGTCGGCTTCGGCACGAATACGGGGGCCCGGGTCAGTGCCGGCTGGGAGAACCGGCGTGTCAATCGCTCTGGGCATTCATTCGACACCCGCATCCAGTTGGCCGAGGTGAGCAATCGCCTCAGCGCGCGCTACCGCATTCCGCTCGAGGACCCGTCGCGCGAGCGGCTCGAGTTCGAGACCTCTTACGGTACCGAGGAAATCGGCGATGGCGAGGAACGCCAGTTCGAGATCGGTGCCCGGCGCATCGAGCAGCGCGGTCGCTACCAGGCCACCGTGTCGCTCGACTTCCAGCGTAACGAGGATACGATCGGCGATGAGACCACTCGGCGGGATCTCGTGCTGCCGGGGGCGGGCCTGAGCTACAGTCGCTTCGACGACGTGATTTATGCGACCCGCGGATTCCGCCTGGGCGGCTGGCTCAGTGGCGGCGCGGAGACACTGGGTTCCGATGTGACTTTCCTGCGGGGACGGCTCCAGGGGAACGCCGTGACGCGGCTCTGGGACGGCGCACGCCTGCTCGTGCGCGGGGAGATCGGCACGGTCGATGTCGATGATGTCGATCGATTGCCATTGTCGCAGCGCTTCTTCACCGGTGGCGATGACAGTGTGCGCGGTTTCGACTATCAGGCCCTGGGGCCGGTCAACGAAGACGGCGATGTCGTCGGCGGGCGCCATCTCGCGGTCGGCAGTGTTGAGCTCGAACAGCTGATCGTGGGCAACTGGGGCGCCGCGGTCTTTACCGATGCGGGCAATGCCATGAACGACTGGGACGTGGCTCTGCGGCGATCCGCCGGCGTTGGTCTGCGTTACCGCTCGCCGGTCGGCGTGTTCCGGGTCGATATCGCGAGGGCGATCGATGGTGGTGACTCGGCGCGGCTGCATCTCAGCCTCGGGGTGGATCTTTGAGTGAATCGCAAGCCGCGGAACGCGAACGCCCCTCGGTGCGTCGGCGGCGCCGCTTCCGGCGATTCGCGCTGGCGCTGGGCGCGCTGCTGCTCGCAGTGGTGGCGGTCGTCGCGGGCCTGATCGCCTGGCTGGTGGCAACGCCATCGGGCCTGCAGTTCGCACTCTCGCAGGCCCGGCCGTGGCTGCCGGACGGTACCCGGATTGAATCGGTGGAGGGGCGCCTGATCGGTCCGCTCGCGGTGGAGGGGCTCGAAGTGCGCACGGCCGCGGCCACGCTGCGCATCGAGCGCGTCGACTTCGACTGGTCACCGGGGGCGCTTTGGGCCGCAGAGGTGCACGTACGGGCGCTTGATATCGACGATGTGGGCGTCGACATCGCCGCGACGGAGGCGCCGCCGGAGCCCGAGGGGGGTCCGGCACTGCCGGCATTGCCCGAGCAACTGGCGCTGCCGTTGGCCGTACGGATCGACCGCTTCGCCGCTGAACCGATCGAACTGAACATGCCCGATGGCAGCCGGCACTGGATCGATCGCGTCGCCTTCGGGGCGCGCCTGGACACCGATGAATTCGCGATCGAGTCCTTGCGGGTCGCGGCACCGGCGGGCCGGATCGAGGCGGACCTGCGCTCGGAGCCGGCCGCGCCCTATCCGGTGAGTGGTCGGATCGTCTGGGACTGGGCGCCGGGGGGCGATCTGCCGGCCCTGGCCGGCACCGGCCGCTTCAGTGGCACGGTCGCGGATCTGCGCATCGAACACCAATTGACGGCGCCGACCGCGGTGCGCGTGAACGCCGCGCTGCAGCTGTTCGGCGAGGCGCCGGCGTGGCAGGCGGACATCGAGGTCCCGATGACGCGGCCCGCCGATTGGCTCGCCGACGCACCGGCGCTTGCCGCGAGCGCCGATCTCGCGCTCACCGGTTCGCTGGAGAGCGTCTCCGCGACTGGCTACTTCGGGCTCCAGGACCTGCCGGGCGGGCCCTACCGGGGCAGCGTGGAACTGGATGCGGATGCAAAATCGCTGCGGGTGGGCCACCTGACCCTGCGGCCGGACGATGGCGGCGATACCCAAGCCACGCTGGGCGGCAGCGTGGCGTACGCCGGGGCCGAGCCCCGGTTCGATCTGACGCTCGACTGGCGCGGGCTCCAATGGCCCCTCGCGGACGCGCCCACCGCCCGCAGTCCCGATGGCCGGCTCGCCATTGAAGGCGGGCTCGATGACTATTCCCTCGATGCCCGCGCCGGCGTCGATCTGCCCGGAGTCGGGCCGGACGAACCCGCCGAGGTACGGCTGCGGGGCAACGGGGCGCTCGGCGGCCTCGACGGAGTCGATGGCCGTATCGGCTGGGGCGGTGCCGGGCTAGCGCTCGACGGCGCGGTGCGCTGGCAGGAACCGGGCGGGGCCCGCGTGGAGGCCGAGCTGACGGATCTCGATCCGCAGCGGTTCGGGGCGGCGGTGAACGGCCGTATCGGCGCAACACTGCGTGCCGACGCCGAGTGGGGCGCCGAAGGCGGAGTGACCGCGAGTGTCCTCCTCGACCGCCTCGATGGCGAACTGGACGGGCGCCCCGTCGATGGGACTGCGGAGATCCGGTACGCGGACAATGCACTGACGATTCCGCGGCTGCGCCTGGATGCCGGCGAGGCCCGACTGGACGCGAGCGGGGAGGCGGGGAAACGCCTCGCGATCGACTGGTCGCTGGCCGTGCCCGATATCCGCGCGCTGGCCGGCATCGGGGGTGGCCGGATATCGGGTGAGGGACGCATCGGCGGCACGCCGTCGGCGCCCTCGATCGCGGGTCGGCTCGAGGGCGCGGAACTGACCTGGGAGGCGCTGCGGGTCGAGACGCTCGCGCTCGAGGCCGATGCCGCACTCGATGCGAGCCGGGGCTCGTTCCTCGAACTGTCGCTCGGGGGTATCGAGGCGGCCGGCGAGTCGCTGGACACCGTATCGGTAAAGCTGGCCGGCCGGCCCGACAGGCACCGCCTGGATCTCGCCGCACAAAGCCCGCGCGGCAGCGCGAATCTGGCACTGACCGGGGCCATGGATGGCACCGACTGGCGTGGCCGCCTGGAGACGCTCAACCTCACACCCGACGGGCGCGAGGCGTGGACGCTGGCGCGGCCCGCGGCGGTCCGCTGGATCGATGGCCGTGGCGCGGCGGATCGGATCTGCCTGCTGCAGGACCCGGCGCGGATCTGTCTGAGCGGCGAAGGGACGGCGGCTGACTGGAGCGCCGGTATCGAGGCGACAGCCGTTCCGCTCGGCCGCCTCGGCGCCTTCGGCCCGGAGAATCTGACCTGGGATGGCGAACTCGGCCTGCGCGCCGATCTGGCGGGCGGTACGGGACCGGTCACCGGCGAGGCCCGGCTCGATATCACCGCGGGTTCCGTCAAGGGCGTGATCGACGCGAAACCGGAGACGCTGCTCGCCTGGGAGGCCGGGGATATCGAGGCGACACTCGGCACGGACCGCATCGATGGGCGCATCAGGCTGCCGCTCACCGATGGTGGTCAACTGGCGGCGACACTCGGGCTCACCCGGGACGAGGCACGCGCGCTGAGCGGGCGGGTCCAGGCGAGGATGGACGATCTCGGGCTCATCGCGGCCGTCGTGCCGGCGATCGGACGCGTCGAGGGGCGGCTGCTCGCGGATATCGGCCTCGGCGGTACCCTCGACCGTCCCCGGCTCAACGGCGATGCGGAACTGGAGGAAGGCCGCGTGTCCGTGATCCCGCTCGGGACCGAGATTACCGAGCTGGAACTCGGGCTGGAGACGGTGGGCAGCGGCTTCCGCGTGCATCTCGGCGGGCGCTCCGGCGAGGGTGCGATGGAGGCCCTGATCGACCTCGAGCGGGGTGACGGCGGGGCCTGGTCCGGAGAGGGGACGATTACGGGTAAGGCGTTCACGGCGGTTTCGGTGCCGGAACTGGCGCTGGATCTCTCGCCCCATCTGCGCTGGCGCGTCGACGGCCGCGATATCCGCATCGATGGGCGGGTCGCCGTACCGTTCGCTCGGATCGCGCCGCGCGACCTCTCGGGCGCGGTCCAGGCGAGCCCGGATGCCGTGATCGTCAGCGACCAGGGTGAGCCCGAAACCGTGGCGGACTGGCGGATCGTGGCCGATGTCGGCGTCGATCTCGGCCCGGACGTGCAGGTGGACGCCTTCGGGCTAGAGGGGCGGCTTGGAGGGAATATCGATATCCGCGAACGCCCGGGACGCCTGACCACCGCCAACGGTGAACTGCGCGTCGACAAGGGCTCATACACGATCTATCGGCAATCGCTGGAGATCGAGCGCGGCCGGGTGCTGTTCGACGGCGGGCCGGTGGGCGACCCGGGCCTCGACGTGCGCGCGGTCCGCCGGCCGCGCGATGTGATGGTCGGGGTCAACGTCCGTGGCACGCTGCGCGAGCCGCGCGTCAGTCTGTTCTCCGAACCACCGATGCCGGAGTCGCAGCAATTGTCGTATCTGATCGCCGGCGTTCCGCTGGGCGAGAGTTCGGGCGGTAGTCGCGAGACCATGGCCGCTGCCGCGGCCGCGATCGCCAGTTCGGAGCAGGGCCAGGCCATTGCCGGTCAGCTGGGGATCGACGAAGTCAGCGTGGATCGCGGCGATCGCGATAACGGCGAGGGCCCCGCGCTGGTGCTGGGGCGGTATCTGTCACCACGCCTGTATGTCGGCTATGGCATCGGTCTCGCCGAGCAGGCGAACAGTGTGCGCATGCGCTACGAGTTGACGCGCCGGTGGTCGCTGGAGGGCCGCAGCGGCGCGGCCGCGAGCGCTGATCTGCTCTACAGTATCGAAACGGATGGAGGGATCGATCCATGATGACGTTCGCGCGGGCCTGGGGCGGCCCCGGCGGGCAGGGTGATCTGCGCACCGAGGCGGCCGATTTCCGGGTCGACGAGGTGCTCGGTTTCGAACCGGGTGGCGGTGGCGAGCACGCCTGGCTTTGGCTGCGCAAGCGCGGGGCCAACACCGAGGACGTGGCGCATGCACTGGCCGGATTCGCCGGCGTTCGTCGCCGGGACGTGGGTTTCAGCGGCATGAAGGACCGCCATGCCGATACCGGGCAGTGGTTCTCGGTCCAGCTCCCGGGGCGCTCGGATCCACAGTGGTCGGACCTCGATCCCGCCATGGGGCGGGTCGAATACGCCGTGCGGCACAACCGCAAGCTGCGTACCGGCAGCCACCAGGCGAATCGGTTTGTCCTGCGTCTGCGCGCGGTCACGGGCGATCGTGGCGTGATCGAGAAACGCCTGGCCACCGTGCGCGCTAACGGTTTTCCCAACTATTTCGGTCCGCAGCGGTTCGGTCACGGCGGCGAGAACCTGCGTCGCGCGCGGCGGCTGCTCGCCCCGGATGCCGTCAAGCGGGCTCGAGGGATCCACCTGTCGGCGGCCCGCAGCTGGCTGTTCAACCGGGTCCTGGACGTGCGCGTGCGCGACGGCAGCTGGATCAGACCCGTGCCCGGCGATGCCCTGATGCTGGCGGGTACGAACTCGGTTTTCGAGTACCAGGGTGATGAGGACGATATTAAAAGCCGGCATGATGAATTCGACCTGGATGTGACCGGCCCCCTCTGGGGAACCGGAAAGCAGCCGGTCGGGCCGGCCGTCGCCGAGCGGGAACGGGCGTGGCTGGCGGATGAGTCGGAACTGCGCGAGGGGCTGGAACGGATCGATATGCAGGCGCGTCGCCGTGCGCTGCGCGCGGTGGCTCCGGATCTCGCCTGGCACTGGCAGGGCGCGGATCTTGAGCTGCGCTTTACACTGGGCCGCGGTATCTTCGCGACCAGCCTGCTCGACGAGGCGGTCACGGCCATCGACATAAGCCGTGCACAGGCGGGGCGCTCCGAAGGTAGCGTCGTGTAAAGCTGCCGCATGCGTGGACGTGACGCCCGCGCTACAGTAGAATTCGCACGCCCGCGGACAGGCTCCCCCGGGCACAATAGAGCATTCCGGAAACGGGAAGGGCCGCAGAGGAACTTCCCGTTTCGTATGTCTGGCAGGAGAAAACGCTTGACCGTACCGGCAATCCTGGCGCTCGCGGACGGGACCGTCTTCCGCGGCCGAGCAATCGGTGCCCACGGCCACGCCGTCGGCGAGGTCGTATTCAACACGTCGATGACGGGCTACCAGGAGATCCTGACCGATCCGTCCTACACGCAGCAGATCGTCACGCTGACCTACCCGCATATCGGCAACACGGGCACCACTTTCGAGGATGAGGAGTCGGGGCACGTCCAGGCCGCCGGTCTCGTGATCCGCGATCTGCCGTTGGTCGCCAGCAGCTGGCGCAATCAGGAGACCCTGTCGGCCTATCTCGAACGCAACGGCGTGGTCGCGATCGCGGATGTCGATACGCGCGCGCTGACACGGCGCCTGCGCGAACACGGCGCCCAGGGCGGCTGTATCGCCGCCGGCGAGGCGCCCGACGAGGACGCGGCGATCGAGTCCGCCCGCGGTTTCCCCGGGCTGGCGGGCGCCGACCTCGCCCGAGTGGTCTCCACGCGCGAGGTCTACCCCTGGTCCGAAGGCACCTGGGACCTCGAGGGCGGGCACCCCGAGGCGAACGATCCCGCCGGCGCGCGCTACCATGTCGTCGCCTACGACTTCGGCGTCAAGCGCAACATTCTGCGCCTGCTCTCGGACCGCGGCTGCCGGGTAACCGTGGTGCCGGCGCAGACGCCGGCCGACGAGGTTTTCGCGCTGGGGCCGGACGGCGTGTTCCTGTCCAACGGGCCGGGTGATCCCGAGCCCTGCGATTACGCGATCGACGCGATCCGGCGCTTCATCGATGCGGATATGCCGACCTTTGGCATCTGCCTCGGTCACCAGCTGTTGGGGCTGGCCTGTGGCGCACGGACCACGAAGATGAAGTTCGGTCACCACGGCGCCAATCACCCGGTGAAGGACCTCGATACCGGCCAGGTCATGATCACGTCGCAGAATCACGGCTTCGCGGTGGATCTGGATACGTTGCCGGCGACCCTGCGCGCCACGCATGTGTCGCTTTTCGACGGCTCTTCCCAGGGACTGCACCACACGGACAGGCCCGCCTTCAGCTTCCAGGGGCATCCCGAGGCGAGCCCGGGGCCGCACGACATGCGGCCACTGTTCGATCACTTCATCGAACTGATGGATGGTCGCGCCACCATGGCGACCGGCGCATAGGGAGCGGCGGGCCTGCGGCGGGGACCTGAGCCGTCCGCCCGGTGAAGCCGACCTGATTCTGAACATAAGGGGCGGGGGTTGCATCTCCACGCCCCGCGCCTGCACCGGAACGCTTTCCGGGCGGGCGGGTCTTCGAACCGACACGGGCACGCCCATGCCGAAACGTACCGACATCCAGAGCATCCTGATCCTCGGCGCCGGACCGATCGTCATCGGTCAGGCCTGCGAGTTCGACTACTCCGGCGCCCAGGCCTGCAAGGCCCTGGTCGAGGAGGGATATCGGGTCATCCTGGTGAACTCCAATCCGGCCACGATCATGACCGACCCCGGCATGGCGCACTCGGTGTATATCGAGCCGCTGAACTGGTCCGTGGTCGAGCGGGTGATCGAGCAGGAGCAGCCCGACGCGCTGTTGCCGACCATGGGCGGGCAGACCTCGCTCAACTGCGCCCTCGATCTGGATCGCCACGGCGTGCTTGAGAAGCACGGCGTCGAGATGATCGGCGCATCCAAGGACGCGATCGACATGGCCGAGGACCGCGAGCGGTTCCGCACGGCGATGACCGAGATCGGTCTGGATACCCCGACTGCGTGGATCGCGCATTCCTGGGAGCAGGCCCAGCAGGCGCAGGCGAAGATCGGTTTCCCGGTCATCATCCGCCCCTCGTTCACGCTGGGCGGCTCTGGGGGCGGCATCGCGTTCAACCGCGAGGAGTTCGAGGACATCTGCAAGCGTGGGCTCGAGCTGTCGCCGACGCACGAGGTCCTGCTGGAGGAATCCGTTCTCGGTTGGAAGGAATTCGAGATGGAGGTCGTCCGCGACCATGCGGACAACTGCATCATCGTCTGCTCGATCGAGAACCTCGACCCGATGGGCGTGCACACCGGCGACTCGATCACGATCGCGCCGGCGCAGACGCTGACGGACAAGGAATACCAGATCATGCGCGACGCCTCGCTGAAGGTGCTGCGCAAGATCGGTGTCGATACCGGCGGCTCGAACGTGCAGTTCGCGGTCAATCCGGCCAACGGCCGCCTGACCGTGATCGAGATGAATCCGCGCGTGTCGCGTTCCTCGGCGCTGGCCTCCAAGGCGACCGGTTTTCCGATCGCGAAGGTGGCGGCCAAGCTCGCCTGCGGTTACACGCTCGACGAACTGCGCAACGAGATCACCGGCGGTGCCGTGCCGGCGTCGTTCGAGCCGACGATCGACTACGTCGTCACCAAGGTCCCGCGCTTCACGTTCGAGAAATTCCCGCACACGCAGCCACGCCTGACCACGCAGATGAAGTCGGTCGGCGAGGTCATGGCCATCGGCCGTACCTTCCAGGAATCGCTGCAGAAAGCGCTGCGCGGCCTGGAAACGGGCGCGGACGGCCTCAACGAAGTTCTGCCTCCGGATTTCGACCATGAGGACCTGTCTTCGACCCTGCGGCGGGAACTCCAGGAGCCGAGCGACAAGCGCATCTGGTATGTCGCCGAGGCGTTTCGGCATGGCTGGAGCGTCGATCAGGTGTTCGATCTCACCTGGATCGACCGCTGGTGGCTGGTGCAGATCGCCGATCTTATCGAGACGGAGACATCGCTGCGCGACGCCTCGCTGGCCGCGATCACCGCCGAGCGCATGTGGGCGCTCAAGCGGCGCGGCTTCTCCGATCACCGACTGGCGACGCTGTTCGGAACCACCGAGGACGACGTCCGTGCGCACCGCCATGCGCTGGGAGTCCGGCCGGCCTTCAAGCGCGTTGACACCTGTGCCGCGGAATTCGCAACGGCCACCGCGTACATGTACTCGACCTATGAGGCCGAGTGCGAGTCGGAACCGACCGCGCGCAACAAGATTATGGTGCTCGGCGGCGGTCCGAACCGTATCGGTCAGGGGATCGAGTTCGACTACTGCTGCGTGCATGCCGCACTCGCCCTGCGCGACGACGGCTACGAAACGATCATGGTCAACTGCAACCCGGAGACGGTGTCGACCGATTTCGATACCTCGGACCGGCTGTATTTCGAGCCGCTGACGCTCGAGGACACGCTGGAGATCCTGCTCACGGAACGCCCGGCCGGCGTGATCGTGCAGTTCGGCGGCCAGACACCGCTCAAGCTCGCGCGCGCCCTCGAAGCCGCCGGCGCGCCCATCATCGGCACCACACCCGATTCGATCGACACGGCCGAGGACCGCGATCGTTTCCAGCAGCTGATCGGCAAGCTGGGGCTGAAACAGCCTCCGAACCGCACCGCGCGTGATCCGGAAGAGGCGCGCGAACTCGCGGCCCATATCGGTTACCCGCTGATGGTGCGACCCTCGTACGTGCTGGGTGGCCGCGCGATGGAGATCGTGCGCTCGGACGAGGACCTGGTCCGTTATATGCGCGAAGCGGTGCTCGTCTCCAATGACTCGCCGGTGCTGCTGGATCGTTTCCTTGACGATGCACTGGAAGTCGATGTCGACGCGGTGTCGGACGGTACCGACGTGTTCATCGGCGGCATCATGGAGCATATCGAGCAGGCCGGTGTGCACTCGGGCGATTCGGCCTGTTCGCTGCCGCCGTATACGCTGGACGAGGCCACCCAGCAGCGCCTGCGCGAACAGATGCGCGGCATGGCGCTCGAGCTCGGCGTGGTCGGCCTGATGAACGCGCAGTTCGCGATCCAGGGCGACGAGATCTACGTACTGGAGGTGAATCCACGGGCCTCGCGCACGGTGCCGTTCGTCTCGAAGGCGACCGGCGTGCCGCTCGCCAAGATCTCCGCGCGCTGCATGGCGGGTTCCACGCTGGCGGAGCAGGGCATCACCGGTTTCGTCACGCCGCCCTATTACAGCGTCAAGGAATCGGTCTTCCCGTTCGTCAAGTTCGCCGGTGTGGACCCGCTCCTCGGTCCGGAGATGAAATCGACCGGCGAGGTCATGGGGGTCGGGCGGACGTTCGGCGAGGCCTTCGCCAAGAGCCAGATGGCGGCCGGGGACCCGCTGCCGCGATCGGGCCAGGCGTTCGTGAGCGTGCGCGACCAGGACAAGGCGGCCGCGACCGAGATCGCCGGCGATCTGCACCGCTTCGGCTTCGAGATCGTGGCGACGCACGGCACGGCGGTGGCTGTTGAAGCGGCCGGTATTCCCTGCAAACATATCAACAAGGTGAAAGAGGGGCGCCCGCACATCGTCGATCTGATCAAGAACGACGAGATCGCGCTCATCATCAATACGACCGAGGGCAAGTCCGCCATCGCCGACTCCTATACCATCCGTCGCGAGGCGCTCAACCACCGCGTGGCGTACGCGACCACGATCGCGTGCGGGCGGGCGATGTGCCTTGCGCTCTCGTACCCGGAGGACGGCCGGGTCAGCCGGCTGCAGGATTTGCATCAGGAGATCAAATGAGCAGAGCCCCGATCACGGCCCGCGGTGCTGCCAAAATGCGCGAAGAGCTGGATCGCCTCAAGCACGTCGATCGGCCGCAGGTCATCGAAGCGATCGCGGAGGCGCGCGCCCACGGCGACCTCAAGGAGAACGCGGAGTATCACGCCGCCCGCGAGCAGCAGGGCTTTATCGAGGGCAGAATCAGCGAGCTCGAGAGCAAACTCTCGAACGCGGAGGTCATCGATGTCAGCACGCTCGCCGGCAAGGACAAGGTCGTGTTCGGGGCGACGGTGGAATTGCTCGACCTCGATTCCGAGTATGAGGTGACCTATCAGATCGTCGGCGACGGTGAGGCCAGCATCGAGAGTGGCCTGATCTCCATCAGTTCACCCATCGCCCGGGCCCTGATCGGCAAGCGCGAGGGCGATGTCGCCGAGGTCGAGGCACCCGGCGGTCGGCGCGAGTACGAGGTTGTCGGTATCCGCTACGAATGAGGATCGCGTGAGGCCGCCGGCCAGCCACCGCGCCAGAATCGCCGGGCGCCCCGCGTCGCCGACACGGCACGAGTGTCAGTCCGGTAGTGTCATCCGCGGCCGCTGGCTGTTGCGGCGGAATAGGGTGGCGGTGGCGCCCAGCTGCTGTACGCTCTCGGCGCCGGTCCGCTCGCACAGGGTCGCGATCATCTCCCGCCGCTCTTCCCGTCCCGCCCCGGCGAGCCGGATCTTGACGAGTTCGTGGTCGTCGAGGGCCTGTTCGAGTTCCTTGACCACGGCGTCGGTTAGCCCGCGCTGGCCGAGGCGTACAATGGGCTTGCGACCATGGGCCTGAGCCCGGAGGAAGCTGATCTGGGAACGGCGGAGCATCGCGACGACCGGTCAGCTGAAGGCGGCGCGAGTCTAGCACGCGACGCCCACGCGGCGCTCGCCTCGATCAAGCGCGAACTGGCGGCTATTGTCTTGTTCGCGCTGATCGGCGCGCCGCTGGTCATGTACTGGCTGGACGGCGCGCGCGAGCTCGCGGTGCTGGGCGCCTATGGTGTCGGCGCGGGCCTGTGGGTGCACACGCGGGCCCGTGGCCTGTTGCTCGCGCTGCGCCAGGCGCGGCTCGCGGAGCACCGGGATGACCCGTAGCAAGAGCAGCCAGCGCTGGCTGCGCGAGCAGCATGCCGATCCCTTCACCCGGCAGGCCCGGGCCGAGGGCTGGCGGGGCCGGGCCGTTTACAAGCTGATGGAACTCGACCGCAAGGATGGTCTCCTGCGCAGAGGCATGCGGGTTATGGATCTCGGCGCGGCCCCCGGAAGCTGGTCGCAGTACGCGGCCACCCGCGTGGGTGACGACGGCCTCGTGATCGCGAGCGACCGCCTGCCGATCGATGCGATCGCCGGTGTCCGGTTCATCGAGGGCGATTTCCACGACGAGGCGGTGCTCAACGCCCTGCTCGAGGGACTGGGTGAGGGCGCCGACCTTGTAATGTCCGACATGGCCCCCAACATGAGTGGGGTGACGGCGGTGGACCAGCCGGCGTCCATGGCCCTGGCGGAACTGGCGCACGATCTCGCGGTCCGTGTATTGAAACCGGGCGGGGCGTTCGTGACGAAGATGTTCCAGGGCGAAGGAAGTGATTCGTTCACACGGGCGCTGAAATCCGATTTCACGGGCGTTCGTATTCGCAAACCGGAGGCATCGCGCGATCGCTCGCGCGAGGTCTATATTGTGGCGACCGGGCGGCAACTGTAGTACGGTCCAATACGTTAAAAGCGGCTGTATGGCGCCGCTGACGGAGTGAGGTACCCCTTGAGCGATCTGTTCAAAAACATCCTGCTGTGGGTGGTCATCGCGGTCGTGCTGATGTCCGTGTTCAACAACTTCGGCCAGACGACGCCGCAGCGCCAGGAAATCTCCTACGACCAGTTCATCAGCGACGTGCAGCGCGACAGCGTTGACGAGGTGATGTTCAAGAGCGATGGCCAACGGATCGAGGGTCAGCGCTCGAACGGCGAGGAGTTCGTGACCTTCAGTCCGGAGTCCGACAACCGGGCGCTGGTGGGCGATCTGCTGGAGCACAACGTCACCATCAAGGCGGCGCCGCCCGAAAGCACGTCCATCCTGACCCAGATCTTCATCAGCTGGTTCCCGTTCCTGCTGCTGATCGGCGTGTGGATCTTTTTCATGCGCCAGATGCAGGGCGGCGGTGCCGGCAAGGGCGCCATGTCCTTCGGCAAGAACAAGGCCAAGCTGATGGGCGAGGACCAGGTCAAGGTCACGTTCAACGACGTGGCCGGCGTGGACGAGGCCAAGGAGGAAGTCGTCGAACTGGTCGACTTCCTCAAGGACCCGGCCAAGTTCCAGCGCCTCGGCGGGCAGATCCCGCGCGGCGTACTCATGGTCGGACCCCCGGGTACCGGCAAGACGCTGCTCGCCAAGGCGATCGCCGGTGAGGCCAAGGTTCCGTTTTTCACGATCTCGGGCTCGGACTTCGTCGAGATGTTCGTCGGTGTGGGCGCCTCGCGGGTCCGTGACATGTTCGAGCAGGCGAAGAAGCACGCCCCCTGCATCATCTTCATCGACGAGATCGACGCGGTCGGTCGCCAGCGCGGGGCCGGTCTCGGCGGTGGCCACGATGAGCGCGAGCAGACGCTGAACCAGCTGCTGGTCGAGATGGACGGCTTCGAGGGCAACGAGGGCGTGATCGTCATCTCCGCGACCAACCGCCCGGACGTGCTCGACCCGGCGCTGCTGCGGCCCGGCCGTTTCGATCGCCAGGTCACCGTGCCGCTGCCGGATCTGCGCGGTCGCGAGCACATCCTGCGGGTGCATATGCAGAAGCTGCCCTGCGACGAGGACGTACGTCCCCGTGATATCGCCCGCGGCACGCCCGGATTCTCCGGTGCCGATCTGGCGAACCTCGTGAATGAGGCCGCCCTGTTCGCTGCACGCGGCAACCGCAAGAACGTGACCATGGAGGAGTTCGAGCGGGCCAAGGACAAGCTGATCATGGGCGCCGAGCGCAAATCCATGGTCATGAAGGAAGAGGAGAAACGGCTGACCGCGTACCACGAAGCGGGGCATGCGATCGTCGGGCGCCTGGTGCCGGATCACGACCCCGTTTACAAGGTCAGCATCATCCCGCGCGGGCGCGCCATGGGAATCACGATGTTCCTGCCGGAGGAGGACCGTTACAGCCTCACCAAGCAGGGCATCGAGAGTCAGTTGTCGTCGTTGTTCGGCGGGCGTATCGCCGAGCAGTTGATGTTCGGCAACGACCGCGTGACTACCGGGGCCTCGAATGATATCGAGCGCGCCACCCAGATCGCGCGGAACATGGTCACCAAGTGGGGCATGTCCGACAAGCTCGGGCCACTGTCGTACGGCGAGGATGAGAACGAGGTCTTCCTCGGACGGTCGGTAACGCAGCACAAGAACATGTCGGACGATACGCAGCACGCGATCGACGAGGAGATCCGGCATTTCATCGACCGCAATTACGAGCGTGCCGATCAGATCCTCAGCGAGAACATGGACAAGCTCCACAAGATGGCCGACGCGCTGCTCAAGTATGAGACCATCGATCATCTCCAGATTCAGGCGATCATGGAGGGTCGCGAGCCGGGCCCGCCGGCCGACTGGAAGGATGACGATCAGTCGCCGAACGCCGGCGATCAGGGTACGGCCGGGGCCGACGATTCGGCCGCGGAGGGTGAATCGGGCAAGGACGGACCGCTGGGCGATCCGGCCAGCCAGCATTGAGCCCGCGGCTTTGCGTGTAACGCGGCCGGCGCCTTGTGCGCCGGCCGTTTTCGTTGCGGTGCCGGCAGCTGCGTCGCCGGATCAAGCGTGATGGGGGGAGCCAATGGGTAACGCGGCGCTCGGTCTGCGAGAGCGACTGGCACGACCCGAACCGCTCGTCATGGGTGTGCTCAACGTGACGCCGGATTCGTTTTCCGATGGCGGTCGCTACACGCAGATCGATGCCGCGGTCGCGCGGGCGCAGGAGATGGTCGAGGAAGGCGCCGAGCTGATCGACATCGGCGGCGAGTCAACCCGCCCGGGTGCGGAGGCGGTGGCCCTGGATGAGGAACGGCGGCGGGTGCTGCCGCTGCTCGAGGCGCTTGTCGAGCGCGTTGCGGTGGCGTTGTCGATCGATACGAGCAAACCCGAGATCATGACCGAGGCGGGGGCCGCGGGCGTCGCGCTGATCAACGACGTGCGCGCGCTGCAGGCGCCCGGCGCGCTGGCGGCGGCAGCGGCGGTGGATGCCGGCGTCTGCGTGATGCACATGCAGGGCGAGCCGCGCAGCATGCAGGCGTCTCCGCAGTACGGCGACGTCGTACGCGAGGTGGGCGATTTTCTGGAAGAACGGGTCGCCGCCTGTGTCGACGCCGGGATCGGGCGCGAGCGGATCATGGTCGACCCGGGTTTCGGGTTCGGCAAGACGCTGGACCACAATCTGTCGCTGCTGCGCCATCTCGAAAGCGTGGTCGAGCGTCTGGATCTGCCGCTGCTGGCCGGCATGTCGCGCAAGCGCATGATCGCCACCCTGACCGGTGGCGTGCCGGCCGATGAACGGCTATACGGTAGTCTCGCGGCCGCCGTACTGGCGGCCGAACGTGGCGCAAGGGTGCTGCGCGTTCACGACGTGCGGCCCACCGTCGAGGCCCTGGCGATCGTCCAGGCGACGATCGAAGCGGAGTAGTACGGCATATGGGTGGATGTCGGTTTTTCGGTACGGACGGAATCCGTGGGCGGGTCGGCGAGCAGCCCATGAACGCCGAGTTCGTCCTGCACCTGGGCTGGGCGGCCGGGCGGGTCCTGGCGGCCCGCGGCAGCCGCGAGGTTCTGATTGGCAAGGACACGCGGCTGTCGGGCTACCTGTTCGAGTCGGCGCTCGAGTCCGGCCTGGCGTCTGCGGGCGTGAATACCAGTCTGGTGGGCCCAATGCCGACACCGGCGATCGCGTACCTTACGCGGACCTTCCGCCAGGCGGCCGGCGTCGTCATCAGCGCGTCGCACAATCCCTACTACGACAACGGCGTCAAGTTCTTCTCGTCCGAGGGCACGAAACTGCCGGACGCGGTCGAGGCCGAGATCGAATCGCTGCTGGACGAGCCGGTCGGTACGGTGCGGCCTGACAAGCTCGGCCGCGCGAGCCGGGTGGAAGATGCGCGCGGCCGCTATATCGAATTCTGCAAGGCCACGCTGCCGTTCGGGTCGAGTCTGCGCGGACTGCGTGTGGTCGTCGACTGCGCCCACGGCGCTACCTATCAGGTGGCCCCGCAGGTATTCCGCGAACTCGGCGCGGACGTAGTCGCGATCGGGGTCGATCCGGATGGTCTCAATATCAATCAGGACTGCGGCGCGACGGCGACGGACGCGCTCGCGCACAGGGTCGTCGCCGAGAGTGCCGATGTGGGGGTGGCGCTCGACGGTGATGGCGACCGCCTGATCATGGTCGATCGCCACGGCCGGGTCGTTGATGGCGATGTCCTGCTGCTGATCCTGGCGCGGGCCCGCCATGCGGCTGGCGATCTTGGCGGCGGCGTGGTCGGTACGCTGATGTCGAACCTCGGCCTCGAACGCGGGCTGCAGGCGCTGGATATCCCCTTCGAGCGGGCGGCGGTCGGTGACCGCTTCGTGCTTGAGCGCCTGCACGCCCGTGGTTGGAAGCTCGGGGGCGAGGCGTCGGGGCATATCGTCTGCCTCGATCGCACGACGACCGGTGACGGGATCGTTTCGGCGCTGCAGGTCCTGGGACTTATGGTCGACGCCGGTGCCGGGCTCGACACCCTGGCCGGATCGTTCGAGCGCTATCCGCAGCTGCTGGTGAATGTCCGGGTCGCTGAACGTGTCGATCCGTGTGCGAACGAGACGGTGCAGGCCGAGATCCGCAGCGTCGAGAAAGAACTCGGTCAACACGGTCGCGTCCTGCTTCGGGCCTCGGGGACCGAGCCGCTGGTGCGGGTCATGGTGGAGGGGCCGAACGAGGACGCGATCGAGTCGATGGCCGAGCGCCTCGCCGCCACGGTGCGGTGCGAGTTCGGCAGCACGGAAAACGCTACGCCAAATTGATCTGCCCCTGCGGCGCGTGTACCCTTGCGCCTCCCGTATCCGGGCAGGGTGGTAGCGATGCGTCGTCCGTTGGTCTGCGGCAACTGGAAACTGAACGGGTCCATCGGCAGGACCGGTGAACTGATCGACGCGGTTTCCAGTGGAGCGGCGAGCCTGCCCGGCGTGGATATCGCTGTCTGTCCCGTGTTCGTGCATCTACCCGTGGCCTGTGAGCGGGCAGCCGGAACGGCCCTGGCGGTCGGCGTGCAGGATGTCTCCGATCAGGTCGGGGGCGCGTTCACGGGTGAAGTCGCGGCCGCCATGGTGGCGGAAATCGGTGCCCGGTTCGCGATCGTCGGTCACTCCGAACGGCGGGCCCGGCACGGCGAAACTGATGGCGGCGTCGCTGCGAAGTTCATGGCGGCAAGGGCTTCTGGCGTGACGCCAATCCTCTGTGTCGGTGAGACGCTCTCCGAGCGCGATGCCGGCGAGACGCTTGCGGTCGTGACGCGGCAGCTCGACGCCGTGCTGGAAGCGGCGGGTGTCACCGGATTCGGTGACGGCGCGATCGCCTACGAGCCGGTCTGGGCGATCGGAACCGGGCGCACGGCGACACCCGAACAGGCGCAGGAAGTCCATGCGGCACTGCGCGGGCGCCTGGCCGAGCAGGATCCGGCGCTGGCCGCGCGTGCACGGGTCGTTTACGGGGGGAGCATGAAAGGCGCGAATGCGGCCGAACTGATGGCGATGCCGGATATCGACGGCGGCCTGATCGGCGGCGCTTCGCTCGACGCGGAAGAATTTTTGGCCATCGCGCGCGCCGCGGCGGCCGCGTAAAACCCATTCCATAGAGATCATCGATGCATACGGTTTTCCTGACCATACACGTGCTGCTCGCCATCGGCGTGATCGGCCTGGTGCTGATGCAGCAGGGCAAGGGCGCCGATGCCGGCGCGGCCTTTGGCAGCGGCTCTTCCGCGACCGTATTCGGTGCCGGTGGTTCCGGGTCCTTCCTGACGCGCATGACGACCGCGCTCGCGACGCTGTTCTTTGTCACCAGTCTCGCGCTGGCGGTCATTGCCGCAAACCGCGGCGGTGACTCCGACAGCGTGGTGGATCGTGCGGCGCCGGCGGCGGAGCAGGCGGATCCTGCCGGCACGGCAGGCGACAGCGACCTGCCGGCGGATGAGGGCGCTTCCGGCAGCGGTGCGACCGGTGGCGACAGCGAGTCGGACGGCGATCTGCCGCCGATCGAGGAGTGATTGATTCCCGTTCATCGGGTATCATTGGAGTTCAGGGCCGGTGATCCGGTCCCTTGCCGACGTGGCGGAATTGGTAGACGCGCTATCTTGAGGGGGTAGTGGCCACTGGCCGTCCCGGTTCGAGTCCGGGCGTCGGCACCATCTTTTTGTGGTATCGTTCTTCGCGTGTTAACACACCTGCATTGAGCGATATCGCCCGGTCCCGCGGTGCCGCCCGCGGGCGCCGCGATCCAGAACCGGGGTTACGACATGGTCGCGAATTACCTGCCGATCCTGATGTTCATCATGATCGGCGTCGTCGTCGGAGTCGTTACGCTGATCGCGGGCCGGGTAGTGGGGCCCCACCGCCCGGACAGCGAGAAGGACTCGCCATACGAGTGCGGTTTCGAGGCCTTCGAAGACTCGCGGATGAAATTCGACGTCCGCTATTACCTCGTCGCCATCCTGTTCATCATCTTCGATCTCGAAATCGCGTTCCTGTTCCCGTGGGCCGTGGCCCTTGGGGACATGGCGGCCGCCGGTTTCATCGCGATGGCCATCTTCCTCGGTATCCTGGTCATCGGCTTTATCTACGAGTGGAAGAAGGGGGCGCTGGAATGGGAATAGAGGGCGTTCTCGAGAAGGGGTTCGTCACCACCTCGGCCGACAAAGTGCTCAACTGGGCGCGCACGGGATCGCTGTGGCCGATGACGTTCGGCCTCGCCTGCTGTGCGGTGGAGATGATGCACACCGGGGCGTCGCGTTATGACATGGACCGTTTCGGGGTCGTGTTTCGACCCAGTCCGCGCCAGTCGGACGTGATGATCGTCGCCGGCACGCTGTGCAACAAGATGGCGCCGGCCCTGCGCAAGGTGTACGACCAGATGGCCGAACCGCGCTGGGTGATCTCGATGGGTTCCTGTGCGAACGGTGGCGGTTACTACCACTATTCGTATTCGGTGGTCCGCGGCTGCGATCGGATCGTGCCGGTCGATATCTATGTTCCCGGATGCCCGCCCACCGCCGAGGCGCTGCTCTACGGCATCCTGCAGCTGCAGAAGAAGATCAAGCGGACCGAAACCATCGCGCGCTGATCACGGTGCGTGTAGCAGGGGGATACGATGTCGCAACGGGTTCATGACCTTGCGGACCGGCTGAGGGAGCGCTTCGATGCCCGTCTGGCCGATTGCCGCGTAGCGGTGGGCGAGGTCACGATCGAAGTGGCGGCGCAGGACCTTCTGGACGTCAGTCTGGCGCTGCGTGACGAAGAGCCGTTCCGTTTCGAGCAGCTGGTCGATCTCTGCGGCATCGATTACCTCTCCTACGGCACCGACGAATGGAGCCGCGGCGAGCTGAGCGAGAGCGGTTACTCGCGTGGTGTCGAGGGCGCGGGCACCACCGGGCGCCTGCATTTTGGCGACGAGGCCCAGGGCGGCGAGCTCGATACGCCACGGTTCGCTGCGGCCATCCACCTGCTTTCCTATACGCATAACCAGCGTCTTCGCATTCGCTGCTACGCGCCGGACGACGATGCGCCGATATTGCCGACCCTGACGGATATCTGGCCGGGGTCGAACTGGTTCGAGCGCGAGGCGTTCGACCTGTACGGGATCCTGTTCGACGGTCACCCCGACCTGCGGCGGATTCTTACCGATTACGGTTTCGTCGGGCATCCGTTCCGCAAGGACTTCCCCCTGGTCGGCCATGTCGAGATGCGTTACGACCCGGAGAAGGAACGCGTGGTCTATCAGCCGGTCACCATTGAGCCGCGCGTGCTTGTGCCGAAGGTGGTGCGCGAAGACAACCGGTACGCCGGACGCGAGACGGAAGAGGGCGAGAACAATGCCTGAGATACAGAATTTCACGCTCAATTTCGGCCCGCAGCATCCGGCCGCGCACGGCGTGCTGCGCCTCGTTCTCGAGATGGACGGCGAGGTGATCCAGCGGGCGGATCCGCACGTCGGCCTCCTGCACCGCGCGACGGAAAAGCTGGCCGAGACGAAGCCGTACGTGCAGAGCATCGGTTACATGGACCGGCTCGATTACGTCTCGATGATGTGCAACGAGCACGGCTATGTCCTGGCCATCGAGAAGCTGCTCGGGATCGAACCGCCGATCCGTGCGCAGTATATCCGTGTGATGTTCGACGAGATCACGCGGATCCTCAACCATCTCCTCTGGCTGGGGGCGCACTCGCTGGATATCGGTGCGATGACCGCCTTCCTGTATGCATTCCGTGAGCGCGAAGATCTCATGGACTGCTACGAGGCGGTCTCCGGTGCGCGCATGCACGCGAAGTACTATCGCCCGGGTGGTGTGGCTCGGGATCTGCCGGATTATATGCCGCAGTATGAGGCATCGCGCTGGCGCTCGAAGCGCGAGGTGGAACATCTCAACGCGGCCCGCAAGGGTGGCCTGCTGGACTTCATCGAGGACTTCTGCGAACGGTTTCCGCGCTGCGTGGATGAATACGAGACGCTGTTGACCGATAACCGGATCTGGAAACAGCGCCTGGTCGATATCGCGACCGTGTCGGCGGATCGCGCGATTGAACTCGGGTTCACCGGTCCGATGCTGCGCGGGTCGGGTGTCGAGTGGGATCTGCGCAAGAAACAGCCTTACGAGGTCTACGACCGCATGGACTTCGATATACCGGTCGGGACCAAAGGCGACTGCTATGACCGCTATCTCGTTCGGATCGAAGAGATGCGTCAGTCGCAGCGGATCATCAAGCAGTGCATCCAGTGGCTGCGGGAGAATCCGGGGCCGACGATGATCGACGACCGCAAGATCGCGCCACCGCGCCGCGAAGAGATGAAGGCGGATATGGAATCGCTGATCCATCACTTCAAACTCTTTACCGAGGGCTTCAGCGTGCCCGCGGGGGAGGCGTATGCGGCTGTCGAGGCGCCCAAAGGCGAGTTCGGCTGTTACCTCGTATCGGACGGTGCCAACAAACCGTATCGGCTCAAGGTCCGGGCGCCGGGCTTCGCGCATCTGTCCTCGTTCAACGAGATGGTACAGGGTCACATGCTGGCCGATGTGGTCGCGGTGGTCGGCACCCAGGATCTGGTCTTCGGGGAGGTGGACCGGTGAGTGTCGAACAGGAACATAGCCGGGTCGATCTGCTTTCGGACGAGGTCAAGGCGGAGATCGACGAGTGGGTGGCGCGATTCCCGCCCCACGGGATTCAGTCCGCGTCGCTGCAGTCCCTTATGGCGGTACAGCACGCGAACGGCGGCTGGGTCAGCCACGAATTGATGGATGCGGTCGCCGACTATCTCGGTATTCCACGCGTCTCGGTTTATGAGGTCGCCACGTTCTACTCGATGATCGAGACGGAGCCGGTCGGGCGGCACAGCGTCTCCATCTGTACGAATATTTCCTGCATGCTGCGGGGCGCGGACGATCTGGTTGCGCATGTCGAGAAACGCCTCGGGTGCCTTCGGGGGGAGACGACGCCCGACGGCCGCATCTTCCTCAAAATGGAGGAGGAGTGCCTGGCCGCCTGCCGTTGCGCCCCGATGATGCAGGTCGACCACGTCTATTACACGGACCTCACGCCGGAGCGTGTCGACGAGATCCTCGACGCGCTGGAGTGACACGATGCTCGAAGACAGCAGTCTCAATCAGGTCTGTTACGCCACGCTCCAGTTCGATGAGCCGTGGTCGTATGAGAACTACCTCAAGCTCGGCGGCTATGAGGCCTGGCAGAAAGTTCTGCGCGGGGAGCTCACCGCCGAGACGATCATCGATGAGCTCAAGACCTCGAATCTGCGCGGGCGCGGCGGCGCCGGCTTCCCCGTCGGCATCAAATGGAGTTTCATGCCGCGCAGTGCCCCCGGTCAGAAGTACATCGTCTGCAATTCCGACGAGTCCGAGCCGGGAACGTGCAAGGACCGCGATCTGCTCACGCTGAACCCGCACGCCCTGATCGAGGGCATGGCGATTGGCGGGTATGTGATGGGGGCGACCGTCGGCTACAACTACCTGCGCGGCGAGTTCGGTGACGAGGTCTACCGGCGCTGCCAGCAGGCGCTGGCCGAGGCCTATGAGCACGGATGGCTCGGGCGCGATATCCAGGGCAGCGGCATCGATTTCGACCTGCACAACACACTCGGGGCCGGCGCCTATATCTGCGGTGAAGAGACGGCGCTGCTTGAATCGCTCGAGGGCAAGAAAGGGCTGCCGCGCTTCAAGCCGCCTTTCCCGGCGCAGTACGGCGTCTATGGACGCCCCACGACGGTCAATAACACGGAGACGCTCGCCTCGGTGCCAACGGTATTGCGCCGCGGCGGTGACTGGTTTGCCGGTCTTGGCGTCGAGAACGCCGGCGGGACGAAGATCTTCTCGGTATCGGGGCATGTCGAGCGGCCCGGCAATTTCGAAGTGCCGATGGGGACCTCGTTCCGTGAACTGCTGGAACTGGCGGGCGGCGTGCGGGGCGGCCGTCATCTCAAGGCGGTGATCCCCGGCGGATCGTCAGTGCCCGTGGTGCCAGCTGCCGCCATGCTCGAGGCGAACATGGATTACGATTCGATCACCAAAATCGGATCCATGCTCGGGTCGGGTGCGGTGATCGTAATGGACGATCAGACCGATATGGTGGAAGCGCTGCGCCGGATCTCGCGCTTTTACATGTCGGAGTCCTGTGGTCAGTGCACGCCGTGTCGGGAAGGTACGGGGTGGCTGTATCGGATGGTCACGCGTATTGTTCGCGGTGAGGCGGTCATGGACGATCTCGAGCGGCTGGAGCACGCCGCCCGCCGCATCGAGGGACGCACGATCTGTGCCCTTGGCGATGCGGCCGCGATGCCGGTTCGCAGTTTCCTGAAACATTTCCGTCCGGAGTTCGAGTATTACATCGAGCACGGACGGAGCATGCTCGCGGATCGCGCCCCCGAGGCGGCTTGATCGCGTGGCGGCAGCAGTGAGACGCCCATGACGGAAGAAACACTGGAACAGAACATCGAGACGGTCGAGATCGAGGTCGACGGCAAGCCCGTGCGCGTGCGCAAAGGTGCGATGCTCATCGAGGCGACCGACGCGGCGGGTATCGACGTGCCGCGCTTTTGTTATCACCCCAAGCTGTCGATCGCGGCCAACTGCCGGATGTGTCTGGTCGAGGTCGAGAAGGCGCCGAAACCACTGCCCGCGTGCGCGACGCCCGTCGCGGATGGCATGAAGGTCTGGACGGGGTCCGAGCGCGCCCTCGATGCGCAACAGGGCACCATGGAATTCCTGTTGATCAACCACCCCCTCGACTGCCCGGTTTGCGATCAGGGCGGCGAGTGTGAACTGCAGGACGTCGCGCTCGGTTACGGCGAGGGGATATCGCGTTTTACGGAGGCGAAACGCGCGGTCGCCGACGAAGACCTCGGTCCATTGATTGCGACCGACATGACCCGCTGCATCCACTGCACGCGCTGCGTGCGGTTCGGCACGGAGATCGCGGGCGTGCGTGAACTCGGCGCGACCGGACGCGGCGAGGACATGCGGATCGGCACCTACGTCGGGCGCACCGTAAGTTCGGAGATGTCGGGTAATGTCATTGACCTTTGCCCGGTAGGTGCCCTGACGAACAAGCCCGCGCGCTACACCTTCCGTCCGTGGGAACTGCAGCAGCAGCCGACCGTGTCGCCGCACGACAGCATCGGCTCGAACGTCTTCATGCATCAGCGCCGCGGACGCATCATGCGCGCCGTCCCGCGCGACAACGAACGGATCAACGAGACCTGGATCGCCGACCGCGACCGCTACAGCTGCCACGGCCTGTATGCCGACGATCGCGTGATGCTGCCGCTGATCAAGCGTGACGGCGTATGGGAAGAGACCGACTGGGACGTGGCGCTGCCGGCGGCGGCCGAGGCCCTGCGCGGCGTCACGGCCCGGCATGGTGGCGACGGCCTGGCCGGCGTGATTTCCGGTTACGCCACGCTCGAGGAACAGTTTCTCGGCCAGAAACTGATCCGTGGGCTGGGCAGTCCGCACGTCGATCACCGCCTGCGGCAGATCGATTTCTCCGACCAGGATCGGGCCCCCGTCATGCCGTGGCTGGGTCAATCGATCGAACAGCTCGAAGGGCTCGATGCGGCGCTGCTGGTCGGCTCGAATGTGCGCAAGGAACAGCCCATCGCGGCGCACCGGCTGCGCAAGGCGGTGCGCACGCGCGGCGCGCGCGTGAGCTTCCTGAATGCGCGTGGCTTCGACTGGCATTTCGATGTCGATCGGGAACTCGCCGTACGCCCGGATCGGATGGTGGAATCGCTGGCGGGCATCGCGGTCGCGGTGGCCGAACGCGCGGGCACCGAAATGCCATCGGATCTGTCGGGGCTCGCGGGCGAGGGCGCCCCTGACAACGATCAGCGTGCGGTGGCCGAGGCCCTGGTGGACGGCGCGTCCAGCACGGTCCTGCTCGGCAATCAGGCGCTCGGACATCCCGATCTCGCGGCCCTTCGGCGGCTCGCCGCGGCGATCGCCGCGATGGCGAGCGCCCGGTTGGGTTATCTGCCCGAATACGGCAATGCCGCCGGCGCCTGGCTTGCCGGGTGCGTGCCGCATCGTGGCCCGGCCGGGCAGTCGGTGGAGCGCACGGGTGCCACGGTGGCGGATCTCTGGTCGACGCCGAAACCCGGTTATCTGCTGCTCGGCGTGGAACCCGAGTTCGACAGCGTCGAGGCCGCGGCCGCGAAGGCCGCGCTCGATGCGGCCGAGTCGGTGGTGGCGATCGCGCCGTTCACCAGCGACGCGTTGCTGCAGTATGCGGATATTATCCTGCCCGGGACGACGTTCGCCGAGACCGACGGCACCTTCGTCAATGCGGAAGGGCTGTGGCAGAACTTCAGCGCGGCCGGCACGCCGCCCGGCGAATCCCGGCCGAACTGGAAGATCCTGCGGGTGCTGGGCAATGAACTCGGACTCGCCGGTTTCGATTACCACGCCGCCGCGGAAGTGCGACGGGAGCTCAAGGGGCTCTGCCGAGACCTCGCGCTCGATAACACAGTGCCGGCGGGTGGCGCTGCCCCGAGCGGGGCGCGGCCGCGCGCGGGTCTGATCCGCTTCGGCGATGTCCCCATGTATTCGGTGGACCCGCTGGTGCGCCGTTCGCAGCCTTTGCAGGAGGCGGCCGATGCCGGGCGTCCGATCGCGCGGATCGCGTCGGCCGACGCCGAGCGCCTCGGCCTCACGGATGCGGGGCGGGTGACCGTGCGCGCGGGCGAGCGGAGCTGCGTGCTCGATCTGCTGGTCGATGCCCGGATCCCGGACGGCTGCGTCTGGATCCCGCAGGGTCTGGAAACGACCGCGGCGCTGGGCCCGGTGTTCGGCGCCGTGGAACTGGAGCGGGCATAAGCGATCATGATGGAATCCATTGCCGCAATGTGGTCCGCACTGCCCGAATTGTTGCGGGTCTCGCTGGTGATTCAGGGCAAGATCCTGCTCATCATCGTCCCGGTGATGCTCTCGGTCGCGTATCTGACCTACGCCGAACGCCGCGTGATCGGGTACATGCAGCGCCGGCGCGGGCCGAATCGGGTGGGTTATTACGGTCTGCTGCAGCCGATCGCCGACGGGCTCAAGCTGCTGTCGAAGGAGGTGATCCTCCCGACCAACGCCAACCGGTTCCTGTTCCTGCTGGCGCCGATCCTTTCAATCGGGCCGGCGCTGGCGGCCTGGGCGGTGATCCCTTTCTCCGAGGGCTGGATCCTCGCGGATATCGACGCGGCGCTGCTGTATGTGCTCGCGTTGACGGCGATCGGGGTTTACGGCGTGATCATCGCCGGTTGGGCCTCGAATTCGAAATACGCCTTCCTCGGTGCGATGCGCTCGGCCGCGCAGATGGTCTCTTATGAGATCGCCATGGGGTTCGCCCTGGTGGGTGTGCTGATGGCGGGCGGGAGCCTTAACCTCGGCGCGATCACGCAGGCGCAGGAGGGCGGGCTGTTCTCCTGGTTCTGGCTGCCGCTGCTGCCGCTGTTCGTGGTGTATTTTATCGCCGGGGTGGCCGAAACGAATCGGCTGCCGTTCGATGTCGCCGAGGGCGAGTCGGAAATTGTCGCCGGTTTCCACGTCGAATACTCCGGCATGGCGTTCGCGATCTTCTTCCTCGCCGAATACGCGAACATGATCCTGATCGCCGCGCTCGCCGGGGTGTTGTTCCTGGGCGGCTGGCAATCGCCGTTCCCGGACGGAACAGATGGCCTGCACTGGTTCCTGGTCAAGACGGCCGTGATGGCGTTCTTCTATCTCTGGTTCCGGGCCACGTTCCCGCGCTACCGCTACGACCAGGTCATGCGGCTGGGGTGGAAGGTTTTCATCCCGGTCACGATTATCTGGATTTTCGTCGAGGGGGTCATGGCCTGGTTCCAGGTCGGCCCGTGGTCCGTATGATGACCGACTGCAGTAACCGGATCGGTCGGGAGGAGTCGCGCAGATGAGTGCGATCTCGCGTTTTTTCAAATCGTTCCTGCTGTGGGAGCTGCTCAAAGGCATGCGCCTGACGGGGCGGAATTTCTTCTCCCGCAAGGTGACCATCGCCTATCCGGAGGAGAAGACGCCGAAATCTCCCCGGTTCCGTGGGCTGCATGCCCTGCGCCGGTATCCCAATGGCGAGGAACGCTGTATCGCCTGCAAGCTGTGCGAGGCCGTGTGCCCCGCGCTTGCGATCACGATCGAGTCGGAGGAGCGCGACGACGGAACGCGCCGAACGACGCGCTACGACATCGACCTGTTCAAGTGTATCTACTGCGGCCTGTGCGAGGAGTCCTGTCCGGTGGATGCGATCGTGGAAACGAGTATCCACGAGTACCATTTTGAACAGCGGGGCGAGCAGATCATCACCAAGCCGGAACTGCTCGCGATCGGTGACAAATACGAAGAGATGATCGCGGCGGACCGCGCTCTCGACGCCCCCTACAGGTAAGCGGCGATGCCAGTGGAACAGATCACATTCTGGATTTTCTCGGCGATCATGATCGCGTCGGCGCTGCGCGTGATCACCGCCCGGAATCCAGTGCACTCGGTCCTCTTTCTGGTGTTGACCTTCTTCACGGCCGCCGCACTGTGGCTGCTCCTGGAGGCCGAATTCCTGGGCATCGTGCTGGTGCTGGTCTATGTCGGCGCGGTGATGGTGCTGTTCCTGTTCGTGGTCATGATGATCGATGTCAACATCGCGCCGCTGCGTGAGGGTTTCGTGCGATTCCTGCCGCTCGGGGCGCTCGTCGGGATCGTCATGGTGGCGGAGCTCGTCCTGATCGTGGGACCGCGCTATTTCGGCAGCGACCGCTATGAGGCGCCGCCCTCCGCGCCCGCGGACTACAGCAATACCGAGGCGCTGGGCCGCCTGCTGTACAGCGAGTATCTCTACCAGTTCGAGATCGCCGCCTTCATCCTGCTGGTGTCGATCATCGCCGCGATCACGCTGACCATGCGCAAGCGCCCGGAAACGACGAAATACCAGACCCCGGGTAACCAGGTGCGCGCGGACAGGGCCGATCGCCTGCGCGTGGTCCGGATGGACAGCGAGCGGCGCGAGCGTCCGTAAGAACAGCCGCCCACCGGCGGCGCATCGTGATGGTGGGCCGGGCGTGCGGGGCGGACCCGTCGTACGCCATAACCACAATAATCCCGGTATGCGTCGACGCGCGCCGGTCGGGAAGGAGCAGGCGAGATGATCCCGCTTTCACACTATCTGATCCTCGGCGCCGTGCTGTTCGCTATCAGCATGGCCGGTGTCTTCATCAACCGTAAAAACGTCATCATCCTGCTGATGTCGATTGAGTTGATGCTGCTGGCCGTGAACATGAATTTCGTCGCGTTCTCGCATTTCCTCGGAGACCTGTCCGGCCAGATCTTCGTGTTCTTTATCCTGACGGTTGCCGCCGCGGAGGCGGCGATCGGTCTCGCCATACTGGTGGTGCTGTTCCGCAACCGGGGCACGATCAACGTGGCCGACCTCGACACGATGAAGGGCTGAAGCGATGGAATCGGTCTATCTCGCCATTCCCCTGTTCCCGCTCGCGGGTGCGATCATCGCGGGCCTGTTCGGCCGCCAGATCGGCCGTGTGGGTGCGCATACGGTCACCATCGGCGCGGTCGCCATTTCCTTCGTGCTCTCGGTGATCGCCTTCTGGCACATCGTGTTCGGGGGTGGGGCCGTCTACAACGAGTCGGTCTATACGTGGATGGTGAGCGACGGGATCACCTTCGAGATCGGGTTCCTGGTCGATCGCCTGACCGTGCTCATGATGACGACGGTTACCAGCGTCTCGCTGATGGTGCACATCTACACCATCGGCTATATGCACGAGGACCCCGGATATCAGCGCTTCTTCAGCTACATCTCGCTGTTCACGTTCGCGATGCTGATGCTCGTGATGGCGAACAATTTCATGCAGCTGTTTTTCGGCTGGGAAGCGGTCGGTGTGGTGTCGTACCTCCTGATCGGGTTCTGGTACACGCGTGAATCGGCGATTTTCGCGAACCTCAAGGCGTTCCTCGTCAACCGCGTGGGCGATTTCGGATTCCTGCTCGGGATCGGCGCGATCCTCGCCTGGACCGGGACGCTCGACTACGCGGCGGTGTTCGCCCAGGCCGGCGATCTCGCCAATGCCCGGATCGAACTCTTCGACGGGGCGCCGTGGTCCGTGGCCACTGTCGCCTGTCTGCTGCTGTTCGTCGGCGCGATGGGCAAATCCGCGCAGGTGCCGCTGCATGTCTGGCTGCCGGACTCGATGGAGGGCCCCACGCCGATCTCCGCGCTCATCCACGCCGCCACCATGGTGACCGCGGGCATCTTCATGCTCGCGCGCATGTCGCCGCTGTTCGAGATGTCCGAGACCGCGCTGTCCTTCGTGCTCGTGATCGGCGCGATCACCGCTCTGGCGATGGGTCTGGTGGGTATCGTGCAGCACGACATCAAGCGGGTGGTCGCGTATTCGACGCTTTCGCAGCTCGGTTACATGACCGTGGCGCTGGGCGCGTCGGCATACTCGGCGGCGATCTTCCATCTGATGACGCATGCGTTCTTCAAGGCCCTGCTGTTCCTCGGGGCCGGCTCCGTGATCATCGCCATGCATCACGAGCAGGATATGCGCCGGATGGGTGGCCTGCGGCGCTACATGCCGATCACCTACATCACGGCCGTGATCGGCTCGCTCGCGCTGATCGGGTTCCCGGGTTTCTCCGGGTTTTTCTCCAAGGACGCGATCATCGAGGGCGTGCATTACTCGGGGATACCCGGGGCCGGTTTCGCCTACTGGTGCGTCCTGATCGGCGTGTTCGTCACTGCCCTGTATACGTTCCGGATGCTGTTCCTGACGTTCCATGGTGAGCCGCGTATGGACGAGCACACCCGCGAGCATCTCCACGAGACGCCGCTGGTCGTGACCATCCCGCTGATCCTGCTCGCGATCCCGTCGGTCATCATCGGTGCCTGGACCATCGGCCCGCTGCTGTTCGGTGGCTGGTTCGGCGAGTCGATCCTCGTGCTGCCGGAGCACGACGTGATGGCGAAGCTCGGGGAAGGCTTCCATGGCTGGTGGGGCTTTATCATCCACGGCTTCCAGGGGCCGGCCGTGTATCTGGCGCTCGCGGGTGTCGTAGTGGCCTGGTACGTCTGGATCCGCCGCCCGGATCTGGCCGACCGGGCGGCCGAACGGCTGCGCCCGGTGCACCGGATCCTCGAGAAGAAATACGGCTTCGATGAACTCTACCAGACCGTATTCGCCGATGGCGGGCGACGCCTGGGCGGCGTCCTGTCGCGGGTGGGCGATCAGCGCATCATTGACGGCTGGGTCGTCAACGGTGCCGCGCGCCTGGTCGGGCGCGGTGCCGGCCTGATGCGCCATCTGCAGAGCGGCTACCTGTACCACTACGCCTTCGCGATGATCCTCGGCGTGCTCGTCGCGCTCAGCTGGGTCGTGCTGAGCGCCTGATGCCTGACAAGAATACGACGAACGGGACAACCGCGTAATGTTTGCCGACTGGCCACTGCTGAGCCTCTCCATCTGGCTGCCCATCCTCGGGGGCGTGATCGTACTCATGTCCGGCGAACAGGGTGCGCGCCGGCTCGCGTTGCTGTTCGCGATCGCCACGTTCGCGGTGACCATCCCGCTCTATACGGGCTTCGATACCACGACGCAGGCGATGCAGTTCCGTGAATTCCTGCCATGGCTGCCGAGTTTCAATATCAATTATCACCTCGGCATCGACGGCATCTCGCTGCCCCTGATCCTGCTGACGAGTTTCATCACGATCCTGGTCGTGATCGCCGGCTGGGGCTCGATCGAGAAGCGCGTGTCGCAGTACATGGCGTCATTCCTGATCCTCGAAGGTGTGATGATCGGCGTGTTCGCCGCCCTCGATGCGGTCCTGTTCTATGTGTTTTTCGAGGCGCAGTTGATCCCTATGTTCCTGATCATCGGGGCGTGGGGCGGGCCGAATCGCGTGTACGCGACCCTGAAGTTCTTCCTGTACACGTTCCTCGGCTCGGTGCTGATGCTGGTCGCGCTGGTCTATCTCTATTACCAGTCGGGTACGTTCGATCTGCAGGAGCTGCACCTGGTGCGGCTGTCGATGACCGAGCAGATCTGGATCTTCCTGGCCCTGTTCCTGGCCTTCGCGGTCAAGATACCGATGTGGCCGGTGCATACCTGGCTGCCGGACGCGCACGTAGAGGCGCCGACCGGTGGTTCCGTTATCCTGGCCGCTATCATGCTGAAGATGGGGGGCTACGGCTTCCTGCGGCTGAGCCTGCCGATCGCCCCGGATGCGGGCCATGAGCTCGCCGGGCTGATGATCGCCCTGTCACTGATCGCCGTGGTGTATATCGGTTTTGTGGCGCTGGCGCAGAAGGATCTGAAGAAACTCATCGCATACTCGTCGATCTCGCATATGGGATTCGTGACCCTGGGGACGTTCATCGTCTTCCTGCTGGTGGCGGAATCGCCGGATGCCGCCGGCGCGCGCCTGGGGGTCGAGGGCGCGATCGTGCAGATGGTGTCGCATGGCCTGATCTCGGCCGCGCTCTTCCTCTGTGTGGGCGTGCTCTACGACCGGATGCATACCCGGATGATCGCGGACTATGGCGGGGTCGTGAACGCCATGCCGGTGTTTGCGTCGTTCCTGGTGCTGTTCGCGCTCAGTAACGCGGGGCTGCCGGGGACGTCGGGTTTCGTCGGCGAGTTTATGGTGATCCTGGCGACGTTCCACGCCAATTTCTGGCTGGCCGCACTGGCGGCGCTGACCCTTATCCTGGGCGCCGCCTACACGCTGTGGATGGTCAAACGGGTGGTGTTCGGGCCGGTGGCGAATGAGAACGTCGGCGCCCTGCGCGATATCGGGCCGCGCGAGTTCGTCGTGCTCGGGCTGCTGGCCGTGACGGTACTCGGGCTGGGGCTTTGGCCGGCACCGCTGGTCGAGGTCATGCACCCGGCCGTAGACAAGCTTATTGCGCAGGTCGCGCAATCCAAACTCTGAACGGGAACGGCATAGCGATGACAAGTCAGTTTCTGCCGCTGCTACCGGAGATCACGCTGGCCATCGGCGCGTGCGTCGTGCTCGTCGTCGATCTGTTCGTTCCCGCCGAGCGCCGGGATACGACGTACCTGCTCGCGCTCGCGGCACTGGTGGCGACTCTGGTCGCGACGGTCGTCGGTCAGCCTGACGGGGTACGCATCCTCTTTGGCGGGTCGTACATCGCGGATCCAATGAGCCGTCTGCTGAAGCTGGCCGTGATCGTACTCACGTTCTTCGTGTTCGTTTACTCGCGCCCATACCTCGCGGGGCGCGGGCTGTATAACGGCGAGTTCTTTGCGCTGGGGCTGTTCGGTCTGCTCGGCATGCTGATCATGATCTCGGGTTATAGCATGCTGACCGTCTACCTCGGGCTCGAACTGCTTTCGCTCTGCCAGTACGCGCTGGTCGCCTTCAACCGGGACTCGCCGCGGGCGAGCGAGGCGGCGATGAAGTATTTCGTACTGGGCGCGTTCGCCTCGGGGATGCTGCTGTACGGGATGTCGCTGATCTACGGGCTGACCGGCTCGCTCGAGGTGATCGAGATCCACAATTACCTGATCCGCAATGGCGTGGATCAGATCGGGGCGCTGCTCGGGCTGATATTCATCATTGTCGGCCTGTCGTTCAAGCTCGGCGCGGTGCCGTTTCACGCGTGGGTCCCGGACGTGTACGAGGGCGCGCCGACCGCGGTGGCGCTGTACATCGCCTCGGCCCCGAAAGTGGCGGCTTTCGCCCTGTTCATGCGCATGCTGGCCGAGGGCCTGGGTGTGCTCCAGGCCGACTGGCAGGTCATGCTGGCCGTCCTCGCGGTGCTCTCGTTGGTACTGGGCAACGTCGTGGCCATCGCCCAGACCAACCTCAAGCGCATGCTGGCATACTCCACGATCTCCCATGTGGGGTTCATTCTGCTGGGGATCCTGGCGGGCACCGCACAGGGTTATTCGGCGGCGATGTTCTACGTGATCTTCTACGCCATGGTCACGGCGGGGGCGTTCGGCATGATCATCCTGTTGAGCCGGCGCGGGCTCGAGGCGGAACAGCTCGAGGACTTCCGCGGCCTCAACGCGCGCAGCCCCTGGTTCGCCCTCATGATGCTGTTCATCATGTTCTCGATGGCGGGCGTGCCGCCGTTCGCCGGTTTCTACGCCAAGCTCTCGGTGCTGCGGGCGGTCGTCCAGGTCGATGAGATCTGGCTCGCCATCGTAGCGGTCGTGTTTTCGGTCGTCGGGGCATTCTACTACCTGCGGGTCGTCAAGCTGATGTACTTCGACGAGCCCGTGGAGACCGGGGCTTTCCAGGAGGGTGGCGGGCTGCGCGCGGCGCTGTCGGTCAATGGGCTGTCGATGCTCGCCCTGGGCCTGTACCCGGCCGCGCTGATGTCGTGGTGTGTCGCCGCGGTGTCCTGGTGACCGGTCGTTGCCCGCTCCCGGCCGTCTTCAGGGCGAAAGGGGTTGCGTTGTGGCGGTTCGGTAACTAGAATCCGCTCTTGCGGTTGCGGGGTGGAGCAGTCTGGCAGCTCGTCGGGCTCATAACCCGAAGGTCGCAGGTTCGAATCCTGCCCCCGCTACCAGAATTTCGGGATTCTCGAGAGGCCCCTTTTCAGGGGCCTTTTTATTCCCGGCGGAAAAAATTTCGACGGGCTTCGATCGGGGTGTCGCAATGCAGCGTGCGTCCAGCGCGATTCTCGGCTGTGTCGAGCCGGTCGTCAGCGGCATGGGCTACGAACTCGTCGGCGTGGAATACGGCGGCGGCCCCGGTAACGGCCTGCTGCGGATCTACATCGACGCCCCGGAGGGGGTCGATGTGGATGACTGCGCGGCGGTCAGCGAACGGGTGTCGGCCGCTCTCGATGTCGATGAGCCGATCCGCGACGCCTACACGCTGGAAGTCTCGTCGCCGGGGATCAATCGGCCGTTGTTCGAGGCGGCCGATTTCGAACGTTTCTCGGGGCAGCAGGCTTTCGTGCGGATATCCGCCGGCGCCATCCCCGAGGGCCGCAAGCGCTTCAAGGGCGTGCTCGGTGGTCTGGAAGGGGGCGAGCTCCTGATCGAGGTTGATGACGAGACGTGGCGGTTACCGCTGGACGCCGTTGAAGAGGCACACCTGGTCGTGGAACTTTGACGCGCCCATTTCGCAATTCGCTGTTTGAGTGGCAAGGGTATGAATAAAGACATCCTGCTCGTGGTCGACACCGTTTCGAATGAAAAGGCGGTCGACAAGGAAGTAATCTTCGAGGCGCTGGAATCCGCGCTCGCATCGGCTACCCGCAAGAAGCACGGGGGCGACATCGACGCGCGCGTGTCGATCGACAGGGAAACGGGTGACTATGAGGCGTTCCGCCTCTGGGAGGTCGTCGACGACGATTACGAACAGGACGCGCCGACCCGGCAGATCTCTGTGTCGGCCGCACGCGCCGATGAGCCGGAAAAGGAAGTCGGTGAGTTCGTCGAGGAGCCGATGGAACCGGTCGAATTCGGCCGTATCGCCGCGCAGACGGCGAAACAGGTCATCGTGCAGAAGGTGCGCGAGGCGGAACGCGAGCGCGTCGCCGACGCGTACCGCGAGCGCGTCGGCGAACTCCTGATGGGGATCGTCAAGCGGGTCGAGCGTTCGGGGATGTACCTGGATCTCGGCAACAATGCCGAGGCGTTCGTGCCACGCGAGGAGATGATCCCGCGCGAGGCCGTGCGCCCGGGCGATCGCGTCCGTGGTTTCCTCAAGGATGTCCGTAACGAGGCGCGCGGCCCGCAGCTGTTCGTGAGCCGTACGGCGCCACAGTTGCTGATCGAGTTGTTCAAGCTCGAGGTGCCGGAGGTCGGGCAGGGCCTGATCGAGATCAAGGGCGCGGCACGCGATCCGGGCCTGCGGGCCAAGATCGCGGTGCTGTCGAAGGATCCGCGCCTCGATCCCGTTGGCGCCTGTGTCGGTATGCGCGGTTCGCGGGTGCAGACGGTTTCCAATGAGCTCGCCGGCGAGCGGGTTGATATCATCCTCTGGGACGAGAACCCCGCGCAGTTCGTGATCAACGCGATGTCGCCGGCCGACGTGACCTCCATCGTGGTCGATGAAGACAAGAACACGATGGATCTGGTGATTGAGTCGGAGAAGCTGTCGCTCGCGATCGGCCGCAACGGCCAGAACGTCCGCCTGGCGAGCGAGCTGACCGGCTGGACGCTGAACGTCATGGACGAACAGCAGGCCGAGGAGAAAACGGAACAGGAGTCGCAGACGACGCGGCAGATGTTCCAGGACCAGCTCACGGTCGACGAGGAAGTCGCGAGTATCCTGGTGCAGGAGGGCTTCACGAGTACCGAGGAGGTCGCCTATGTCCCGGAGTCGGAACTGCTCGAGATCGAGGAATTCGACGAAGATATCGTCGCCGAACTGCGTAACCGCGCGCGTGATGCGCTGCTGACGAAGGCGATCGCGGGTGAAGAAGCGCTGGGTGGCAATGAGCCGAGCGCCGAGTTGCAGGGCATGGAGGGCATGGAGCCGGCGATCGCGTGGAAACTCGCGGCGCAGGGCATCACGACCCTCGACGATCTCGCGGAACAGTCCGTGGACGATCTCCTGGAGATCGACGGGATCGAACAGGAGTGGGCTGCGCGCATGATCATGAAGGCACGCGAACCCTGGTTTGCCGAAGAGCAGACCGAAGAGGCCACCACCGGGCAGCCGGGGTGAGCCGCCTGCCGGCCCAGGGCTGGCGGAAGCGACGGGGCGCCCGCATCGGCGGGGCCGATCGGGTCAAACCCGGTGGTATGAAGGGGTGAATGCATGGCAGAGGTGACCGTCAAGCAACTGGCAGGTGTGGTCGGCACGCCGGTCGAGCGTCTGCTCGAGCAGCTCGGTGAAGCCGGCGTCGGCAAGTCGAGTGCCGAGGACACGGTCAACGATGAAGAGAAGATGAAGCTCCTCGAGTACCTGCGGCAGTCGCACGGCCGCACGGGTACGACCGGGGCCGGCGAATCGGGCGATTCGAGTCAGATCACCCTGCGCCGCAAACGCACCAGCGAACTCAAGGTCGGCGGCTCCGGCGGGCGCAAGGCCGTGAACGTCGAGGTTCGTGGCAAGCGCACGTACGTCAAGCGCAGCGTGGCGACGGGCGCCGATCAGGAAAAACGCGAGCAGGCCGAGGCCGAGCGCCAGCGCAAAGAGGCGGAGCTGCGCGAGCAGGAAGAGAAACGACAGGCGGCCGAAGAGGCCAAGCGCGCCGAAGAAGAACGCCAGCGCCAGGAGCGCGAGGAAGCGCAGCGCCGCGCCCAGGAAGAGGAAGAGCGGCAGAAGCGCGAGGCCGAGGAGCAGGCGCGGCGCGAGGCCGAAGAGAAGGAGCGCCAGGAGCGGGCGCAGACGGCGGCGCCGGCCGAGCCGGCACCGGCGGGCCCGGCGCCAGACAGCAGTGCCAAACCGGCCCGTGGCCGCGATGACCGCCGGCGCGGCGGCAAACGCCGTGGCGCCAAGGGCGACGACGATACGGCCAAAGGTCCGGACGAACTCCACGTCGCCAAGGGTAAATCGGGCAAGCGGCGCGACAAGAAACAGAAGACCTCGCGCGCGGCCCCGGTGCACACGGGGGCGAAACATGGCTTCGAGAAACCGACTGCACCGGTCAAGCGCGAGGTGTCCGTCCCCGAGACGATCACTGTTGGCGAGCTGGCGAACCAGATGGCCGTCAAGGCGCCGCAGCTGATCAAGGCCCTGATGGGCATGGGTGTCATGGCCACGATCAATCAGACGCTCGATCAGGAAACGGCGCTGCTGCTGGTCGAGGAGATGGGCCATACGCCGGTCCCGCAGTCCGAAAGCGATGTGGAAGAGGCGCTGACCCAGGATGTGGTGCCGGAGCAGACGGCGCAACCGGTCGCACGCCCGCCGGTGATTACGGTCATGGGCCATGTCGACCATGGCAAGACATCACTGCTCGACTATATCCGTCGCACGAAGGTGACCGCGGGCGAGGCCGGGGGCATTACCCAGCATATCGGCGCCTACCACGTCGAGACGCCCAACGGTACGGTGACCTTCCTGGACACACCGGGACATGCGGCATTCACCGCCATGCGTGCACGCGGCGCGCAGGCGACCGATATCGTGGTGCTGGTCGTCGCCGCCGATGACGGTGTCAAGCCGCAGACCATCGAGGCGATCCAGCACGCGCGTGCGGCCGGCGTGCCGCTGGTGGTGGCCGTCAACAAGATCGACAAGGAAGGCGCCGATCTGGATCGGGTCCGCAACGACCTGTCCCAGCACGAGGTGATCTCCGAGGATTGGGGCGGCGATACGATCTTTGCCAACGTCTCGGCGCTCAAGGGCGAGGGGATCGACGGTCTGATCGATTCGATTCTCCTGCAGGCCGAGGTGCTGGAACTGAAGGCGCCGCCGGAAGGCCCGGCGCGGGGCGTCGTGGTCGAGGCCACGGTCGAGAAGGGCCGTGGGCCGGTCGCCACCGTACTCGTGCAGAGCGGCCGACTGCACCGTGGCGATATCGTGCTCTGTGGCAGCGAGTATGGCCGTGTGCGCGCCATGTTCGATGAGGCCGGCAAGAAGCTGGACTCCGCCGGGCCGTCCATGCCGGCGGTGGTTCTGGGTCTGTCGAACGCGCCCGGCGCGGGCGATGATATGGCGGTCGTGGCCGATGAGCGCAAGGCGCGCGAACTGGCGGAATTCCGGCGCGAGCGCTCGCGCGACCAGCGCCTCGCCCAGCGCCAGGCAACCTCGGCCGAGGACATCTTCTCGCAGATCCGCGAGGACGAGACCAAGGTCATCAACTGTGTGGTCAAGGCCGACGTCCAGGGCAGTTACGAGGCCCTGCGGGATTCGCTGGAGAAACTCTCCGGCGATGAGGTGAAGGTCAAGGTGATTGGCGGCGGGGTCGGCGGTATCAATGAATCCGACGTCAATCTGGCGATCGCCTCGAACGCGATCCTGGTCGGATTCAATACCCGTGCGGATTCGGCCGCCCGCAAACTGGTCGATGAGCATGATATCGAGGTGCGGTATCACAGCGTGATCTACGACGTGATCGATGTCGTCAAGGCGCAGATCGGCGGCATGCTCGAGCCCGAGATCCGCGAGCAGATCATCGGCCTCGCCGAAGTCAAGGACGTGTTCAAGTCGCCGAAGTTCGGCCAGATCGCCGGCTGTCTCGTGGTTGATGGAGCGGTCCGCAAGAGTTCTCCGATCCGCGTACTGCGCGACAACGTCGTGATCTACGAGGGCGAGCTCGAATCGCTGCGGCGCTTCAAGGACGATGTCAACGAGGTCCGCATGGGCACCGAGTGCGGTATCGGCGTGCGCAATTACTCCGATGTGCGCGCGGGTGACCAGATCGAGGTCTTCGAGCGCACCGAGGTGGCCCGGACGGTCTGACGTCGATGCCCCGTGATTATCCGCGCCGTTACCGTGTCGCCGACCAGATCCAGCGCGAACTCGGTGGTCTGATCCGGACCGTCAAAGACCCGCGCATGGCGGGTATGGTGACGGTTTCGAGCGTGGACGTAAGCCCCGATCTGGGCCACGCCAAGGTGTTCGTGACGGTACTGGAAACGGACGACCCCGAAACGACGGTGGCGGCGCTCAATCGGGCCTCCGGCTTCCTGCGCGGGCGGCTTGGGGGACGACTGGAACTGCGCTCGGTCCCGCGCCTTGTTTTCCGGTACGACGCGAGCCTCGACCGGGTCGATCGCGTTGAGCGGCTGTTGCGCGAGGAGCGCGACAGGCACGACGACGACTGATCCGGAGTCCAGGCTTTGGGGCGACGCAATAAGCGCGGGCGCGCAGTGCACGGCATCCTCCTGCTGGACAAACCGGCGGGGATTTCGTCGAACGGGGCGCTGCAGCGTGTCAAACGCCTGTTCGATGCCTCGAGGGCGGGGCACACGGGCAGCCTGGATCCGCTTGCGACCGGCCTGTTGCCGATCTGCCTCGGCGAGGCGACCAAGGTGTCGGCGTTCCTGCTCGAGGCGGACAAACGGTACCGATTCACGGCGCGCCTGGGTGAAGCGACCGACAGCGGCGATGCCGACGGGGAACTCCTCGCAACGCGCCCGGTCGACGGGATCGACACGGCCCGTATCGAGGCCGCGCTGGATGGACTGCGCGGAGAGATCGAGCAGCTGCCCCCCATGCACTCGGCGCTTAAGCACGCTGGCCGGCCGCTGTACGAGTATGCGCGCCGCGGGATCGAGATCGAGCGCGGCCCGAGGCCGACCGTGATCCATCGCCTGGAACTGCTGGACTTCGACGGGCGCGACGCACGTTTGGAGGTCCATTGCGCCAAGGGCACCTACGTGCGCACGCTGGCAGAGGACCTCGGGGCGGCGCTCGGCTGCGGGGCGCATGTGACGGCGTTGCGCCGCACCGGCGCCGGCCCGTTTGGCGACGAGGCCCTGATTACGCCGGCAGAGCTCGAGGCGGACGCGGCGGCCGAAGGCGGCGGTCCCGAGCGCCTCGATCGCCATCTGCTGCCGGTCGACAGCGCCCTGATGGCTTGGCCGCGGCTCGATCTCGGTCCGGACCTGGCCGGTTTTATCCGCCAGGGCCAGGCGGTGCAGGTGCCGCGGGCCCCGACCGCCGGCCTGGTGCGGCTTTATGGGCGTGACGAGGGGTTTCTCGGCATGGGCCGGATCGCCAGCGACGGCCGGGTGGCGCCCAAACGCCTCATGAACCTTTGAAAAGAAGCGTATTCCCCGTCTTGTGCGGCCCCTCGCGGCTGTTACAATAGGGGTTTGTCCGGAGTTGGTTTGAGGAGCAACTGAGCGATGTCCTGTCTGAGTGCCGAAGAGAAGGCCAAGATCGTCGAGAAACATGGTCGTGAGGAAGGCGATACCGGTTCGCCCGAGGTGCAGGTGGCCCTGCTGTCCGCACGTATTTCCCACCTGACCGAGCATTTCGGCACCCACAAGCACGATCATCATTCGCGCCGCGGGTTGCTGAAGATGGTGAGCCAGCGCCGCAAGATGCTGGACTATCTAAAACGCAATGATCGCCAGCGTTATCAGGATCTGATTCAGCAACTCGGTCTGCGTCGCTGATCCCGCCTTCGATCCGGAGAACAACATTGTCAGTGCATCGTAAAGAATTCCAGTACGGCGACCAGACGGTACGGCTCGAGACCGGCAAGGTCGCGCGGCAGGCGTCGGGCGCGGTATGGGTCAACATGTCGGATACGGTGGTACTCGTCACTGCCGTCGGCCGGCGTGAAGCGGATCCGGGCAAGCCGTTTTTCCCGCTGACCATCAATTATCAGGAACGGACGTATGCCGCCGGCAAAGTGCCTGGCGGCTTCTTCAAGCGCGAAGGCCGTCCAACCGAGAAAGAAACGCTCACCTCCCGCCTCATCGACCGTCCGATCCGCCCGCTCTTCCCGAAAGGTTTCACCAACGAGGTCCAGGTCATCGCGACGGTCATGTCGATGAATCCGGAAGTCGACCCGGATATCCCGGCCATGATCGGCGCCTCCGCGGCGCTGGCGCTGTCGGGCATGCCGTTTGCGGGTCCGATTGGCGGCGCGCGGGTTGGCTACCGCGACGGCGAGTACATGCTCAACCCCTCGCGCAGTGCGCTCGCGGAATCGGAACTCGACCTGGTCGTCGCCGGAACGGAGAAGGCCGTGCTGATGGTCGAGTCGGAGGCGCAGATGCTCCCTGAGGAGACCATGCTCGGGGCCGTGACCTGGGGTCATGAGCAGATGCAGGTCGCGATCAACGCCATCAACGAACTGGTGGCCGAGGCCGGTGCTCCGAAATGGGACTGGCAGGCGAAGGAGCGCGACACTGCCCTCGACAGCGCGGTGGCGGATGCCTGCGAAGCCGAACTCGGCAAGGCCTATGAGGTTTCGGACAAGCTCGAACGCCAGGAACGCGTGGGCGAACTGCGCAATTCCGTGATCGAGCAGCTGGCCGGGACCGAGGACGCAGAGTGGTCCGCCGACGAGGTCAAGGAGGCCTTCGGCGCCCTCGAGAAGAAGCTGGTGCGTGGCCGTATCATCGACGGCCAACCCCGGATCGACGGGCGCGACAACCGCAGCATTCGCCCGATCGAGGTGGAGACCAGTTGCCTGCCGCGCACGCATGGCTCATCGATCTTCACCCGCGGCGAGACCCAGGCGGTCGTGGTAGCGACCCTGGGCACGGGTCGTGATGCGCAGTTCGTGGACGCTCTCGAGGGCGAATACCGCGAGCCGTTCATGCTGCATTACAATTTCCCGCCGTACTGCGTCGGTGAGACCGGCTTCATGGCGGGTCCGAAGCGCCGCGAGATCGGGCATGGCAAACTCGCCAAGCGCGGTATCTCCGGTGTCATGCCGAGCGATGACGATTTCCCGTACACCATTCGCGTGGTGTCGGAGATCACGGAGTCCAACGGCTCCAGCTCGATGGCGAGCGTCTGCGGCACCAGCCTGGCGCTGATGGATGCGGGCGTGCCGATCAAGGCCCCGGTGGCGGGCATCGCCATGGGCCTGATCAAGGAAGAGAACGGATTCGCCGTGCTGTCCGATATCCTCGGCGACGAGGACCACCTGGGCGACATGGACTTCAAGGTCGCGGGCAGTGAGCAGGGCGTAACCGCGCTGCAGATGGACATCAAGATCGATGGCATCACCCGCGAGATCATGGAGCAGGCGCTGGAGCAGGCGCGCGAGGGGCGCCTCCATATCCTCGGGATCATGAATCAGGAGATTGGCGCGGCCCGCACCGAGCTCTCCGAGTACGCACCGCGGTTCATCACCGTCAAGATCGATCCGGAGAAGATCGCCTCGGTGATCGGCAAGGGCGGCTCCGTAATCCGCGCGATGACCGAAGAGACCGGCGCCACGATTGATATCGGCGACGATGGCCTGATCAAGATCGCCTCCGCCGACAAGGCGGCAGCCGAAGAGGCGAAGCGGCGGATTGAGCAGCTGACCGCGGATGTCGAGGTCGGGAGCGTTTACGAAGGCCGGGTCGCCAAGATCATGGACTTCGGCGCCTTCGTGAATATCCTGCCCGGTAAGGACGGACTCGTGCATATCTCCCAGATATCCGAGGAACGCGTGCAGAGCGTCACCGATAAGCTGGCCGAGGGCGATACCGTCCGGGTGAAGGTGCTGGAGGTGGACAAGCAGGGCCGGATCCGGCTGTCGATGAAGGCCGTCGACGCCGCCTGACCGGATACGGATCCACTGCCAGAAAAAGGGGCCGGTTGGGCCCCTTTTTTTTGACCGTGGGGACCTCGGCGCAAATGGGTCGGGTCGGACGAATCGATCCGGCAGGCCCATACGAAGGCTATTGCTGTCGCGGGGCCGCGCGGACTGTTGAGGTTGCGGCGCCGCGCCCCGATATTGGTAGATGCCGGTGCAGGACCGGCCGTTACCGGGTATATCGAGTGGAGGGACTGGCGTGGACGAGTCGGTGGACCGGGAGTGGATGGAACTCGCTCTGGAGGAGGCGCGACATGCCGGTGACGATGGCGAGGTGCCGGTCGGTGCGGTTGTGGTCCGTGACGGCGAGGTCCTGGGTCGCGGATGCAACCGCCCGGTGGCCGCGCATGACCCGACGGCGCACGCGGAGATCGTCGCGCTGCGCGAGGCCGCCGCGATGGTCGGCAATTATCGCCTTCCGGGTGCGACGCTGTACGTCACGCTCGAACCGTGCCCGATGTGTATCGGGGCGATCATCCATGCACGCGTGGCGCGCCTGGTGTTCGGTGCCACCGATCCCAAAATCGGTGCCGCCGGCTCGGTCTTCAATCTCGCCGCGGCGCCGGCCCATAATCATCGTGTACGGGTCGATGGCGGTGTGCTTGGAGACGCCTGCGGGGATGAACTGCGCACGTTTTTCCGCGCGCGACGACGATCGGTGACGCCATGAACACCACGCCGCGCGCCATCTCTTTCGATCTCGACGATACGCTCTGGGCCTGCGATGACGTCATCGGGCGCGCCGAAGAGGCGTTGTATGGTTGGCTGCAGCGGAACTGCCCGCGCATCACCGCCGAGTATGACCTGGAGGCCATGCGCCGGGTGCGGATGGATACAGCGGCTGTACGGCCCGATCTGCAGGCGGATCTGACCCGCCTCCGTCACGAGTCGCTGGTTTGGCACGCGCGCCGGGCGGGCTATGATACCGGGCTGGCGGACGCGGCGGTGGAGGTCTTTCTCGATGAGCGGCATCGGGTCGAACTGTACCCGGACGTGCATCCGGTATTGGAGCGACTGGTCGGCCGGTTCCGCCTGATCGCCCTGACGAATGGCAATGCCGATGTGCAGCGGACGGGCATCGGCGACTGGTTCGAAGTCGCCGTCTCGGCCGCGGATGTGGGCGCACCGAAGCCGGATCCGGCCATGTTCGAGCGCGCCTGCGGGTCCCTCGGCATCAGGCCCGGGGAATTGCTGCATGTGGGCGACGACCCGCTGCGGGATGTCCACGCCGCGCGCCGCTTCGGCGCACGCGCGTTCTGGGTCAACCGCGAGGGCCGGGAGTGGCCGGCGGACCTGCGCCGGGCCCATCACGAGGACGAGACGCTCAGCGCGCTGCCGGATCTCCTCGGGGCGTGACGCGCTCAGCGCGGCACGGGCGTCGCCTTGACCAGGGGTTCGAGGGTCGGCCACACGTTATCGAGGATAACGGCGTGGCCCTCCGCGTTCGGGTGGATGCCGTCGTCCTGCATGAACTCGCGGCGCTCGCCGACGCCCTCGAGTACGCGCGGGACGAGTGCGACGCCGGTCGTGTCGGCGAGTCCCTCGTAGACGCCGATAAAGCGCTCGATGTACGCGCGCCCGTAGTTGGGCGGCAGGCGAATGCCGAGCAGGAGAACGCGGGCGTCGGCCTCTCGGGCGCGCTCGATCATCGCTTGCAGGTTGCCGCGCATGGCATCCAGCGGCTGCCCGCGAAGACCGTCGTTGCCGCCGAGTTCGATGATGACGATCGCGGGCCCGTGGCGCTCCAGCGCGTCGGGGAGGCGCGACCGGCCGCCGCTGGTGGTATCGCCGGTGATACTCGCGTTGACCACCTGATGCGGGTAGTTTTCGGCCTCGAGGCGAGCGCTGAGGCGGCCGACCCAACCGTCCTCCACGGCGACACCGTAACCGGCACTGATACTGTCGCCGAGCACGAGGATGGTCGGCCGATCGTCGCCGGCGGCCAGTGGCAGCGACGCCAGCAGCAGGACAAGCACAAGGACCAGACGCATGGGTGATGACTCCGCAACGATCCTGAAGGCGAGCAACCTGACGCGGCGCGTGGGTGGCCCCGACACAGGCCTCACCATTCTGGACGCAATCGCGCTCGAAGTCCCGCGGGGGGAGGCGGTCGCGGTGCTCGGGCCATCGGGCTCCGGCAAATCGACCCTGCTGGGGCTACTGGCCGGGCTCGACGCGCCGAGCGCGGGTGATGTCGAGCTGTTCGGGCAGTCGCTGTCGGCGCTCGATGAGGATGGCCGCGCGGCGCTGCGGGCCGGGCGCGTGGGGTTCGTATTCCAGTCATTCCAGCTCGTACCGGGACTGAGTGCGCTGGAGAATGTGATGCTGCCGCTCGAACTGGCGGACCGATCCGATGTCGCCGCGACGGCACAGGCCGCGCTGGAACAGGTCGGGCTGGGCGCCCGCCTGCGCCATCGCCCGAACGAACTGTCCGGCGGCGAGCAGCAGCGGGTGGCACTGGCGCGCGCGTTCGCCCCCGACCCGCAGCTGCTGTTCGCGGACGAACCGACCGGCAATCTCGACGGCCGTACCGGGGCGGCCGTGATCGATCGTCTGTTCGAACTGCGCGAGGAGCGCGGCACAACCCTCGTGCTCGTGACCCATGACGAGGCGGTGGCCCGGCGCTGTGACCGGCGCCTGCGCATGGACGACGGTCGTCTCACGGAGGCCGTGGCGTGAAGGCGGCCGGTTTCGCCCTGCGCGCCCTCCCGCGGGATCTGCGCAGCCGGGAGATGCGGGTCCTCGCGATGGCGCTGGCCGTGGCCGTCGGTGCCCTTACGGCGGTCGGTTTTTTCACCGATCGGGTCGACCGGGCGATGGGCCAGCGCGCGACCACACTGATCGGTGCCGATCTGGTACTGGAGTCCGACGACCCGATCCCGGCGGAATGGGACGAGCGCGCGCGCGGGGAGGGACTGCAGACCAGCGGGTTCGTGACCTTCCCGACCGTGGCCGCTACCGAAGCGGGCAGCGAACTGACGTCGGTCAAGGCCGTTGGCACGGATTATCCGCTGCGCGGCGAGGTGCTGCTCTCGGGCAGCCCTTATGGCGAGGAACGCCCGGCGCGCGGCATTCCGGAGCCGGGTACCGCATGGCTCGATCCGCGCCTGTTTGCCCGGCTCGACGTGGAACTTGGTGATCGTATCCAGGTCGGCGAGCGCGACCTGCGGATCGCCGCATCGATCGCGCAGGAGCCGGATCGATCGGGCTCGCTGTTCCAGCTGGCGCCGCGCCTGATGTTCAACCGTGCGGATCTTGAGTCGACCGGGCTGATCTCCGAGGCCAGCCGCTTCGACGATCACCTGCTGGTCGCCGGTAACCCGGATAGTCTGGAGCGCTTCCGCGCGTGGATCGACGCGAATGCACGGCCCGGGCTCGAGGTGCAGGGCGTCGAGAACGCGCGCCCGGAGATGCGGGCGGCACTGGAACGAGCCCGGGCCTTCCTTGGCCTGGCGGCGATCATGGCGGTGATCCTGGCCGGCGCGGCCGTGGCCGTGGCGGCGCACTCGCTCGCCGCCCGCGAGGCCGATGCCAGCGCGCTGCTGCGCTGTTTCGGCGCCCACCAGCGGCTCGTCGTGACCACGCTGCTCCTGCGCCTTTCGGTGATCGGCGTGCTGGCGAGCGCTGTCGGGATCGGTATCGGCTGGCTGGCGCAGAACGGCCTGGTGACACTGGTCGGCGCATGGTTCGGCGACGCCCTGCCACCACCGTCGCTGCGCCCGGTCGGCGTCGGCTTCGCCGCCGGCCTGATCACGCTGGTCGGATTCGGACTGGTGCCGGTGATGCGTATAAGGCGGGTGCCGGTGATGCGCGTGCTGCAGCACTCGGCGACGACGCCGGAGCCATCCGCGCTCGCCGCGCTGGGTCTGGCGGTGGCCGCACTGGCCGTGCTCGTGTTCTACCAGGCCAGCGATCCGGCGCTGGCGCGGTGGATCCTGCTGGGTACGCTCGGCATGCTGCTGGTGTTGGGCCTGGCGGCCGCCGGGCTGGTACGGCTGGTCGGGCGTCTGCGCGGGCGCGCGGTCAGCGGCTGGCGTTTCGGCCTCGCCAATCTCGCCCGACGGCCGCGGACAAGCACGGTGCAGATGGTCGGATTCGGGCTGGGTCTGCTGGCCCTGCTGCTGCTGGCCGTGGTCCGCGTCGATGTGCTCGAGGCATGGCGCAATGATGTCCCGCCCGATGCGCCGAACCAGTTCATGGTTAACGTACAGCCCGATGATGTCGAGGCGGTCAAGGCACGTCTGCGCGATGCCGGGATCGAACCGGCTGGTTTTTATCCCATGATCCGGGGCCGATTGCGGGCCATCAACGATGACGAGATCGATCCCGAGGCATTTGCCGAAGGGCGCGCGCGGCGCCTCGTGGAACGCGAATTCAACCTGTCATGGGCTGAGCGGCATCGCCCGGAGAACGAGATCGTCGCCGGCGAGTGGTGGTCCGATCCCGCTGAGCGCGAACGCCCCGCGCTGTCCGTCGAGGAGGGCATCGCCGATGTGCTCGGCGTCGAGACCGGCGACCGGCTGACGTTCGACGTCGCGGGCGATGAGGTCACCGGTGAGGTCACCAACCTGCGCCGGGTCCAGTGGGACAGCTTCAAGGTCAATTTCTTCGTGCTCACCACGCCGGATATGCTCGACGGGGCGCCGGCGACCTGGATCACGAGTTATTACGCTCCGCCTGACAGCCGGAGCGCGGTCGATGCCCTGGTGCGCGAATTCCCGGGGGTTACGGTACTGAACGTCGAGCAGATCCTGGAACAGGTCCGCTCGATTATCCGCCAGGGGACACGGGCCGTTGAATACGTCTTCATCTTCACCGTGCTCGCCGGCATCGTGGTGCTGGTGGCCGCCGTGCAGGCCAGCCGCGACGAACGCCGGGTCGAGATCGCGCTTTTGCGCACCCTGGGGGCGAGCCGCGGCCGCGTGCGCAGCATTCTGGGCGCGGAATTCCTCGCGCTGGGCGCACTCGCCGGGTTGATCGCGGCCAGCGGTGCGGCCTTGACCGGCTGGGCAGTCACGGACCGCGTGCTCAATCTGCCGTACCATTTCAATCCGTGGCTGTTCGTTCTCGGCGTCGGTGGCGGGGGACTGGGGATTGCCCTGGCGGGCTTGCTCGCCACACGCCCGCTGCTGGGTGAGCGGCCACTGGCGGTCCTGCGCAGGGGGTGAGCGCTTGATGGGTCGTTGCGCGCGGTGTGGCTCGGGCGTACGCTCGCTCACCGGTTGCGGCACGAACCCCCTGGATTCGAGTCACGATGAACGAAGCAGTCCAACCAGTGGGGATGCCGGCACAAGGCCTCGCGGCTCTGGCGGCACGGCATCCGGAGGCGGCCGAGCGGATCGAACGCGCCGGGGCCGATACGGTCGGCAATCCACCGGCCGCTCGCTGGCCGAGCGGGCTCGACGTCGCGGAGCTGCTGGAAGAGCTCGGCGTCGATTCCGATACGCTGGTCGCGGCCCTGCTGAGTCCGCCAGAAGTGGCTGCCACTGCACCCGACGGGCGCCTGGAGGCGGAATACGGCGCGACGGTCGCCCGCCTGGTGCGCAACGCGCGTTGGCTGAACGCCTTCCGCGAGTACAGCGTCAGTGCCGGCGAGCGCGAGCCGACGGAGCGCCTGCGACGCATGATCCTCGCGCTCGCCGAAGACGTGCGCGCGGTCCTGATCCGGCTGGCCTATCGCACCTGCCGCCTGCGCAACCTGGGGGCCGAGGGACGCGAGGAACGCCGCCGCGTCGCCCGCGAGACGCTCGAACTCTACGCCCCCCTGGCCAATCGGCTGGGCGTCTCCCGGCTCAAGTGGGAGATGGAAGACCTCGCGTTCCGCTACCTCGATCCTGAGGCCTACAAGCGCATCGCCCGGGGATTGGCGGAGCGTCGGGCGGATCGCGAGCGCTTCATCGAGACCTTCATGGAGCAACTGCGTGAGGCGCTGGCCGCGGACGGGCTGCGCGACTTCTCGGTCAAGGGCCGTCCCAAGCACATCTACAGCATCTGGCGGAAGATGGAGCGCAAGCACCTCGATTTTGAGGAGCTGTTCGACGTGCATGCGGTGCGGGTCTTCGTGGATCGGGTCCAGGAGTGTTACACGGCCCTCGGCACGGTCCACGGGCGCTGGTCGCACATCCCGAAGGAATTCGACGACTACATCGCCAGCCCGAAAGACAACGGTTATCAGTCACTGCACACGGTGGTGATCGGTCCGGACGGGAAACCCGTCGAGGTGCAGATCCGAACCCGAGCCATGGATGAGCATGCCGAGCGCGGCGTCGCCGCTCACTGGCTGTACAAGGAGGGGAGCACCGAGGACGAGCGTCTGAAGCAGAGCGTAAATGCCCTGCGCTCGCTGCTGGAGGCCGGCGGCGGCGACGATGCATTCGGCGAGGCGTTCGGCAGGGAACTGTTCGCCGACCGCGTGTTCGTCTTTACGCCGAAGGGCGAGGTCATTGATCTACCACAGGGCGCGACCGCACTCGATTTCGCGTTCAGCGTGCACACGCAGATCGGGTATCGCTGCCGCGGTGCGCGGGTCAACGGGAAAATCGTGACGCTGACATACCAGCTGCGCAATGCCGAACACGTTGAAGTGCTGACGACCCGCGAGGCCCGTCCGAGCCGCGACTGGCTGAATCAGGACCTTGGATACCTGCGTACGAGCCGCGCGCGGGCCAAGGTGCGCGCCTGGTTCAATCAACAGGATCACGCCCAGCACGTCGAAGATGGCCGCGCGCTGCTGGAGCGCGAACTCAAGCGCCTCCATGCACGCGATCTGTCACAGAACCGGCTGGCGCGCGAGCTCGGTTATGAGCGCTGCAACGATCTGCTGGCGGCGCTCGGGCGCAACGAGGTCGGTTCATCCCGGGTGGCGGGGGCGGTGCAGGCCCTGATGCGACCCCGCACCGAAGGTGAGCGTGCAATCACGCATCGCCCCGCGCGCAGCGCCAATGAATCGGACGCGCTGCGGGTCAGCGGCATGGGCGACCTCATGACGCGTACCGCGAACTGCTGTAAACCCGTTCCCGGTGACGAGGTCCTCGGGTACATCACCCGCGGTCGCGGCGTCACGGTACACCGACGCGACTGCCACAATATCCTCCGGGTCGAGAGCGAGGAGCGCGACCGACTGATCGAAGTGGAGTGGGGTGAGGGCGAGTCGCGGGGGCGCTGGAGTGTCGATATCGTCATCGAGGCGTTTGATCGCCCGGGTCTGCTGCGCGACACCACCCGCGTGCTGGCTGAGGACGACGTCAACGTCACGCGCGCGGAGATGCACGTGACGCACCCGCCCAATGCGCGGGTCGAGCTGACCGTGCAGATCCGTGACATGGCGCAGCTCGACCGGGCACTCCAGCGTCTGCAGCAGTTGCCCAACGTCTTCGAAGCGGTGCGCGACGGATGAGCGATCACGCCGCCACCAGCGATCAGCATCGGCCCGACGCGATCCGCCGGCGTCTGGCCGCCGGCAGTCGCCATGATTACCTGGCCGATGCGGTGCTCGGCGCAATCGATGGCTGCGTGACCACCTTCGCCGTCGTCGCTGGCGCGACCGGCGGGGCGCTGTCGCCGCTGGTGGTGATCATTCTCGGTTTTGCCAACCTGCTCGCCGATGGCTTCTCCATGGCGGTGAGCAACTACCACGGCACCCGCAGCGAACGTGACCGGGTCGAGCAGACGCGGCGCACCGAAGAGCGTCATATCGAGCAGGTCCCGGACGGCGAGCGCGAGGAGGTCCGCCAGATCTTCGCCGCCAAGGGGTTCGAGGGTGACGTGCTCGAGCGCATCGTCGACACCATAACCGGTGATCACCGGCTCTGGGTGAATACGATGCTCACCGAGGAACACGGGCTCCAGCTCGAAGGCGCGGACCCGATGCGGGCCGGGGCGGTGACGTTCGCGGCGTTCATCGGCGTCGGGCTGGTACCGCTGTTGCCGTACCTTGTACCCGGCATCGCCGATGGCATCGCCTTCGCGGCCAGCGGCGTTATGGCGGCCATCGCCTTCTGGGGCATCGGCTGGGTCAAGGGCCAACGGCTGCAGCTGCCGCGGCTGCGCTCGGCATGGCAGACGCTGTGGACCGGTGCCGCTGCCGCAGGGCTCGCCTACGGGGCCGGCTGGGCACTGCAGACGCTTTTCGGTGCCGGGCATTGAGAGGGGTAGTCAGTAGGGCTTGAGATCGAGCGAGCCGCCCGCGATTCCAGTACAATGAGTAAGCTATGTCCGGCAATACATTCGGCAAACTGTTTACCGTCACGAGCTTTGGCGAGAGCCATGGCGCGGCGCTCGGCTGTGTGGTCGATGGCTGCCCGCCCGGGCTCGAACTCGACGAGACCGATCTGCAGTACCAGCTCGATCGGCGACGCCCGGGGCAGAGCAAGTACACGACCCAGCGGCGCGAGCCCGATCAGGTCCGTATCCTCTCGGGCGTATTCGAGGGCCGGACGACCGGGACGCCGATCGGTCTGCTGATCGACAACGTCGACCAGAAGTCCAAGGACTACAGCGAGATCGCGCGAACGTTCCGCCCGGGCCACGCCGATTACACCTATCAGCAGAAGTACGGCTTCCGTGATTACCGCGGCGGCGGTCGCTCGTCGGCGCGTGAGACCGCGCTGCGCGTGGCCGCCGGGGCGATCGCCAGGAAATGGCTCGAGCAGCGTTTCGGGATCCGGATACAGGGGTATCTCAGTCAGCTCGGTGAGATCCAGCTGGATCGCACCCGCTTCGAGTGGGAGTCGGTGGATGCCAACCCGTTCTTCTGGCCGAACCCGGATCAGATCGAGGACCTCGAGGCCTTCATGCATCGGCTGCGTAAATCCGGTGATTCGGCCGGCGCGCGCGTCGAGGTCGTGGCCTCCGGGCTGCCGCCGGGCTGGGGCGAGCCGGTGTTCGATCGCATCGACGCGGACATCGCCAAGGCGCTGATGAGCATCAACGCCGTCAAGGGCGTCGAACTCGGTGCCGGCTTCGCGGCGGTCGCCCAGAAGGGCACCGAGCACCGCGACGAGATCACGCCCGAGGGCTTTGTCTCGAATCACGCCGGCGGGGTGCTCGGCGGGATCTCGACCGGGCAGGATATCCGCGCCTCGCTGGCCCTGAAGCCGACCTCAAGCATCCATCTCAGTGGGCGCAGCGTCGATGTCGACGGTGCGGCCGTCGATGTGCGTACCAAGGGGCGTCACGATCCCTGCGTCGGGATCCGGGCGACGCCGATCGCCGAGGCGATGCTTGCCCTGGTGCTGATCGATCACGCGCTGCGCCACCGCGCCCAGAACGCCGACGTCGAGTCGTCCACGCCGATCGTCCCGGCCGGTCACTCCGGGTCCTGAACCGGTGACGGCTGGGGCGCCCGCGACGGTGCCATACTGGCGCCTGTCGGCCTTCTACCTGTTCTTTTTCGCCGCCCTGGGTGCGCTCCTTCCGTACTGGGGCGTCTATCTGCGCGAACTCGGGTACACCCCGGGCGAGATCGGCTCGCTCATGGCGATCATCGCCGCGACCAAGATCGTGGCCCCGAATATCTGGGGCTGGCTCGCGGATCGCAGCGGTGAGCGCCTGCCTATCGTGCGCTTCGGTTCCGGCCTGGCGTTCGTGTTGTTCCTGGGCGTGTTCTTCGCCCAGGGGTTCTGGTGGCTCGCCGCGACCATGGCGCTGTTCTCCTTTTTCTGGAATGCGGCACTGCCCCAGTTCGAGGTGAATACGTTTAACTGGCTGGGTTCGCAGCGCCAGCGTTACAGCCGCATCCGTCTGTGGGGATCGGTCGGTTTCATTGCGACGGCGGCCAGTATCGGGCCACTGCTCGACCGGGTCGGGGAGACCATGCTCCCGTGGTTTGTGGCCGCGGTATTCTTTGGGCTGTGGCTCGCGAGCCTGGCCGCGCCGCCGGCACCCCGAGGAGGAGCGACGCATGGTGATCATGGCTCGATCGGCAAGGTCCTGCGGCAACCGCATGTCTGGTCGCTCCTGCTGGTCTGTTTCCTGATGCAGGCCAGTCACGGGCCCTACTACGCGTTCTTCAGTATCCATCTCCAGGATCATGGCTACAGTGGCTTTTCGATCGGTGGCCTCTGGGCGCTCGGCGTCATCGCGGAGATCGGTGTCTTTCTGGCGATGCACCGGCTGCTGCCGCGTCACGGTACGCTGACGCTGCTGCTGGCGAGCCTCGGGCTCACCGCCCTGCGGTGGCTGCTCGTCGCCGGCTTCGTCGATCACCCGTCGGTGCTGATCGTCGCCCAGACCCTGCACGCGGCCAGTTTCGGGCTCTATCACGCCGTGGCCATCTCGCTGGTCGACCGTTTCTTTACCGGACCCCATCAGGGCCGGGGCCAGGCGTTCTATTCGAGTCTCAGTTTCGGTGCCGGGCAGGCGGCGGGTACCTTCGCCGCGGGACTGATATGGACGGCGGCGGGCGGGAGCGCGACGTTCGCGGCCGCGGCCGCGGTGGCGGCCGCGGCGTTCATCGTCGCCGGCTTCGGTCTTCGGCGTGTCCCGGCCCGCGAGGCGGCCCCGGAGCACTGAATGGTGGTCGCGCCGGGTTCACGGAGCATGGCTCCGTCGTCTGGGGCGAATCCCTGCACGGCATCGCCTCATCGGCTATGCCATCATCGGATGATATCGACGGCCATGTCGCCGACCGGGAGGTAGCCGTGCCTGTACGATCATTTTACGCGTCCCTGATGCTGATTCTGCTGCTCCCCTTCGCCGCGTATGCGAATGCGCCCGCACGGGCCCCCGCGGAGCGGGAACTGGATCTGACCATCTATCGTGCAGGCGTCACGCTCGTGCGCGATCGTCGCATGGTCGATCTGGAGAGCGGGATCTCCCGTCTTGTGTGGCCGAATGTTGCCGAGACACTCCAGCGGGACAGCCTGCATCTCGGCGACACCGAACCCGAACTGCGCGGATATCGCCGCAGTACCGGGGATCTGACCCTGCAGCGGCTGGTCGAGCACCACGTCGGCCGCGAGGTCGGGTTCACCGCGGCGGACGGAGACGACGGGGGCACGGGCGAGATCGTCTCGGCCGCCCCGCTGCTTGTCCGCACCGATGCCGGTGTGCGCACGCTGGCGCCGCAGCGGCTGGTGTTCCCCGGGGGCGTGCCGGATCAGCTCGTCGCGCCGCCCAGGGTCGCGCTCGATGTCGCGACCGAGAGCCGGTGGCGGCAACCGTTGCGGCTGAGATATCTCGCCGAGGGGCTGGCCTGGTCGCTGGACTATGTCGGCACGCTGTCGGCGGACGGCTCACGCATGCATCTCAAGGCGCGTGCATCGATCGCGAACGAGACCGGGATGGACATTGGTGATGCCCGCGTGGAACTGATTGCCGGGAAGCCCGCGATTCCTCGCAACGATGCCGCCAAAGGCGGCGGGATGATGCAGGCCCGCAGCATGGCCGACGAGGCCGCGCGCCCGGAGGCGGCCGGTGATTACCACCGCCTCGCGCTGCCGCGCCCGGTCACGCTGGACACCGGTGAACGCACGACGGTGGCGGTATTCGATCGCCATTCTATCCCCGTCGAACGCCAGTACGTGCTGCGCCCGGACGCGCGGCTCGCGGCAGGCGGCGGCGCGGATCCGGGCTGGCGCCGCGTGCCCCTGAACACCACTCTGGCATGGATGGTGGGTGATCGACCGCAACCGGCGGGGACGCTGCGTGTGTATGAACCGCGCGCCGGGGACGGCGATGTACGCCTGGTGGGTGGCGACCGCCTGGGCGACCGCGCGGCGGGGGAAACCGTGGAGGCCGCGCTCGGCCGCCCGTTCGACATCGTCGCGGAGCGCCGGCGCACTGATGTCGAGCGGGATGCGAACGAACGGATGGAAACCGTCACCCGCGAGATCCGGGTCCGTAATGCGGGCAGGCGCAGTGCACCGATCCGGATCGAGGAGTCGATCCCGGGCAACTGGGAAATGCTCGAGGCAAGCGACGACTGGGAGCGCGCCGCGGCGGATCTGGCGGTGTGGCGGTTTGAACTGGAGGGCGGCGAGGAACGGTTGCTGCGGTACCGGGTCCGTATCCGGCGCTGAGGTCCCGGCACGCGTGGGATATTGTTCGGTATGCCGCTCCTCAGGTCGTTCCGAGGTCGACGGATTCGATCACGCCGCCGTGTGCTCGCAGCATCGATCCGGCCGTGAACCAGTCGGCCAGTACCCAGCGCTCGACCGTTTTGCCGTCGACCGTCCACCGGTCATGGCCTGGTCGATGCGTATGGCCATGGATGACGCGGTCGACCACCTGTTCACGGCAGAGGGCGCGCAGAGCGTTCGCATTGACGTCCATCTGGCCGGCGCTCTTGCCGGACATCGCATCACCGCTGTCGCCACGCAGGCCCGCTGCGATCCGCCGCCGCTCGGCCAGCGGTCTGGCCAAAAAGTCCTGTTGCCATTCCGGGCTACGGACCTGGTTGCGGAACGCCTGGTAGGCCCCGTCATCGGTGCACAGCGTATCGCCATGGCAAAGCAGGGTACGGCGATCGCCCAGCCCGATCACCTCGATATCGTCCAGGCGCGACATGCCGGTGCGGGCGAGCAGCCGGTCACCGACGAGGAAATCGCGGTTACCGGGCATGAAGTGGATCGCAACGCCGCGGGCGGAGAGCGCACCGATGGCGTCGAGCACCCGGTCCCAGACCGGATTATCGTCATCGTCGCCGATCCAGACCTCGAAGAGATCCCCCAGGATGTAGACGGCCCTGGCCGTGCGTGCCGGACCCGCGCAAAAGGCGCGGAACGCGTCAATCATCCGCGGGCGCCCCGGGTCGAGGTGCAGGTCGGCGATAAACAATACGGTCGCGGCGTCGGACCACTGTGCCCGGGGCGTATCGGCCATGCTTCGGCTCCTGGCGTGAACACCGGATCATACTGCCTGGCGGCGGGTGGCAGCTACAGGGCCGGCAGGCGGCAGGGCCAAGGGCCAAGGGCCAAGCGGGACCGCCGGGGCGTCGCCGCGTTGGACTCCCGTGCGCAATCCGACTGCCCAGGCTCTGGTCCGGAAGCTGAGTCAACGCGTTTCGGGCGGCGAACCCGCGGCCATGCTCTGCTACCATCGCGCGCCATGGCTGATGACCCGATCCGAACACGTTTCGCCCCGAGTCCGACCGGTGCGCTGCACCTCGGCAATGTCCGCACGGCGTTGTTCAACTGGCTGCATGCGCGCGGCCATGGCGGCCGCTTCATTCTGCGCAGCGAGGACACCGACGCGGAGCGCAGCGCGGACACCTCGCTGACCGCACTCACCGAGGCGCTGGCATGGCTCGGGCTGAGCGTGGACGAAGGGCCGGAGGAGGGTGGCCCATACGGCCCCTACAGACAGTCCGAACGTTCGGCTCTGTATGACGATGCGCTCGGGCGCCTGCAGGACAGTGGGCATGCCTACCGCTGCTATTGCACGCGGGAGGAACTCGCGGAGGCCCGGCGGCGACAGCTCGCCGCCGGCCGGCCGCCCCGTTACCCGGGCACCTGCCGCGATCTGGATGCGCACGAGCGTGCCGAGCGCGAGGCCGCCGGGCGGGTGCCGACGATCCGCTTCCGGGTCCCGGACGAGGGTTCGGTCATGTTCGATGATCTCGTGCTGGGCCCGCAGACGGCCCGGTTGCGCGAGATCGGTGATTTCATCATTGCGCGCTCGGACGGTTCCCCGGCCTTCTTCCTCGCCAACGCCGTCGATGATGCCGCGATGGCGGTCACGCACGTGCTGCGGGGCGAGGATCATCTGACCAACACCCCGCGCCAGCTGCTGTTGCTGGACGCGCTGGGCTATGGGCGGCAACCCAGGTACGGCCATTTTGGCCTGATCATGGATATGGACGGGCGCCCCCTGTCGAAGCGGCGGGGCGGGGCGATGCTCGATCAGCTGCGGGACCAGGGGTACCGGCCGGAAGCGCTGATCAATCATCTCGTGCGGATCGGATTCGCCCCGCCCGGCGACGGCATCATCGACCTCGATGCGCTGGCGGGGGCATTCGACCCGGCGCGGGTCGCGCATGGGGGCGCGCGCCACGATGCGACCGCGCTGGACGGCTGGCAGCGGCAGGCCCTTGAGGGCCTCGATGCGGATGCCCTCTGGGAATGGATGGCGGTCGCCGAGCCGGACGATGCGATCGGCTTGCCGGTCGCGGGCCCCGTGTTCGCGGCCGCGGTTCGCCCGAACGTGCTCTTCCCCGGGGACGGCTGGCATTGGGCGCAGCGACTTTTCGACCCGGATGCGGAACCGGATGACGCGGCACGGACCGAGATCGCGGCCGCGGGTCCGGGATTTTTCCGCTCGGCGCTTGCGGTGCAGGAGCCGGCGCCCACGGCTGATTTCGGCGCGTGGGCAAAAGCGGTCGGGGCCGCAGCGGGCGTCAAAGGGCGGGGACTGTACCGCCCCCTGCGCGCGGCCCTGACCAACGCGGTTGAGGGGCCGGAACTGGGTGCGGTGGTCCCGCTGATGCCGCCCGACCTGGTCGCCGCGCGGCTGCGGGCCTGTGCCGCCGATTGACCGTATCCGATTGACGGGTTCCGGGGCTTCCCCTAAACTTCGGCGCCTGCGCCCGAACGCGATCTACGATACGTTTCGGCGTCGGGGCATAGCGCAGTCTGGTAGCGCATCGGCTTTGGGAGCCGAGGGTCGGGGGTTCAAATCCCTCTGCCCCGACCACATGACGGTCACCCGCGCAGACGGACGGCGGGTGCGCCCGAGCGTTCCGCGCCCGTAGCTCATGTGGATAGAGCATCGGCCTTCTAAGCCGAGGGTAGCAGGTTCGAGTCCTGCCGGGCGCGCCAGTTCAGCAGCGTTGGTGACCGTAGCTCAGTAGGTAGAGCCCCGGATTGTGATTCCGGTTGTCGTGGGTTCGAGTCCCATCGGTCACCCCAGTTTTACGGCACTCACGTCGGGATTCTGCCGGCAGCAGTGCGCGCGCGCCCGGGCAGTGGCCCAGTTGACGCCGGGGTGTCGGGCAAAAGCCCGGTTATCGAACAGAATTACGGGCCGTTAGCTCAATTGGTAGAGCAGTTGACTCTTAATCAATTGGTTGGAGGTTCGAGTCCTCCACGGCCCACCATCCATCGCGGGGATCCACGTGATCCGTGCGGATGTCGATCCGCATCCAGGAGCAGGTGCGGTACGATAGGGCGGTCGTCACGGCGATCGCGCGAAAGTGGCGGAACCGGTAGACGCGCTGGGTTTAGGTCCCAGTGGGGGCCAATCCCCCGTGAGAGTTCGAGTCTCTCCTTTCGCACCATGACAAGGAGCCCGCGGCTCATATTGCCGGCGGGCTTTGCTGTTTGAGCGGCCGGTTCCCCCGGCCGGATCAGTCCGGAGTAATCCCGAATGCAGGTGTCGGTCGAACGTCAGGAAGGCCTGGAGCGCACGCTCAAGGTGGAGATCCCGAGTGATCGGATTGAGGGTGCTGTCGAAGAGCGGCTCAACCGGCTGCAGAAACAGGTGCGGCTTGACGGGTTCCGGCCCGGCAAGGTGCCTATGCGGGTGGTCCGCACCCGGTATGGCGGCCAGGTGCGCCAGGAGGTGGTCGGCGAATTGATCCAGTCGACGCTGCAGGAGGCGGTCACGCAGGTCGAGATGCAGCCGGCCGGCTCGCCCCGGATCGACTCGGCCGACGAACAGGCCGAGGAGGGCGGGATGGCCTACACGGCCACCTTCGAGGTCTACCCGGAGGTTGAACTCGGCGAGATCGGCGATCTGGCGGTCGAGAAGCCGGTGGCGGAGGTCATGGAGGCCGATGTCGACGGCATGATCGACACGCTGCGCAGGCAGCGCCAGGAGTTCGAGGAGGTCGATCGCCCGGCGGAGCAGGGCGACCGGGTCGTGATCGATTTCGTGGGCCGGATCGACGGCGAGACGTTCGAGGGCGGCTCCGGTGAGGATACCCCGGTCGATCTCGGCGCCGGGCGCATGATCGATGGCTTCGAGGACCAGATCGAGGGCATCCGCCCCGGCGAGGAACGCGAAGTGCAGGTCAGGTTCCCGGATGAGTACGGTGCCACTGAGCTGGCTGGGCGCGACGCGACCTTCTCCGTGACCTGCAAGTCGGTTCAGGGCGGACGGCTGCCGGAAGTGGATGAAGAGTTCGCTCGCCAGTTCGGGATCGACAGCGGCTCGGTCGATGAGCTGCGGGATGGACTGCGGCGGAACATGGAGCGCGAGCTGAAACAGGCGCTCGACGCCCAGGTAAAACGTCAGGTCATGGATGCGCTGGTTGAGCGTCACCCGATCGACGTGCCGGACGCGCTGGTGCAGGAGGAGATCGGGCGGTTGCGCGAGCAGATGAAGCAGCGCCTTGGCGGGCAGATGAGCGATGAGCAGTTGACCGACGATCTGTTCCGCGACGAGGCGCAGCGCCGTGTCCGTCTGGGCCTGCTGCTGTCCGAACTGGTCCACGCCAACGGTATCCAGGCGGACGACGAGGCCGTGCGGCAAAAGGTCGAGGAGATGGCCTCGGCATACGATGACCCGCAGCAGGTCGTGCAGCATTATTACGAGAATCAGCAGATGCTGCAGGGCGTCCAGGCGATGGTGGTCGAGGACCGCGTGGTCGACTGGATCCTTGAGCGGGCGAACGTCAGCGAGAAGCAGACGAACTTCGACGAAGTCATGCAGCAACAGAATGGCCAGTAGGCTTTAGGAGCAATCCGTTGAGCGATAACGAGTACGCGATGAATCTGGTGCCGATGGTCGTCGAGCAGACGCCGCGGGGCGAGCGCTCGTATGACATCTTTTCGCGCCTGCTGAAGGAACGGGTCGTATTCCTGGTCGGTCCGGTCGAGGACCAGGTCGCGAACCTCGTGGTCGCGCAGCTGCTGTACCTCGAGTCCGAAAATCCGGACAAGGATATCTCCCTGTACATCAACTCGCCCGGCGGCGCGGTGACGGCCGGATTGTCGATCTACGACACGATCCAGTTCATCAAGCCGCACGTGAACACCCTGTGCGTCGGCCAGGCGGCGAGCATGGGGGCCCTGCTGCTGGCGGCCGGGACTGCCGGCAAGCGACATATCCTGCCGCATTCGCGGGTGATGATTCACCAGCCGCTAGGCGGCTATCAGGGCCAGGCAACCGATATCGACATCCACGCGCGCGAGATCCTCCAGACCCGGGACCGACTGAACGGCATCCTGGCGCACCATACCGGGCAGCCGATCGAAAAGGTCCGCGAGGATACCGAGCGGGATTATTTCATGAGTGCCGACGCGGCCGTGGAATACGGCCTTGTCGACCGGGTCGTGGCCAACCGCGACCAGGAAGGCGGGGCCTGATCAGGCCCCGTCCACACCCTCTTAACACGGGCCGTAAAGGCGTCCGGAGTCCTCTGCCGAGCTTGCAAAACCCCCCTGAAATCGGCATTGTGAATCCGTCACCACGCGAGCCCGCGGGGCGCGATTTCCCATGACCGACCACGAAGACAAGCAGGATTCCGGTAAGCTGCTGTACTGCTCTTTCTGCGGCAAAAGCCAGCATGAAGTGCGCAAACTGATCGCCGGACCTTCGGTGTTCATCTGCGACGAGTGCGTCGATCTGTGTAATGACATCATCCGCGAGGAGATGCAGGACGCCAATCGCGCGTCCACCACGCGGCTGCCACGCCCGACCGAAATCAACGAAACCCTCGACGAGTACGTGATCGGTCAGGGCCGTGCGAAAAAGATCCTCTCGGTAGCGGTCTACAACCACTACAAGCGGCTCGAGTTCCGCCAGACGCGGGACGAGATCGAGCTCGCCAAGAGCAACATCCTGATGATCGGGCCGACCGGGTCGGGCAAGACGCTCCTCGCCGAGACGCTGGCACGGCTGCTCAACGTGCCGTTCACGATCGCCGATGCCACGACGCTGACCGAGGCCGGTTATGTGGGCGAGGACGTTGAGAACATCATCCAGAAGCTGCTGCAGAAGTGTGACTACGACGTCGAGAAGGCGCAGAACGGTATCGTCTACATCGACGAGATCGACAAGATCTCGCGCAAGTCGGACAACCCCTCGATCACCCGTGACGTCTCGGGTGAGGGCGTGCAGCAGGCGCTCCTGAAGCTCATGGAGGGCACCGTCGCCTCGGTGCCGCCGCAGGGTGGACGCAAGCACCCGCAGCAGGAATTCCTGCAGGTCGATACCTCGAACATGCTCTTCATCGTCGGCGGCGCATTCGCGGGTCTGGAGAAGGTCATCCGGGATCGCTCGGAGCAGGGCGGCGTCGGTTTCTCAGCCGAGGTCAAGACACGCGACGAGCGGGCCAATGTGGGCGAGGTCCTGCAGGGGGTCGAACCCGAAGACCTGATTTCTTATGGCCTGATCCCGGAGTTCGTGGGGCGGCTTCCCGTTGTCGCCACGCTCGAGGAACTCGACGCGGACGCGCTGGTGAGGATCCTGACGGAGCCGAAGAACGCCATCATCAAGCAGTATGCCAAGCTCTTCGAGATGGAGGGCTGCGAACTCGAGATGCGCGAGTCGGCCCTGTATGCCGTGGCCAAGCGGGCCATGGAGCGCAACACCGGCGCGCGTGGCCTGCGCACGATCATCGAGAGCGTGTTGCTGGATACGATGTACGATCTCCCCGCTCTGGAGCACGTAAGCCGCGTGGTGATCGACGATGCCGTGGTCCGCGGTGAGGCGACTCCTTACCTCGTCTTCGAGGGTCAGGACGAGGAACCCGCGCGGCTCGAGAATACCCCCTATAAGCGCGCCGCCTCGGACGAGTGATCGAGCCCGTTCCGGGATCGCCCGCGCGTCCAAAGCCCCCGCTGGCCGTTGGCATGCCCGCGTCGCCGGTCCACGGGGGCGGCGCCCGGGCGCGCACGCCCCCTTGAAAGCGTCAGTGCATTCCCCCAAGTAGGGTTCAGGGATGCCCGTGGCGTCCAATCCCGATTTCCAGAACCTTTCAGGAGTTCCCGGTGGAACACGACGAACAGAACACGCCGAATACCGTCGCCGAGATGGGCCACAGCGTTGCGGTGCTGCCGTTACGTGATGTGGTGGTTTATCCGCACATGGTGATCCCGCTGTTCGTGGGCCGGGAGAAATCCATCCGGGCGCTCGACGCGGCGATGAGCGGGTCCAGAGAGATCATGCTGGTGGCCCAGCACAGCGCGGATGTGGACGAACCCGGAATCGCGGATCTCTACGATATCGGCACCCGCGCGACCATCCTGCAGCTGCTGAAACTGCCGGACGGGACCATCAAGGTCCTGGTCGAGGGTGGTCAACGTGCGCGTCTGACCGAGATCACGCCGACCGATGAGGACTACTTCACGGCCGTCCCGGAGACGCTGGAGGAAACGGCGCCGGGGGAGGACCGCGAAGAGGAGGTCCTGCTGCGCTCGGTCATGAACGTGTTTGAGCAGTACGTAAAGCTGAACAAGAAGGTCCCGGAAGAGGTCCTCAATTCGCTGTCGGGTATCGACGACGCCTCGCGGCTGGCGGATACCATCGCTGCGCACATGTCGCTCAAACTCGAGGAGAAACAGAATCTTCTCGAGATGCCGGACGTGCACGAGCGCCTTGAGCGCCTGATGGCGCTGATCGAGGGCGAGATCGATCTGCTCCAGATCGAGAAACGGCTGCGTGGGCGCGTCAAGCAGCAGATGGAGAAGAGCCAGCGCGAGTACTACCTCAACGAGCAGATGAAGGCCATCCAGAAGGAGATGGGAGAGCTCGACGAGGCGGGCAACGAGGCCGAGGAACTGGCGGAGAAAATCCGCAAAGCCAAAATGCCGAAGGAGGCGCGTGAAAAGACTGAGACGGAGCTCGGCAAGCTGCGCATGATGTCGCCGATGTCGGCGGAGGCCTCCGTCGTGCGCAATTACATCGAGACGATGGTCAACGTGCCCTGGAGTAAGCGTTCCCGGGTCACGCATGATCTGCAGCGCGCGGAAGATATTCTCGAAGAAGATCACTACGGTCTCGAGAAGGTCAAGGAACGGATTCTCGAATACCTGGCCGTGCAGCAGCGCGTGAAGCGGCTCAAGGGACCGATCCTGTGCCTGGTGGGGCCGCCCGGTGTCGGCAAGACTTCGATCGGTCGCTCGATCGCACGGGCCACCAACCGCAAGTTCGGACGCATGTCGCTGGGCGGGATCCGGGATGAGGCGGAGATCCGCGGTCACCGGCGCACGTATATCGGTTCGATGCCCGGCAAAATCATCCAGACCCTCAGTCGTGTCGAGAAGAAGAATCCGCTGTTTCTGCTGGACGAAATCGACAAGATGTCGATGGATTTCCGCGGCGACCCTGCGTCAGCGCTGCTCGAGGTTCTTGATCCGGAGCAGAACAACAAGTTCCAGGATCATTACCTCGAGGTCGACTTCGATCTTTCCGAGGTCCTGTTCGTCGCGACTTCGAACACGCTGACCATACCGCCGGCACTGCTGGATCGTCTCGAGGTCATCCGTATCCCCGGTTATACGGAAGATGAAAAGGTTGCGATCGCGCAGCGCTACCTCGTGCCGAAACAGATGAAGAACAACGGGCTGCATGAAGGCGAACTGGATCTTGCCGAGGATGCGGTCCGCGAAATCGTGCGTGTCTATACGCGCGAAGCCGGTGTGCGTAATCTGGAACGGGAGATCGCAAAGGTCTGCCGCAAGGTGGTCAAGGAAGTCCAGAAGGGTGATCGGGAAGGCACGGTGACGGTTGGCCCCGACGACCTTGAGACCTATCTTGGCGTCCGTCGCTATCGGTATGGGCGGGCCGAAGAGCAGGATCAGATCGGACAGGTCACCGGGCTCGCATGGACTGAAGTCGGTGGTGAGTTGCTGAACGTCGAAGCGGCGGTCATGCCTTACGGCAAAGGACGACTGAACCATACCGGTCATCTCGGCGAAGTCATGCAGGAGTCGGTGCAGGCCGCACTGACAGTGGTACGCAGTCGTGCACCCACGCTCGGGCTGCGCCCGGGTTTCCATGAAAAACGGGATATCCATATACACGTGCCCGAAGGGGCCACGCCAAAGGATGGACCGAGTGCGGGTGTGGCGATGTGCACGGCACTGGTATCGACGCTCACGGGAATCCCCGTGCGTGCGGACGTCGGCATGACGGGTGAGATCACGCTCCGCGGTGAAGTACTGCCGATCGGTGGTCTGAAAGAAAAACTGCTGGCCGCGCACAGGGGCGGCCTGACGACGGTGCTGATTCCGCAGGAGAACCGCAAGGATCTCAGCGAGATCCCGGAAAATATCCGTGCCGGCCTTGATATACGGCCGGTTCGGTGGATCGATGAAGCGCTGGAGATCGCTTTGCAGAAGATGCCCGTCGCGCTGACCGAAGAGGAAATCGCGGAGGCCGAGAAAGAGGCCGCGCGCATGCCGAGGGTGGGGCCGCGCGAGGAGGGCGACGAGCCCGATACGTCCGGTCCCCTGCGGCATCATTGATTGAGGTTTGCCGCGCCCCGGCGGTCACGTATACTCAGTGACCGACGGGGCGCTGGAAGCGTTTCTGCGGTGGTTCGGCTCGTTTGACACCCGGGATTGGCGCTTGCTATAAACCGCGAGGTCCGGACAGGCAGCCTGCCCCGTTTGCCCGGCTCCATAAACGATATTTCCGGATTGGACTGGCAGAACAACTTGCGACCCACGGCCGCCGATACGGGGCGTGAAGGTGAGTCTATTCGAGTATGCGGCGGCGGGGGATTGAGAACCCGAATGGAGCCCGGTCGCGGTGCTCGCAACCAGAACAACTGCAGAGGGATGAATCGATGAACAAGTCTGAATTCGTTGAGGCCGTCGCCGAGAACGCTGATATCCCGAAATCGACGGCGCAGAAGGCGGTCGATGCGATGGTCGATGTAATCGGCGATACGCTCAAGCACGGCGACCAGGTCTCTCTGGTCGGTTTTGGTACATTCCTGACGCGCAAGCGTGAAGCCCGTCAGGGTCGCAACCCGCGTACCGGCGAGACGATCAATATTGCTGCATCGCGCGTGCCGAGCTTCAAGGCTGGCAAAGCGCTGAAAGATACCGTAAACTAGCGCGCTTCGCGCGCCGGGTGCTTAGCTCAGTTGGGAGAGCGTCGCCCTTACAAGGCGAATGTCGGGGGTTCAAATCCCTCAGCACCCACCAGGTTCCGGAGCGGTAGCTCAGTCGGTTAGAGTACCGGCCTGTCACGCCGGGGGTCGCGGGTTCGAGTCCCGTCCGCTCCGCCATATCGAAGAAGCCGTTTCGGGGCGCCATCAGGCGCCCCGAAATTTTACGATCGGCTTCGCTTATTCCACAGCCCTGCCTCGATCGAACTTCGCCCATGCTTCAGTCGTTCAAGGATCGTATCCGCGGTTCCCGGTGGCTCGGTTACACCATCGTTGGAATCATTTCCGTACCGTTCGCGCTTTGGGGCATCCAGGCTTACATGGGCGGTGGGGGTCAGTCAGAGGCCGCAACGGTCAATGGCGAGGAGATCCCGGAACGCGAGGTACAGCGCCTGGTTGCCCAACAGCGCCAGTCGCTCAACGAGCGGTTCGATGGCAACCTGCCGGATGCATTTTCGGACGGGATGCTGCGTGAACGAGTGCTTGAGCAGCTGATTTCCCGCGAACTGCTGGAACAGACCGCCGCCGATGCGAATCTGCAGCTCGGTGAACAGGCGTTGGCCGAGCGCATCCGCGGGCAGTCCATGTTCCAGCGCGATGGCGGATTCGATCGCGATCTCTACCGCCAGATCCTTGGACGATCCGGCCTGACACCGAGTCAGTACGAGAGGCGGGTGCGCGACAGTGCCCGAGTCGAGCAGCTGCGCCAGGCGATCCGGAGTTCAGCGTTCGTACTTGAACCGGAGGCTCGGCGGCTGGCCCGTTTGAGCGGACAGGAACGCGATGTCGTGTCTCTGCGCTACAGCCGTGATGCCGCGCGCGAGGCCGTTGAGGTCGGCGACGACGCGGTCGAGGCATATTACGAACAGAACCAGGATCGTTTCCAGACGCCGGAACAGGTGCGCCTGGCCTGGGTGGAACTGGATATGGATTCGCTGAAAGAACAGGTCGAGGTCACGGAGGAAGATCTGCGGAGTGAATACGAGTCGGCCGGCCAACGGTATCGAGAGGCGGCTGAACGCGAAGCGGCCCATATCCTGATCGAGGTCCCGGAAGACGCCGATGACGCGGCGGAACAGCAGGCCCTGGAAGAGATCCGCTCGCTGCGCGAGCGGCTTGAGCAGGGCGAGGATTTCGCCGGGCTGGCCGAGGAGTACTCGGACGATAGCGGCTCGGCGCGCCAGGGGGGTGATCTCGGGTTCGTGAAGCGCGGGATGATGGTCGAACCGTTCGATGAGGCACTGTTCTCGCTGTCCGATGAGGGCAGCGTCAGCGATCCCGTGCGTACGACCTACGGTTATCACCTGATCAAGCTCAAGGGGCTCCGCGAGCGGGAACAGAAGCCGTTTGAAGAAGTCAAAGACGAGATCCGCGATGACCTGCGGACCCGCCGGGCAGAGGAGCGTTTCTACGAACGGGTGGAAATGCTCCAGAATACCGCCTACGAAAACCCCGACAGCCTTGAGGCGGTCGCCGATGCGACCGGCCTCTCCATCCAGCGCAGCGAGTGGATCTCCAGGGACACGGGCGAAGGGATCGGTTCACACGAAGCGGTCCGCGAGGCGGCGTTCAGTGCTACGGTCCTTGATGAACGCCGCAACAGCGACGTGATCGAACTGGACCAGCGACGTATTGCGGTGATCCGCGTACGCGATCATCGGCAGCCGCGGCCGAAACCGCTGGAGGATGTCCGCGCGGAGGTACGTGAACGGCTCGAGTCGGAACGCCTCGAGCGCCGGATGCGCGAATGGTCGGAGTCGGTGGTCGAGCGGCTGAATGCCGGTGAAGACGCCGAAGATATCGCGGCGGATGAGGGCGTGGAGCGCGTCGAACACGGCTGGATCAGCCGCAATTCGACCGAGGCGGGCCGTAACCTTGTAGAGACCGCGTTCGGGCTTGCATCCGCGGAGGACGGGCGGGCTTACGCGGATCTCACGCTGGAGGACGGCACGCGGGCCGTGCTGGCCGTGCGTGACGTACGCTACCCGGACGTGTCGGAAACCGCGCTCACGCGCACCCGCGAGCGGCGGGCACGGATTCAGGCGGAGGCGGAGCTCCGTTCATGGATGGAGGCCCTGCGCGCTGAGGCGGATATCGTGAGGCGCGATGGCGGGGGGCAGTCCCGCCAACGCTGATTCCGTTTGCGAGGCCGGCCCGGGGACCACGCATGTTGATCCAGAGCGGCGGTGCTGGTGGCGTGACTGAGCGCCTCCCACCCCGCGTTTCCGCCCGCTTTTGGGGCCCGCCCTGCGCCAGGGCCGGAGCCCTGGCGGCGATCGCGGGCCGGTTCAGACGTCTACCGCGACCGTGAAATTCGCGCCCGCGTCCACATAGACCACTTCTCCCGTTATACCAGAGGCCAGGTCGGAGCACAGGAAGGCGGCCGTGTTGCCGACCTCTTCGGTCGTTACGTTCTTGCGCAGGGGGGACATCTTCTCGGCCTGATCCAGCAGCTTGCGGAAATCACCGATCCCCGATGCCGCCAGCGTCCGGATCGCGCCCGCCGAGACCGCGTTGACGCGCACGCCCGAAGGGCCCATCGCGTAAGCCATATAGCGGACGTTCGCTTCCAGACTCGCCTTGGCCACGCCCATCACATTGTAATTCGGCATCGCGCGCTCGGCGCCGAGGTAGGTCAGGGTCAGGATCGCGCTCCGCTCCGTCAGAAGGGGGCGCAGCGCCTTGCCCATGGCGGCGAGACTGTATGAACTGATGTCGTGCGCCTGACTGAAGCCTTCGCGCGTAAGGTTCTCCAGGTAATCACCGTCGAGATGGTCGCGGGGCGCGTGTGCGATCGCATGCACGATAATATCAAGTCCATCCCAGCGCGACTGAATCGCCGCGGGCAGCGCGTCGATTTGCCTGTCATCGGCCACGTCAAGGGGCATCAGAAAGTCGCTGTCGAGCTGGCCGGCAAGGTCACGTACGCGCGATTCCAGTCGGTCGTTCTGATACGTAAAGGCCAGTTCGGCGCCCTGTGCGTGCATCGCCTCGGCGATGCCCCACGCGATCGAGCGCTTGCTTGCAACGCCCGTGATCAGTGCGCGCTTGCCGTCGAGAAAGCCCATGTGCCCGTCCGTTGTTGATAGAGAGAGGCGAATAATAGTCCAGTGGCGCCCGTCACGACAAACGTCGCGGTGTTTCTCCGTCGATGTCCGCTGTCCGGCCCGCATGGCCGACGTGAGCCAATTCGCGTGTCAGGCTATTTTGTCTGGTGGGTGAACACGCCGTCCCAGTCATCCGGCGGCGGATGGTTGCGGAAGTGCATGATCCGGTCCAGATACATGGCGTACACGGTATCGTCCGGATATTCCCGGGAAAGCGAGAAGAACTCGCGTTCAGCGCCATCCCAGTCACGCTGACGGTATTTCTCCAGCGCGGCGTGGTAGCGCTTGAGCGCTTTGCGTGTTTCGCGTTCCACTTCATCGATCGGGCCGATCGGTTCGTGGATGGCGACGGGGCGATCCTTGCCCTTGACCCGAACGACGTCGAGTTCGCGGAATTCGAATTCCGGTACGGCATCGCGCGTGGACTCGCTCACGATCATATCGACGCCGTAGGTCCGCGTGAGCCCTTCCAGGCGTGAGCCCAGATTGACGGCATCGCCGAGGGCCGTGTAGGCCATGCGGAACTCGGAGCCCATGTTGCCGACGTTCATCATGCCGGTGTTGAGTCCGATTCCCACCTCGAGCGCGGGCCAGCCTTCGTGCTCGAAATCCGGCTGCATTGCTTTCATGGTGCGCTGCATCTCCCATGCGGCATGCAGCGCATGGCGCGCGTGGTCCGGATCGGTAAGCGGTGCGCCCCAGAAAGCCATGATCGCATCACCCATGTATTTGTCGATCGTACCCCGTTGCTGGTGGATGATCCGAGTCATCGGCGTCAGAAAGGCGTTAATCAGGCGCGTGAGCTCGGAAGGCTCAAGGTTCTCGGAGATACCGGTGAATCCACGTACGTCGGAGAACAAGACCGTCATCTCACGGCTCTCACCCGCGAGTGAGACCTCCTCTGGCGCCTTGTCCATTTCCTCGACCAGTTCGGGCGGTATGTACTGCCCGAAAAGCCTGGCCAGCTGGCGCTTGCCGCGGGTTTCCACGAAAAAGCCCCAAGCCACATGGAAGATGAATAACAAAGCGATCAGCAGCAGAGGGGACGCAAGGGGCAGGACCAGGTCGGCACTGCTCCACGCCATCACGTTGGTTGATACGACCAGGGCGGCGATTCCGGTGATCGCCACGGAGAGCCAGAGCGGGGGCAGCAGCGGCAGGAGTATGGTCAGGCCGATACCGAGCACGGCCAGGATGATGAATTCATAGCCGAGCAGATAGGCCGGTCGCTGCTTGATCCGGCCATCGAGGATGCCGGATATGATGTTGGCGTGGACCTCGACTCCGGGATAGACGTTCTGAACGGGGGTGGAGCGCAGATCGAGGAGGCCCGCCGCGGTCGCGCCCACGAGTACGATCCGGTCCTTGAGGACGCCGGGATCGGCCGTGCGGTCCAGGATGTCGGCGGCCGATACATAGGGGAAACTGGACTGCCGGCCACGGTAGGGCACGAGTACCGCGCCCTGTTCATCAACCGGGATCTCGCGGTTGCCCATCCGCAGCGATTCCATGGCCTGATAGCCGTTGTCCTCGCGGGCTACTTCGAGTTCGACATCGGGCCAGTCCAGAGCCGCGCGCACGGTCTCGAGTGCCAGCAGCCCGTACAGGTCACCTTCGTATCCCTGGATCAGGGGTACGCGCCGGAAGACGCCGTCACGACCCACCAGCGGATTGTCGAAAAAACCGCCACTCGCGGCGGCCTCCTGCAGGACCGGCAGATTGCCGCTGTAGCCCTCGGGCGCGACGATCGGCAATCGCTGCAGCCCATCATCGGCCCCGCCAGCGCCGAGCGGTGGGGGCAGCATGCCCACGGTGGCATTGGAGCCGGGGTCGACATGGTTGCGGAAGAAGAAGCCGAGCACCGCATTGCGATCCTCGAGCGCACGAGCGAAGGCGCGGTCACGATCGAGTTCCGGTGCGATGTCGCGGTATTGGTCCATGAACTTCGGGTCATCCGCCAGCGGACCATCGGCGAGTCGCTGCAGGATGCGCAGACCCGAACTCTCATCGCGTTCGGCGAATACCACATCGAAGCCGACTGTGCGCGCACCATAATCGTCATAGAGTTGATCGACCATGCGTGCCAGCACATCCCTCGACCAGGGCCAGCGACCGACTTGATTAAGGCTTTCCTCATCGATCGCTACGATGACCACACGGTCATCAACTGTCCCGGGCAGCGTGAGCTGAAGGCGGGTGTCGTAGGCCACGTTTTCGAGTTGTTCGAGAAAACCGAGCCGGAACACTCCGGTCGCGTGCAGCAGGAAGGGAACGATCAGCAACAGACTGATGCCGAGCCGGATGTAGCGTTGAATGGTCACGTCAGCCGTGAGTCATCGTCTGTCTGGTGGGTTTCACCTGTTCGGGAATGGCGCCGACGATAGCAGAAGCGCCGGGCGACCACTACTGAGTAGCGGGCCGTCGCGCTTACTGGTACGGTCCCGGGGTTAACCGGATACGCAAGCAGGAGGACTCCCCGTGAGCAATCCCATGACCAATGGGGCGATCAGACTCGGTGTGAATATCGATCATATCGCGACCGTCCGGCAGGCGCGTGGGACAGGGTATCCCGATCCGTTGTTCGCGGCGTTTCAGGCGGCCGAGGCGGGCGCGGATGGCATAACCATGCATCTGCGCGAAGACCGCCGACATATCCAGGATCGGGACGTGTACAGGGTGCGAGAGCACGTCGACTGCCGCCTCAACCTGGAGATGGCGACGACGGATGAGATGGTCGCGATCGCCGAGGATCTGCGGCCGCCCGACTGCTGTCTTGTGCCCGAGCGGCGCGAGGAGCTGACTACCGAGGGCGGACTGGATGTGATCGCCGCGGGGTCACGGCTGGGTGAGGTATGTCCACGGCTGGCGGCGGCGGGCATCCAGGTCTCGCTTTTCATCGATCCCGATACCGCTCAGATCGATGCCGCGGCTGAGGCGGGCGCGCACGCGGTCGAGATCCATACGGGCCGCTATGCGGATGCAATGAGCGATGCCGCGCGTCGGCAGGAACTTGAGGCCGTGGCACGGGCGGTCAAATACGGGGTCGATGCCGGGCTGTACGTGCATGCCGGGCACGGGCTCCACTACGACAACGTGGAACCGGTCGCCGCGATGCCGGGCGTGCGTGAGCTCAATATCGGTCACGCGATCGTGGCCCGGGCACTCAGCGTCGGGCTCGCCGACGCGGTGGCCGCAATGAAGGCCATCATGCGCGAGGCGCGCCCGTGAAGGCGGCTGACTCCGATAGCGGCGTCGGACCGTGCGCCACGGTGGTCCTCGACCCGATGGGCGGCTCCGGCCCGGCTTTCTCAGGTGTCGGCACCGCCGCGGGTGTCGCCACCCTCCATTTCCAGCAATACGTCAACCGTACTGCATACGGCGTCAAGGGCGCTTGCGGGATCTTCGCCATTGCGGATTCGTTCCTCGAGTACGGCAATGTCCTGGCGCAGGCGCGGCACACCGCAGTATGCCGCTGCGCCCTTGAGTCGATGGGCTGCTGCCAGTAAGGCCTGGCGATCTTCGCGGTCGTGCGCCGAGTACAGTTCCGCGCGGCTCGACGGCAGGTGCCGACACAGCATGGCGAACAGCTCATCGGCGACGCCGGGGCGCCCACCGGCCCGGCTCTCGGCGTCTTCCCCGTCGTAATAGGGAGGCGGGGGGGCAGGGGGGCGCGAAACGGATCCCGCGCGGGTTGCCGGTGCGTCGCTGTTGTCCTCTCCGGGATGGCACCACTCCGTGAGACGTTGCAGCAGGGTTGTGCGACTGATGGGTTTCACCAGGACATCGTTCATACCCGCCGCCATGGCCGCGTGCGCCTGATCGGCGAAGGCATCCGCGGTGATCGCCAGGATCGGCGTGTCGGCATTGACCTCGCCCGGGGTGCGCAGCATCGAGCTCGTCTCGATACCATCGCGTTCCGGGAGATGGATATCCATCAGGATTGCGTCAAATCGCGTCAGGCGGGCGTAGTAAAGCGCCTCGTCACTGCCGGTCGCAGCTACCGTCTCCCAGCCCGTGCCCTCGAGGAATGATTCGAGCAGTTTCAGATTGACCGGCTGATCGTCGACCACCAGGACTTTCCCGGATGGGACATCGTCGAACCGGTCCCAGGCGGGATACCGCCACGCCGTCGAGGCGTCCTCGGGCGCGCGCAGAGCGCACTCCAGTGCATCGCGCAGGATCCGGGCGTTCGGCGTTTTCTGCACGACATGGGCGAAGCCGCTGTCCAGCAGCCGCCGATGGATCTCGGGGCCGTCGGCGTACGCATACGCGAGTATCGGGGTGTTAGCGGTCACCATCGACTCCGGTGAGGGCATTGTTCCAGCATGTACGTCTGCAGCCCGAATATGGACGACGATCGCGTCCACCGCGGACGTGTCGGGCCATCGGGAGGCGGGGCGGTTCGTGTCAATCGGCTCGGCGTCGATCCCGGCCGCCGCGAGGATGTCGACGTGGGTGGCGATGAAATCGGGATCACCATCGATCACCAGCACGACCCGTCGCCGTGGCCCATGGTGATCGCGGCCAAGTGCGGCATGGGCCTTGTCGAGTTCAAGCTTGAACCAGAATTCCGAGCCGACGCCCGGCTCACTGCGGAATTCAATCAGACCGTCCATCAGGAACACGATCTCGCTGGCGATGTGGAGACCCAGGCCGGTTCCGGTGGCACGCGGGCGCTCGTCGCCGCGCGTGTCTTCCCCCTGGGCAAACGCCTGGAAAAGTCGGGCCTGTGCCTCGTGCGGGATACCCCGTCCGGTGTCGACGAAGGAAAAGGTCAACGCGACCCCCCCATCCGCGCGCGAGGTGGCGTGCGCGCAGATCCGGACACACCCCTGGTCGGTGAATTTCACGGAATTGCTGGCCAGATTGATGAGGACCTGGTTGAGGCGAACGGCATCGACCCGGACCGTCGAGTGGCGACGCGGTACGGGACTGACGACGAATTCGACGCCTTTGGCGAACGCCTGCGGGGCCAGCAGATTGAAGGTCTCGTACAGGAGTTCATTGATATCCGTGTCCACGTACTCCAGTTCCATATGACCCGATTCGATTTTGGACAGGTCGAGGATACCGTTGAGCAGGCTGAGCAGGCTGTGCGCGGAGCTCTGGATCGTCGCGAGATAATCGGCGTAAACGGGGTCGAGGTCGGCCCGTTCCAGCAGTTCCGTGAAACCGAGGATGGAATTCATCGGCGTACGGATTTCGTGACTGATGTTCGCCAGGAAACGCGATTTGAATTCGCTGGCCGCCTCGGCTTCCCGTCGCGCCGATTCCAGTTCGGCGTTGCGCTCCTCGAGTTCGGCGAGCGTGTCCTGCAATTCGCGTGTGGCGCTTGCGATGCGTTCATGCAGCGAGCGTCGCGTGCCCTCGATGTCGGCGGCGAGCTCACGCACCCCGCGTTCGAGCCGCCCGAACTCGCCGCCCGATTCGGCGCTCGGGCGATCGTCATACTCGCCGGAACGGATCCTCTCGACGCCGCGCGCGATGCGCTGAACCGGATCGGTCACACTGCGGCCTATGCGTATGGCGACGAGCGCGGTGAGGGCCAGGGCAACGGCCGTCAGCGCAAGCCCTTCGAGCAGGAGCATCATCTGCTCCTGCCGCGCCCGGGCCAGATCGACCGCGATCTCGACCGATCCGAGTGATTCCTGGTCAGGCAACGCAGTGGCCGAAATATTCCCGAAGGACGGATTGTCGATGGTATGGGTGACGCGTACCCCGTCCCCGGCGGGCGCCGGCGGGGTGCCGGGCCGCGCACGCAGGAGGACGTTATCCGTGTGATCCCGGATGGTGATCGAGGCGATCGCTGTCCGGTCCGTGATGAGCGTATTCGCGAGCGCCTCGAGGAGCGGGCCGTCGTCTGGCGCCGTCACCACATGGGCCGCCACCGGCCCGATCTCGGCTGCGACCGCGCGCGCGTGCTCGAGGGCGCGTCGTTCGGCGGTCTGTATCTGCTGGTACGCGTTGTAGGCGGACAATACAATCGCCAGCATCGCGGCAGGCAGCAGCGCGATCAGCAGGACACGGCGCTGGATGCTCCAGTTCTTCATGATCGCCCCATCCGTGCAACGGGGCCCCGGCCGCCCGGGAGTCGCGGCTGGTAACGCGATAGGCCGGGAACGGGGCAGGGCGCTCGGTGCGCAGGATATGCGGGAGCGCTGCGAGGAGTGGATGCGATGCGTTTCAGGAAACCAGGAATTCCATCTTGACGCCGGCAACCTCCAGCACGGACTCGTTGTCGAGCCGAACGGCCTCGCTACCCACCTGCTGACCATCGACGGATGGATGGCCACCGTCCTTTGCTTCGATTTCGATCAGGAAGTATCCCTGGGCGCGCCTGCTGATCGCGGCGACCTGGACACCCGGTTTGCCGAGTGTGGTGAGGGCCTTTTTCAGTTCGAGTTCCTTGCCCGCATTGGCGCCGCTGATAACCCGTACATGCGCGCGGCCGGCCGCCTGTTCGACGGAGCGATCGGACTCGGCGGCGAGTTGCCGCCCGAGCGCTTCTACCGAGCGATCCATGGACTCACTGCCACCCTTCTCCGGCATCCCCTTCGCGTCCGGGCGGATCACCATTGTGCGCTCGAAGTCGTTGTCGTGGCCCCGTGACGCCGCTTCGTTGGAGTAGGTCAGCAGATGCTTGCCGATCATGATGGCGTCGCCGTCCTGCAGGGCGTATTTCTTGATCAGAGAGCCGTTGACACAGGTCCCGTTGGTACTGTTCTGGTCCTCGAGGAACGAATCGTTGAGGATCGTCAGTATCCGCGCGTGGTGGCCACTGACCGCCAGATTGTCGATCTGGATGTCATTGTCCGCCTTGCGGCCGATCGTCATCTGTTCCTGGTCGAGTTCATACTCGCCAACGACCTGGTCATTGAACGAGAGCGTCAGCTTGGCCATGATGTGTGTGTCCCCGGGCGACTGTCGTACGCTCCCACGCCCTCGTGCAGTCCGATTCCGGTCATGTACAGGTTCCCTTACTGGAACCAGTCCACAAACCGCCGGAACCAGCCGCGACGGCTCGGAAACGGTTTCAGAACCCGTACCAATACAACCGATACATTGTCTTGCCCGCCGTTCCTGTTCGCCTCCTCGATCAGACAATCGGCGGTGTCTTCGAGATTATCACCAAACCTGTCAAGGGTTAAGCGTATGGCCTCGTCGTCGACCATGTCGTTGAGGCCATCGGAGCACAGCAGGTAGAGGTCGTTCGGCAGGGCGATTTCTTCCTGCAGATCGACATTGACCGATTCCTCGATCCCGAGGGCACGCGTCACGATATTGCGGTTGAGAGATGCGCGGGCCTCTTCGGGCGTATAGAAGCCGCGGTCGATCAGCTCCTGCATCAGGGTGTGATCACGGGTGAGTTGTTCGAACTTGCCGCCACGCAGGCGATAGGCCCGGGAATCGCCGACATGGGCGAGGGTCAGCCGGTCGTCGTAGAAAAGGGCGACGACGAGGGTTGTCCCCATGCCTTCGTATTGCGGCTGTGTGCGGGCGGTTTCGTAGACAATCGTGTTCGCCTCGTTCACCACATCGTGGGCGAGCAGGCTTTCCGGGGCATAGGCCTCCTCGGCGCCGGATTCCGCGCCCGCCCGGGAGAGACGATTCGCCAATTGCCGCGTGACGGTCTCGACCGCGAGTGCACTGGCGATTTCACCGCCCTTGTGCCCGCCCATGCCGTCCGCTAGTACGGCGATGCCGTGGGGCGGATCGGTGGCGACGCGGTCCTCGTTATGTGGCCGTTTGCGCCCCGTGTCGCTGCGCTCGGCGAAACCGAGCACCGTGCCGAGATCGATGCGACGGCCAGGCATGCCGATCAGCCCTTGTCGACCCGCTCGGCACAGGCGCGGAGACCGGCCGCCATTGCCCGTCCATCCGCATACCGACTGTCGGGGTCTTTCTGCATCGCACGATCGATGATCTCGCCGACGCATGTCGGGAGCGTGTCATCGACGTCATGGACCGGGGCGTGTGGTTCGTTCGCGATCCGATACATCAGGGTGGCCATACTGTCGGCCGTGAACGGCAGTTTGCCGGTCACCATCTGATACAGCATGACGCCGAGCGAGAACAGGTCCGACCGTCCGTCGACTTTTCTGCCGGCGAGCTGCTCGGGCGACATGTACGAGGGCGTACCGAGCACCATGCCCGTCCTGGTTCGGCTGGAGTCGGTGATTCGGGCGATACCGAAGTCCGTGATCTTCAGAACACCGCTGTCGGGGTCGTACATGATGTTGCCGGGCTTCACGTCACGGTGCACCACATTGTAATCATGCGCATAGGCGAGGGCCTCGGCGGAGTCCGCGACCATCTCCAGTACGCGGCGCAGCGGCAGGAGGTTACCCGGCTTGATATGGGGCGTCAGGTCCTTGCCCTTGAGATATTCCATCGAGATATAGGCGAGATCGTGCTCTTCGCCGGCATCGTAGATCGTGACGATGTTCGGGTGATTCAGGCGTCCCGCCGTCTCGGCCTCACGGAAAAAACGTTCCTTGACGTCCTCGAGTTCATCGGCCTCGAATTCCTGCGACAGTGCAAGCGTCTTGATGGCGACGATGCGATTGATCTTTGGATCACGGCCCTGGTAGACGGTGCCCATCGCCCCTTTGCCGATCTCTTTCTCGACATCGTAGCGACCCAGTTTCGGGTTCTCGATGTCATCACCACCCATCACCATGGTGCCGTCGCCGCCACTACTGCCTCCGCCGAGAACGACCGTCTCCTCCATTTTCTTCGAGCGCTGACGACGAGTGGCAATGTCGCGGAAATCACCGTCGTGTTTCGCCATGTAGTCGTAGACGTTGCTCGCCTTGTTGAACTGGCGCTTGCGTTCGTAGTCCAGTGCCAGGTTGTACAGCACCTCCATCATCGAGTCGTCGAGCGGGCATTTGCGGAATTTCTCGAACGCCGTGTCGAGCTGCCCCTGGCTCTGGAACGAGAGCCCAAGCATACGGTTGCTCTCCGCCGACTCGGCGTCGGAACGGAGTTTGCCGCGTTCCGTGGCCAGAAAACGCTTGGTCATCATCAGCGTGTAGCCGACGACGAGCAGGGCGGCCGGCGTCGCGAGCGGGATCCACGTCTGTTGCGTAACCAGCAGTCCATACCCGGTGCCGGCCGCGCCGGCGACGAGCACGATGCCGATCACGGCCGCCACGCCGCCACGCAGCCTCGGGACCAGTACGACCAGATAGAGCGCGATCAGCGCGAACGCCCCGATCCGGGCCCATTGCGCCCAATCCGGGCTGAGGAAGAAGTCCTGTTCCAGGATGCTGGAGACGGCGTGGGCCAGCGTGATTACCGGGGCGGTCGTGCTGCTGATCGGCGTGACCTGGGAATCGCCAACACCGGTGGCCGTGGCGCCCACGAGTACGATCCGATCTTCGTACTTCTCGGCGGGGATACGTCCTGACAGGACATCGTAAAAGGAGTCCACTGTGAAAGCCGATCGGCCGCCGGCGCCATCCCCGCCGCCATAGAAAAACATGTTCATCTGCAGGTCCGGGTCGGTGGCGATATCCAGCCCACCCAGGTGCACGCCGTCTCCCGGGCGGATCGTGATGTCTTCTGCGCCCAGATTCAGACCAAGGGCCGCAACTATCAGCGACAGCGACGGGTAGTAGTCGTCGAAGTAATCGATCACGAGCGGTTGTGAGCGGACGCCGCCGTCGATGTCGGGATTGAAATTCAGATGACCGATGGCGTCCGCGGCGGGGCCGACCGGCTCGATCGGGGACAGGGCACGCCGCGCGGGCAGACCGAGGTAGCGCGGCAGCGCGCCCGTGCCTGGCGAGAGGTTCATGATCGTATTGGCGCGTACGTATTCGGGCAGAGGGTCGTCGGGTTTACCGACCGGCGATCCCAGTCGGAAGGGCATACCGAGGACGACGTTATCGGCGGCATCGATCGCCTCGGCGAGTTGCCGGTCGGTATCGAGGTCGGTGGCGGCGCGCCTCAGGCGTTCGTGCAGACCGTCAAGCCGGTCCCGCGCCTGGCCGGATACACCCGGATCCTCGATGATGGCCGGGAGTTCGCCAATGGCGCGCTGGTCGTAATACGCCAGCAGTTCGCGGATCCGGGTGAGACCGGGGTCGACCTGGGGTTCGAGGAAGAAAACGGTATAGCCAATGGCGGCGGCGCCGCCATCGGCGAGCTTGCGGATCATCCGGCCATGCAGGTCGCGCGACCACGGCCAGCGTCCCAGGTTGGCGATGCTCTCGTCGTCGATTGCGATCACGGCGATGCGATCGCTGGGCTCCGCCCGGGCGGCCGTCACGCCCCAATCGTAGAGGCTGCGCTCCAGACTCTGGAGGATCGCGGTCCCGGACGCCGCGATGAATACGAGGCTGACGATGACACCGACAAACCAGTCGGATTTCAGGAAACCGGCCTTCATCCATGCCTCCCCCAAGGCCATTACCGGCTGATCATACTACAAGAGCACTCGGCGGAAAGGGATGCGCGTGATCCGCCTCACGCGGGGCATCCCGGGCGGTTGTGATATCTTGCGTCCTCGTGTGCGGAATCGCCGTGCCGCCCGGCGACCCGGGAGCATCGTTGTGCGGGACCTCCTGAACCGTATCGAGCGCCTGAATGAGATCGGTGTGGCGTTGTCGGGCGAGCCGGACCATACGCGGCTGCTCGAGACCATTGTCGAGCGTGCACGGGAACTGACGGCCGCCGATGGCGGGACGCTCTATCTCGTGCATGACAACCGCACGGTCACGTTCGAGATCCTGCGCACGGCCTCGCTCGGCCTGGCACTCGGGGGCAATACCGGCGAACCCATTCCGTTCCCGGCGCTGGCGCTCGAGGTCGATGGCGCGCCCAACGAGAGCATGGTCGTAACCCACGCGGTTCTGCGCCGCGAGACCGTCAATATCCCGGATGCATACGACGCCTGCGGGTTTGATTTCAGTGGGACCCGGGCCTTCGACCGGCGTATGGACTATCGCACGCAGTCGCTCCTGACGGTGCCGATGTGCGATCACGAGAACAGCGTGATCGGGGTCCTGCAATTGATCAACGCGATGGACGGAGGGCGCGTCATCCCGTTCGAACCGGCCGACCAGCGTCTGGTCGAATCACTCGCCTCGCAGGCCGCGATCGCGTTGTCGAACAAGCGCCTGCTGGATCAGCAGCGGGCACTGTTCGAGGCGTTCGTGCGCATGATCGCCGAGGCCATCGACGAAAAATCCCCGTACACCGGCGCGCACTGCCGGCGCGTCCCCGAATTGACCATGATGCTCGCCGAGGCGGCGTCCGGTACGAGCGAGGGGCCGCTCGCCGATTTCTCGATGACGGCGAACGATCGCTATGCGCTCTGGCTCGCGGGCTGGCTCCATGACTGCGGCAAGATCACGACGCCCGAGCATGTCATGGACAAGTCGACGCGGCTGGAAACGGTGTACGACCGGATCGAGACCGTGGCCGCGCGATGTGCCGCGCTGAGGCAGGAGATCCGCGCGGAGGCCGCGGGCGCGATCGCCGCGGCCGAGGCGCGTGACGATCACTCGAGCGCTGCGGCGAAAGCCGCCGAGCGTGACCGCGGGCTCACGGAGCTGGCGGACGATCTCGCGTTCCTGCGCGCAGTGAACCGGGGCGGCGAACGCCTGAGCGCTTCGGATCGGACGCGGATCCAGCGAATCGCCGCACGCCATTGGACCGATGCGGATGGGGTCCCGCGTCCGCTGTTGAGCGATGATGAACTGGACAATCTGCTGATCGAGCGCGGCACGCTGAACGCGGAGGAACGCCGGATCATCGAGCACCACGTCGTTGCGACGATCAACATGCTGCACGCGCTCCCTTTCCCGAAGCATCTGCACAACGTCACCGAATACGCGGCCGGGCATCACGAGCGGATCGATGGTCAGGGCTACCCGAACGGGCTGACGCGGGACGAGATGTCGGTGCCAGCGAGGGCGATGGCGATCGCCGACGTGTTCGAGGCCCTGAGTGCGGCCGATCGCCCTTACAAGACGGCCAAGCCGCTGTCGGAATGCCTGCGGATCATGCGCGCCATGCGCGACGAGGGGCATATCGACCCGGATCTGTTCGAGGTGTTTGTCCGTGAGGGGGTGTACCGGCGTTACGCGCGGGAGTATCTGGACCCCGAACAACTCGACGAGGTCGACCCGGACAGCCTCCTGCTCACGGCACGCCGGGGGCGATGAGCGGTGCGGTCACCCGCTGCCGGCGATGCCGGTATGATGACGGGATACCGGAAGATGCAGGTCAGACGGAGCCGCCTGTCGTGATCGCGTCGGCCGGGACGCCCGCGAGGCCTTTTTTCAGGACCCGCACGTCGAATCCCCGCTCACTGAGGATAAAAGCGGCGGCGGAACTGCGCCGTCCGGTGTCGCAGTAAAGGATCCACGTCCGCGCTGGATCCAGCCTCTGCGCCTTCATACGCAGGACGAACAGCGGCACATTGGTCGCGGATTCGATGTGACCATTGCCGAACTCGTCCGGCAGGCGTACATCGATCCATCCGGCGCGCTCTTCGATCCGCGCCGCGGCGGATTCGAAATCCACCCGCTCGATCAGCGGTTCCGTCAGCAGGGCATTGAAATCTTCCCTGGATAAGCGCATCAGCGTGCCCGATGAGAGCATCGTGACCGTGGCATTGCGTGCCCTGTCGGCGATCAGCGCCTCTTCACCGAAGCTGTCGCCGGTGCCCAGTTCCGCAAGGCGGATACCATCCGGCTTCGCCTTCGTGGCCCGGGTCACCAGGCAGCGGCCATCGCGGATGATATAGAAGTAGTCGCCGGGCTCGTCCTGGCGGATCACGATATCGCCGGCCTTGCAGGTGACCGGTTCCATACGCATGAAGATCGCCTGGATATGGGCCGGGGGGATGCGCCGGAAGCTCTCCGTCTGCAGCAGCCGCGTCATCCAGTCGCCATCGTCTTCTTCACCGGCATCCGCGAGTTCCTCCACCCGGTAGCTCCCGGTCTGATCCCAGGTGAGCATCAGGTCGAGCAGATCGCGATCGACCGCGAGGGCGACCACATCCGTGCGGGCACGCGCCGCGCGCGCCCCGGGCCCGATCACGTCGAGGGCGTTGCGCGCCGCCTCGGAATCGCCCTCGACGGTCTGCTCGATGCCGCTCGCGCCGTGGAGTTCGACCGTTCCCTTGACGAGAAACAGCCGGGCATCGCCCCGCTGACCGTCGCGGAACAGATGGCGGCCCGCGGCGAGCGACATGTACCGTGCCTTCGCGCTCAGTTCCTTGAGGTTGTCGGGGCCCAATGAAGCCAGTGGCGAGAAGCGCGCGAGGTCCCGTCTGCTGACATTATCGGCCATGGCTGCAGCAACAAGTCCCGTCATTGTCGAAGCGGCGCCGAAAGTACCGGCTGGTTATTGCGAAAGCAACCGGAGTCGGCGCGGGCTTCGAGCGCCTGGTCGAACGCCCCCGGGGAGCCCGAAGATCAGTATAATCCCGGGATCGGGTGGGGCGGAGGTACGAGCGGTTCCAATGAACCAGGACATTCAGACCTCTCCCATCGGCTGGGACGAAGCGCAGACCGCATTGCGGATGTGGTACGAGACCGCGCCGGGAGTGGATCTGCACGCGCGGATCGCCGCCCGCATCGAGACCCTGCTGCGTGATCGTTATGCGCTCCATTGCCTGCAGATCGGCGGCACCCGTTCCGGTGTCGATCTGCTGGCGGGGCGCGCGCTGATTCATCGAGTCCACGTCACCGGTGACGGGGCCGGCAGCATGGCGGCGCATCCCGCCGCGCTGCCGCTGGCGAGTGGATCGATCGATTTCGTCCTGCTGTGTCACACGCTCGAATTCAGTGATGATCCGCATGCCATTCTGCGCGAGGTGGATCGGGTACTGACGCTGGACGGGCTGGTGCTCTGCGTCGGTTTCAATCCCTGGAGCCTGCTGGGGCTGCGCGGGCTGTGGGGGCGGGGTGTCCCGTGGTGTGGCCATTTCTACGGGCCGGGCCGGATCGCTGACTGGTTCGCGCTGCTCGGCTGGCGCATACAGCGCCGCGAGACACTCGGCTATGGCCCGCCCGTGCACAGCGAACGCCTGCGCCGGCGGTTGCTGGTACTCGAGCGGCTCCACCGCTGGCTGCCCGTCCAGGGGGGGATCCACATACTGCTGGGTCGCAAACATTCGATTCCCTTTACGCCCGTGCCGGCCCGGCGCCTGCGTGCGGAGCGCCGACCCGTAGTCGGTGGCGTCGTCCGCCCGACACGTTACACGGAGATGCATTGATGACTTCGCCGGTCGTAATCCACACCGATGGCGCCTGCCGGGGTAACCCCGGCCCCGGGGGCTGGGGCGCCGTCCTTGAGCACGACAGCCGCGAACGGGAGTTGTACGGCTATGAGCCCGAGACCACCAATAACCGCATGGAACTGATGGCGATCATCCGGGCGCTCGAAACCCTGAAACGCCCCTGCAAAGTCCGGGCCATCACGGACTCGCAGTACGTGATGAAGGGCGTGACGCAGTGGATGCCGGGCTGGAAAAAGCGCGGCTGGCGCACCGCGGCGCGCAAGCCGGTCGCCAATCGTGATCTCTGGGAGCGCCTCGACGCGGCGCTACAGCGTCACGAGGTCGAATGGGAGTGGGTCCGCGGGCATACCGGGCAACAAGGCAATGAACGCGCCGACCAGCTCGCCAACCGCGGGATCGACGAAGCGGAGGACAAGTGCTGATGCGACAGGTCGTACTGGACACCGAGACCACCGGACTGGAGCCGCAGCAGGGGCACCGGATCATCGAGATCGGTTGTGTGGAGCTGTTCGATCGGCGCCACACCGGCAACCGCTTCCATCACTACATCAATCCCGAACGGGCGGTCGAAGAGGGGGCCGCAGAGGTCCACGGGATCTCCAACGAGGATCTGGCGGACAAGCCGGTCTACGCCGATATCGCCGAGTCGCTGCTCGCGTTCCTGCGCGACGCCGAACTGATCATCCATAACGCGCCGTTCGATGTGGCGTTCCTCAATGCGGAGTTCGAGCGGCTGGGTACGGAATGGGGCCGCATCGAGGATCACTGCCCGCGCGTGGTCGACACCCTGGTGATGGCGCGTGACCGGCATCCCGGCCAGCGCAATGGCCTGGACGCGCTGTGCAAGCGTTACGAGATCGACAACTCGGGGCGTGAACTCCACGGTGCCCTGCTGGACGCGGAACTGTTGGCCGATGTCTATCGGGTCATGACCGGCGGGCAGACCGCGCTCCACCTCGATGCGGCCGGCGGGGATGAGACCGGCGCGGGGACGCGGCACGGACCAGCCCGCAGGCGCGGCGCGGTGCCGATCGTGCGCGCCGACCCGGGCGAATGTGCGGCGCACGAGGAGCGCCTGGCGGATATCGTGGCGGCCAGCGGCGGCTGCCTGTGGGGGCAAGGAGAGGGCCGCGGCGAGGCCTGAACAGGCCGCGCCTGCACCCGGGGCCGCTTCAGACCGCGTGGCGCATCAGGCGCTGACGCTGGCGTTCCCAGTCCTTTTCCTTCTCGTCTTCGCGCTTGTCGTGCTTGCGTTTGCCCTTGGCGAGGCCGATCTCCAGCTTCGCGCGACCCCGTTTCCAGTACAGCTGCAACGGCACCAGCGTATAGCCCCGGCGCTCGGTGGCTCCGATCAGTCGATCGATCTCGTGGCGATGCAGCAATAGCCGGCGCGTACGTGTCGGATCCGTGACCACGTGCGTGGAAGCGGAGGGCAGGGGCGGGATATGGGCGCCCAGCAGCCAGCACTCGTTCTTCTTGAGCACGACATACGCCTCCGCGATCTGGGCGCGACCGGCGCGCAGGCTCCGGACCTCCCAGCCCTGTAGTTCCAGACCCGCCTCGAGCCGATCCTCGATCGAGAAATCGTGCCGTGCACGCCGATTGACGGCGATCACGTTGCCGGTGGGCGCCTTGTTTTTCTTCGCTTTGGCCATCCTCTCATTATAGGACAGTGGATGGGTCCGGCGCGCGGGTTGCAAAGTGGTCGAAGCTGTGGGCGCGCGCGGCGGCACTGTGGCATCGCCATGCCGGGTCATGTACCGATACTGTTCGCGGGTGCGCGCACGCTTGAGTCGCACGACCGGTTTGGAGACAATCCGCGCCACCCGGCCACGACCCGTCTGGCCGGTCCATCCACAACTACCGGACCCATCGTGCCCCGAATCCAGCGTTCCGCAACGGTGCCCCATTCTGCCGAACAGATGTTCGATCTGGTGAATGACGTCGAGTCCTATCCGCGTTTCCTGCCCTGGTGTCGGAGCGCACGGGTATTGTCGAGCGGGCAGCGTGAGGTCCGGGCGCGCATCGAAATGGCCAAGGGGGCGCTGCATCGCTCCTTCAGCACGCGCAATGAACTCGAGCCCGGCCGCCGGATCCGTGTCCGCCTGGAAGACGGGCCCTTCAGCCGGCTCGAGGGTGACTGGCACTTCGATCCCGATGAGCGCGGCGGGTGCCGCGTCTCGCTCGATCTGGAGTACGAGTTCGCCGGGCGTGTGTTCAGTGCGGTGATCGGACCGGTCTTCAATCAGATCGCACAGACGATGGTCGATTCCTTCGTCCGCCGGGCCGATTCGCTGTACGGTCGCTGATATGCGCGTAGAGGTCGCGTATGCCCGACCGGAGCGCCAGCGGCTGGTGACGGTGGAACTGGCAGCCGGCGCGACCGCACGCGACGCGGTGTACGCATCCGGCCTCGCTGAGGAATTCCCCGAAATCGATCCCGAACGGGCCCCCCTCGGCGTGTTCGGGCAGGCCTGTTTCGGCGATGCCGTGCTGCGCGCCGGCGACCGCGTGGAGATCTACCGCCCGCTGGAGATCGATCCCAAAGAAGCGCGGCGACTCCGCGCCCGCGAGCGGTAATCCCGCTCAGCTCCCGGGCATCTCCTGACCCGGGCCACGATCGCCGCCCGTGTCCGTCGGCCCCCCGTGCGTGTCCACATCCGGCAGCGGCTGGGCATCGCCCTCGGGCACCGGCTCATCCGGTGGCTGGTAGCGACTCCGGATGCTCGCGACCCGGTCCTGTTCATCGAAGTACAGCGTCAGGCGCTGCGGATTGCCTATGTCGCGCCCCGCTTTTGCGCGGTAGTAGAGGTAATCCCAGCGATCCCGGCGGAATGGGGCGCCGAGAATCGGCTCGCCCAGCAGTTCGCGGACCCGGGCCCGCGTCTGACCCTCCTCGAGTGCGGCGATATCCTCGTTCGAGAGCAGTTTACCCTGCTGGATTTCTGGCCTTTCGGCCTCCGGAACGAGGAAGGCGCAACCGCCGAGGAAAACGGCGGCGGCGGCGAGGGAACAGAATCGAATCAATGGCATCGTCAGGACCGGTCAGATCGGGTAGAATGAGTCTAAATCATAACGCGTCCGCAGACTACGCGACGGGGCGGATTCAGTGGAAAATGAACAGCTCAAAAAGGCCGGACTCAAGGTTACCCTCCCCAGGGTCAAGGTACTCGAGATCCTTGAACAGGTGCAGGCAGCGGGCGATGCGCATCACCTCACCGCCGAGGACGTCTATCGGCGCCTGATCGAATCGGGCTCCGAGATCGGCCTTGCGACCGTATACCGGGTGCTCTCGCAGTTCGAGACCGCCGGCATCGTGCAGCGCCATCACTTCGAGGGCGGCCAGGCCCGATTCGAACTCGCCCGCGGCCGGCACCACGATCATATCGTCTGTGTCCAGTGCGGCAAGGTCGAGGAGTTCGTGGACGACGTCATCGAGCGGCGCCAGAAGAATATCGCGCGCCAGCGTGAGTTCGACCTGCAGAAGCACAGCCTCGTCCTGTACGCGAACTGCCTCAGCTGCGACCACGAGGACGGCGAGGACCGCTGACCTGCTGACCCGGCGTCAGCCGGGGCGAGGCGCGGTTGCCCTCAACCGTCGGCGAGCAGTTCCCGTGCATGTGCACGGCTCTGCTCCGTGATCCGGCGCCCGCCCAGCATGCGCGCGATCTCCTCGATCCGATCCTCGGCCGCGAGCGCCTGCAGACGCGCCCGCGTTTCGTCGGATTCCGCCGATTTTGATACCTGCAGATGATGGTGCGCGCTGGCCGCGACCTGCGCGAGGTGGGTGACGCACAGTACCTGACGCTGCGCCCCCAGCGCGCGGAGCCGATCCCCCACCACGGCCGCAACGCCCCCACCGATGCCCGCATCGACCTCATCGAAGATCTGTGTCGGGATCCCCGCGTAGCCGGAGTCGATCATCTGGATCGCGAGGCTGATCCGCGAGAGTTCGCCGCCCGAGGCGACCCGTTTCAGGGGCGCGAGCGGCTGGCCGGGATTCGCCGTGACCCGGAACTCGACGTCGTCGAAGCCATTCGGGCCCGGTTGCCGGTCCTCGCGGGCGGTTACGGCGCAATCGAACGCGCCGCCGGCCATGCCGAGTTCCTGCATCGCCGCGGTCACCTGCTCCGCGAGCGCCTGGCCAGCGCGCTCACGGGTCGCGTGGAGTGTCCGGGCGTGGTCACGCCAGCTCGCCTGCAGCGCCTCGACCTCGCGTTCGACTTCGGCCGCCCGCTCGTCCGCGTGTTCGAGTTCATCCAGTTCGCCCCGCAGCCGCTCCGTCAGCTCGGGCAGTTCGGTGGGCTCGACGCGGTGCTTGCGGGCCAGTTCGTGGATCGCGGACAGACGTTGCTCCACGTCTGCCAGCCGGTCGGGATCGAGTTCCGCATCGGCCGCGTAGCCGCGCAGCGCGGTCGCCGCCTCGTCGCACTGGATCAGGGCGTTGGCGATCATCTCGACGGCCGAGCCGAGGCGCTCGTCATGACCGGCGAGTGACTCGATCGCGTCATTCGCCCCGGTGAGCAGCCCATGGGCGGAGCGGTCGTCGTCGTACAGCAATGTCAGCGCCTGCTGGCAGCCCTCGATCAGTTGCCCGGCATTGGCCAGTCGGCGTTGCTCGGCGTCGGTCTGCTCGATCTCTTCCCGCGACAGGCCGAGCTGATCCAGTTCCTCGACCTGGTAGCGGAGCAGTTCGAGGCGTTCGGCGCGATCCTCTCCACTGCTGCCAAGGCGCGCCAGTCGTGCCCGGGCGTCGCGCCATTCGCGCCAGGTCTCCTCCACGACCGCCAGTTCGTCATCACAGCGGCCGAAACCATCCAGCATCACGCGCTGTGCATCCCGGCGCAGCAGTGACTGATGCTCATGCTGGCCATGGATGTCGACCAGCTGTTCGCCGAGTTCGCGCAGGAGTGTAAGGGGCGATTTGCGGCCATTGATATAACCGCGCGAGCGGCCATCGGCACCGATTACCCTGCGCAGGCTGCAGTCACCGTCGGCGTCGAGGTCGTTGTCGGCGAGCCATTCGGCGACGTCGGCATGGTCGGCGATATCGAATTCGGCATCGATCTCGGCCCGCTCCGCCCCCGGGCGCACGGTTTGGCTGTCCGCACGGTCGCCGAGCACCAGCCCCAGCGCATCGAGCAGGATCGACTTGCCGGCACCGGTCTCGCCGGTCAACGCGGTCATGCCCGCGCCCAGCTCGAGCTCCAGCTCGTCGATGATCGCGAAATCGCGGATGTGGATATGCTTGAGCATGTGGCTCGATCAGTTTGTGTGGGTTCGGCTTTGGATACGCATTTTTTTCTCTCGCCAAGACGCGGAGCGCGCCAAGAAAGCAGGGCGGTCGAGGTCGATGCACGGTATTTAAGCGTATTATTAACATACTTAAATAAGTGTCTGATTTATTGAGTTCTTCTTCCAGTTATCAGGGACGTTCCGCTTTCCAGAAAACCATACTTTTTTCTTGGCGCGCTCCGCGTCTTGGCGAGAGATCAAACCCACGTATCAGAAATCCCGCTACCCCCAGTGGAGTTTCTCGCGCAGGATCGAGAAATAGTCGTAATCGGCCGGGTGGAGGAGCCGTATCTTGCGCTGCTTACGGCTGACGCGCACGCGGTCGCCGGCGGCAACGTCGATATTGTTCTGGCCATCGCTGACCACCTGACCCGTCTCGCTGATGTTCTCACGGATCCGGATCTCGATGTCGCTGCCAGAGTCGACCACGATCGGGCGGCTCGAGAGCGTATGCGGGCAAATGGGCAGGACGAGCATGGCTTCGAGCGACGGGTGCAGGATCGGCCCCCCTCCGGACAGCGCATAGGCGGTCGAACCGGTGGGGGTCGACACCACCATCCCGTCGGCGCGCTGGATATTGACGAAATTGCCATCGATCCAGGTCTCGAACTCGATCATGCGCACCACGTTCTTGATCCGCAGCACGACATCGTTGAGGGCGACCGCCGTCTGAACGACCGTGTCGCCGCGGATGATCTCCGTCTCGACCAGGAAGCGCCGCTCCTCGGTGTACTGACCGCTGAGGATTTCCTCCAGGCGCTCGGTCATCGTATCGGGCGATACATCGACCAGGAACCCGAGTCGCCCGAGATTGACGCCGACGATGGGGACACCGCAATCGGCGAGCGAGCGCGCGGCGGTCAGCAGCGTCCCGTCGCCCCCGACCACGATGGCGAGATCGCAGTGCTCCGCGATCTCGCGGCGCGGCACGGTGGCGTCGATCTCGAGGAATTCGTCAGTCGAGCGGTCGAGGCTGACCTCCAGGCCCCGGTCGAGCAGAAAGCGATGGATCATGCGCAGCGTGGCGCGTACCTGACCGTCGTCGTCGGTCTTGGCGATCAGGCCAATGGACTGGAAGCGATACATTCGCGAAACGGTAGCACGCGGTCGCGGGCGCGTCACCGTGACCGCTCGCGCCGCCGGCGGGTTTGGGGACGCATGTGGGAACGGCGAAAACCGGTTTCTCGCAGAGGCGCAGAGAACGCAAGGAAGGCGTAAATCGATGATGCGGTTGAGTGCGATCGTCCGCTGGTGCGTGGCTGAGCGATTTGCGATTCCCAGGCCCGGAAAAAAAATTTGTCTCGCCTTTCTCCGCGATCTCTGGGGCTCTGCGAGAAACTGTTTTTTCTACGCCCGAGGTGGCCCAGGCGGGCTCATGTTGGATCGTCGTCGGCCAGTGAGCGCAGCCGATACAGCGCCTGCAATGCCTCGCGGGGCGTTGTCGCGTCGGGATCGAGTTCGTCCAAGGCCTCGCGGAGAGGGTCCGGGGCCGGCGTGGATGGCTGCGGTTCCGGTGCGGCCCCGGGCGCGGGCTTGTCGAACAGGCCGAGCTGTGGCTGGATGGCGGAGGTCTCGGTGGCGCGCCGTTCGAGTTCGCCCAGGCGCTCGCGGGCCTGGCCGATGACGCCGCGGGGGACGCCGGCGAGCTGGGCGACCTGGAGGCCGTAGCTCTGGCTCGCCGGTCCGTCCTTGACGCGGTGCAGGAAGACGATGCGCTCACCGTGCTCGACCGCATCGAGATGGACGTTGACGATCCCCGGATGGCGGTCCGGCAGGACGGTCAGTTCGAAGTAGTGGGTGGCGAACAGGGTGAACGCGCCGATGCGGTTGGCCAGATCCTCGGCGACCGCCCAGGCGAGGGCCAGGCCGTCGAAGGTCGAGGTACCGCGGCCGATCTCGTCGACGAGCACGAGCGAGCGGTCGGTCGCGTTGTGCAGGATGTTCGCCGTCTCGGTCATCTCGACCATGAAGGTCGAGCGGCCGCCGGCGAGATCGTCGGCGGCGCCGATGCGGGTGAAGATCCGGTCGAGCGGGCCGATCCGCGCCGCCCGCGCGGGCACGAAACTCCCGGCACAGGCGAGCAGGGCGATCAGCGCGGTCTGGCGCATATAGGTCGATTTGCCGCCCATGTTCGGCCCGGTGATCAGCAGCATGCGCCGCTCGGCTTCGAAGGTGGTGTCGTTGGCCGTGAACGGCTCATCGATGGTCGCCTCCACCACCGGGTGGCGGCCGGCCTCGATCGCCAGGCCGGGCGCGTCGTCCATGATCGGCTGTACCCAGTCGAGCGTGCCGGCGCGCTCGGCGAGGGTCGTGAGCACGTCCAGTTCGGCGAGCGCCGCGGCCATCGCGCGCAACGGCTCCAGGCGTTCCAGCAGCTGGTCGAGCACCCCGTCGTACAGGGCCTTCTCGCGCGCGAGGGCGCGTTCGCGCGAAGACAGCACGCGCTCCTCGAAGCCCTTGAGTTCCGGGGTGATATAGCGCTCGACCTGCTTGAGCGTCTGGCGGCGGGCGTATTCGCCCGGGAGGTTGTCCGCGTGCGTGCGGCCGACCTCGATGTAATAACCGTGCACCCGGTTGTAGGCGACCTTCAGCGTCGAGATGCCCGTGCGCTCGCGCTCGCGCAGTTCGAGATCGCGCAGGAATCCGTCGGCGTTCTCGGCCAGGCCGCGCAGTTCATCGAATTCGGCGTCATAACCGGCCGCGATCACGCCGCCGTCGCGCAGCAGGACCGGCGGCTCCGCCACGATGGCGCGCTCCAGCAGGTCATGGGTGGCGTCGTGATCTTCGAGCTCCGTGCTGAGCGCATCGAAGCGGTCGCTGCGCACGTCACGCACCGCGGGTGCCAGTTCCGGGAGGCAGGCGAGCGCGGTGCGCAGGGCCGACAGGTCGCGCGGGCGCGCCGAGCGCAGCGCGATCCGCGCGAGGATACGTTCGATATCACCGATCCCCGCCAGCCGCTCACGCAAAGGCGTCGTAGCCGACGCCGCGATCACCGCCTCGATGGCGCCGTGGCGCGCGCCCAGGACCGTACGGTCGCGCAGCGGGCGATTGAGCCAGCGCCGCAGCAGGCGGCTGCCCATGGCCGTGACCGCGGTATCGACCACCGCCGCCAGGGTGCGGTCGCTGCGCCCGTCGATGCCGCGCTCGATCTCCAGATTGCGGCGGCTGGCGGCGTCGAGGACCACCGCCTCGTCGCGGTTCTCGGTGCGCAGCCCACGCAGGTGTGGCAGCGCCGTGCGCTGGGTCTCGCGGACGTATTCGAGCGCGCAGCCCGCCGCGCCGATCGCCAGCGGCAGATGCGCGCAGCCAAAACCATCCAGATCGCGGACGCCGAACTGGCGGGTCAGGGCCTCGGTGGCCGCGGCCGGGTCGAAGTGCCATGGGGGACGGCGCCGCGCGCCGGTGCGTTCCAGCAGGCGTGTGGCGATCGGGGCCTCTTCGTTGACCAGCAGTTCGGCCGGCGCCAGGCGTCCGAGTTCGGCGTCCAGCGCCTCCTCACCCTCGAACTCGCAGACACTGAAATCCCCCGCGCTCAGATTGATGCTGGCGACGGCGAAACGCTGGCCGTGCTGTTCGACGCTCACCAGTAGATTGTCGCCGCGCTCGGGTAACAGGGCATCGTCGGTCAGCGTACCGGGGGTGACGATGCGGGTGACGCGCCGTTCGACCGGCCCCTTGCTGGTGGCCGGATCGCCGATCTGCTCGCAGATGGCGACCGACTCGCCCTGGCGGACGAGCCGGGCGAGGTAATTCTCCACGGCGTGGACGGGCACGCCGGCCATGGGTATATCCTCGCCGGCGGACTGCCCGCGCTTTGTCAGGGTGATATCGAGCAGGCGTGCGGAGCGCCGGGCGTCGTCGTAGAACAGCTCATAGAAATCCCCCATGCGATAGAACACGAGGGTATCCGGGTGCTCCGCCTTGATGGCCAGGTACTGGCGCATCATGGGGGTGTGCTGCGGGGATCGGGAAGCGGCGCTGGTCTCGGTCATCCGGGCGAGTCTAAAGGAACGCCGCCGGTTGTCGCATCCGCTTTTCGGGGTTTTCGCAAGGACCCCGTCAACCTCACGTGTGCCGTCGCGCCAGGCTGCTCATGATGCCTTGCCGTGCGGGCCGTTGCGGCTGCAGTATCTCGGGCACACGGCGCTGCCGATAGATGCATCACGGCACAGGGGACGAACGACCATGAATGAATCGGAAACCCTCGACGCCCTCGCCGAGCGCCTCGGCGCGGTGCTGGTCGCGCGCGGCTGGAGCGTGGCCACGGCGGAGTCCTGCACCGGCGGGGGCATCGCGGAGGTCATCACGCGCGTGGCCGGCAGTTCGGCCTGGTTCGAGCAGGGCTTCGTGACCTACAGCAACGCCGCCAAGCAGACGCAGCTCGGCGTAACGGCGGAAACGCTGGAGATATGGGGCGCGGTCAGTTCGGCCACGGTCGAGGCTATGGTCACGGGCGCATTGACGCACGGCACGGCCGACGCGGCGGTCGCGGTCAGTGGCGTAGCCGGGCCCGGCGGCGGTTCACCCAGTCGCCCGGTCGGCACGGTCTGGCTCGCGTGGGCGCGCCGCGGCTATCCGCCCGAGGCCCGTTGCATCCATTTCCCGGGGGATCGCGCGGCGGTCCGCGAGGGGTCGGTCAGGGCGGCGATCGAGGGCCTGATCGCCGAGGCGGAAGCGACGCCGTGAAGGTCCGGCGCCGACGGCCGGTTCTCCTCGCGCTCCTGGTGATTCTCATCGCGGGGATCACACGGCCATTGAACGCGGAGACGCACGGCGACTCGGCGGATGACGTCCCGACGGATGCCCGGATCGAACGCCTGCGCGAGGCGATCGAGCGCGAGCGAGAGGCGCTGGAAGACAATCGGCAAACCCGCCGCTCGATGGAAGCGGCGCTCGGGCAGGCGCGCGAAGAACTCGAGCGCACACGCCAGCAGGTCGAGGAGCTGGAGCGGGCGGCGAACCCGGACGCTGGGGGCGGGGACTGAACGATCAGCCGTCGCCTGAACCGTTGTCGCTGGCCTCATCCTCCTCATACGGGGTGACCAGCACGAGGATTCCGATCAGCGGATGATCGAGGTAATGCAGTTCCCCGCTGCGCATGCGCCGGCTCTGACGGAAGGGGAATGACAGCATGGCCTTATCGTCCGGGCCCCGGGCGACCGCCGCGCGCGTATCCTCGTCGGTCGCGGACGGGGTGTCCTCGCCATCATCCGCGGCATCGCCGTCCGCGTTCTCCCCTTCGCCCGGGCTTTCCGCGTTATCCGATGGGGTGGCTGCGGCACCCGCGATCGGCTGCCGGGCCATGAATGCGTCGTCCCAGTCCACGGAGCGCGTGAAATACAGGTCGGCGTGGATGTGGAGATAGCGGCTGACGACGAGCTCGATCGTGCCGTCCAGCGGATGGACGGACACACGCTCGGTGGCGCGGGCGTGTGGCGCGAGCATCGACTCCATTCCCGCCGAGTCTACGGGCAGGGCGGTGCTGTCGCCGATGTCCCCCGCGTCACCCTCCAGTGTGTTGTCGTCCATCACCGATTCGCCGGTAACAGCGCCCTCGCCCTCTTCGAGTTTCTCGTCCATGGATTCGTTATCGGCTGCCGGGACGGGCCGTTCGATCAGATCGATCGGTGCCTCGATCGCGATCGGGTCGCCGGAGCGCAGGCGGATGGGGGTCGACTCGCCCGGTTCGAGTGCGGGTTGGCGCCAGTGCAGGTGGCGCAGAACCCGGTACCTGGATGAGGATTCCAGTCGGTCCAGCGCCGGCCCGAGCCGGGTGTCACCGCTCGACAGGCGCTCGAACTTATCCGGCAGCGGGTTGCCCGTGTCGCCCGAGAATGTGCCGGCCCGCTCGAAGGAGGGTACGGCGACGCCGGGGTGCCAGCGTTCCTCGGTTGCGTCGCGGTCGCTCCTTTGTTCGATGACCACGATCTCGACGTCGTAGCGGGTCTCCGCCAGCGCGGGTGTCGCCAGCAGGGGCAGCAGGCAGAGCAGGGCGGTGCGGTGTGCGCGCATCGGGGTATCCGTTAACAGGAGCCTGTCCGGGAAATCCGTTCCGTAGCGAGCGCGTGGCACAGCAAGCAGATTGCCGGGCGCATCCCTGCGCCTCGCCCCTTCGGGGCTGGCGCGCAGAATCGCTCCCGGCGATTCTGTTTCGCGATCGTGAAACGAGCATGGTGGGCGCCATGTGCGTTGAGCGATCGCGGAAAGCTGCTGCTGTGGTGCGCGCGCATCAGGTACATGCTTTCTCGGCGAGGCTCCTAGGTCGTGTTCGTATCGGCGGCGCCGCGCAGGCGCTCGAGGAGATCAGTGACGAAATCGACGCGGGTCTCCTCGTCGGACAGGTCGGCCGCGAAGCGTAGCCCATTCGCGCCATCGAAGCGATAGACGTCCGGGCGCGACTGGACGATGCCCACGAGCGCGCCGGTATCGAGCGCGGGATTGTCGCGGAACGTGAAGCGCCCGCCCTCGGGGCCGGCGTCCAGCCGGGCGATGCCGAGTGCGTCGCAGCGCAGGCGGACCGCCGTCACGCGGAACAGATTGCGCGCGGGCTCGGGCAGTTTCCCGAAACGGTCGACGATCTCGACCCGCAGCTCCTCGATCTCATCGTCATTCTTCGCGCCGGCGATCCGTTTGTACAGGATCAGGCGCTCGTGCACATCCGGGACGTAATCCGCTGGCAAGAGGGCCGCCAGGTGCAGGTCGACGTCGGCGACCGTGTGCGGCGATGCATCGAGGTCCGGTGTCTCGCCCGAGCGCAGCGCCTCGACGGCCCGGTCGAGGAGTTCGCTGTAGAGCGAGAAGCCGACCTCCTGGATCTGTCCGCTCTGGCCCTCACCGAGGAGCTCGCCCGCGCCGCGGATCTCGAGGTCATGCGAGGCCAGCGTGAAGCCGACACCGAGGTCTTCCAGCGCCTCCACGGCCTCGAGGCGTTTCTCGGCATCGCCGGTCATCTCGCTTTTCGGCGGTGCCAGCAGGTAGGCGTAGGCGCGGTGGTGCGAGCGCCCGACCCGCCCCCGCAGCTGATGCAGCTGAGCCATGCCCATGCGGTCGGCGCGGTTGATGACGATCGTGTTCGCGGTCGGCACGTCGATGCCCGACTCGATGATGGTGGTGCACACCAGGATATTGAAGCGCTGGTGGTAGAAGTCGAGCATCACCTCCTCGAGTTCCTGCTCGCGCATCTGGCCGTGGGCCACACGCACCGTCGCGCCCGGCACGAGATCGGCGACCAGCCGGCCGATCCGGTCGATGGAGCGGACCTCGTTATGGATGAAGTAGATCTGCCCGCCGCGCCCGAGTTCGCGCTCGCAGGCCTCGCGCACGAGGGTGTCGTCCCACTCGTTGACGAGCGTCTTGATGGCGTGGCGGTGCGCGGGTGGCGTCGCGATGATCGACAGGTCGCGCAGGCCCGCGAGGCTCATGTTGAGCGTGCGCGGGATCGGCGTGGCGGTCAGGGTGAGCAGGTCGACCTCCGCCCGCAGGCGTTTGAGGCGCTCCTTGTCGCGTACGCCGAACCGATGCTCCTCGTCGACGATCACGAGCCCGAGGCGGCCGAAATCGACGTCCTTCTGCAGCAGCCGGTGCGTGCCGATCAGGATGTCGACCTTGCCCGCCTTCGCGTCGGCGAGGATCTTTTTCTGCTCGTTGGCGGAGCGCAGCCGCGACAGGGCCTCGATGCGCACCGGCCAATCGGCGAAGCGGTCGCGGAAGTTCTGCTCGTGCTGCTGGGCCAGCAGGGTGGTCGGCACCAGGATCGCGACCTGCTGGTTGTCGTCGATCGCCGCGAAGGCGGCGCGCATGGCCACCTCGGTCTTGCCGAAGCCGACGTCGCCGCAGACCACCCGGTCCATGGGGCGCGCGGCGCGCAGGTCCTCGAGCACGGCATCGATCGCCTGCTGCTGATCGGGCGTTTCCTCGAACGGGAAGGCGGCGGCGAACCGCGCGTAGTCGTCGGTGTCGACCGAGAAGGCATGGCCCTTGCGCGCGGCCCGGCGCGCCTGCACGTCGAGCAGTTCCGCGGCCGCGTCATAGGCCTTCTGTGCGGCCTTGCGGCGGACCTTCTGCCACTGTTCGCCGCCAAGGCGATGATGGGGGGCGTTCTCCGGGTCGGCGCCGGTGTAGCGGCTGATCAGGTGCAGCGCGGAGACCGGGACGTAGAGCTTGTCGTTGCCCGCGTACTCGAGCGTCAGGAATTCCTGTGTAACCGGGCCCACGGAGAGCGTGGTAAGCCCCTGATACCGGCCCACCCCGTGATCGATATGCACGACCGGGGAGCCGATATCCAGCTCCGCGAGATTGGAGACGACGGTGTCGGCGTCGCGCGTCTGGCGCTGGCGCCGGCGCTGCTGGCGGGCACGCTCACCGAGCAGCTGCTGCTCGGTGATCACGCTCGGGCCATCGCCGTCGATGACCAGGCCGGCCGACAGCGGGGCGACCGCGATCGCGTGCGGGGCGTCGTCGGCGAGGAATCCCTGCCAGCCCTCCACCTGGCTGCAGCGCAGCCCGTGATGCCACAGCGTCTCGAACAGCGATTCGCGCCGGCCCGCGGATTCGGCGGTGAACAGCACCCGCCCGCGGTGACCATCCAGGAAACGATCGAGCTCGGTCAGCGGATTCTCCGCGCGCGCCTGCATGGGCAGGCGCGGCGGGAGCGCGGCGGGGAGGTTCCAGCTGGCCTCGCCGGTCTGCTCCCACGCGTGGATATTGACCCGCGGCATCGCGTCGAAGCGCTCGAGCAGCGTGTCCGAATCGAGCCACAGGCGATCGGGGTGCAGCAGCGGGCGTTCGAGGTCGTGGCGGCGCTCCTCGTAGCGGTGCTCGATCTGCTCGCGGAACTGCCGCGCGGCATCGGTGCAGCCATCCATCAGGAATGGCCGGGTGCTATCGGGGAGGTAGTCGAACAGGGTCGCGAGTCGATCGAAGAACAGCGGCAGGTAATACTCGACCCCGGCGGGTGCGACGCCGTTGCTGACGTCGCGGTAGACGGGGCTGTTGCGCGAACCGGACTCGAAGGTCTCGCGGAAGGAACGGCGGAAGTGCTCGATGCCGGCCTCGGTCAAGGGGAACTCGCGTGCGGGCAGCATGTGCACGCCGTCGATGTGCTCGGCGCTGATCTGGGTCTCGGGATCGAAGGTCCGGATGGTGTCGATCTCGTCGTCGAAGAAATCGACGCGCAGGGGCTGCTCGCGGCCCATCGGGAAGAGATCCACCAGGGCGCCACGGACGGCGTACTCGCCGTGTTCACGCACCTGGCTCACGTGGCGGTAGCCGCCGCGCGCGAGTCGCTCTCGCAGTCCCTCGATGCCGGGCCGGTCGCCGCGCTCCAGGTCGAGCACATGCCCGGCGAGGTAATCCGGCGGGACGACGCGCTGCAACAGGGTCGATACCGGCACCACCAGCACGCCCGCCCGCGCCCGGGGCAGCCAGTCGAGCGTTCGCAGGCGCTGCGAGACGATGTCCTGGTGCGGCGAGAACAGATCGTAGGGCAGCGTTTCCCAGTCCGGGAAGTGGAATACCGGCAGATCATCGCCGGCAAAGAAGCCGATGTCGGCCTCCAGCGCCGCCGCATCATGGACGGTCGCCGCCACGGCCAGCACAAGATCGCCGTGACGGCGGGCCGCCTCGGCGACGGCGAGCGCGGCCATGCTGCCATAGGCCTGTCCCCAGTCGCGGGCGCCGCGTGGAGGGTTGGGCAGTATCCGGTTATGCTTGACTGGCTGAGCGGGGGCTTCTACGGCGGTCACGATTCTCAGGTCGGTTCGGGCAGAAGCGGAATTTTCCCACAGTTTCGCCTGCCGGTGGGGCACGACGGAATCGGTGAACCGATCAGTCGCGGAATCGGCGCGCCAGCTCGACGTAGGCGTCGATCCGGCGATCGCGCAGGAATGGCCAGACACGGCGCACCTGTTCCGGGCGGGCAGAATCCGGGTCGGCGCTGAGTACGGTCTCCTGCGCACCCGCGCGCGCCAGCATCTCTCCCTGGGGCCCGCAGACGAAGCTGTTGCCCCAGAAATGGTTGCCGTCTTCCGTGCCGACGCGATTGCAGGCGGCCAGCGGCAGGCCATTCGCGATGGCATGACCGCGCTGTACCGTGATCCAGGCATCGAGCTGGCGGGCCTGTTCGGCGTCGTCGTCGCTCGGGTCGAAGCCGATCGCGGTCGGGTAGAGCAGGATCTCCGCGCCGGCCAGCGCCATCAGCCGCGCCGCCTCCGGGAACCACTGATCCCAGCACACGAGCACGCCGAGGCGGCCGACGGCGGTATCGATCGGCTCAAAACCCGTATCGCCGGGCGTGAAGTAGAACTTCTCGGAATAGCCCGGATCGTCGGGAATATGCGCCTTGCGGTAGCGCCCGGCGAAGCGGCCGTCGCGGTCCAGCACGACCGCGGTGTTGTGGTACACGCCCGCGGCCCGGCGCTCGAAGACCGAACCGACCACCACGACGCCGTATCGGGCGGCCCACCCCGACAGCCGTTCGGTGGTCGGGCCCGGTACGGGCTCCGCGAGGTCGAACGCCCGGACCTCTTCGCGCACACAGAAATACGGCCCGTTGTGCAGTTCCTGCAGGAGGACCAGATCGGCGCCGCCGGCGGCGGCCTCGGCGATGCCGTCATGCACGCGTCCGAGGTTCGCTTCGGGGTCTGCGCTGCAGGCGTGCTGGACCAGGGTGATTTTCACGGTGGGATTCCGGCGTGTCAGCTCAGTGCGAGGTCTTCGAAGATGCCGGCGGGCAACTGCATCGTCAGGCAGTGCAGGGCACCGCCCTGTTCGACGAAGGTGCGCGCCGGCACGGGTACGACCGTGCGTTCCGGGAAGGCCGCCTGGAGGCGCTCGATGGCGGGCGCGTCGGCCGGGTCGGCGTACGCCGGTACCAGTACGCCGCCGTTGACCAGCAGAAAGTTGGTGTAGCTGGCGGCCAGCGGCGTGCCGTCGCTGGCCGTAATGGCGGCCGGCTCCGGCAGCGGGACCAGCCGGTACGGCGAGCCGTCGGCGCCGCGCAGCGCCGAAAGCTGTTGTTCGAGGGCGGCGTGCGTGGTGGCGGCGGCCGCGGATTCCCCGGCACCGGCCGCGGTGCAGGCGATCGTGCCGGGATCGCAGAAGCGGGCGAGGGTGTCGATGTGGCCATCGGTGTGGTCGCCTGGCAGGGCGGGCACGTCGAGCCAGAGCGTACGCTCGATCCCGAAGTGCTGCCGGAAATATGCCTCGGCACCTGCCGCGTCCAAACCCGGATTGCGGTCGGGGTCCAGGACGGTCGGGCGGTTCACCAGCAGATTGCCGGCGCCGTCGGATTCGAGCGCGCCGCCCTCGAGCGTGATCGGCGCGCGCTCGTATCCGAGTGTGGCGAAACCCGGCGTATCGATCAGCGCGCGGCCGAATTCGCGGTCCTTCGCGTGGTCGTATTTGCCGCCCCAGCCATTGAACCGGCAATGCACCAGCAGGGGCAGTTCGCCGTCCATGACCGGGATCGGCGCGATATCGCGCGCCCAGGTATCATCGGTGTCGGCCAGGACCGTGGCCACGGCCGCCCGATTGCAGCCAACCCCCGCAAGCCGCTCCAGCGCGTTGCGCCGCACGCCTTGATCGCGGCAGACGACGACCAGCGACTCGAAGCGTGTGATCGCGGTTGCGAATGCGGCCATGGCGGCCTCGGCCCGCTCCAGCGAACCGGCCCAGTCGGTACGGTCATGCGGCCAGATCAGCATGACGGCGCCCTGGGGCGCCCACTCGGCGGGCAGGCTCCGGCGGTTCATCCGTGGCGGGGATTCAGCGCTGGCGGTTCTTGACGGCGTGGAGCACGCGATCGTGCTCGAAATACACGGTGAAGCGGTCATAGACCCAGCGCGTGATCGGCGGCTCGCCCACGGGCCCGACCCGGCGATTCGGGTCGCCGAGGCGCGCGCGGACGGTTTCCATGGAGTTGCCGCGATCGGGCATGCCGGGCACGCGCACGACCACCTCGGCCGGGTCGATGTCGCCGGGCTTCGCGTCCGCGGACTGGGCGGAGGCGTACATCGGCAACAGCAGCAACAGGCAGATCGCTATGCGTCCAGTCATGAGGAATCGAACCCGGTACGGTCAACGTGGCTTGATCCTAGCACCGTGGAACGCGCATGTCCCGCAACTGCAGATCGGCGGGCGCGCGGAATTCCGATGCCCGTTATGGCTGGGATGTGCCGTTTATGGGTTCTCGCAGAGGCGCAAAGAGCGCGGGGAATTCAAAATACAATACGACCGAATGCCTGCCCCCGGGGCCGTGGCGTGGCACAACGCAAGGAGGCGATCATCACGCGATTATCCCATCATCCGCGGCCAACTCTGCGCTCTCCGCGCCTCTGCGAGATCCCAAACGTACTGCCAGGCCACGCCGACAACGCGAGGACCCGTACCAGGCGCCAAAGATCTTCTCACCAAGGCAGACACGGCCGCTGCGCGTGTGGTTTAATCCCGCGCCATGTTTCGCCCACTCCCCCTCTGGCTCGGCCTGCGCTACACGGCGGCGAAACGCCGTAATCACTTCATCTCCTTCATCTCGCTGACGTCGATCATCGGTATCCTGATCGGCGTGACGGCACTCATCACCGTGCTGTCGGTCATGAACGGTTTCGAGAAGGAGCTGCGCGAGCGCATCCTGGGCGTCGCCTCGCACGCGACCGTGACCGCGTTCAGCGATCCCGTCTCCGACTGGCAGTCGGTCGTCGATCAGGTCAGCGGCAACGATGAGGTGATCGGTACCGCGCCGTATATCGAGGGCCAGGTGATGCTGGTGCGCGGCGAGCAGGTGACCGGGTCGATGGTGCGCGGGGTCCTCCCGGAGCGCGAGCCGGAGGTGTCCGATGTGGCCGCCAATATGCGCAGCGGTGAGCTGGTCGATCTGGAATCCGGCGAGTACGGCATCGTGCTCGGCAGCAAGCTGGCCGATTATCTCGGCGCCCGGCAGGGCGATCGCGTCACGCTCGTGACGCCGGAGGCCAACGTAACGCCGGCCGGCGTGCTGCCGCGGCTCAAGCGGTTCACCGTGACCGGCATCTTCGAGATCGGCATGTACGACTACGATCGCTCGACCGCATTCGTGCACATCGATGACGCGCGCAAACTGATGCGGATCGATGGCGAGGGTGTCACCGGTGTGCGCCTGCG
>Ga0207714_1000008_pt1 | contig 125928 bp, 102 predicted proteins | sample PonA232FremontCA_2_FD_187270 | JGI IMG/M metagenome (GOLD analysis project Ga0207714, IMG submission 187270) | Marine sediment microbial community from Fremont, CA, USA - Pond A23 Sediment 2 (SPAdes) | ecosystem: Environmental > Aquatic > Marine > Unclassified | place: USA: Fremont, California... | reverse complement strand
AAAACGAGAAGTAAAAGCTGCTGCTGTCCCATAGTAGTAGGAGTTCGTCATTAGAAGTTGATGATTGCGGCACTGCGTACCGCAGAGACCGCCCTCCGAGCCGAAGGCCCGTCTCCGCGGTCGCATGCGGCGTTGTTCGCATGTGCACTGTGTTTTGGCAACAGGAACTGTGCCAAATCCTTACCCACCTCCCGTTTCTGTGCTCTTCAGGACGAGTACGAGACAACATCGGTGGTTAGCGCGGGCTGAGGCGGGGGGATCCCCTTCGCGTCCCGACAGGTGTCTCCTCGTCTCCGCGCAGGAGGGGCGCTCCCCGGTACGTTATGTAACCGAGACGGTAGCAATCTCGCCTCTTTGATGCTCTTTGGAGAACGAACGGCGGAGAAACGACGGAACGGCGCGGGGCGTTTTGGGTCCTGTTCGGCACGACGCCCCGAACGGCCGTTCGTCAACATGTCTGAACCGCCTTTCCGCACATGCCCACTGCATCCCCCCATCCCACCGACCTCCCCGTTACCTACGCCGACGTGGCCGCCGCGGCCGAGCGCCTCGACGACGTGGTGCACCGCACCCCCGTCCATACGTCCCGCACAGTCAATGCCCGGGTAGACGCCGACGTGCACTTTAAGTGCGAAAATTTCCAGCGCACCGGCGCCTTCAAGATCCGCGGCGGCTACAACGCCGTGTCGCAACTCTCCCCGGAGGCCCAGGCGCGGGGCGTGGTCACCTACTCCTCGGGCAACCACGCACAGGCGGTGGCGCTGGCCGGGCGCCTGCTGGGGGTCGACGCGACCATCGTGATGCCGGAACACGCCCCGCAGGTGAAGCTCGACGCCACGCGCGGCTACGGCGCGGAGGTGGTGACGTACGACCCGGACGAAACGGTGCGCGAGGAGTTGGGCCAGCGCCTTGCGGAGGAGCGCGGCCTCACCCTCATCCCGCCCTACGACCATCCGGACGTGGTGGCCGGGCAGGGCACCGTGGGCGACGAGCTGTTCCGGCAGGTCGACGATCTCGACGCGCTGCTCGTGTGCTGCGGGGGCGGCGGGCTGCTCTCCGGCTGCGCGCTGGCGGCGCGGCACCACGCGCCCGACTGCACGGTCATCGGCGTGGAGCCCGCGGCGGGCGACGACGCCACCCGCTCGTTTCATTCCGGTGAGCTCCAGACGGTCGACACCCCCGACACGGTGGCCGATGGTGCCCGCACCCCGTACCTCGGGGACATTACATTCCCGCTGGTGCTGGAGCACGTGGACGACATGGTCACGGTCTCGGACGAAGCGCTCGTCCACGCCATGCACTACCTCTGGGAGCGCATGAAGATCGTGGTGGAGCCAACCGGCGCGCTGGGCGCCGCGGCCCTCCTCGACGGCGTGGTGCCGGGCCGCAGCCGCCGCATCGGTGTCGTCGTGAGCGGCGGCAACGTCGACCTCGGCCGCGCGGACGCACTATTCGAGGAGTATGGTATCGCCTGACGTACGCCGCCCCATCGCTCGCCCCCCACGGCGATGGCCCAGACGCTCCCGCTCCTTCTCCGTTCGCCCCGCCGCCTCCCCCTTCGGTCTGCTGCAGCCCCCGCCACTGGCACGGTCTTTGAGCCGAGAAAAACGTGCACCGCCCCTCATTCAGTTCAGTTCTGCGGTTATGCGTCCGGACACCGCCCAGTGGCTCCCCTTCTCTTCTGCAGACGAGCAAGACCCTGACCTTCGATCGGTACTCACCCGCGTATTACACACCGGGCTCCGCCAGTGCGGGGCCATCGGGCTCGTCGCCGCGCTTTTGTACGTCGGGCTCAGCGTCTTCGGCCTCGGGTACGACATGACCTGGACCTACGAGTCCATCGTCCGCGGGACCTTCGACAACCACGTCGTGGCCGTGGGCATCCTCGTTGTCGCAGCCCTCAGCGTGATTGGGCTCATCCTGGCCCAGACCCGGTGCTCGCTCGATAAAGGTCGCCTCTTTGGCTGGGCGGCGATTCTGGTGGCCGCGGCCGTGGCGACCTTCGAGGGGGCGGTGCGGAGTGCCTTCAGCACCGAGTACGTCATTCTGGTGTACCTCCTGATTGTCGCCATCATCCCCTTCCGCCCCCTCCAGGTGGTTGGGATCGGCGGCTCGGTCGCCCTGGTGGTGTACCTGCTCGGTCCCTCCGGGCTGGCCTGGACCGGCGCGCCGGGGCTCTCGTCCGGCATGGCCAAGCATTTGCTCTTCATCGTGGGCGGCTCGGTACTGGTCACCGGGGCGAGCATCGTGCTGTATCGCCGCCACCGGTCGTTTGGCACCACGCAGGCCTCGCTTCAGAAAAAGCAGGACCTGCTCCACCGCACGCAGGAGGTGGCCCAGGTGGGCGGCTGGGAATACGACCCGGCCTCCGACACCGTGCGGGGGACGGAGGAGCTCTACGACATTCTCGACCTTCCGTCGGGCTCGCGGTTTGAATTGGCGTCGTGGCTGCAGTTCTACGCCCCCGACTCCCGCGAGACGGTGCGGGACGTGATGGAGCGGTGCCTGCAGGACGGCGAGCCGTTCGACCTGGAGGTGTCCCTCTCCACGGCCACCGACGAGCGGCGGGCGGTACGCCTGCGCGGAACGGCCGAGTCCCAGCCCGACGACACTCTCCGGCTCACCGGCATTCTGCAGGACATTACCGAGCGGCAGGCCATGCAGCGGCGCCTCGACGAACAGGAGCGCCTGCTCCGCTCCATCACGGGCAACGTGTCGGACGGCATTTACCGGCTGGTGCCGGGCGAGGGCATTGTGTATGCCAACCAGGCGTTTGCCCAGCTCTTCGGGTACGACGGCGCGTCCGAAATGCTGGGGCTCGACCCCCAGGCCCTCGATGCTCAATCGGAGGAGCGGCCCGCCCCCCTCCGCGTGCCTGAAGATTCCACCCAGAACGAGGAGGTCCTACTTCGTCGGCGGGACGGCTCCACGTTCGTGGGCCTGCTTGGGGGCACGGTCGTGCGCGACGACGACGGTGCGGTGCAACACGTGGACGGCGTGGTTACCGACATCACGGACCTAAAGGAGCGGGAGAAGACCCTCAAGGGCGAACGCGATCGATTTGAGACCCTTTTCGAAACGCTTCTGCAGGAGGGGTAACGGCGACGAACGCCCTCGGAAGGCACCAATCCGCCCTGCACACGGCGCTCAGGCCCCTTCGCCCCTTGCACATCGGAAGCGCTAGACTCTTCATTTCTGTCAACTTATCCGGGCTCCGCTAGCCCTGACAAGCGGTTTTCATCTCTCGGTATTTTCGGCCCACAGGCTACACGTCTGTGGTTGGACGCCCCACGCTCGTTCGGTGACGGTCCCGCTACGCCGAGACCGTGCGGGGCGACGTGTCTTTCACCTGGTACGATCCTTGTTTTCCGTGACGGCACTTCTCAACCACAGAATGGCCTTCACGGGACGACAGTATATGAACGTATCGGAGACGGCCCTCTGGCAGCTCTTTGTGGGGTCTCGGACCCAGGAGCACGACCCGGACTTTCGGTCGATTCTCGCCGATGTTCTCCACACCGGGCTCCGCCAGTGCGGGGCCATTGGGCTCGTGGGGGTTCTTCTGTACGTGGGCCTCGGCGTGTTGGGGCTTGGCTACGAGGTGCACTGGACCTACAAGGGCTTTGGGGATTCCGGGGCCAAGCAGCAGATCGTGGCGGCCGGCACGCTCATCGTGGCGGCGCTGAGTGTCATTGGGCTTATTCTGGCCCAGATGGAATGCAGCCTACGGGTGGGCCGGTTGTTTGGGCTCGGGGCCGTGGTGCTGTCCGCCGCGGTGGCTACCTTCGAGGGCGCGATGCGCGGTTCGTTCGGCACCGCGTACGTCATCCCGATGTATCTCGTCATCGTGGCGGTCGTGCCGTTTCGGCCCCTGCAGGTGCTGGGCATTGGCGGATCGGTAGGCCTCATCGTCTACCTGCTCGGGCCGTCCGGCGTGGCCTGGCAGTCCGGCCCAACGATAACCGCCGAGATGGCCCGGCACCTGGCCTTCGTGGGAGGAAGTGCTGTGCTCATTACAGGCACGAGCGCGGCGCTGTACCGGCGCCACACCGCCTTCGCCCGCACACAGGCCTCCCTCCAGAAAAATCGCGACCTGCTCCGGCGGGTGCAGTCGGTGGCCCAGGTGGGCGGCTGGGAGTACGACCCCGTGGCCGGCACCGTGGACGGCACTAGGGAGCTCCACGAGATGCTGGGCCTGCCCCCGGACGTTTCGGTCGACGCCGAGACGGGGCTCGACATGTACCCGCCCGATGCCCGTGAGGAGCTCCGGACGGCCCTCGACCGCTGCCTGCACGCGAAGGAGCCGTTCACCCTAGAGGCACCGCTCGACACGGCGGCCGGCGAACGGCGGTGGGTACACGTTCGCGGAACGGCCCGCGAGCGGTACGACGGCAGCGTGCGGCTGCTCGGCACGATGCAGGACATCACCGAGCGGCACGAGATGGAGGAGCGGCTCCGAGAGCGCGAGGCACTGCTCCGCTCGATTACCGAGAACGTAAACGACGGCATCTACCGCATCGTCCCCGACGACGGGCTCGTCTACGCGAATGAGGCCTTCGCCCGCATGTTTGGGTACGACGCAGTGGACGACGTGCTTGCCCTGCCCCCCGAGACGCTGTACGCACACGCCGAGGCGCACCGCCCCCTGCTCCGGGCCCCCGAGGCAGACGCCCCCGACGCGCGGGAAGTCAAATTCCGGCGTGCCGACGGGTCCACCTTTACCGGGCTGCTGGACGGGACGGTCGTCCGCGGCGACGACGGGACGGTGCAGTACGTGGACGGGGTGGTCACCGACATCAGTGACCTGAAGGCGCGGGAGGCAGACCTGCAACGCGAGCGGGATCGGTTCGAAACCCTGTTCGACAACCTCCCGACGCCCGTCGTGCAGGGCGCGCTCAGTGACGGGCGGGCACAGGTGCAGACGATCAATCGAGCATTCGAGGAGGTCTTTGGGTACGACGCGCCATCGGTTGAGGGCGAAGAGATGTGTGTCCTCATCGGGCCGAGTAAGGATCCTTCCTCGATGACGGACCTCATTCAGCGAGCGTTCGAGGACGGCACGCACTACACCGAGGTGCAGCGGGAAACGCCGGAGGGCCTCCGCACCTTTCAGCTCCACTTCGCCGCCCGGTATCGGGAGGGCCAGCGCACCGAAGGATACGTCATGTTCGTTGACGTCACGGAACGCAAGCGCCGGGAGCGCGCGCTGCGGGAGCGGCAGCAAAAGGCGAGGGCCCTCTACACCGCCACCGAGCGCCTCCTACGGGCCGACGACGAGACCACTGTGGCCGAGCGGATGGAGGCGGTCGTGCGCGAGACATTCGATTATCCCCTGAGCAGCGTCCGCCTCCCGGACGATCCCCCGTCCAGCCCCACCCGCGCGTCGCCGGACGCCCGCACTTCGCTCTCCGAACTTGCGGAGACGGGGGACGATCCGAAGGCCCAAGTCATTCGGGCCTGTCGGGCCGGCAAGACCGTCGTGGCCCACGACCTCGACAACACCTCTCTGCCCCTCAAACAGGGCCGCCTCCGCGCCGCTGCCTTCCTCCCCATCGCCGGCCACGGCCTGTTGGCGATCGGGAGCGAGACCGCGGCCTCCCTCCCCGAGTTTGACCTGCGCCTGCTGGAGATCCTCTCGACCCATGCCTCGGTGGTGCTCGACCGGATCGACCAGGAGCAGGACCTCCGTCGCAACGAACAGCGGTTCCGGGGCATCTTCGAGAATGCCGGCATTGGAATCGCCCTCCTCGACGACGATGGGTGTGTCCTCGAAAGCAACCCCGCCCTCCAGCGCATGCTGGACCTCGACGCCGAGGCCCTCCAGGACCGGCCCCTCGACGCGATGACCCGATCCACAGGCGAGAACCCGGAGGCCTCCCGGCTCGACGACCTCGTGACGGAGGACCGCCGACAAAATGACGTGGAACGCCCCTTCGTGCGCTCCGACGGGGACACCTTTTGGGGCAGCCTCACCCTCTCCCCCCACGAAGGGCCGGGAGAGACGCAGATCATTGCCATGGTCGAAAACATCGACGATCGCAAGCGTCAGAAGCAGCAACTCAAGTCGGCCAAGGAGGAGGCGGAGGAGATGAGCCGGCTCAAGTCCGCCTTTCTCGCCAACATGAGCCACGAAATCCGCACGCCGCTCACCTCGATTCTGGGCTTCGCGGAGGCCATTGGGGAGGCGGCCGCCGCCGAGGACACCTCCGACGCGCCCGTCGAGGAGTTTGCCGACCACATTTCGCGGAGCGGCCGCCGCCTGCTCGAAACGCTCGACTCGGTCCTCAATCTCTCCCAGCTGGAGGCCGGGTCGATGAATTTCTCCCCCGACGCGGTGGAGCTCACCGGGGAAGTGCGCGACATGGTCGACCTCCTCGCCCCGAAGGCCCGGGAGGAAGGCGTCACTCTCCACACCGAATTTCCGGACACCCCGGTGCACCTCCACACCGACCGGGGAGCCCTGCGCCGGATTCAGCGCAATCTGCTCAGCAATGCCCTCAAGTACACCGAAGAGGGGGGCGAGGCCTGGATTCGCATCTGGCGGGCGGACGACGTGGCGGTCCTGGAGGTGGAGGACACCGGCATCGGGATGGACCCGGACCGGGTTGCCAAGCTCTTCAACGCCTTCGAGCAGGAGTCGACCGGGACGGACCGCTCCCACGAGGGCAGCGGGCTGGGGCTGGCCATCGTGGACCGCCTAGTCAGCGAGATGGGCGGGACCGTGGAGGTAGAGACGGAGAAGGGCGCGGGCACCCGGTTCACCGTGCGCCTCCCTCTCACGATCGACGAGGTGACCGATCCGGACCCCGTTCCGGCGGAGTAGACTTGATTTCGTGCTGCGTGAGGGCGTGATGCGTGAGACTGCCGTCGGCCCAGGACGGCGATTCACGGATCACACCTTACGCCACCGCCGGGGTGCGTACGTTCTCGGCGGCCTGGACCATGTTTTCGAGCGAGGGACGCACCTCCACCCAACGCCGCGTCTTGAGGCCGCAGTCGGGGTTGACCCACATCTGCTCCGGGTCGAGGACCGTCAGGGCCTTGCGGATGAGATCTTCCATCTCCTCCACGCTGGGCACGCGCGGGGAGTGGATGTCGTAGACGCCCGGCCCAATCTCGTTCGGGTAGTCGAACTCGTCGAACGAGTCGAGCAGCTCCATCTTCGATCGGGACGCCTCCACCGAGATCACGTCGGCGTCCATGTCGGCAATCGCCTCGATGATGTCGTTGAACTCCGAGTAGCACATGTGGGTGTGGATCTGCGTCTCGTCCTCCACCCCACTGGAGGCGAGCCGGAAGCACTCCACGGCCCACTCCAGGTAGTCGTCCCACTGGTGTTCGCGGAGGGGGAGCCCCTCGCGGAAGGCGGGCTCGTCGATCTGGATGGCCTGGATGCCGGCCTCTTCAAGGTCGAGTACCTCGTCGCGGATGGCGAGGGCAATCTGGCGACACGTCTCGGCCCGGGGCTGGTCGTCGCGCACGAACGACCACTGCAGCATCGTGACCGGCCCGGTGAGCATCCCCTTCACCGGCTGGTCGGTCTGGTCGTTGGCGTAGGAGAGCCAGCGCGTGGTCATCGGCTCGGGGCGGCTCACGTCGCCGGCGATGATCGGCGGGCGGACGCAGCGCGTGCCGTAGCTCTGCACCCAACCGTTCTCGGTGAAGAGAAAGCCGTCGAGCTGGCGGCCAAAGTACTCCACCATGTCGCCCCGCTCGGCTTCGCCGTGCACCAGCACGTCGAGGCCAATCTCTTCCTGCGCCGCGATCGTCTCGGCGATCTGCTCCTCGATAAAGTCCTCGTACTCGTCCTGCGAGATTTCCTCCTTCTTGTACTTGGCGCGCATCCGGCGCACGTCGTCGGTCTGCGGGAAAGACCCGATCGTGGTGGTCGGGAGCGTGGGAAGGCCCAGGGCCTCGCGCTGCAGCGGGGCGCGCTGGGCGTGGGGCGCATCGCGCTCGGTCATCGTGGCGTCGATGCCGGCCACGCGGTCCTGCACGGCCGCGTCGTTGATCCAATCGGACTCGGCGCGGGCCTTCTGCGCCGCTCGGCTCTTCTCGAAGAGGGCGTCGGTCTCCTCCGTGTTGCCGTCTACCCGCTCCGCGAGGGCTACGATCTCCTCAATCTTCTGCGTGGCAAAGGCGAACCACCGCTCCATGTCGTCGCTGAGGGCCGGCTCGGTGTCGAGGTCCACCGGCACGTGCAGAAGCGAGCAGGACGGGCCCACGAGCACCCGGTCGGTGCCCAGGGCATCGACGGCGGTCTGCACGGTACCGAGCAGGTCGTCAAGGTCGGCCCGCCACACGTTGCGCCCGTCGATGACACCGAGCGAGAGGCTCAGGCCATCGGGCACGCCGTGATCGAGGGCGTCGTCGAGCTGGCCCGGCGCCCGGACGAGGTCGAGGTGCAGGGCGTCGACCGGCAGGTCGAGCGCGGTGGGCAGGTTGTCCTCGAGGCCGCCGAAGTACGTGGCCACGTGCAGGTCGAGGCCCGCCGCGTCGGCGAGGGCCTCGTACGCCTGGGTGAAGGCAGCGCGCTCCTCGTCGCTCAGGTCGAGGACGAGGGTCGGCTCATCGAGCTGTACCGCCTCGGCACCCGCGTCCGCCAGCTTCTGCAGCACCTCGGCGTAGACCGGCAGCAGGTCGTCGAGCAGGGTGAGCGCGTCGAGGTCGTCCTCCTGCGTCTTGCCGAGCAGCAAGAACGAAACCGGCCCGATGAGTACCGGGCGCGTCTCGATGCCCTGCGCCTTCGCGTCCTCGTACTCGTCAACCGCTTTGGTTGAGGAGAGCGAGAAGTCGGTGTCCCGAGAAAATTCGGGGACGATGTAGTGGTAGTTCGTGTCGAACCACTTCGTCATCTCCATCGCCTGCACGCCGGACTCTTCCCCCTCCAGGTCTTTCTCCTGCAGCCCCCGCGCCATAGCAAAGTAGGTGTCGAGGTCCACCGTGTCGCCGTCCCAGGGGAAGCGCTCCGGCACCGCGCCGACCATCGCGCAGGCATCGAGCACCTGGTCGTAGTACGAAAAGTCGTTGGAGGGGACCGCATCGAGTCCCAGTTCCTGCTGCGTGGACCAGTGCGAGGCGCGCAGGGCCTGCGCCGCGTCGCGAAGTTCTTCTTCTGTGAGGTCGCCTTTCCAGTATCCTTCCACCGCGCGCTTCAATTCGCGGTGGGCGCCGATGCGGGGAAAGCCAAGATTCGTTGCCGTCGCCATGAACGTGGGCGGGAGGTTTCGTTGAGAGTGTAAGTGCAGACTATAACGTGTGCGGGAGGGGCCGCAATTGCTACCCCGACCTCAGTCATTTCCCAAAACATCCATATTATCTCACGGTCATGTTGCCGATAGGTCAAGATTGGGGAGATAAGGTGAGATCTCCGGTTCATTCTACCCTCCGCTTCGCGAAACGCGGCGGGGACTGCCCCACTGCCAGGGTGGCCTCAGGCGGGTCGTACGGAACGGAGCACTACAAAACCGCCTTCTTCCATGCCGTCTCGCACGGGGTGCGGGGTCGTCATGGTCTCCGGATCGGAAAAGAGGGTTTGCCGGGCCTGTAGGTCTTCGAACCCGGCTGCACGAAGCAACTGGACAACCTCGTCGGCCGCGTAGAACTGGGCAGGCCCGTAGAAAACGCTTTCGCCCCGCCGGCCCTCGTACTGCGGACCGAGCGGGCCGTCGCGGTTGATGAATCCGACCACGAAGACGCCGCCGGGCCGGAGCACCCGGGCCACTTCCTTGAAGGCGGCCCCAGCATCGTCGAGATAACAAAGCGTGGTCGTCATGAGCACAACGTCGAAGCGCTCGTCGGGGTAGGGCAGCGCCTCGGCCACGCCGTCCCTCACGTCGATCCCTCGCTTCCGAGCCCGCTCCCGCATTGCCGGCGAGGGATCCACCCCGTGCCCAATGCCGAGCGGCGCGGCAAAGCGCCCGGTCCCTACGCCGACCTCCAGCCCCTCGCCCGCCTCGGGCAGGACGGACCGGAAGGCCCGAAGCTCGGACTGGTAGGCGGCCTCGTGCTGGTCGAACCAGTCGTCGTAGCGGTCGGGGTGGGCGTCGAAGGGACCTGTCTTTGCCATGTCGTGCGTCTAAGGCTTCAGAAGGGGGATGTGCGTCTTAAAAGGGCCAAAAAGGAAGGGGTGGGGTCGCGAACCCCCATTCCCGATGCCTCCCCTGACCGCTACGCGAACCGAACGGGCGAGCGCACCATCCGTTGATCATCTCCGACACTGATATTCCTCAACGGATGTCTCTTTAAATGACGATCGAGATCGACCGCGTTCGGGCCGACACGCCCGGCACCGATCATGTCCTGCACTTCAACAATGCCGGGGCAGCCCTGCCCCCCCAGCCCGTGCTTGACGCACAGACGCACCACCTGGAGCGGGAGGCCACCATCGGGGGCTACGAGGCAGCGGCCGAGGCCGAGGGAGCCCTGCAGCACACGTACGACGCGATTGCCCGGATGCTGGGGTGTGCGGCCGACGAGGTGGCCCTCCTCGAAAACGCGACGCGGGCCTGGGACATGGCCTTCTACGGTATGTCGTTCGACGCGGGCGACCGCATTCTCACCTCCCGGGCCGCCTACGCGAGTAATCACATCGCCTGCCTGCAGGTGGCCGAGCGGACGGGGGCCACGGTCGAGGTGGTGCCGAGCACCGACTCTGGGGAGGTCGACGTGGCCGCTCTTCGTTCGATGATGGACGACCGCGTGGCGCTCATCGCCCTCACCCACGTGCCCACGAACGGCGGGCTTGTCAACCCGGCGGCGGAGGTGGGCAAGATCGCCACGGAGGCGGGCGTGCCCTTTCTGCTCGACGCGTGCCAGTCGGCCGGGCAGATGCCGCTGCCGGTCGACGAGATCGGCTGCACGATGCTCTCGGCCACCGGGCGCAAGTACCTGCGCGGGCCGCGGGGCACCGGCTTCCTCTACGTGCAGAAAGACTGGATTGAGCGCCTGGAGCCCCCTCTCCTCGACCTCCACGCCGCCACCTGGACTGCGCCCGACGACTACGAAATTCACCCCGACGCCCGCCGGTTCGAGACGTGGGAGAGCCACGTGGCCGGGCAGGTAGCGCTCGGCGCGGCCGTCGACTACGCGCTCAACCGCGGGCTCGACGCCATCTTCGAGCGCACCCAACTCCTCGCCCGGACGCTCCGGACCCGGCTGGGGGATCTCCCCGGCGTCACGGTTCAGGATCAGGGAACGGTGCGCTGTGGCATCACGACCTTCACCGCCGAGCAGGCTGGTGCCCGTACGATCCAGACGGCGCTGCGTACGCAGGACATCAACATCTCCGTGTCGCCCCCCGCCTCCACCCGGCTCGACGCCGAGGCCCGTACCCTACCGCCCCTCGTCCGCGCCTCCGTGCATTACTACAACACGACGGCTGAGATCGACCGCTTCGTCGCAGCGCTTTCTGAGATCCTGAGCGCCTGATGCGGGGCCGTGCGCCCTGGTCGCCTCGCCGTAGCGGGATCATTCGGCGGGACCGCGTCTTCACAGTTCCCCCCTTCTCACGATTCTCCAAATCAACTTCCCACGACCACCGATGCGCTCCATTTCTTTCGAAAACGGCGACGAAATGCCCATGATCGGCCTCGGCACCTGGAAGTCCGCGCCGGGGGACGCCTACGAGGCCGTAAAAACCGCCCTGAACGTCGGCTACCGCCACATCGACTGTGCGGCCATCTACAAAAACGAAGCCGAGGTCGGACAGGCCCTTACCGAGTCGTTCGAGGCCGGCGTGGTCGACCGCGACGATGTGTGGATCACTTCCAAGCTCTGGAACGATGCCCACGCCCCGGAGCACGTCCGTCCCGCCCTGGAGCAGACACTGAGCGACCTGCAGCTCGATACCCTCGACCTCTACCTCATCCACTGGCCCGTGGCCTTTACGCACGGCACCGATTATCCCGGGTCGATCGACGAGTTTGTGTCGCTCGACGAGATTCCACTCCCCGAAACCTGGGCGGCCATGGAAGAGCTTAAGGCCGACGGGCTGGTGCGCCACATCGGCGTTTCCAACTTCAACATTCCGAAGCTGCAGCTCCTGATGGACGCCGGGAACGTGACGCCGGAGATGAATCAGATTGAACTGCACCCCTACTTGCAGCAGCCCGAAATGCTATCGTTCGCCGAGGAGCAGGGCATCCCGCTCACCGCGTACTCGCCCCTCGGCTCCGGCGACCGGCCCGAGGCGATGAAGGCTGACGACGAGCCGGTGCTGATGGAAGACCCGACGATCCACGAGATCGCGGACCGCCACGACGCCTCCCCGGCCCAGGTGCTCATCAGCTGGGCGTTGCACCGCGACACCGTGGTCATTCCGAAGTCCACCACCCCCAGCCACATTCGGGACAACCTGGCCGCCGCCGAGCTAGAGCTGACAGCGGACGACATGGAGGCCATCGCCGCCCTCGACAAGGGCCGCCGCTACCTGCAGGTGGCAGACTGGACCATTGAGGGCAGTCCTTACACGCAATCCGGGCTGTGGGACGAGTAGTCCTGCCAGAATTCGCTCCGGCGCCGCCGCCTGATCCTCCCGCTCCCCCATGGCCGCCGCAAACCGCCCCCCGCCCCGGATCGCCATGTGGTCGGGGCCGCGCAACATCTCGACCGCGCTGATGCGGAGTTGGGGCAGCCGGGAGGACACGGTGGTGGTCGACGAACCGCTCTACGCGCACTACCTGGACGCGACCGGCCGGGCCCACCCTAGCCGGGAGGCGATCATTGCCCACTACGACACGGACTGGCGGGCCGTCGTCGACCGACTCACTGGCCCCCTCCCTGACGATGCGGACATTTTCTATCAGAAGCACATGGCCCATCACCTGCTTCTCAAAATGGACTGGGACTGGGTCGGGGCCCTCCGCAACGCGCTTCTGATCCGGGAGCCGCGGGCGATGCTCACGTCACTGATCGAGTTTCTCCCTGAACCCACCCTGTCCGACACCGGCCTTCCGCAGCAGTGGCGCCTATTCCAACGACTTCGTCGCGAGCACGACGCCCCCCCACCCGTCCTACGCGCCCAGGACGTGCTAAAGGCCCCTGGGCCCATGCTCGACGCGCTTTGCGGGGTCCTTGGGGTGCCGTACCGCGACGCCATGCTGTCGTGGTCCCCGGGTCCGCGTACGACAGACGGCATCTGGGCCAAGCACTGGTACGATTCTGTCTACGACTCCACCGGCTTCCAGCCGTACACGCCCAAGAACATCCCCCTCCCCGACCGGCTCCACGACCTGCACGAAGAGTGCCGGGCGCTCTACGACAAACTCGCCGCCCATCGCCTTTGCCCCTAGCCCACTACTATGCGACAAACCCCCAACCCGAGAAACGACGACCTCATCGTCTACGTCGACGGCGAACTGGTGCCCCGCGATGAGGCCGGGGTTAGCCCATTCGATAGCGTGGTGCAGGGGGGCGATGCCGTGTGGGAGGGCCTTCGGCTCTACAACGGCTCCATCTTCCGCCTACTCGACCACCTGGACCGCCTCCGCAACTCCGCTCAGGCCCTGGCCTTCGACGAGATTCCGCCGACGGAGGAGATCATTGCGGAACTGCGCCGTACCCTGGTGGCCAACGACATGCGCGACAACGTGCACGTGCGACTAACGCTCACGCGGGGCGAAAAAGTGACGTCCGGCATGGATCCCCGACTCAACACGAAAGGCCCCACGCTCATCATCCTGCCCGAATATAAGCCCCCGGTCTACGACAAGGATGGACTATCCTTTGTCACGAGTTCCATCCGTCGCTTTCCGCCCGACTGCCTCGACCCCAAAATCCACCACAACAACCTTTTGCAGTCCGTTCTGGCAAAAATCGAGGCGAACCACGCCGGGGCCGACGCTGCCCTCATGCTCGACCGCGACGGCTTCATCGCCGAGGGGCATGGGACCCACGTCTTCCTGGTGGACGACGGCACAGTATGTACCGGCCCGGCCGATGCGTGCCCGGAGGGCGTCACGCGACAGACCGTGCTCGACCTCTGTGCCCGCCACGACATTCCACACGCCGTCCGGCGCCTTTCGGTGATGGAGGCCTACCGGGCCGACGAGATGTTTTGCTCCGGCACGATGGGCGAGCTGGCGGGCATTACGGCCCTGGACGGCCGCACGATTGGCGACGGCACCATTGGCCCCATGACGGAACGGCTCTCTTCGCTGTACGGCGAGGAAACCGCGACGCAGGGCTACCCCATCTTCGAGAGGTAAGCGCCCCCACGTCCACTTTTCAGGTTCCCCCACAACCGAAAGACTGTTTGGTCTGACATGTCCTCTCGTCTTCTGTTCGACTTTTCCTCTTCGACAGACGATCCGGCGGAGTGGCGCAGCGTGGACGACCCAGTGATGGGCGGCGTCTCGGAAAGCGCGTTCACGGCCACTGAGGCTGGTGCGGCGTTTGCCGGCACCGTATCGCTAAAGCAAGGCGGCGGGTTTTGCTCAGTGCGGGCGCCGGAGGGGACGTACGATCTCGGCGACACCACGGGCCTCCAGGTCCGGGTGCGGGGCGACGGAAAGCGCTACTGGTGCACGATGTACACCGATCCGGGCGGCCCCATCAGCTACCGGGCACCGCTACAGCCCTCCACGGCGTGGTCTACGGTCTCCGTTTCCTTCGACGCCCTCACCCCGTACCGGCGGGGCACCGAGGTGCCGGACGCCCCCCCGTTCGCCCCCGCTCACCTCCGCACCCTCGGCTTTTTGATTGCCGACGAGCAAGACGGCCCCTTCCGCCTGGAGGTCGCGTGGATTCGGGCGGTGCAGAAGCGCTCGTAGCGGCCGCGGAGAACAAGATCGACGGCAGCGCCCCAGGCGCCACTTCGGCGCCCAGGGCGGTGAACGCGCCTGAGTGAGTGCCTCCGCTCGTTCCGGTGGCACCATGGGCTCGCGCCCGCGGTCGTGCTCGTCCCCGTGGTGGTCCACGACGGGGGGTACCCGCTCGACCTCTTGAGCCCGCCGAATCGGTGCTCCGCAGGGTCGCGTCGTGTCGGGACGGGAAGGCATCCCCCAGAATGGTCGGAGGCCCCACGCCCCTGTCTTTGCACAAAAAAGATCGAGTCCTCGTGTGACTCTGCCCGCAGCCTCCTAGATTGCATCGCCGCTCGGCTCCCTCGCGCACGATCAATACCCCCATGGACGACACCCCCGACGCGTCCCCCCCTACGACAAAGCACGTCGCCATTTCCGGAAACATCGGCGCCGGAAAGACCGCTCTGACCGAAGTGCTCGGTGAATATTACGACTGGCACACCGTCTTCGAAGAGGTGGACGATAACCCATACCTCAATGACTTTTACAACGACATGCGCCGGTGGTCCTTCAATCTACAGGTCTTCTTCCTGTCTCAGCGCTTTGAACAACTGCAGCGGATCGGCGAGATGGACCAATCGGTGGTTCAGGACCGCTCGATCTACGAAGATGCCCACATCTTTGCCCGCAACCTCTACGAAATGGGACACATGAGCGGCCGGGACTATCGAAACTACACCGACCTGTTCTCGATCATGACCACCCACCTGGAGCCCCCGTCCCTGCTCATTTACCTGCGAGCCTCCGTGCCCACGCTCGTCAATCACATCCAGAAGCGGGGGCGCGAGTTTGAGTCGACCATCCGCATCGACTATCTGGAGCGGTTACAGGGTCACTACGAGGAGTGGATCGAGAGCTACGACCGCGGTCCGAAACTCATCATCGACGTCGACGAACTCGATTTTGTCGGCGAAGAGACGGACCGACGGGCCGTCCTAAACCAGATTGAAAGCCGGCTCTTTGGACTGTTTCCGGACGAGTAACGGCCCGCCGGCTCCGTCAGTCGGTTTCTCCCTGGACGCGATGCGGTTATGCCCGCCTTCCTTCGCTCCATAGTGGTTTCCCCGTCGCGGTCCGGCCGCATCGCCGGGCGGGCCGCGGTGCTCGTCGTGGTGCTCGGGCTCCTGCTCGGGCCCCCGACGGCCTACGGGCAGGTTGACACCACCGACGCCGTCCCGCCGGATTCCCTCCAGCAGCCCCGTCCGGACACGACCCAGCGCCCCCCCTCTCCTCCCACAGATCCGTCCCAGCCACCTCTTCGCCCGCTTCCCTTTGCCCCACCGGAGTACGGGCGCCCGGTCACCGATTCCATTCCGGGCCGTCATCCTCAGGTGAGCGTGGAAACGATGATTGCCGACCAGGCCGGCGGCTTTTTGTACGACCTGGGCGAGTATGGATGGCCAAACGGATGGAGCCCGCGCGGGCTTGCCCCCCATCGGGTACACCTCTGGCTCGACGGCCTCTCGTTCGATGACCCGCTGACAGGCCGCCCCCGCTTCGAGCTGCTGCCGCCCTCGTTCCTTGCCCGTCCCCGCGTTGGGAGGGATCCGGGCGGCGGCGCAGTAGGCGTGCACACGTCGTGGCGTGCCTATTCGCCCAAGCGACCGCTCACCGAAATCCGCTACCGCTTCGACAACAGCGGCCTCCACGCGGTAGAGGTGGGCCACTCGCAGAAGCGACGACTCGACCTCTTTGGACGGCCCGGGATCTTGCACCTCACGTTTGGCTACGGCGGGCGCAAGGCCGACGGGGTGTACAACGGAAGCGCGCTCCGAAGCGAACGGCGCATCTGGGGGCGGCTCCGGTACCAGACCAGCGACTGGGCCGCCGAGCTTTCGAACCAGGTGTCCCGGTATCGGGTTGGTGCCCACGGGGGGGCAGTGCCCCTTGGGGATTTCTTTTCGACCATCTACAACCTCCCGGTGGCCGGCAGCAGCGTGCGGGCGCCGGGCAACCGGCGCAAAACAACCCGCAACGACCTGACGGCCCGCGTACGGGCCCCGCTCGTCCCTGGCCTCGCCTCCCCCACAGAACTGTCCCTCCGCTGGACCACCCACCGCTTCGAGGTAAACGACGGCGTGCGGGATACGACGTGGACCACCCAACTGGATGGAGGACACGTGCGCCTCCAACAGTCCCTGTCGGTAGGACGCCACACGCTCACGGGCACGGCGCGGGGACACCTCTGGCGTCTTGACCGCACGAATGTGCCCTCGAGGCTCGGCGATCTACGCGGGGCGGCACACGTGGGCGTCCGGGACTCCCTACGGCTGGGGCAGACCGATCTTCTGCTCGACGCGGGCGGCCACCTGACCGCTGAGCAAGCCTACCCGTCCGTCGCGGCTCGGGCCCAGGGCCCCGTGGGGCCGGTGCAACTCTCGGCGTCGGTGACGGCCACCGGACAACGCGGCGCCTGGATCGAAGACGCGGGGTTCGCCACGGTTCAGCCCCTCGATAGGGAACGGGGCGGGACTGCGGATCTTCTGCTCGAAGGGACGGTGGGGGCCGCGGTGCGCCTGGGGCCTTTCGACGTGGGCCTGCAGGGCTTCGCACACCAGATTCGCAACGCCGTGGACCTGTATGCCGTGCGCCCGGACAGTGCCGACGCCACGGCGTACACGGATGTCGTGGCGGCCCGCAGCACACCGACTCCCGTCCGGCGGGCGGGGCTCACCCTCGACGGGGGCTGGCGGCGGAACGCCCGACGGGGACTATACGCCACGGGGCGGGGCACGCTTTTGCGGACGCTCAACGCGGGCGACTCGCCACTGCACAAACGACTCGCCCAGACCCTCCCCACCGCCTACGGTCGGGCCCGCGTCGGGGCCCGATTTGTTCTGTTTTCCGACCTCATCACGGACCTCTACGTTCAGGCTCGTGGATGGAGTGCCATGAATAGCCGGTGGCTGCACCCGCCCACCGGTCGCCTCACCGTTCCACCCCTGGACAACCCGATCCCAATTTCGAACGCCCCGTCGGACGTGGGGCCCAGCGGCACGGTCGACGTGCACGCGGACATTCGATTCCGCAGTGCCACGCTCTTCTTTAGCTTCCAGAATATACAGGCCGGCACCCAACTACAGCCCGGCACGTTCGTAGTGCCGGTATACCCCCTTCCGCCCCAACAATTTCGGTTTGGCGTCTTCTGGCCGATTTTCGACTGATCCCCCACTCGCCCCCAGCACGCCCTCTGACACGAGGAATCACCGCCGCAGGCTTCGAGGTACAACTGCTGATTCCGGTTCGTGACACCCCACTCCTTCCGCGACCCTGCCTGGCTGCATGTCTCGGCTCGAACTCCCATACCCCGTCCAGCGGACCCTGTCGGGCCTGTGGACGAGTTTGAAATACTACAGCATCGGGCTGTACCTGGAGTTGTCGGAGAAAAACGTGTTTCTGTGGGCCCAGGCGATTGCCTTTAAGGTGCTGGTGACAATCGTCCCCATCGTGATTCTGGCCACCGGGATCATCGGCCGCATCCTGCAGGGAGAGGATGCGTTCGTGGCCGTCACGCGGTTTATTCGGGAGCTCCTTCCAGGAAGCCAGAGCCAGCAACTTATCGACTTCCTGACGCAGCTTCAGGACGCCAGTGCCACGATCGTAGGGATTGGGGGCGTCGGTCTGTTTCTCTCCGCCATGTCGCTGTTCATCACTCTGCGGATTGCAGTGAGCAACGCCTTTGAACAAGACTGGCATCAGCAGCGCTCGTTGCTTCGGGGCTACCTGTTCGACGTCCGGATGGTGGTTCAGGTTGGGGTGCTCTTCCTCCTCACCGTGGGCCTCTCCGTCTCCCTGCCCCCGTTCGTCAACGACGTCATCATCGGGCAGGTTGTGGGGCCGGAGTGGTGGATCCAGTGGCTATGGCAACGGGCCCTCTGGGTGACCGGCCTCCTTCTGCCCCTCCTCCTTACGACGGCCATGTTTTTCCAGTTGTACTACCTTGTGCCCAAGCCGCCGCCGCGCCCCCGGAGCGCCCTCGCCGGGGCCATGATTGCCGCCCTGTTATGGGAAACGGCCAAGCAAGCCTTTACCTATTACGCCACCTACGTGGGCTACGGGACGGGGACCGAGGCCCTCGGCAGCACGTTCGGGCTCATTGTTGCGTTCGTATTCTGGGTCTACTTCTCGGGCGTGGTGCTCATGATTGGGGCCATCGTCGCGTCGCTCCGTGAGCACCGACACGTCACGTCCGGACAGTTGCCGGGAACCAACCCGTCCCCAGAGCTCCGGGCCCTCACGCAAGACGCCGGTAATGGCGCCCCCTCCGCTCCGGACACCGACGCGTCCTCCGCCAGCGAGTCCGACCCACTTCCCTCTTCGCCGTCCTCGTCGTCCGCCTCGTAGGACGGTGCGCCCCCGTATGTGCAGTGCCTTCGCGTCTCCGACCTTTTCCCCTTCCGTGTCCGCCGTACTCCCGCGTATGTTCTTCCCACCGCGCCGCCTGTGCGTGCGGGGCCTACTGCTTGCCCTCGTGCTCGCAGGGGGGGCCGGAAGTCTGTCTGACGCCTCTGCACAGGCCCCCCTCCGGTACGTGAACGACAACACCACCGTGTCGGAAATCTCCTTCCGGTTCGTCGATCAGCAGACCTTCGAGACGAGCCGGCTGCAGGAACAGATTGCCACCGCTGCCCCCGGCTTCTTTGCGCGACTCCAGAACCAGTTTTCGTTCCTGCCGGGCCTCTCTCCACGTCTGTACCCCTTCGACCCGGTGACCCTCCAGAAAGACGTGGTGCGACTGCGCCAATTTTATCAGCAGAACGGATTTCCAACCCCCGATATAGACTATCCTGCGTCACAGCTTGACTCCTCGAAGAACCGGATCCACGTTATCTTTACCATCCAGGAGGGGCCAGAGCTCGACATTCGGGAGAGCACGTTCCAGAACGCCGACGGCACCGCGGGGATCAGGGCGGCACTACCGGCGCCCCTCCACGACGACTGGGTCCGCTACCAGCGTAGCACACTACGGGTGGGGGGGCGGTACACGGACTTCAAGCGCACCCAAATTGAGGACCAGGTTCAATCCTGGCTCCGCAACCGGGGGTTTGCATTTGCGCGGGTGCAGTCGAGCGCAGCGGTGGATACGGCCCAGTATGCCGCCGACCTGGAGTTCTTTGTGGACGCGGGGCCCCAAGCGACCGTCTCTGAGATCAGTATTGAGGGCAACACAGCGGTGAACCGATCCGTGATTCTGCGGGAATTGCCCTTCGGCGTGGGCGACCGCTTCTCGGCCGATGCCGTGACCGAGGGCCAGCAGAAACTGTTCGACCTCAACCTCTTCCGTGTGGCCCTCGCCGACGTGCCCGACCAGCCCCGCGACAGCACTGTTCGGGTGCGCTACCGGGTCCGCGAGACCGAACTCCGAGCCTACTCCGGCCAGATTGGATACGACACACAGTCGGGCGCGACCCTGGAGGGCAGTTGGCGGCACCGAAACTTCTACGGCGACGCCCGCACCTTCATCGTGAGCCTGACGGCCGATACGGGCCTCCCTGAGAATCCCCCCAACTTCCTGCCCGGCTTTCTTACGCGCTCGTCGTCGCAGGAGCTGAGCCGCACGTTCCGGGCCTCGGTCACCCTGCGGCAGCCCTACCTCTTCTCCCAGGACCTCTCCGGCTCGGTATCGCCGTTCGTGCAGGAGCGCCTCAACCCCGCCCTGGCCCCAAATCCCGACCGGTCCCTGGACCTCAATGAGCGGCAGTTCGGGATCAATTCCAGCCTCGTCTACGACCTGCTTCCGTACCGGACGCTCTCGCTTCAGCATTCGTTTGCACGCACCCGCCAGTTTTTGGCGTCGGGTGTCTCGGATCCTACGCGTCCGGACATCCCCCTGGGCGCGGACGAGGACCTCTTCAACAAAAGCGTCTTCACGCTCAACGGGACCTTTGGGGAGGCCGACGACTTCATCAATCCCACCCGAGGGTACATCTTTCGTCCCACCGTCCAGCTCGGGGGCTACCTCTTCGACTCGGGCGTGGAGTTCGCAGAGCTGAGCGCGGAATTGAGCGGGTACCTTCCGCTCTCCGAGCACGTAGAGCTGGCGGGGCGAGTGTTCGCGGGCTCGCTCTGGCCCTTCGAAGAGAGCCGGACCAACCTCACACTGCCCGCCGATCCCTCCCCGGAGGACCTCCAGCAAAACCGCGTCTTCCAGAATCGGTTCTCCGACTACCTCTTGTACGCGGGCGGCGGAAGCGACGTGCGGGGCTGGTCCTCGCGCCTGGCCGGCGGCAAGGTGCTGCGCCGCTCCCCGGTGATCGAGGACGGATTCGTGTACCGACCGACGGGGGCACGCACAAAGATTGGCGGGAGCCTGGAGGCCCGATTTCCCCTCCCGGGCCTCGGCCCCAACTGGCGGACCGCGGCGTTCATTGACGCGGCCCGATTGTCTCCCGGCACCCTAAATTTAACGCCCCCCCCAAGCGTTTCCGGGGTCGTGGAGGGCCCCGACGGGCGAGCTGTAGGGACCGATCCGTCGCAGTTTCTGGTGGGAACCGGCGCGGGGCTCCGGTACCAGACCCCGTTCGGCTTCCTGCGGATCGATCTCGCCTACAAACTGACCCCTGACCGCCTGGACCTTCGCTCCGCGGGGGACGTGGGGCGCGCGGTCACCAGGGATCCACCCACGCCACTCTCACAGGTTGATACCCGCTCTATCCGACGCCTGCGTCTGCACTTCGGCATCGGGCGGTCGTTCTGAGCCCCCGGCTCCCCTCCTCTCACTACCGACGTCTACCGACTACTGCACCGTGCCTGCTCACCCTGCCCCTTCCGGTCCGGGTTCCTCCCCTGCCCCCGACGAGTCTGCTCCGTCGCGCCTTCGCCGTTGGGCTCGGCGCGCAGCGTGGGGCATCGGTGGCCTCGTGGCGACGCTCCTCTTGGGGGTGAGCCTCGTCCTGCTCGGGCTACAAACCGAGACGGGGGCGACCGCGGCGGCACAGTTCCTGGCGCGACAGGCCAATCCAGTTCCCAACACCACCCTTACAGTCGAGCGCGCCGGCGGAAGCTGGCTCCGTTCGCTGCACCTGACGAACGTGGCGCTCACCCGCCCCGACAGTGCATCGGGCACTGCCGTATCAATGGCGCAGGTGGATACCCTCGCGGTATCGTACCGCCTCGGCGCGCTGCTGCGGGGCCGGCTCCACCTCATGAGCGTCTCCCTCCGGGGCCCATCGGTCACCCTGCGCCAGGCGGCCGACTCCACCTGGGACTGGGGCCGGGCCTTTGCCCGCGACACGACGACGGCCCCGGAGGACACAAGCGCGGGCATGCCCATCCAAATCGACCGCGTCCGGGTGGGAGAGGGACATGCTGCGGCCCAGTTCTACGCCGACGGCGGCGACTCAACCGTCCAGGTCGAGGACCTCGAACTGCGCGCCCAGGACCTCCAGATCGCCCCGGCGCTCAGGGGGCGTCTCGACACACTTGGTCTTCGGGCCCGCCTTCCCGCCGATACCTCGGCCCTTCGGATGACGGCGCGCGCATCGCTTTCTGACCGTCGGCTCCGACTGGACACACTCGGGCTCACCTCCCCACGGAGCGATGTGACGGGCCGCGGCACCGCCCGCGTCCCCCTGGGCCCGCAGGACACGCTCGACGACGTAGCGCTGTCGCTCCGGGCCGATCCCCTCGTCCTCGGCGACCTGACGGCGCTGGTGCCCACACTGGCGGTGAACCCTGAGGAGGCGATCACGCTCGATGCTCGCCTCACAGGATCGGGGCAGCGCCTCTCTCTCACGACAGAAGCGGAGGTCCAGGGCGGCGGGGGCCGCCTGACCGCGGAGATCGACGCGACGCCGCGCATCGACACGCCGTCGGGCGGACCGCCGCTTCGGTACCGCATCGACGCCGAGGCGGAGCGCCTCACCACGAGCCTCATCGGTCCCCCGGACGCAACCGAGAACCTTCTGACGGCCACCGTCGACGGCCAACTGAAGGGCCCGTCCCTCGACGCGCTAGACGGCACCGTCACGGCCCAGATCTCCGAGGGTCGTCTCGGGGGCGTTCAGGCCTCGGCGGTAACACTGCAGTCTACCGTACAAACGGGCACCGCGGCGGTGGACCTGAACGGCACGCTGAACGACATCGGGTTCTCGGTGGATGGGACGGCCCGCCCGTTCGATGCGGCCCCGTCCATGGACCTGACGGCGCGCGTTCGCGAATTGTCGCTGGCCACCCTGGCCCCGAACGCGGGCGTTGAGGGCCTCCTCACGGCCACCGCGCAGGTCACGGGCCAGTCGATGATGACCGACGCCGCAACGTACGCGGTGGATGCGCGGCTCACGGACTCGCGGATCAACGCACAACCGATCTCGTCGGGGCGGCTCTCCGCCACCCTGGGCCCTGAGCGCGTGCGGGCCGACGCGACCCTGCGGTTCCCCACGGGCCAACTGGCCCTTGCCGGACAGGCCGCCCTCGACGGCTCGGAGCAGTTTTCCCTCGACACCGGCCGTTTCGACAACGTGAACGTGGCGGCCCTGGCGGGCGACACGACCGCGAGCCGCGTGACGGCCACTGTGCAAGGAACGGGACAAGGTTTTGCTCCCGCCACGATGCAGGCCCAGGGCACGCTTGCGATGCAGGCGGCCCGGTACGGCCCGCACCAGCTGTCGTCCCTGACCACCGACGTGCGCCTCACTGGTGGCGAACTGCGGGCGGAAACCTCCGCTGAACTGAACGGAAGCTCGTGGTCGATCTCGGCCACTGGGCGTCCCTTCGACGATGTACTGTCCGCGGAAATCACGGAGGGCCGGTTCGACAACCTCGACCTGGGCCCGTTCCTACAGGACACCACCCAGTCGAGCGACCTGCAGGGCACCCTCACGGGCCGTGTGCGGGGCACGGCCCCCGCCACTTTACGGGGCGACGTCCGCCTCACGCTGAACGATTCCCGCCTCAACCGCCAGCCCATCTCCGACGCCGTCCTGGACGCAACAATCCAGGACAGCACGGCGCAGTCCACCCTCACACTGACCACGCCGGAGGGCGGAATGAACCTGTCCCTCACGGCCCATCCCTTTGACCGAACGCCGACCTACGCACTCTCGGACGGTGCGTTTGAGAAGCTCAACGTAGGGGCCCTGGCCGGGGTGTCCGGGCTTTCCACCGGACTGTCCGGCGACCTTCGCCTGACCGGTCGGGGCGCGCAGCTCTCGGCCCTGCGCCTCGACGCGGGGCTTACGCTCCGGGAATCGACGATCAACCAGGCAACCATTTCGGAAGGCACCTTGTCGGCCACCGCGGCACAGGGCCGCCTGACGACCGACGGGCAGCTTGCCGGTGCCGGAGGAACGCTGCGCCTCCGCGGCCGCCTCGACAGCCTCACGACCACGCCCACCTACGCCCTGCAAGGCCGGGCCGAGTCGATCAACGTGAGTGCCCTGGCCGGCCTCGACTCGCTTCAAACGAGCCTTCAGGCCGCCCGCTGGTCTGTGGAGGGACGAGGCACTGCCCTCGACAGCCTGACGGCTTCCACCCGTCTCTCCGCCACCTCCATCCGTGCCAACCAGTTCCGCCTCGATACCCTCACGGTGGCCGGGGCGCTCGACCGCGGCCTCTTTCGGGTCGACACCCTCACGGTTCGCTCCAACGCGCTGACGGCGCAGGGCCAGGGCCCCATCGCCGTGACCCAGGGGGCAGGGGCGTCGGACTTCGATGTGGAGGCGACCGTGACCGACGCCGCGCCGCTCCGTGGTCTCGTCGGGCTCCCCTCGCTGCGGCTCCGAAAGGGGGTCGTGGACGCGCACGTCTACGGGGCCACCGGGGAGCAGCAATTTGACGGGACGCTGGAGCTGGGGGGACTCATCTACACCGATGTGCGCCTCAGCGACCTAACTGCGTCCTTCAGCGGGCAACGGGGGACAGACCAGCCCCTGGAGCAATTGACCGTGGACGGCGAGGCGGGCTACCTCTCCGCCTTCAACGTCACCGCGACCCGCACGCGCCTCCAAGGAACCTACGACGGCACGAAAGCGACCCTCTCCACCGACGTGCGACTGGACCAAACCCACCAGGTCCAGCTTGCCACCGCGTTCGAGCCGGCAGCCGACCCGATGGTGATCCGCCTCCAAGAATTGAACGCCCGAATGGGCCCGGATCGGTGGCACCTGAACCAGCCCACCGACATTACCATCGGGGCGGCCTACCGCATCGGCGACCTGCGCCTGGAAAGCGGGTCGCAGCGCATCGAAGTCGACGGCCTCCTCGCCCCGACAGGAACGCAAAACGTTGAGGCCTCCCTCACAGACGTGCGGCTTGGGGGGGTAGCGCCCCTCTTCGGCTTCGCGGGCCTCGACGGCCGGGCCACCGGAACAGTGACCCTTACGGAGGCCGCGACGGCCCCCGTGCTCGACGGACGGCTCGACCTCCGCCTCCAGTCGGAGGAGCGCGATGTCGGGACCCTTCAACTGTCCCTCGGCTACGAGGACCTCCAGGCCACCCTGGACGGCGAGTTTACGCATACCAGCGGCAGCGAGCTTACGCTCACCGGCGCGGTGCCCGTCGACCTTCGCCTTCAAGCCCCCGCCCCGGTCGACCTCTCCGACGAACCCGTCCGCCTGGACGCCGCCACCGACCGCTTCCCCATCGACTGGGTGGATCCGTTTTTCGACCCGGAGACCGTGCGTTCGGTGCGCGGCATGCTTACCGCAAACGCCGAGGTGCGAGGGACTCTAGGCGATCCGGAGCTGTCGGGGGCAGTGTCCCTGACGGAGGCGGGCGCGTACCTTCCCGCCCTGGAAACCAACTACCGGGGGGGCACGGCGCGCCTCCAACTGTCGGGCAACCGGCTGACGCTCGAAAATGCCCGCGTCCGGACCGACAATGACGGCTCCCTGCAAGCGAACGGACTCATCACGCTCCCCGAACTTACGGTCGGAGAGTACGACTTGTCGCTTACGGCCTCCGACTTTCTCGCGATCGACACCCCTGCGTACCGCGAGGCCGTGGTAGACGGCGACATGACGCTCCGCGGCACCGTGCGGCGCCCCGTACTCACCGGCGATGTGCAGGTACAGAGCGCCGACGTATACTATTCGGAGGCCCTCGCCCAGAGCGGGTCCGCCATGGCCCCGGTGGCCCTGACCTCGCAGGACCAGTTGACACTCGAGGAGCGGTTTGGACTCCGCCTCTCCGCGGCCGACACTACGACGTTTGACACCTACCAGGCCATGGCCATGGACCTGGGCGTACAAATCGAACGCGACACCTGGCTCCGGTCTACCAGCAACCCCGAGATGAACGTGCAGTTTACCGGCGACCTGGATCTGCAAAAGGAAGCGGACCAAGACGCCCAGGTGTTCGGCACCATCGAGGTGGAGGAGGCCCGAAGCACACTGCGACAGTTTGGGCAGGAGTTCCAGATTACACAAGGCACGCTGACCTTCAACGGCGACCCAACCGTCCCGTACCTCGACCTGACGGCGGTCTACGAGCAACGAGCACGCGGCTCCCAGAACCCCGAGGTCCGTATTACCCTGTCCCTCTCCGGTCGCCCCGACAATCTGTCCCCCTCGCTCTCATCGGAGCCCACGATGGACACGCGCAACATTTTGTCGTATCTGGCCACGGGCCGGCCGGCCGACGCCCTCTTCAGCGGGGATTCGGAGGGGGGCAGTCTTGCCACCCAGGTTGCACTGGGGCAGGCGTCCAATTTTGTAGAGAACTTGGCCGCGAGCGAACTGGGACTAGACGTGGTACGGTTGGACGTGCGCACGGAAGGGGCTTCCTACCTCACTGTCGGCCGCTACCTAACGCCGCGCTTCTTCGCGTCGATCGAACAACCGGTCCTCACCCCGTCATCGCAGACCACCGTGCAGTCGACCGCGTACATTCCAGACGTGACGCTGGAGTACCAGCTCACCGACTACCTGCAGCTTCGGTCTCGCAGCAACCAGCAGTCTCTGCAACTCAACTTGCTCTTCGAGTACGCCTACTGATACCGTTTCCAGAACAGAAAGTCCTCCCGGAAGCCAACCACTGGACTTTTCAGTAGAATTGCTTCTACTGTAACCCGTTATCGTTCAACGTCTTATCGTTGGCGGGACTACTGTCCCATCCGATATGCCGGGACTTCCGATTGATTCACATACCACGCAGTTTCGGGGCTCACAATGACTCCGCCCATCCCCCAACGACCGTGTGGACCGTGTTGCGGAGTGCATCCTCGTGCGTCATGGCAGCCCGGCGAATCTGCGCCCCATCGAGCCCCTCGTCCGCCAGCTCATCCTGGAAGGCTTTCGTCATCCACGCCACCGTCTTTGGCGTCACTTCCAGGTGGAAGAGCAGTCCGTACGCGGCGTCGCCGTAGCGGAACGCCTGGTGCTCGGTCTGCACCGAGCGGGCGAGCGAGACGGCCCCGTCCGGCAGCGTGAACACGTCGCCGTGCCAATGGAACGCCGTGAACGGATCATCGATGCCCCGAAAGAGCGGATCCTCCGCGGCGGCGTCGGTGAGGGTGACGTCGGCCCACCCGATCTCCTTGGCCGGGGCGGCCTGTACGTCGGCTCCTAGCACGTGGGCCGGGAGTTGGCTGCCCAGATAGACCCCGAGGACGGGGTGGTCGCTGCGGAGTGCCTACTCGATCAGGACAAGTTCCTGGGACAGGTGCGGAGGGTCCTCGAGGTCGGCTATCCCCATCGGTCCCCCCATCACGATGAGCGCGTCGGCGTTCAGGGTGTCAGGCACCGGATCGCCGCGAAAGAGCTGGGTCGTCTGGTACGAAAGGCCCTGATCGCCGAGCGCCTCAGCGATGGTGCCGGGCGGCTCGGGACGGACGTGCTGGAGGAGGCGGACGTCGGGCATGGTCACGCAAGAAGCGTGTCGGCGAGACTCGATAGGTCGGGGACGGTGCGCACCGGAGCGGTCCGAGGCGTGGGCGGGTCGAACCGCTGACCGTACCGCTGTACCCAGACGCAGGAGAGCCCGAGCCGGCCCGCCGGATTAATGTCGTGGTACACGCTCTGAGCAACGTGGAGGAGGCGGTTGGGGGGCACGCCAAGCCGCGTGAAGGCCGCCTCGAAAGGATCGAGGCGCGGCTTGTACGTCCCCATTTGCTCGGCAGTAATCACGTCATCGAAGTCGACGTGGACCTGCCGGGCAGTCTCGTGGAACAGCTCATCGTCGACGTTTGAAATGACGGCGAGGCGAAACGAGTCGCCGAGGCGACGGAGCGCCGCGTTGGTGTCGTCGAAGAGGGGCCAGCGGCCGACCGAGTCGGCAAAGCGGTCGACCTCGGCGTTGGTCGGCGTAAAGCCGAAGCGATCGCCGAATCGACGCGTCACTCGTCGCAACACCTCGCGGTACGGCACATAGTCGCCGGCTTCCACGTCCCGCTCGAACCGGCCGTAGAGCCGAAACAGCTCGTCGTCCTCAAGGTCCGTGTCGTGGGCACGCAGGATTGGCCGCAGGGCCCCGGCGATGCCGGTCGCCCAATCGACGAGCGTGCCGTAGCAGTCGAAGGTAAGAACGTCGAAACGATCGGCATCGAGGGGCATCGGGCAGGCGCATGTGCGAGTGCGGTCACGGACACGACACGGGTCTTTACGCGACAAAGCCCCACATGATGCACGAGGAAAGGGCCCTGCCCGGTAGCCCGACCGCACCGAGCCGAGAAAGAGCGTGATTTCAGCCCTCCGCGGACAATCATCTCAGAACCCAGTCGGCGCCGTCCACGCCGAGGGACGGTCCCGTATCACGTACAGGAGCACGACTAGCATTCCGCCGAGCACGCCCGCGAGGCCGAGGAAGGCCGCCCCCCACCCTAGGAGGTCGGCCACGGCGCCCGTGACGACACTTCCGCTGGCCCCCAGCACCATGTAGGCGGTGCGGATCAGCCCAAAGCCGGCGCTGCGCTCCTCCTCGCCCAGGTGATCCATGAACTTGGGTAGCAGGGCCGCGCCCCACCCCATCGCCAGCCCAGTACACACGATGGCCCCGCCAATCATCCACAGCCCCACCCCAACGACGAGCCCGCTGTAGCCCACCACGCCCGCCCCGACCGCCATGGCAGCCGCTGGATAACGACCAATCCGGTCCGAGAGGGCCCCGAGGGCAGGCTGCGTAATCCCCTGTATCCCGAAATAAACCGAGAAGAGCACGCCAGCGAGCGCCTCGCCGTAGGCATGGTGTTCGATGAGGAATGCTGGCAGAAACGACGCCGTGGCCTGCCACACGAAGGCCCCACCTACGGACAGGGCCGCCGTGCGGGCGATGGGCGGCCGGGCCAGCAGGTCGACCAGAGGACGCACCCGGAGGCGACTCCACACCGACTCGTCGGGGCGTACCGGGGCGGTGGGCCGCACGACCGCGGCGAACAGGATGGCACTGGGAACCGCCACGGCCATCCCCAGCGCCACGGCCCAGCGCCAGCCCAACCACACCCCAATACTTCCCGCCGCCATCGGAATCAACACCCCCGCCACCGGAGCGCCCGCCGTGTGGAGGCCAATGGCCGAGCCCGTGTGGGGCAGGGTGCGCGTGAGCAGCGACGTAGCCACGCTGTAGTGCAGGCCCGCGATGCCCCCGAGCGCCACTGCGCTCAGCAGAAACACTGGATAGTTCGGAGCCGCCGTGAGTGTCCCACTGGTGACCGCTGTCCCCCATACCGCCACCAGAATGATGCGCCGCTCCCCGTAGCGATCCGCCAACAACCCACTCGGAAACTGCGACGCGGCGTAAGCGGCCCACATTCCCGTTAGTGCCAATCCAATCGCGCCGTTGGAAACCGCGAAGGTATCGCCAATAGCGGGCACTACGGGACTGATGGCCAGCCGTGCCGCCATCGTGGCAAAGAAGGCCAGCGTGCACGCCCCCAGCACGGCTCCCTGGTACGACCAGAGTCTCACGGAAAAACGGCGGATCGAGCGAGAAGTACGGCGACACAACGCGGACGGTACGACGGACCTGGGGGAGCAGTTTGCCCCCGCCAGGCCGAAAGCGCTGCCGCCCCCCATCCTTTGCAGAGTGTTCGCCGCATCTACCCCGACCAGCGTCCCTCTACGCCCCGGAATGCGCCAATGGCGTTCCCGGGGTCTGGGGCAATTGAGGGAGACGCCGCGGAAGGCCTCATTCAGTTCTGGGAGGAGACGATCTTCGTTGACCCAGTGCCTCCAATGCGCTTGTCGGGGCCCATCCCTCGTTGTATCCGTGGATCGGATTTCGTACACTCAACACCCGAAATTCAATTGGCCCTCTCCCACCAATACACCCTGTGTCCTCATGCCCGCCGACACCGACGAGCGGTCGTTCGCCGACCGCGCCCTCGACTACATTGAACGATCGGGGAACGCCCTCCCCGACCCCGTCACCATCTTTTTCATCTTCATCGCCCTGGTGATGGTGGCCTCCTGGATCGCTTCCACGGCGGACGTAAGTGTTGTACACCCCGGCACCGACGAGACGATCACTGCCGACAATCTCTTCGCCGACGAAAATATCCGGCGGCTCTTTACCGACATGGCCGAGACGTTTGCCGACTTCCCCCCGCTCGGCCTCGTCCTGGTGGTAATGCTGGGCATTGGCGTGGCGGACAAGACGGGACTTATCAGCGCCGCCCTCAAATCGTTCGTGGCCAGCGTGCCCGACGTTCTCCTGACAGCCGCCCTCATTTTTGCGGGGATTATGTCGAGCCTCGCCGTCGACGCCGGGTACGTCGTCGTCATTCCCCTCGGGGCCGTCCTCTTCTACGGGGTAGGCCGCCATCCCCTTGCCGGGCTTGGGGCCGCGTTTGCGGGCGTCTCCGCCGGCTTCAGTGCCAACCTATTGCTCACCTCCCTCGACCCGCTGCTCGCCAGTTTTACCGAGCCGGCTGCCCAGCTTATCGACAAGGGATACAGCGTGCCCGTTACGGCAAATTGGTGGCTCATGATTGCCCTCACACCCGTTTTCATCACCGTGGGATCTTACGTCACCGAGGCCATCGTAGAACCCTACCTCGGGGACTACGAGCCCCCTGAGGACTTCGAAGAGGACGACGTGGAGGATAGCGAATTGAGCGCGGACGAGCGACGCGGGCTCCGATGGGCCGGAATCGTTACGGGACTCTCGATCGTGGGCGTGGTGCTCTTGTCGGTGCCCGAGGGCGCCCCGCTCGCTGAGTTTGAGGCCCTCATCGAGAGCATCGTCGCCCTCATGGTGTTTCTCTTTTTTCTGCCCGGTCTGACCTACGGGATTGTGGTGGGGGAGATCGAGGACGATTCGGACGTGGCCGATATGATGGCGGACACGATGGCCGACATGGGCGCCTACATCGTGCTTGCCTTTGCCGCGGCGCACTTCATTGCCATGTTCGAGTGGTCCAACCTCGGCTCCATTATCGCCATCAGTGGTGCCGATCTACTGCAGAGCGTGGGCTTTACAGGCATCCCGCTCCTGATTTCGTTCATCTTCGTCTCGGCCTTGATCAACCTGTTCGTGGGTAGCGCCTCGGCCAAGTGGGCAATTATGGCACCGGTGTTCGTGCCCATGCTCATGCTCGCTGGAGAGCCGGGGTACTCGCCCGAGACAGTACAGGCGGCCTACCGCATCGGCGACTCGTTCACCAACATCCTCACGCCGCTGCTTCCCTACTTTCCACTCGTGATCATCTTCGCCCAGCGCTATGACGAGGATGCTGGCATCGGGAGCATCATCGCCCTCATGCTCCCCTACTCTGTCAGCTTCGGCGTGGTAAGCACGCTGGTCTTCCTCATTTGGGTGCTGCTGGGCCTGCCGTTGGGACCGGGCGCGGAACTGTACTACACGGGCTGAGCGTGCTTCTGTCCGGGCGGCACCCCGCATGCAGCGTGGACGGCCGAGGGTCACGCAGAGGGACAGTGGTCCCGGCGGAGTGCATCGAGCCGCGCAAATGTGGTGCGCAGGTCCTCGTCGGTCGTCCGTGGATTGATGGGACAGAGCCGGAGCACGGGGCGGCCGTCGAGGGTCGTTTTCGTCAGAAAGACCTCTCCCTCCTCGTTGATCGCAGAAACGAGGTGGCGGTTGAGCGCATCGACGCGGTCGTCCGTCCAGTCCTCGGGTTCGCAGCGGAAGGTGACGATGCCCATCTGTGCCGAAGTCACCACCGCCCACCCAGGACGGTTGCGGAGGAACTGTTCTGCCTGCTCGGCTCGCTCGAAGCCACGGTGCACCGCCGCGGCGACGTGCTTACGCCCAAAGACTTTGAGCGTCATCCATAGCTTGAGCGCCCGAAAGCTGCGCGTGAGCTGGATGCCGTACGCGGAAAAGTTGGCCTCGTCCTCCGCCCCGACTGCATCCGCCAGGTATTCCGCCTCCAGCCGAAAGGCGCGGCGGAGGTGTCGTTCGTCGCGTACCAACACACCCCCGATCTCAAAGGGTTGAAAGAGCCACTTGTGCGGGTCCATCGTGAGGGAGTCGGCGCGGTCCAGGCCCCCAAGCGCCGCACGTCCCCGTTCGCAGACGACAGCGGCTGCCCCGTATGCGCCGTCCACGTGGAGCCATAGGCCCTCCGCCTCGGCTATGTCGGCGACCTTGGGCAGTGGATCGACGGCGCCGGTGTTGGTCGTCCCCGCGTTGGCAATGACGCAGAACGGACGGCGCCCGTCGTTGCGATCCAACGCGATGGCGTCACGCAGCGCCTCCGGATCGAGTCGGAACCGATCGTCGGACGGAAGGCGGCGGAGTTGGTGGGCCCCGAAGCCGAGAAGGCGCAGCGCGCGGTCGACGGAGGTGTGCGTTTGGTTACTGCAGTAGGCCACGGCGTTTGTTACCTCGTCGTCCAGCACCGCGTGGCGGGCCGCGGCGAGGGCCGTTACGTTCGCCATAGAGCCACCGCTCGTAAACAGTCCCCCCGCCGTGTCCGGCAGCCCGCACAACTCGCAGAGCCAGTCGATCACCACGAGCTCTACCTGCGCCGCCGCGGCCCCCGAGATCCAGGTCCCCGAAAAGACATTGAATCCGGCCGCCAGCGCGTCGGCCAACACGCCGATAAAGTTATTGGGACCCGGCACGAAGCCGAAAAAGCGCGGATGGTCTACCCGCATCGTGTTCGGCAGCACGTCCGCCTCCACCTGATCGAGAACCGCGTGCGGATCGTTTCCCTCTTCCGGCAGAGATTCGCGGAGCCGTGCTTCAAGATTCGCCCGTGAGGGCGAGGCGCCCAGACCCTCTTCCTCTCCATCAGCAAAGTGGTCCACGAGGAGATCGACGACCCGATAGCCAAGCGACCGCATCTCCTCGCGGGAGAACTCAAGGCGATCACGGTCCATGAGGGAAGCGGGCGGAGACGAAATCATCACGAGTACGAACCAGAAAGTAGCCGCCTGGGACGACGGCGTCAAGCAGGCTTCTCTCTGGACAGGACAGTCGCATGAACGTAAAACGTCGCCCCGAGATCGACGTAGCGCCCCCTTGCGGCGGCAAAGGCTCCCCTACTCAGTTGAGGCCCGTACGAGTGAAGCGACCGACGGAGGCAATCAGGATTGGGACGACAAACGAGAACACTGACTTGTGCCTCGACGGGCAGAAAATCGATACTTGAAAATCCGCCTAGGCGAGTACGCGACCGATGCGATTGCTCTGACCTTCTGTGGTTATGGTCCGACACCTGAGAGGCCGGTCTGCGTAGGGGAAAGAAGCGTACTGTTCCCTTCCTGTGCTTGTGCGCCATGATTACCTTCTACCGCCGCCCCGACGATCCCTGGGCCGACGAGATTCAGTCGGCCCTCGACGACATGGTGATCGCCTACGAAACGGAGACGGTCCAGGCAGGGGCGTCGCTTCCGGACGACGTGCCGGACCTTCCGGCCCTTCGCGATGACGGCGAGGTCGTTACCGGTGAGGCCGCCCTCCGCAGCCGCCTTGACGACCTGCGCACCCTTATGGCCGACTGGAATCGGTTCCAGTCCGACACCTGCCATGTCAACGAGGATGGAACGGTGTGCTGATCGCTGTCGTCTCTGCGCTGGGATGCCCCAAGAGGTTCGTCCCGTTTGTGCTCGGAGCCGCATCGGTGTGCTTCCTGGTCCCTCCCCCCGTTCACAGGAAGCTTCTCCCTGTCTGTTGCAGCCTTTTCAGCAATTCCGGACAACATCGCGCGCCCACGCGGCATATACCTGAATGCTTTTTTGACTCGACGTTTCGGTCTCGTCCGCTCACTCAACTTCTCGCCTCCAGATGGCCATTGACCTCTCGTTCGCCGACACGTTCGACGAACGTCACATCGGCCCCAATGCCGCCGACGTAGACGCCATGCTCGACACCCTAGGCGTCGATTCCCTCGACGCCCTCGTCGACGCGACCATTCCCGACTCGATCCGCACCGAGGAACCGCTCGACCTGCCCCCCGCCCTCACCGAGCAGCAGGTGCTCGATGCGGCGGAGACCGCCGGCGAGAAAAACGAGACTTGGCGCTCGTTTATCGGAATGGGGTACCACGGAACGCACACGCCGCCGGTGATCCAGCGCAACATTCTGGAGGACCCGGCCTGGTACACGCAGTACACGCCCTACCAGGCCGAGATCGCGCAGGGGCGGCTGGAAGCGCTGCTCAACTTCCAGGACATGACGATCGACCTCACGGGCATGGAGATCGCCAACGCCTCGCTGCTGGACGAGGCAACCGCCGCCGCGGAGGCGATGATGATGCTGAATCGGGTGGACCGCCGCAGCGACGCCTCCACCTTTTACGTGGCCGCGGACTGCCATCCACAAACCATCGAGGTGGTAAAGGGCCGCGCCGAACCGATTGGCGTCGACGTGGTCGTGGAGGAGCCCGAGAACTTCGTCTTTGGCGACGATACGTACGGCTGCCTCCTGCAGTACCCCACGACCGATGGCGCGGTACGCGACTACCGTGATGTGGCTGATCGGGCCCATGAGGCGGACGCCTACGTGGCCGTAGCCGCCGACCTGCTGAGCCTCACGCTCCTGGAGGCGCCGGGCGAGTGGGGGGCAGACGTGGTCGTCGGCTCCACGCAGCGCTTCGGTGTGCCCATGGGCTATGGCGGGCCGCACGCCGCCTACTTTGCCACCCGCGAGGACTTCCAGCGGCAGGTGCCGGGCCGCATGATCGGCGTCACGAAGGACGCCGACGGCGAGATGGCCCTCCGCATGGCCCTTCAGACCCGCGAGCAGCACATCCGCCGGGGGCGCGCCACTTCCAACATCTGCACCGCGCAGGTGCTCTTGGCCGTCATGGCGTCAATGTACGCCGTGTACCACGGGCCCGGGGGGCTGCGCAAGATCGCCACGCGGGTGCACGACCTCACAAAGACGCTGGCTGACGGCTTGAAGCGCACCGGTCACGCAGTGCGCCACGACGCCTTCTTCGACACGCTACGCGTTGACCTGCAGGACACCACGCAGGATCGGGTTCGGGAACGGGCCGAGGCGCATGAGATCAACCTGCGCTACTACGACGACGGCTCGGTGGGTGTGGCGCTCGACCAAACGGTGAGCGCCGAGGACCTCGATGCCCTCTTCACCGTCTTCGGCGCCGCGAATGGCCAGAAACTGTACGCTGAGGACCTGGCCGCCGAACTCGACAGCGGCTACGACGGCCCGATGCCGCGCCAGACCTCGTACCTCGACCATCCGGTCTTCAATTCCTACCACTCCGAGGGTGAACTGACGCGCTACATGGAGTCGCTGGCGGACAAGGACCTGTCGCTTGTCCACAGCATGATCCCGCTCGGGTCGTGCACGATGAAGCTGAACCCGACGGCGGCCCTGCAGCCGATCTCGAACTCACAGTTTGCGGATCTCCACCCCTTTGCCCCGACGGCGCAGGCGGCCGGCTACGACCAGGTCATTGATGAACTCAGTGACTACCTGACCGAGATCACCGGTTTCGACGACATCTCCTTCCAGCCCAACTCGGGCGCGGCGGGCGAGTACACCGGTCTACTCATCATTCAGGCCTACCACGAGGCGCGCGGCGAGGAGCAGCGCAACGTGTGCCTCGTTCCGGAGTCGGCCCACGGGACCAACCCGGCGAGTGCCAACATGGCCGGGATGGACGTCATCACGATCGACTGCGACGAGAATGGGGACGTGGACCTCGACGATCTGCGCGAGCAGGCCGAGGCGAACAGCGACCGCCTGGCGGCCGCAATGATCACGTACCCGTCTACGCATGGAGTCTTCGAGGAGCACGTCGAGGACATCTGCGATGTGGTGCACGAGCACGGCGGACAGGTCTACCTCGACGGGGCGAACGTGAATGCGCAGGTGGGCCTCTGCCGTCCCCGCGAGTACGGCGTCGACGTGTGCCACCTCAACCTGCACAAGACCTTCAGCATCCCGCACGGCGGCGGCGGGCCGGGCGTGGGCCCCGTCTGCACGGCCGAACACCTGACCCCCTTCCTCCCAGGCCATCCGGTCGTAGACACCGGCGGCGAGAACCACATCCCCGCCATCGCCGCCGCGCCACACGGCAGCGCCCTCATCCTGCTGATTTCCTGGGCGTACATCAAGCTGCTCGGTGCGGAGGGCCTCACGAATGCGTCCAAGACCGCGCTCCTCAACGCCAACTACCTCGCCGACCAGCTGGCCGACCACTACGACATCGTCTTCCGCGGCCCCAACGACCGCGTGGCGCACGAATTCATCCTCGACCTGCGCCCATTCCGCAAGGCGCTCGACATCAATGAGCAGGACGTGGCCAAGCGGCTCATGGACTATGGCTTTCACGCCCCCACGATGAGCTGGCCAGTCGTGGGCACCCTTATGGTTGAACCCACCGAGAGCGAGTCGAAGGCCGAACTGGACCGCCTCGTCGACGCGTTCAAGGCCATTCGAAGCGAGATTGAGGCCGTCGAAACCGGTACACTGGAGACGAAGGAGAGCATGCTCAAACAGGCCCCCCACACCGCCGAGATGGTGACGGCCGACACGTGGGCACACCCCTACAGCCGGGAGACAGCGGCCTACCCGACGGACGCTGTGCGCGACCACAAGTTCTGGCCCACGGTGCGCCGTGTGAACGACGCCTACGGCGACCGCAATCTCTTCTGCTCGTGTCCGCCGGCCGATGCCTACGAGGCGGACAAGGAGAAAGAGTTGGACGCTGTGTTGCAGACGTAGGAGGCTCTGTCCGGTTTTCTGATTCGCGCCTCCCGTCGTCTCGCGGCGGGAGGCATTTCTGCTTGTACACTCCGCGTGCTATGGTCGACATCGTGCAGGGCAATCTGTTCGACGCGGACGTCGCGGCCCTCGTAAATCCGGTCCACTGCGCCGGCCTCATGAAACGCGGACTCTGTCGTCAATTCAAGACGCGGTTCCCGGACAACTTTGCCGAGTACGAGGCTGCCTGCGCCGCCGGCGCCCTGGCGCCGGGCGATGTGCTCGTGCACGACCGCGGGGGACTCTTTGGCGATGCCCAACGGCCTCGTTATGTCCTAAACGTGGCAACGAAGGACCACTGGCGGGACGCCTCGTCGTCCGCACATATCCAGTCAGGAATGGCAGCCCTCAGCAATGAGGTCACTACCCGCGCCATCTCGTCGCTCGCCGTTCCCGCGTTGGGCTGCGGCGGGGGCGGGCTCGACTGGCCCACCGTACGCCCACTGCTCACCGCCCCACTCGAATCGCTCGACACTGTTCGTGCCCTGGTCTACGCCCCCCGCTCGGTCGACGCGCAGGAGAACGCCGCGGAGGCCAAACGCCCTGCGATGACACGGGGGCGGGCCCTTCTCCTTGCAGTGCTCCGTGCTTTCGCTCCGATGGACGGGGCCATCAGCCCACACGCGGCGCACAATCTTGCGTTTTTGCTGCAGGAAGCAGGCGAGGACCTGCGCCTCACGTTCGAGCCGGGCACACGTGGCCTTCGTGCCGCGGGCCTCACCGCCGTGCTCCGCCGAATCGAGGGGCACTTTATCGAGGGATACGACCCGTCGCACCAGGATTCACCATTCCACTTGCAGCGGGCGGCCGTGACCACGGCCCGGCACGTTCTCTCGGACCACCCAAAGGCCGATGAGCGCCACACTCGGATGCAATTACTCATCGCGGACTGCGATGCGCCCGACGAGCTCGAACTGCTCGCCACCGTGGGCTGGATCCTCCAGCACGACCCGCAGGCGCGGCGCCGCCCCGCGGCGACCGTGCGGGCGGTGCAGGACTGGAGCCGCCGCAAGGCGGAGCGCTTCGCCCCAGAACAGATCGCGGCGGCCTGGCAACGACTGCGCCGACACGGATGGAGTGGCGCGGAGCAGCCTGCCGGCTCTACATCATAGCAGAAGGGCTTCTCCCCGCCGCCTCCCGGAGCGCTACGACGCCCCTGCCGCTCCCTGGAGCCGCGCCCGAAACTGCTCAAGACCATCGTCGGTGCCAGCCACGATGACCTCATCGCCCGCCTCGAAGGTGAAGGCTCCGTTGTTCGTATCGGTGAGGAATGCGTCCCCACGACTCACAGCGAGCACCGTGTAGTTGGTCTGCGGGTCAGGGTCCACGTCCGCCAGGGTTCGCCCCTCCAGTGTGGGCACGGGAAGGCGCACCACGTTCACGTGCTGGTCCGGAGCCAAGTGTCCGTCGTCCTCGAACACGGTGGTCGCCAGCATGCGACCGCAGACCACCGGCAGGGCCTGTACAAAATCAGCGCCGGCCCGGTACAGATTCTGCACTGTCGATTCCTCGTGGGCGCGTACCAGGATTTGCAAATCCGGGTTGAGGTCGCGGGCGATGAGGGTGGTAAACGTGGCGACGGTGTCGTCGTCCACCGAAACGATGAGGGCCGAGGCCGTCTCAATGCCGGCTTCACGTAACACCTCAGGGTCCCGTACGTCGCCCACCACGTCCACTCCTTCCTGGTCCTGAACGTCAACGACAGTGACCTCCGCCCGCGCCTGACGGAGGGACGCGGCCACCGCGTGCCCCGAATCGCCGTATCCGGCCAGGAGGATGGACTGCGCCGTGAAAGCGCGGACGTAGGCTGACATCTCACGGCGTACGTCCGCCAATTGGTCGCCGGACCCAGCCACGAACAGGCGCGTGTGGTCGTTAAGCACGGTGTCCGACGCCGGGGAGGTCTCGAACGAATTGTCGAGCCACGTTCCAATCACGCGGAGGCCAAAGCGATCCGGCAGTTTCGCTTCCGCGAGCGTGCACCCGTGCAGAGGACTTCGGCGCGTCACGACAATCTCCGCGAATTCGATGTCGTCCTGTTCGGCCACGCTTTTTTCGACGTTGGCCGCCGCGGCCATGGGCACCCGCGCGGCGAGGCTCTGGCCCAGCAATTGGCGCGGGGAAAGCGTCAAGTCGGCCCCCGCGGCCCGGTGGTACTGGGCGAGCGAGGCATCTTCTACTAGGGTAATGATTCGGCCGTCGGGGTCGACCTCACAGGCGGCCAATGCGACGCTTGCATTTTCGTCGTCGGCCACATCGGCTACAAGCACGCGGGCAGAGGCGAGATGCGCCGCCTCTAGCGTCTCCATCGACGTCGGGTCGCCCGTCATCACTGTGTATCCCTCCTCCATCAGTGTCCCGGCCCGCTCCGCGTCCGAAAGAATCAGCACGTAGTCCTGCCCACGCGTCTTCATTTCGTCTACGAAAACCTCCACGCGCGGGGTGTATCCACAAACGATAACGTGGCCCGAGCGGGACGAGAGGCGGGTCGGGGCGGTCGGGCGAAGCGCTTTGCGCAGCCAAGGCACGACAAACACATCGACCGCGCTGAGGATGAGTCCGATGCCCGCCAGTTGGATGACGATCACCAGCAGGTTCATCTGCGGGCTCCGCCACGGGGCGTCCTCGCCGAAGCCCGTGGTCGTGAACGTTTGCACGACGACCTGGAGGGACTGATACCAGGGCCGGGGCCGCCCCTCCCACACGCTCATTCCAAGGCTGTAGGCCCCCGTCAATGCCAGGGTGGCGGCAACGAGTACCAGCAGGTAATAGACGGTGCGGCGCGTGAGCGACGTCATCTCACCGAAAAATGTTCGACAGAGGGAAGGACACGTCCGTTGCGCGCTCACGTAAACAGGAGGGAGCCCACCCACCTCACGTCTCGGGGGTCTGGGCCCAGGCAGGGACCAAAACCATGCCAACAGAATCCGTTCCGGACACGGCGGATTCGGCCTCCGGAGACGACGATCCCCTTCCGATCGAGTCCGTTTACGACCGGAACGAGCACCGCGTACGCAGATGCAATCGTGCGTCTATCCACATCCCTCTCAGTCCTTTCGGCCTATGTCCAACGCGTCGGAGCGCCCGGATGCTCCCTCGTCCCCCGACCGTGAGGAGACCTGCCGAAACTGTGGCACGGTACTCATCGGGGAGTACTGTCACCACTGCGGGCAGCGACAGGTCCCGGTGCTCCGGGTCCGCCACCTCGTGCGCCGATTCCTCGAATCTGCACTGGACCTGGAGGACCTCGAACGGGGCGTCGGGCAAACCTTCCGTCAGGCCGCGCGCAACCCCGGGCGAGTGGCCCGGCGATACGTGGAGGGCGAGCGCAAACAGTTCGTGAACCCCATCGGGTACTTCTTGCTCACCGCCACAATCACATTTCTCGTCTTCCTCTTCTTCCGGGGGGCATGGGTTGAAGGACAGGCCAAGGTGTACGAGTCGACGTGGCGATCACTGGGCATCGCCCCCACACAGGTGTTTCGCCCCGGATCGCCGTTTCGGGCTGCGTTCGACTGGACCTCCGCGCAGGATCTCGCGAGAGCCTTGTTCGACTGGTTTCAGCAAGTACAGACCTATCTCGGCCTGCTCAGCAGTGTGCTTGCAGGACTGTTTCTCCGCTGGACAATGCCGAAGCGAACGTTCGCGGAGGGATTTGTATTTGAGCTTTACGTTACGGCACAGGCCACCTTGTTTTTAGGTCTCCTCGGTCCCCTCTGCTTTTGGGGAGCGCCGGCGTTCATTGGCCCCCTCCCACTTCTCCTGCAGACTGGACTTCATGCCCACAGCGGAGGGGTTTTCTTCGAACACGGCTGGAAGGCCCGCCTCTTCCCGGTTCTCGCCTACCTTACAAGTGCAGTCGTCATCACGATCGGCACTGGTCTTGCCGCCGCCGGACTCGTGTTCTCCTTTGCTTAGAGGCTCTCGGCTGATTGCTACAGGGACGGCGCGGGGGACGCTTTATTTCTCCACCGGGTGCCGCGTCTCCCCCTCCCCGTACACCACGAATTTCTCAGTGGTGAGGGCATCGAGCCCCATCGGGCCGTAGGCGTGCAGCTTGGTGGTGGAGATGCCGATCTCGGCGCCGAGGCCCAGCTCGCCCCCGTCTGAGAAGCGGGACGACGCATTCACGAGGACCACCGACGCGTCCACCGAGCGCACGAACCGGCGGGCCGTGGGGAGCGTGTCGGTGACGATGACCTCCGTGTGGTTGGAGCCGTACTCGGTGATGTGGTCCATCGCCTGGTCGTCGCTGTCCACCACCCGGACTGCCAGGGTGAGATCGAGGTACTCGGCGGCGTAGTCGTCCCCCGTGGCCTCCGTGATGCCTGGAAGAACATCGCGGGTCCGCGCGTCACCTCGTAATTCCACGTCTGCCTCGTCGAGGAGCGCCTTGGCGCGCGGTAGAAAATCCTCCGCCACGTCCTCGTGCACGAGCAGCGTCTCCAGCGCGTTGCAAACGCTGGGGCGCGACACCTTGCCGTCGAGCAGCAGGTCCTCGGCGATCTCAAGGTCAGCATCCTCGTCGACGTAGAGGTGGCAGACGCCCTTGTAGTGCTTGATGACGGGGATGCGGCTCGTTTCGTCGACGAAGCGAATGAGTCCCTCGCCGCCGCGCGGAATGATGAGGTCGATGTGCTGGTTGAGCGTCAGCATCTCCTGCACCGCGTCGCGGTCGGTGGTGGGGATGAGCGTGACGGCCGCTGGATTCACGCCCTCCGCCTCCAGGGCCTCGTGCAGCGCTGCGGCGATGACCTGATTTGAGTTGAAGGCGTTGGAGCCGCCGCGCAGTAGCACCGCGTTGCCGGCCTTGAAGCAGAGCCCCGCCGCGTCGGCCGTGACGTTGGGCCGCGCCTCGTAGATCATGCCGATGACGCCGAGCGGGATGCGCATCCGGCCGACCTCGATGCCGCTGGGCCGCTTGGTCGTACCGCTCATCTCGCCCACGGGGTCGGAAAAGGACGCCACGTCCCGCAGCGCATTGGCCATCTTCTCGATGCGCTCGGGATTGAGGACGAGTCGATCAATGAGCGCATCGGAGATTCCCTCCTCCCGGGCGGCGCTCACGTCTTCGCCGTTGGCGGCCAGGATGGCCTCCTCTTCCGCCTCCAGCGCGTCGGCCATCTGCCGCAGCACGCGGTTTTTTTTCTCGGTCGCGAGGGTGCTTAGCTCACGGGCGGCGGCCTCGCACTCCGCCGCGAGGGATTGAACGGACGGAGTCTCGGTGATGGTCTCGGGCATGACGGGATCGGCGATTAGTGTTTGGGGGTCGGGCTGTGATCTACCGTACACAAAGCGGACGATGGTGCTCCGTCCATTAGCGCGTATTTCGTATTGCGTAGTGCGTATTGCGTCCCCTCGCTCGTCTACGCAATATGAAATACGCAATACGTGTCACCCCTCCACCACCAGGTCGTCCCGATGGATCACGTAGTCGGCCGGGGCATCGTCGAGCACCTCGGCAATGGCGTGGCTCTGTCGCCCCCGGATGCGTCGCAGGTCGGTGGCGCCGTACTGCGTGATGCCTTTCGCAATGCGGGATGTGTCCTCTGCCTCTGCGACGATCTCGATGGCGTCGCCCTGCGCAAAAGATCCTTCCACCCCTACGATGCCTGAGGGCAACAGCGAGGCGCCGTCATGTCGCAGGGCGTCCGCGGCCCCCGAGTCCACCACGATCCGCCCCGCCGTCGGGAGCGCGTGGAGCATCCAGTGCTTGCGGGCGGAGAGGGGCCGCTCGACGCGGCGGAAGAGGGTGCCCGGCATCTCTCCGCGTCCGAGTGCATCGAGATGGTCACCCCTCGTGCCGTTGACGAGCACCGTGTCGATGCCGCGGTCGGTCGCCTTCTCCGCCGCCTCCACCTTCGTCTGCATCCCACCTGTCGAGATCGCCCGGTGCGACGGGCCCACCATGTCGTAGATCTCGTCGGTGATCTCTTCGATGTCCGTCAGGCGCTCCGCGTCGGGGTCGTCGTGCGGATCGGCGGTGTAGAGGCCGTCCACGTCGGAGCAGATGACGAGGAGGTCCGCCTCCGCGAGGACCGCCACGTAGGCGGCCAGGTTGTCGTTGTCGCCCACCTTCAACTCCTCCGTCGCCACCGTGTCGTTTTCGTTCACGATCGGGAGCGTGCCGTGATCGAGGAGCTCGGCGATCGTATTTTTGGCGTTCACGAAGCGGGAGCGCCGCTGCAGGTCATCGTACGTCAGCAGCACCTGCGCGCAGGACACGTCGAAGAGGCGGCGCCAGTGGGCCATCAGCAGCGGCTGGCCGAGGGCGGCGAGGGCCTGCCGCTCGGGGATCGAGAGGCCGGTTCCCGGGCCGCTGCGGCCCTGCTCGGCGAGCCCGGCGGCCACGGCGCCCGAGGAGACGAGAATCACCTCCTTGCCCTTCCGGCGGCTCTCGATGATAAACCGCGCGATGGGCAGAAGATGCGTGGTGCTGCACCCGCGGTCGTCGGGGGCCACGAGGGCGCTGCCCACCTTGACGACGGCGCGGGTCCAGTCGGGAAGCGAGGGGTCAACCATGCCAGAGAATCGGCCTGTCGAGTCCGGAAGAACAGTGCGTTTCGATGGCGCACGGACGTCCACCAGATCGCGGAGGTCCGCACGCTTCTACACACGGACTCGGCCCTCCGGAACGCGAGAACTCGCGGCTGTTTTCCAAGGGTTTTCACAGCATTTCCGAAGGCAGAAAACAATATCATCCCGCGACCCTCGTTTCATGAAAGTGACATTTTTGGCGACGACTCGACGCCGTTTTCGTCCCTCCACCACACGGCTTTCCGTCGATCTCATGGGCATCACTGCGTCGAATCTGACGAAGGTGTACGGCGACCAGAAGGCCGTCGACGACGTGAGCTTCGAAATGAGCACTGGCGAGGTGCTCGGGTTTCTTGGGCCGAACGGGGCCGGCAAGACCACGACGATGCGGATCCTGACGTGCTACCTGGATCCGACCGCCGGCACGGCCACGCTCGACGGCTACGACATCCACGAGCATCCCGAGGAGGTACGACGCCGGATCGGGTATCTGCCGGAGAACACGCCGCTCTACACCGACATGCCGGTGATCGACTACCTCCGCCTCTCGGCCGATCTCCAGTCGGTGCCCGAGGCCGAGATGGACGACCGCATCCGGGAGATGATGGACGTCTGCGGCCTGGGGCCGGAGCGCCACAAGCGGATCGGCGAGCTGTCCAAGGGCTTCCAGCAGCGGGTGGGCCTCGCGCAGGCCCTTCTCCACGACCCGCCCGTCCTCATCCTCGACGAGCCGACGACCGGGCTCGACCCCAACCAGATCGTCGAGATCCGCGAGCTGATCAAGGAGATCGGAAAGGAGAAGACGGTCATGCTCAGCTCCCACATCCTGAAGGAGGTGGAGATGACATGCGACCGCATCCTCATCATCGACCAGGGGCGCATCGTGGCGGACGGGGCCACCGAGGAACTCCGGCAGCAGTTCATGGGCGGCACGCGGCTGCGCGTGACCGTCGACGCGCCCGGCGACGCCGACGTGGACGGGGCGTTCAAAACACTCGACGGCGTTGCCTCCGTCCAGCGCACGAATGGGTCCTACGAACTGGCCGCTGAGGGCGACACTGAGCCCGCCGCCAACGTCTTCCGTCTCTGCGCCGACCGCGGCTGGGTGCTTACCGAACTGACGCCCATCGAATCGAGCCTCGAGGATGTCTTCCGCGACCTCACGGAGACGCCGGAAACGCCCTCGGATACGAAGACCTCGTCCGATACCCCGGCTGAGACAACGACAGGCGAGGTGTGAGCCATGAGACGTGATTCGTGAAGCGTGATGCGTGGAGTCCCGAACCGCCCCCCACTCATCACGCGACTCGCATGCCCCTCACGCATCACTCGTCACGCATCATTCGCCCGCGACCATGCACGCCATCTGGACGATCTGCAAGCGCGAAGTCAACGCGTTCTTCGACTCCCTCACCGCCTACGTCCTCCTCGTCATCTTCCTCGGCTTGAGCGGCACCTTTACATGGCTGTTCGGGCAGGGCGACATCTTCTTCGTGGGCGAGGCGTCGCTCGATGTCTTTTTCCGGGTCTCCTTCTGGACCCTCTTCTTCTTCATCCCGGCCGTCACGATGGGCATGATTGCGGAGGAGCGGCGCAGCGGGACGCTCGAACTCTTGGCGACGAAACCGGTCGACGACCTCGAAATTGTGACCGGCAAGTGGCTGGCGGCGTGGGGGCTCGTGGCCATCGCCCTCGTCTTCACCCTCCCCTACTACGTCACCGTCGCCCAGCTCGGCCCCATCGACCACGGGGCCACAATCAGCGGCTACCTCGGGCTGCTCTTCATCAGCGCGGTCTACGTAAGCATCGGCCTCTTTGCGTCGAGCCTCACGGGGAATCAGATCGTGGCCTTCCTCTTGAGCCTCTTCCTGGCCGCCTTCCTCCACCTGCTGTTCGGACAGATGACGACCATCCTGCCCGATTTCCTGGCGAACATCGCCGGATTCCTCGACCTACAGAACCACTTTCAGACGATGTCGCGGGGCGTAATTGACGCGGCGTCGGTGCTCTACGTCTTCACCCTCACAGTCGTAGGCCTCCTCGCCGCCACGGTCTCCCTCAAGAGCCGAAGCTGGTCGTGAGCGTGGAGGCTGCGGAGGCACGGACGCATGGAGCCCCCCAAACGCTTCCAACGCCTCCAAGCGCCCAGCGCCATCCCCCAACCCTGAATCCTCAACACACAACCCAAAACGCTTTCGTCCATGTCGAACGCATTCGCAGGCTTTCTTGCGAACCGGCGCGAAGCCATCCTTCAGGTGCTGCTCATCGCGGGCAGCCTTATCGCCCTCACCTACGTGGCGAGCCAGTTTCTGTGGCGGGCCGACCTGACGGCGAACAACCGCTACACGCTCGCCAGCGCCAGCCACGACATCGCCCAGAACCTGGAGGATCCGGTGACCGTGACGGCCTATTTCTCGGGCAACCTGCCGGCCCGGTTTGGGCGCACGGAGGATGAGTTTCGGGCGCTTCTGCAGGAGTTTCGCGCGGCCGCGGACGGAAACGTGGAGTTCAACTTCGTGAACCCGAATGAGAGTGACAAAAAAGCGAAGGAGGCGCGTCAGGCCGGCGTTCGCCCGATCGCGGTCAACGTGCGCCAGCAAAATCAGATGACGCAGAAGCGGGTCTACTTGGGCGCGGTCTTCCAGTATCAGGATCAGCGGGAGGTCGTCCCCTTCGTCGAGCCGGGTTCGGCGCTGGAGTACACGATCGCCAGCACGATGAAGAAGTTGACGAGCGAGACCAAGCCTGTGCTGGGCGTGCTGCAGGGCCACGGCGAGCCGGGGCTCAACGCGATGACGCAGCTCCAGAGTGCTCTGGAGGGGCGCTACGACATCCAGACGGTCTCGGGCGTGGACACCGCGGGCGTACCGCCGGAGGTGGACGTGCTGCTCGTGGCGCGACCCCAGAATGGGCTTTCTACGCAGGCGGCCCTGGCGGTGGACCAGTACGTGATGCGGGGTGGGCCCACCCTCTTTGCCCTGAACCGGGCGCAAGCGAATATGCGCTTTGGACAGGCCCGGCCCAAGACGACGGGCCTCGAACCGCTGCTCGACACCTACGGCCTCCCCATCCAGCCCAACCTCGTACGTGACCGGAACGCCACCGCCGTCCGGGTGCAGCAGCAGCGGGGCGGCTTCCGGGTCATGAACCGGATCCGCTACCCTTACATCCCACAAATCGCCAACTTTTCGGGCCACCCGATCAGCGACGGACTGGATCAGGCGGTCTTCCGGTTCGTCTCGTCGCTGGACACTACGCAGGCCGACACGACGGCGCAGGTAACGGTGCTCGCCCGGTCGTCGAACCAGTCGGCCCTGGCGTCCCTCCCCACCAGCATTCGCCCGCAGCAGGAGTGGGCGGTCGCCGACTTCTCGGGGTCGTCGTTCCCCGTGGCCGGACTGCTGGAGGGCACGTTCTCCTCCGCGTTCGCCGACGTGGATACGCTCTCCGTGGAGCGGACCCGGAGTCCCGAGACGAAAGTGGCGGTATTCGGGGACGGGGATTTCATCGTGAACGGGACCGGCCAGCGGAAGCAACGCCTTCCGGGCGGCAACGTCAACCTCATGGCGAACAGCATCGACTACCTGGCGGGCGACACCGGCCTCCTGTCCCTGCGCACACAGCGCGTGACGAGTCGCCCACTGAAGCAGATTGCCCCGTCGACGAAGACGATCCTGAAGTACGTGAACGTGCTGCTCCCCCTCCTGCTCGTCGTCGGGTACGGGCTGGTGCGATACCGACGCAATCAAGCGCGACGCCAGCGCTGGAAAGAGGCCGGCCTGAGCGCCTGATCTCCGCCGGACGCCCCCCTCGCATTCCTCATTCGCAACTCGCCATTCGACACTCGAACCTGGCATGACCAACGCGACCCAGACTCTGGCGGTCATTTTTGCCGGCACCCTCGCACTCGCGCTGGCCACGTCGTGGAGCTGGAGCACCACCTCCAGCGCGGCCTTCCAGCAGGAATTGCTCGGCGTGGACACAAGTGCGGTGCAGGCCATCGAGATTGAGCGGTCGGACCGTTCCCCCGTGCGGCTGGAGCGGTCGGGCGGCGGCTGGTCGGTGGCCCCGCCCGACACGTCGGTCACCTACCCGGCCAACGCCCAGTCGGTGAACCAGTTGCTTGGCACCTTGCCGTCCCTCCAGGTGGGCGCCGTCGCGACCCGTCAGCCGGACAAGCACCCCCAGTACGGCGTCGACTCGACCGGCACGACGATCACGATGCTGGGCGACGGCGACCAGGAGCTCGGGCAGTTGATCGTGGGCCGCACGCGGATTCGTCGTCCGGAGTCCGGCGGACAGCGACGAAATCCGATGCAGCGCCGCCGCCGGGGCACGCCCATCACGTACGTCCGCACTCCCGACCACCCCGACGTCTACTCGATCGAGCAGTCCCTCCGGAGCCTCACCAGCCGCAGCGTCGAGGGGTGGCGCGACAAGACCGTCTGGGCCCTCGACCGCTCCCAGATCCAGCGGATCGACTTCCGCTACCCGGCCGACAGCTCGTTTACCATGGAGCGGGCCACCCGGAGCGACACATCCGCGGCGCCGGACGCATGGGTGTCGGCGGGCGACACGCTGTCACGGGGTGAAACCTCCTCCCTACTGCGGACCCTCGCGTCGCTTCGGGCCGACGGGTTCGCCGAAAACATGACCAAGGAGGACCTGGGCGAGGTGTCCTACACGATCGGTATCGAGCTCGCCGACGGCTCGCGTCGCACCGTGCAGCTCCGGTCCGATCCGGCAGGCCGAAATTACGTTGCGACCGCAAGCGGCTACCCGTACGTCGTTGAATTCCGGAGGCAGAGCTGGGACCGCTCGGTGCTCCAGGGGCGCTCAGCGTTTCTGGACAACGAGTGATACGAACCTGCATGCTCCACGCGGAAATGGAGGCTCGGAACGGCGGAGTTCGTACTAGGATGGATGCGCAACCTTCCCTTCTCGCTGCAAGAGGCGGTGGAGCTTTCCCGGAAACTCCTTCTCAAGAAACGCCTCGATGCGGAGTGACGCCCGTCCTATCGCTGCCCGGTTCACGCCCGTGTCGATTCCCAGTTCGTCGAGCAGGTAGGTTGTGTCTTCGGTGGCAATGTTTCCCGTCGCCCCTTCGATGAAGGGGCATCCCCCCATGCCGGCGAGCGACGTATCGAACCGATTTACGCCCGTCTGTAGCGCCGCGTAGACGTTGGCGAGCCCCAGGCCGCGCGTATCGTGCAGGTGCAGCACGAGCGGCGTATCGTCGATCCCCCCTTGCACCGCCCGTACCCGCTTCTTGATCATCCGTGGGTTCGCCAGTCCTGTCGAGTCCGCCAGGGAGATCGACTCGACGCCGAGATCTGCAAAGTGGCGGCTCATCTCGACGATTTGATCGAGGGGCGTATCTCCCGGAGCCCGGTAACCGAAGACAGTCTGAAAGCCCATTTGCGTCTGCAGGCCGTGTTCGTGGGCGTACCGCACCATGTCCTCCGCCTGCACCACCGCCTCGTCGACCGTCCGGTTGGCATTGTCCTGGCTGTGCTGGTCGTGGGTGGCAATGGAGAGATCCACGTGCGACAGTCCCGCCGCGACGGCGCGCTCCAGGCCCTTCTGGTTAAGCGCGAGCCCGGCGTACGTTACGTCATCCCGCGCCGGCAGCCGTTCGCACACCGCCTCCGCGTCGTTCATCTGTGGTACCCACTTCGGGTGGACAAACGAGGTCACCTGAATCCGTGGCACGCCGGCGTCGGCGAGGGCCGTAATGGTCTCGACCTTCAAGTCCGTGGGAATGAACTGGTCCTCAAACTGGAAACCGTCGCGCGGGCCAACGTCACACAACTCAACCTGGGACGGAATGGACATGGAGAGCTTAGAGAAGTGGTACGAGAGAATCGTGTCTCCATAAACGGACCCGGCAGCCCCGCAGTTCACCCTTCGGCCCCAACACAAAAGCACCCGGAGTGCCGGCAAGCACTCCGGGTGCGGATCCGCTAAGCATGCACGGTTGCTCCTACTTCGATCCGGAGCCTCCAAGCGTGAAGAGGCTCGCCTCGGGCTCCACGTTGATCTCCAATTCTTGAATGTTTGCCGTGCTCTCACGGGTCTTCTGGCCCGTATCCTGGGTCGTCTGCGTGGTGTACGGCAGCATCACGCCGTCCACTTCCTTGTAGTCCGTAAAGACCTGCGTCACCTCCACCGTCGCGCCACTGCGCGGATTCTGCTGCGTCAGCGTCATGCGCTCGGGGCGCATGGTTTCGGCGTTCAGATGCAGAGTATAGGCCGTCCCGCTGGGGGGCTCCACACGGACGCTGCGGTAGGTCGTCTCACTGATCGTGGTGTCGCCCTGGGCCCGCACCGAGAGACCGTCCCGGTCCAGGCTGGCCATGAGGTACGGCACGCTGCGCCAAAGCTGTCCCGTGATGCGTCCTTTCATCGACGAGGGGAGCGTGCGCGTCTGCCCGCCCCGTTGCATTGTCACTGTGGAGCCGTCGCTCGTGATCGTGATGCCGCCCCGCTCCACGCGCATCTTGTCCGGAAGCTCCACGACCGTACGGACCGTGCGCCCCTGCTGGGTGGTGACGATGCGCATGCTCTGGATTTTGTCGAAGGCCGTCCCCCCGAGGGCATCCTGGGCACTGGCCAGGAGCGTCTGCCCCGCCGCCATGGCCTCCTTGTCGGCGGCCGTGGGCGCGTCTGTTTGGGCGCTCGGCGGCTCACGCGGAATCGACGTGTCGAGGGTATCCACTGCCCCACCCTTCGTAAGCGCCGAAAGGTCCTTGCTAAACTGGTCGCTATTCCCCACGACGAGGACGTGCGATTCTTCGGGGTGCAGGTACTGCTTGGACACCGACAGGACGTCCTGGGCTGTCACCTCCTCAATCGCGTTTTTCGTCTGCTGGAGGAAGTCGGCCGGGTAGTCGTAGTACGCGTAGGTGGCGCGGCGACTTAGGATTTCCCGCTCCGAATCGAAGTTGAAGACAAAGGAGTTAAGGTAGCTGTCCTTCGCCAGGCTGAGCTCCTGCTGCGTGGGCGGGTTCTGCTTCATTCCCTCCACCTCCGCGATGGTGGCCTGGGCAGCCTCCACTGTGCTCGCGCTCTTCGAAAACACAGCGGCGAAGAAGCGACCGGGGCGGTTGTAGCCGGCCGTATACTGGCCGCCCACCGAGTAGGCAAGTCCCTTTTCCGAGCGGACCGAGTTGAAGAGACGGCCCGTGAAGGGAGCGGTAAGCACCTCGTTCATCACCGTGACCGCAGCGTAGTCGTCGCTGCGACGTGTCATCTCGCCTGCGTGGCCCATGTAGACGGTGCTCTGGGTAACGTCGCTTTTCGGCACAAAGTTGACCGAATATGCGCGAGTGGCGTCCGGCGTCGGAGGTGTGGGGGGCTCAAAGTCCTCCGGGGCCGTCCAGTCCGCAAACTGTGAGCGGATCTGCTGGGCCATCCGGTCGGCGTCGAAGTCGCCCCACACGCTCAGAATGACATTGTTCGGGTGAAAGTACTGATCGTGAAATTCGACCAGGTCTTGTCGTTCAATGCGGTCGATGGTGTAGAGCTCAGGGGTGCGAGCGTACGGACTGTCTTCGCCATAGAGCACCTGATCAAACTTGCGGGAGGCGATCTGCTGGGCATTGTCGTTGCGCCGCGTAATACCGGACTTCGTGCGGCTCTTCGCCTGCTGCAGCTTTTCCGGCGCGAAGGCGGGCCGGCGGAGCACCTCGGCGAAGATGGGGAGCACCGTATCCACGTTCTCCGTGAGTGTGGACATGTAGGCGGTTCCGGAGGTCTCTCCGATGCCAGTTTCGACGGTGGCGCCCAAATTCTCGAGCGTCGTGTTCAGACTGTCCGAGGACATCGATTCGGTCCCGCCACTGCGCATAACGGTTCCGGTGATGGAGGCCAATCCCCGTTTCTCGACCGGTTCGTAAACGGAGCCGGTCCCGATGCGGGCCACGGCGTTCACCTGCGGGAGCTCACGGTCCTCAAGCAGAAACACGGTCATGCCGTTGTCGAGCTGCACGCGCTCCGGCGCCGGCGCCTCAAAGTCGCGGAGGTCCGGGTACGTGAGCGCCTGCACGTCGTAGTCTGCCGTACGGATGTCATTCTGCTGAGCGGTGGCCGGGTGCGCGGCGAGCCCGAAGAGAACCACAGCGGCCAGTGCGGACGTGAGCGAAGACGTAAGCAGAGATCGAGTCGTGTTCATCGCAAGACAGGATTTGATTCGGTTCGGAGACTTCGGACGAGGAGACGCGGAGCCCTCTAGTCTGCAGAAGCAGTGGGCGCTCCGTCATCCTCCGGAGACTTCATAATGGCGACCGTGCGCTTACTGGCCTGAAACGTCTCTCGGGCCACCCGTTGCACGTCCTCCACCGTCACGGCCTCAATCTCATTCAGCGACTCAAAAACGCTTCGCCAGTCGCCGGTCAGGGCCTCCGCCTCGGCAAACTGCTCAGCCAGACCGCCATTCGAGTCGAGCTGTCCAATGAACTCGTCCCGCGCACGGGTCTTGGCACGCGCCAACTCCTCCTGCGTGATGCCCTCGTCCTTCACCGTCTCGAGCACATCGTAGATGGAGTGCTCCAGACTGTCCGGCGACACCCCACGATTGGGAAAGGCGAGAATCGAAAACTCGTTCTCGTACTTGCCGCCCGGAAACTCTGCGAAGTACGACGGAATCTGCACGGCGAGGGCCTTCTCCGTCTCCACGAGGCCCTTGTACAGCCGACTGGTCCGCCCGCCCGCCAGCACGTCGGCCAGTACCTCGTACACCGGGTCGTCCGGGCTGTACATGCTGGGGCGCGAGAAGCCCACCATCAGTCGCGGACGTGCCTGCTCGCGGAGCACCACGCGGCGTTCACCAAACTGCTCCGGTTCCTCGGTGCGCACGGGAGGTGGCGCCTCGCCCGCCGGCAGCCGGCTGAAGTACTTCTCAGCAAGGGTTCGCATCCGCTCCGGATCCACATCCCCAGCGATGCCAACCGTGAGGTTGTTGGCGTTGTAGTATGTGTCAAAAAACTCCTGCGCGTCGGTGCGCGAGAGCTTCTGGAGATCGGACATGTGTCCAATGATGGGGGTGCCGTAGGGATGCGCCTTGAAGGCCGACGTGACGTAGGCCTCAATGAGGCGGCCATTGGGGCTCGATCCTACACGCTGCCGGCGCTCTTCCATGACCACGTCGCGCTCGGTGTAGAAATCCCGGAGGACCGGGTTCATGAAGCGGTCCGACTCCAGCGCAAAAAACAATTCCGTCTTATTGGCCGGCAAGCTGTACTGGTAGACCGTTGCGTCGGCCGAAGTGTACGCGTTAAGACCTTCAACCCCGTTTTTCTGAAGGAGGTTTTCGAACTCGCCCTCCTGTACGTGCGACTTGGCCTCTTCCTGGGCGCGCTGAAATTGCTTCTCAAGCTCCGCGATGCGGGCGGAGTCCGGCTGGGGCGCTGCGCGCTCACGACGGAGCCGCAGGTACGCCTCTTCCTGACGCTCAAGGGCCGCCATCTCCTTCTCAATGTCCTTTGTGCCAATGGTGGTCGTGCCCTTGAAGGCCATATGCTCAAACATGTGAGCGATGCCGGTCCGACCTTCCGGCTCGTTCACCGATCCCACATCAGCGTACGTGGTGAACGACACGACCGGGGCGTCGTGGCGCTCAACAACCACAAAGTCGAGGCCATTCTCGAGCGTAAAGGTCGTGACTTTGTCTTCGAACCGCTGAAGCAGATCCGACTGGGCCGACGCAGTGGAGACGACTCCGAACATGAGGAGCCCGACCAGTCCAATCCAACGGCCAACACGGGACCACACGGATGGGGACTGACACGTCATCATGGACACGTTGGAGATTGATGTGCTTGGGAAATGCCGATAGGATAATAAAGGTATTGTGAGACTGGGCACATGCAAGGCAATGGTGCCCTCCTTTTGGTAATTTTACATTGCGCAGTCTGCAGTGTCATCCGAACGTCGGAGGTGGGCAGCCCGTAGTAACAGACCTCATTCCCAAAATCAGTCCCTTTCTGCGATGCAGTTCATCAACCAACCCGAGGCCGAAAACGAAGAGGCGTGGTGGGACCGTTTCAAGGAGCTGCTCGACGACCAGAACGACTGGCCGACGCAGTACACTTTTAAGTTCATTGCCCCGGCGGCCCACCTGGACGAGCTGAAAGATGTGTTCGACGAGCACCCGGTCCGGGTCCGGGAGTCGAGCAAGGGGAACTACAAGAGCGTGACCGCACACCTGCGCATGTCGTCGAGCGAGGAGGTCATCGAGATCTACGAAGAGGCCTCCAGCATCGACGACGTCATTGCGCTGTAGCCCCGGCCGCAGGGACTCATTCCTGCTGCCCCGGCCGCGCGGACGCTTCCGGTTCCGTCGTTATGCCCCGCAGTCTACACGCACCGACGCCCCCTCGTCCGGGACGCGCCACTGCCCTTATGCGCAAACTCTTCGCCTCCGCTCTCTGCGTACTCGCTCTTCAGACCGGCTGCTCGCAGGACCTCACGTGGCGGGCCGTCGATCGAATGATCACGGCAGAGTATCCAGACGTGCCCTTCATCACCACCGACTCTCTCGCCGACCGGCTCGCGGACGCGTCTACGGCCCGTCCGGTTCTGCTCGACGCCCGCTCGGCCGAAGAGTACGCCGTGAGCCATCTCCGGGGTGCGCGGCGCGTGAGTCCTTCGGCCGAGGCGTATCCGACCCTCGATACGCTCGCAGTGGACACACCCATCGTGGTGTACTGCTCGGTGGGCTACCGCTCGGCTGGGGTGGCACAGACGCTCCGCAGTCGGGGCTTTACGCAGGTATCCAACCTCCAAGGCTCCATCTTCCGCTGGGCCAACGGGGGACGGCCGGTGTACCGCGATGGCCAACCCGTAGCCGCCGTGCACCCGTACAACGCAACCTGGGGCCGATTGCTGAACGACTCCCTACGCGCCTACCAGCCCTCTTCAAGGACTCCGTAGGAGGAGGGTTCGTGTCTGCATGCAGGACCTGAGAAGGCAGATAGGTACTGAACCAAGCTTCTGAAACGACCAGGGTTGTGGGGAGCCCCGCCTGAGCCCACAGCCCGATCAGACTCGAACCCGTCCCAGGCAGCCCCAAATAAAAACCCCTCGATCTCAGGATGAGACCGAGGGGAGCAGCTCGAGAAATGCCTGCCCGGGAGGATTCGAACCCCCGGCCTCAGCCTCCGCAAGGCTGCGCTCTGTCCGACTGAGCTACGGGCAGATGCTTGGTGCTTCGTTTACCGCACCGGCATACACGACCCAGCACACGGAAAAGATCCGACGGGTCGTGTTCTTACAGAGTGTTCACGCTGGACGGACCCTCGGATTAGGACGAGGCCACAGCGACATCGGCTTCCGAAAGGGCCGCCTCGGGGTCGAGGTGGAAGAAGTGCCCCGTCGGGCCGCGTCCGTGTCCCAGTGCCAACGCATGCCGGATAGCCCCTGTAACGTAGCACTTGGCCCGGTCGATGGCGCGCTCCAAATCGTATCCCTTCGCCAGGTTCGCGGCGATGGCAGACGCGTAGGTGCACCCTGTACCGTGCGTGTGCTTCGTCTCGATGTGGGACGCGGCAAACGTGGAGGTGTGATCCGGGCGCACTAGCACATCGACCGCCTGCTCGACGTCGGCAAGATGCCCGCCCTTTACGAGAACCGCATCGGGGCCGTAGTCGAGCAGAGCCTCGCCCGCCGTGCGGAGGTCATCGGTCGTCTCAATCTCTAGACTGGTCAGGTGCTCGGCCTCATGAACGTTCGGGGTGACGACCGTTGCCAGAGGCAGTAGTTCGTGGACCAGCGTATCGATCGCCGCGTCCTGGAGCAGCTTGAAGCCGCTTTTCGAAATCATCACCGGGTCTACGACGAACGGAAACAGCCCGTGGGCCTCCACGCGTTCGGCCACCGTCTCGATGATACCGGGGGAGGAGAGCATTCCGGTCTTCGCCACCGCCACGTCCATGTCGGTGGCCACCGCGTCGATTTGCGCGGCGACGAGCGAGGGGGGAAGGTCGTGGGCCTCCGCAACCGTCTCGGTATTCTGGGCGGTAACGGCGGCGAGGGCCGAGGCCCCGAACACGCCGTTGGCCTCCATCGACTTCAAATCGGCCTGAATGCCGGCACCGCCGCCGGAGTCGCTCCCTGCAATCGTAAGGGCTACAGGCTTATCGGGCATGGGTCGTTAGGAACAGGGCTAACACATGAACGGCGAAGAGCAGGGCACTACCCGTGCTCGTGGACTAGGGCCCGGACTAGAACTACTTCCTCACTTCGTTCAGGGCGCGGAGGTACGCCCGGGCCGCCGCCCGGGGCGTCTCCACGTCCATGATGCCGGAGAGCACGGCCACGCCCCGGGCCCCAGCCTCCCGACACACCGGCACGCGTTCGGGCGTGATGCCTCCGAGGGCCAGCACAGGAACCGGCGACGCCACCTGGCAGAAGGCACGGAGCGGCCCGATGCCGGTCGACGGCTGGTCGGGCTTGCTGGCGGTGGGGAAAACCGGGCTGAAGAAGTAGTAGTCGACCCCGCGCGTCCGGTCCCCCTCTGCCTCCACGTGCTCGTGGGCCGAGTAGCCGATCAAGGCGTTCGCCCCAAGCACCGATCGGGCCTCCGACACAGCTGGCCCCCGCCATCCCACGTGTGCGCCGGCCCCGAGGGTTTCCGCCACATCAACGTGGCTGTTAATCGTAATCGCAACCCCGTCCGCGGCGGTACGAAGACGAGCGGCAAACGCCTGGGCCTTCGTCCGAAACGTGTCCGGCCCCGCCTCATGATCTCGAAGGTGTACCCAGCGCACACCCGCCTCCACCGCCTCTACGGCACGGTCGGCACGGGCATCGTCCGTGAATCCATCGGCGATGAGCGCAAGACGTGGATACGGCAGGTCCGCCATCAAGGTTGTTGCTGGATTCCTAGACTCGACATGGCCGGCCGAGCATTCGTCCAGGCCGGGAACGTCCCTCGTACTGCGTACCCGCGCATCGTTCCGGGCTGCTCAACATCCACGCAAAAGGCGCACCCCACGGGCACCAAAAGAGCCGCCATGATGCTCTACGTTTCCACCCGTCCCTCTCTCGGTGACGAGGCCTCGGCGTAGAGGCGGCGGGGAATGCGCCCGGCCCGATGGGCATGCCGACCGGCCTCTACCGCCAGCCGCATGGCGTGGGCCATCTCGACCGGGTGTTGGGCCTGCGCGATGGCCGTATTCAGCAAAATGCCGTCGTAGCCGAGCTCCATGGCCATCACCGCGTCACTGGCCGTGCCAATGCCCGCGTCAACGATCAGGGGCGTGTCGTCAATCTCTTCGCGGATGATGCGGAGGTTGTAGGGGTTTACAATTCCCATCCCGCTTCCGATCGGGGATCCGAGTGGCATGACGGCCGCACAGCCTAGGTCGGCCAGCTTACGGCAGGTAATGGGGTCGTCGTTGGCGTAGGCGAGCACCGTGAATCCGTCGTCGACGAGCGTCTTGGCGGCGTCGAGGAGTTGCTCCACGTCGGGCATCAGGGTCTCATCGTCCCCGATGACCTCGAGCTTAATCAGGTCGGTGCCGAGTGCCTCGCGGGCGAGTTGGGCCACGAGGACGGCCTCGCGGGCCGTGTAACACCCCGCAGTGTTGGGGAGCACTTCGTAGCCACCCTGACGGAGAAGGTCGAGGTGGCTTTCGGGGGCGGGGTTCTCCACGTTTACCCGCCGGATCGCGACGGTCACCAACTCAGTGCCCGTGGCCTCCAAGGCATCCAGCATGACCTGGGGATTGGGATAGCGGCTCGTGCCCACAATCAGGCGGGACGAGAAGGAGTAATCGCCCATGACGAGCGCGTCTCCAGCCTCGTGCTCCACTGCCCCATTGGTGCGTACATCGTTAGACATTGTATTGCCCTCAATTCGTTTTCAGATTGGTCCCTACGCCCCAGGTGTCGAGCCGCTTACCCACCCGGCTGGGCCTGAATGACCTCGACCGTATCGTCTTCGGCCAGCCGTACGTCTTCCCAGTCTTGGCGGCGCACCACGCTTCCGTTGAGTGCAACGGCCACGCCCGTAGTGGCGTCGTCATCGCCCGGGTCGATCTCAAGATCCCGTAGAAGGTCCGTGAGCGGGTACCCGTCCGGGACGCTGCGGCCGTCGCCGTTGACGGTGATTGGAATGGTGGTCTCTGTGGGAGAGTTCATGCCGACGGGGTGGAGGATTTGGCCTCAGAAAACCGCTGCGGAGAAAACGGTCGGAGCCAGTCCGAGGTTTCTCCCGTGTGGACGAGGCGGGCGATCTCCTCCGCCGTAATCGGGGTGAGCAGGATGCCGTGGCGGTAGTGGCCCGTCGCCATCACGAGGCCCGGCGCGGAGGTTCTGCCCAGGAGCGGGGCGTGGTCGCGGCTGGCGGGACGCAGGCCGGCCCAAGTTTCGTCGACCGGCAGGTCACGGATCCCGGGCACCACCTCCCACCCCCCTTCCAGCAGATCGTACAAGCCACCGGCGGTCACGGTCGTGTCAAAACCCATTTCTTCGCTCGTGGCGCCCATCACAATCCGTCCGTCGCTTTTGGGGGCGAGGTACGCCTCGGGGCCGCGCACTACGTGTTGGAGATCGAACGGCCGCTTGCGTCGCATCTGAATCATCTGCCCCTTGACCGGTCGCACCGGCGGGGTCGTATCGGGCGTCCAGCCGTCCAGGTCGCGCGACCAAACGCCCGCAGCTACGACCACACGATCTCCCGTCACACGCTCGCCCCCAGCCGTGCGCACCGCCGGGGTGTTGGCGTCCGGGACCACCGCCTCCACGGGTGTATCCTCGTGGAGCGTGCCGCCGTCGGTGCGGAAGGCGGTGCGCAGGGCGTCTACGAGGCGTCGGTTGTCCACCTGGTGGTCCGACGGAGCGTACACGGCGGCCGACAGGCGCGGGGCCACAAAGGGCTCAATTTCGCGGGCCTCCTCCCCCGTCAACCACTCTACGTTCAATCCCTGCTCCTGCTGAAAGTCGTAGAGCCGCCCCAAGGCTTCCGCCGCGTCGCGGTCGTCGGCCACGATGAGGGTTCCTTCGTCGCGGTAGTCCACCGACTTCCCGCTGGCCGCCTCCACCCGCTCGGCAAAGTCGGGCCATCGGCGTAGGCTCTCGCGGTTGAAGTCGTAGAGCTCAAGTTCTTCAAATTCGATCTCGGCGTCGGGGGCCAGCATCCCCGCCGCCTGGTACGAGGTAGCGCGGCCCGCACGGTCGCGTTCGAAGATTGTCGTGGGCGTACCGCGTCGTACCAGCTCAAAACCGATGCCGAGTCCAATGACCCCGCCGCCCACGATTATCACCTGTTCACTCATCGCAACTTGTTCTTCTTGAGGATTCCTCGTAACACACAGACACACTCTCCGGAAAGGGGACAGTTCGGCGCGGTTGGCAGCGCCGGTGCCTGCTGTTTTGGGTTGGTGTGTGCAACGCGATAAGTTCCCAGAGTGTCCGAACGCTACCGGGTGCGATGCGTGTGGATATCCCGCGGTCACGTTTGACTGGAGCTTCTCTCATGCAGCACGACACCGATCTCATCATCGTGGGGGCCGGATTGGCGGGCGCCTGCGCAGCCGTCACCCTCAGCCGCGATCATCGCGTCCGCATCCTGGAAGCAGAGGCCCCTGCGTCCGGGGCCTCCGGCGCCGCGGCGGGACTGGTGAATCCGTTCATGGGCCGCCGCGCTCGACCCGTCTGGCGGTTGCGCGAAGCACTGGCCGCAGTGCCGGCGCTTCTGGAGGAGGCGGACGCCTCGAATCTCTTTCCCGATACCGGCGTGCTGCGGCCCGCCGTCGAGCCCAATCAGGTCGCCTCGTTTCAAGAGGCCGCCCACGAACACTCCGATCTCGCCACGTGGCTCGCCCCCGCAACGGTTCACGACCGGTATCCCGCTGTACGTCCCAACCGGGGCGCGCTCTTTGTCCCGCTGGGGGGGGCTGTAGACGTAGGAGCGATGGTGCGGGCGCTCCTGGACGCGGCGGAGAGTCGGGGCGCGACGGTGGAGACACAGGCGCCGGTGCTCTACTGGCGCGAGACGCCCGACGCCGCGGTGGTGGAGGTGGGACGGGGCGACAAGACCGAAGAGCTCCGCACCGACCTCGTGCTCCTCGCCCTCGGGCAGGGCTTCCCACCATTTCCAGAGCTACGACGATTGGGACTAGAAGGGGTGAAGGGCCAGACGGTTCGGGTCCAACGCCCGGAAAGTCTCCCGGACACCCTTCCCCCGATGTCGGGCCGAGGCTACGTCGTGCCCGACGGCGATACCCTCATCCTCGGCAGCAACTACGACAACAATTACGACGACCTCAGGCCCGACCCCGACGCTACCAAATACATCCGGGAGAAAACGAGCAAGATGATCCCAGACCTGGATCAGGCCGAGGTGCTTGACGAAACGGCGGGCGTCCGTGTGATGCATTCAGCAACGAACCTACCGCTCCTAGGTCCCCTCCCCCGCCGCGAGCGCATCTGGACGTTCACGGCGCTCGGCTCCAAGGGCCTCCTCACCGCTCCCCACCTCGCCCGCAACCTGCCCACGTACCTGAACGATCCCACCAAAATCCCCAATTCGGTCTCTGCACTGAAGGCGTAGCCACCGAAGTCCTCCCCCTCAACGCTCCAACCCTCAACGCCCTAACGTGTCCAAGCAACCACACTCCACTGCCGACGCCCTCCTCCAACGCGCCCTCCAGCACGTCGAGGACTGGGAGCAATCCTGGGGCGCGTTCGACCGCCATCAGTCGCTCGGCGTCGACCCGGACCGCCTCGACGCCGCTCTCGACGAGTACCTGGAGCGACTGGAGGGAAACTACCCGTTCCACCATCCGCGCTACGCGGGGCAGATGCTGAAGCCGCCCCACCCTGTTGCCCTCGCGGCGTACGCGGCGGCCCAGCGCATTAACCCCAACAACCACGCGCTCGATGGCGGTCCGCCCACGAGTCAGATGGAAAAAGAGGTCGTGGCCGACCTGGCGTCCATGCTCGGCCTGCCCGACACGGCCCTCGGCCACCTCACCGGCGGCGGCACCGTGGCCAACCTGGAGGCGCTCTGGGTGGCGCGCGAACTGCACCCGGATCAGTCCCTCGCCGTCGCCGAAAACGCCCACTACACGCATGGCCGCATGAGTGACGTACTTGACGTGGAGGTGGTGCCGGTGCCGGCCGACGCCCGAGGCCGCATCGATCTCGATGCGCTCAACCGCGTCTTGGATAAGTACGCCATCGGGACGGTCGTGCTCACCGCCGGGACGACGGGCCTTGGAGCCGTGGACCCAATCGATGAAGCAGTTGCGTTGTGTGAGGCCCACGACGCCCGCATCCACGTCGACGCCGCGTACGGGGGCTTTTTTCGGCTGCTGACGGAGGACGCGGCGCCCGAGATCGAGGGATTCCCGGCGGAGCGCTTCCGGGCGATCGAGGAGGCGGATTCAGTGGCGATCGACCCGCACAAGCACGGCCTCCAGCCCTACGGCTGCGGATGCATTCTCTTCCGCGACCCCGCAGTGGGCCGCTTCTACCAGCACGACTCACCCTATACCTACTTCACGTCCGAGGACTTGCACCTCGGCGAGATCAGCTTGGAATGCTCACGGGCCGGGGCGGCCGCTGGGGCGCTGTGGTGCACCCTCCGTGCCCTGCCCCTCGAACCGGACGAGGGCCTCGGGCCCATCCTGGCCGCCTGCGTCCGCGCGGCCCGTACCTGGACCAAGGCAGTCGCCGATTCAGAAGCCCTCGCGGTAGTCGCCCCGCCGGAAACCGACATCGTCTCGTATGTGCCTACGACGGACGAGCCGACCCTCTCGGCCGTCCACGAGGCCAGCCAGGCGCTGTTCGACGCGGCCATGAACGACCCGGACGATCCAATCTTCACGAGCGTCTACCGCCTCTCGGCCGACGCGCTCGCGACGCTTCACCCCTCTCTCACCCCGGACCGTGAGGAGGCGGCCGTGCTCCGAAGCGTCCTCATGAAACCGGAACACGAAACGCACGCCGCCTCGTTGGTGGACCGCCTGGCCGCGATCGCCCAATCCGTCCCAGCGTCCTCGGACTCAGTTCGTGACCGTGACGGTCCCTCGTGAAATGAAGGCGTTGGGGTACTCCTGGCTCACAAACGAGAGGGCTTGTTCGGCCACCTCCCGATCGGCAAAGGCCCCAATCCGCACGCGGTAGTAGGGCTGCGAGTACTTGACGACGATCGGCGGATCGGCTCCGAGGGCCGATTCCGACGCTTCAGCCTTGTGGTTCTCCCACCACTGTCGCACCTGCTCTCGAAAATCCTGCGCCGTCTGTTTGTCGCGCGCCGAGAAAACCTGGATCCGAAACCCGTCGATGGCCCGCCGCACGCCCTCGTCGGCCCGCCCCCGCATCAACCGTGTCGGCACCTGGTGCGACACCGACACCGTGCGCGTCGGAGACGTAACCTCGTACGCCGACGGATCGAAGGTCTCATACTCGGCGACCGACGGGACACTGGCATCCGGATCGGGGGCTTCTTCCGGAGAGGGACCGCCCTGTCCAGAGGTCTGCGAGGTGCCGGTACAGGCACTCACGAGCAGGCCGAGCACAAGAATGGAGAGGAGAGATCGGCAGTCCATGGGATGGATCGGTTGACAGGTCTGTGGCACACTGCAGCTGATGGCTCACCGCCCCACTGGGTGCCAGGTAGTCTTAAACTCGACGAACGGCGTCATCCAGTAGGGGGACTGGCTTTCCTCAGAGCGCCACTCGGCGGGCGAGCGATCCGGACGGAACTCCATCCGCGTAACGCTCTCGGCACCCTCCCGCTCCAGAAGGGTGCGCTCTTCGGTCGAAGCCCCCACGCTCAGAATCGCATCGACGTCGCGGTGCCCGCCCACGTGCTCGCGGAGTTCCTCCCGGTATCCTGTGAGGATATTGACCACGCCGCCCGGAAGATCGCTCGTGTCGAGCACCTCGGCAAAGTCGAGCGCCAGGGTCGGGGCGTCGTTCTCGACGATGAGAATCACCGTGTTGCCGGTGGCGATGATCGGCGCCATGCAGGAGACGAGTCCCAGCAGCGGCGCATTTTCGGGACAGAACGCCGCGACGACACCCGAGGGCTCGGGCATCGAGAAGTCGAAGTGCGAGCTGGCGACCGGGTTGACCGATCCGAACACCTGCGCGAATTTGTCCGTCCACCCCGCATACCAGACGAGGCGGTCGATCGCGGCGTCGACTTCCGACACGGCCTCGTCCTCATCGTACCCGGCGGTGTTGACCAGGGTATCGACGAACGCCTGCCGGCGGGATTCCAGCATCTCGCCCATCCGGTACAGGATCTGCCCACGATTGAAGGCGCTCCGCCCCGCCCACCCCTCCTGGGCCTCGCGGGCCTCCACGACTGCATCTCGAAAGTCCTTGCGCGACGCGCGGCAGATGTTGGCCACAAATTCGCCGGTTGGGTCAGTGGCAGTTATGTACCGTCCGCTTTCGGTTCGGGGGAAGCCTCCACCGATGTAGAGCTTTCGGGTTTTGTAGACGGGGAGCCGTTCGTGGGCGTCTGTGGCTGCCATGACTGCGATGGATGTTCAAGGTACGGAAGAAGACCGTGCATCCCCCCCTCGCGACCGAAGCCGCTTTCCTTGTAGCCGCCGAAGGGGCTGGCGGGATCGAATTTGTTGTACGTGTTGCCCCAGATCACGCCGTTCTTGAGGGCCTGCGAAATCGAGAACAGCTTCGAGCCCTTGTCGCTCCAGATGCCGGAGGCGAGACCGTACTCGGTGTTGTTGGCGCGCTCGACTGCCTCCTCGGGCGTCCGGAACGTGGTGACCGAGAGCACCGGGCCGAAGATTTCCTCCTGCGCAATGCGGTGCGACTGGGTGACGTTGGTAAAGAAGGTGGGCGGGAACCAGAACCCGTTCTCCGGCAGGTCGCACTCGGGCTGAAACTTGTCCGCCCCCTCCTGCTCGCCAATGTCCACGAGACGGCGAATCTTCTCCAGCTGCTGCTTGGAGTTGATGGCGCCGATGTCGGTATTCTTGTCGAGCGGGTGCCCCACCCGAAGCGTCGAGATGCGGTCCCGAAGCTTCTGCGTCACCTCCTCGGCCACGCTCTCCTGCACCAGCAGCCGCGACCCGGCACAGCAGACGTGCCCCTGGTTGAAGTAGATGCCGTCGACGATGCCCTTCACGGCCTGATCGATGGGCGCGTCCTCGAAGATGATGTTGGCGCCCTTTCCGCCCAGCTCCAGCGTAAGCCGCTTCGTTGAGCCCGCCAGTTGCTTCTGGATGTGCTTGCCGACCTCGGTGGAGCCGGTGAACGCAATCTTGTCGACGTCGGGGTGCTCCACGATGGCTGAGCCGACCTCCCCGGCCCCCTGCACGATGTTGACGACGCCGGGCGGCAGCCCCGCCTCCTGAATCACCTCGGCCAGCTTCACCGCCGTGAGGGGCGTCGTTTCGGCGGGCTTCAAAACGACCGTGTTGCCCGTGGCAAGGGCCGGCGCCAGCTTCCACGCCGCCATGAGGAGCGGGAAGTTCCAGGGGATGATCTGGCCGCAGACGCCGAGCGACTCGGGACGCCCGGGGCCCGGCAGGCTGTATTCGAGCTTGTCGGCCCAGCCGGCGTAGTGGAAGAAGTGCGCCGCGACCAACGGGATGTCCATGTCGCGCGACTCTCGGATCGGCTTGCCCCCGTCCATCGACTCCAGCACCGCAAACTCGCGCGACTTCTCCTTGATCATGCGCCCGATGCGGTAGATGTACTTCGCCCGCTCCTTGCCGGGCAGGTCGCGCCAGGTGGACTCGTACGCCTCGCGGGCCGCGCTCACCGCGTCGTCCACGGTGCCCGCGTCGGCCATTCCCACCTCCGCCAGCGTCTCCTCCGTCGCCGGATTGATCGACGGGAAGTACTCGTCGGTCTCGCGGAATTCCCCGTCGATGAACGGGCCGTATCGTTCCTCCAGCCGGACGTGGTCGGCGGACTGTGGCGCGGGGGCGTACTCCCACTCGTCGCCAAACAGCAACTCGCGGGCCGTGTCGGGGGCCGCCTCTAATTCAGCCATGATGCGTTGGAAAGTTGAAGGTTAGCAAGTTGAAGGTCTTCAGATCCTATCTCGTACATCCGGCTCCGACTGATGCCGCGCGGTCGAAAATCTGAGACAAACCTTCTAACGTTCAACGTTTTCAGATCCCAGCCACAGCGTCCCCTCTTCGCTGTAGGTAAGTCGAGGGGCGACGTACACGTTGCAAATCGAAAACGTTCAACCCAAAGACAGATACCGCTTCGAGTGATACCGGCCCTGCCGCTCCTTCTCCAGCTGCAGCAATAGGTCGTTCAGGAGCGACGAGGCGCCGATGCGGAAGCGCTCGGGCGTCAGCCAGTCGTCGCCCAGCGTTTCCTTCACGAGCACGAGGTAGCGCAGCGCCGGCTTGGCCTCCCGTATGCCGCCCGCCGGCTTCATGCCCACCTTGCGGCCGGTCTCCCGGTAAAAGTCGCGGATCGCCTCCAGCATCACGAGCGTCACCGGCATCGTGGCCGCGGGCTTCACCTTGCCGGTGGAGGTCTTGATAAAGTCGGCCCCGGCGTCCATGGCGATGCGGCTGGCGAGGCGGACCGCGTCGTACGTTTCCAACTCGCCCGTTTCCAGGATCACCTTCAGGTGCGCGTCCCCGGACGCTTCGGCCAGGGCGCTGATCTCACGGTGCACCCGTCCGTACTCGCCGGACAGGAAGGCATTCCGATTGATCACCACGTCGATCTCGTCGGCCCCAGCGTCGCGGACGCGCTCCACCTCCTCCACCCGCTCGTCGAGCGCGGCCTGTCCGCTCGGGAAATAACTCGCCACCGACGCCACGTTGATGTCCGTCCCCGCCACCTGTTCCCGCGCCACGGGCACCATCGGCGGGTAGACGCACACGGCGCCCACCGACGGGTAGTCGCGATCCGGGTCCGGGGTGCGCGCCTTCTGGCAGAGCGATTTCACCTTGCCCGGCGTGTCGGCGCCCTCCAGAGTTGTGAGGTCCAGCATCGCAATGAGCCGCTTCAGACCCTCCACCTTCGCGTCTTTCTTGATGCTGCGGCTGGCGAGGCGTGCGGCGCGCTCCTCGGCGGCCACCTGATCGACACTGGGGACCTGCGGGGGACGATATGCGGCGGTGCGGGGCCGTTGCATAGAACCAGGACGGGTGGATGCCAGATGCGAGAATCAGACGGTTGTTTTCTGCGCGGAACCCTACGAACGGGTTTGTTTCGGAACCGGTCCGACGCGGCCCTTCCTACCGATCCACGAGTTCGTCGAGGTTGTAGCGCTTGCGTTTGTCCCAGAGCGTCTTCTTGGAGATACCGAGATCGTCGGCGATATCGGCGTAGCTGTCGTTGGTTCGCGTTTCGAGGGTGCGGCGGATGTACGCCTTCTCCACCTCTTCCAGCGTACGCCCGAGCGAGAACCGGAAGCCATCGCCCGCCAGGGGCTGCTGATTGTCCAAGCGGCTGGGAGGAGCGAGGGTCAGGTCATCGGCGCCAATGCGATCGCCCTCCACAAAAATCATCGCCCGCTCAATCACGTTGCGGAGTTCCCGCACGTTGCCGGGCCAGGTGTGGTTGAGCAGCTTCTCCTTCGCCGAGTCCGTGAATCCTTTGATCTCGTTTCCGAATTCCTGGTTGAACTCCGATACGATTTGCTTACCAATCAGGAGCACGTCGTCCCCCATGCGGCGAAGGGGAGGAAGCTTCACGTTGACCACGTTGATGCGGAAGAACAGGTCCTTCCGGAAGCCCCCCTCCTGCACACTCTGCTCCAAATCGGCGTTGGTGGCGCAGAGAATCCGCACGTCGGCCGTTTTGTCCTCGACCCCGCCGAGGCGGCGGAACTCCCGACTTTCCAAAAACGAGAGCAACTTCGCCTGAAGGGCCAAGCTCATCGAGTCAATCTCGTCGAGGAAGAGGGTGCCCCCATCGGCCACTTCGATGAGCCCCTCCTTCGAGTCGCGCGCGTCAGTGAAGGCACCTTCCTCGTAGCCGAAGAGCTCCGCCTCCAAGAGGTTATCGGGGAGCGAGGCGCAGTCGATGTCGGTAAAGGACTTTTCAGCCCGCGGCGAGTTATAATGGAGGGTTTTGGCCGTCAGGTTTTTACCCGTCCCCGTCTCGCCGGTGAGCAGAACCGTCGTGTTGGCGGCGTCGCAGAGCGTTTCGACCGTTTCCCGAACCTCCACGATCGGGTCGCTCTTCCCCAGAATGCCCCCAATCGGATACTGCTTCTGCTTCTCCGTCTTGATCTGCTTGAGCTCTTGCTGCGCCCCGTACAGCTCGATGGCCTTTTGCAGCAAGGCCCGCATCTCCTCCAGGTTTACGGGCTTTTCCAAGTAGTGGAATGCCCCTTGCCGCATGGCTTCCACGGCCGTCTGGACCGACGAGTGAGCCGTCATGATAATGAACGGCACGTCGAGCTCGCGCTCCTGTAAGGTTTCCATGAGCTCTACCCCGTCCATCTCCGGCATCATCATGTCCGCCACGACCACGTCGGGCTCCTCGCTGTTCTCTTCAAGCGCCTCGACCAGCGATCGGGGGTTGACGAACGCGTCGACCTCGTACCCATCCCGCTCCAGCACATTGCTGAAGAGATTGCCAATCTTGGGCTCGTCGTCGACAACGAAAATCCGTTTGCTCATGGGACTCCTGGAATTTCTACACGATAGTAGACCGTCGCTCCGCCCACAAATCGGCTCGTTCCCCGGTTCGAGGCGAGCGACGGGTTTTCACGACTACGCAACCTAAAGATCTTCCCCCTTCCTGTCCAACGGCACGGGAATAATTCTCCCTATGTGCCAATGGGTCCATTCCTCGCGGGCCGGACCGGCCCCGTGAAACGGCGAGGGTCTCCCCGGCCAACACCTTTCGGTCCCCGCGGTAAGACATGTCGTTCGGCTCGTTTGCTCACTGCCCCGTCCTCCTTCATTGATGATCCGCCGCTTCTTTGGCCTGCTGCTGGTTGTTCTGGTCGGGATGGGATGCGGAGGGGCCTCTTCGGAGCAGACCTCCTCGACCGTCACCGACGACCTGGGACACACGGTCACGGTCGATGCGCCCGCGAAGCGGGTCGTTTCCCTCGCGCCCAACCTCACCGAGATCGTGCACGCCGCGGGGGCGGGGTCCACCCTGGTCGCCCTCACGAAGTCGGGCGACTATCCACCACCAGTCGATACCTTGCCCCACGTGAGCGCCCTGCCGGTCGACTTCGAAGCCGTGGCCGCGCAGGAGCCGGACTTAGTGTTGGCCACCGACCAGATCAACGCCCCCAAGGACGCCGAGACGTTTGCGGCGCTGAACCTTCCCGTCTACTTTTTTTCGTTCAATACGCTGGACGACATCGTCGAAAGCCTCCGAACCACCGGCCGCTTGCTCGGGACCGCGGCGGCGGCGCGGGACAGCGCCGCGGCCCTGAAGCGGGAAATCGATGCCCTCAGGGCCCGCACGGGTTCGCTGCCCGACGACCAGCGACCGCGCGTGTTGGTGCTCGTGGGCGACGAGACGCTGTACAGCTTCGGGCAGGGGAGCTACGTGCATACCCTCGTGGCCCTGGCCGGGGGACGAAGCATCACAGCAGATGTTGACAACCAGGCCCCCACGCTCAGCGAGGAGTACGTGCTCACACAGAAGCCGGACGTAATCGTGGGGCTGTGGGGCTCGGACTACGACGCCTCCCGCCTGCTTGACCTCCACCCGACGTGGGACGTGGTGCCGGCCCTCCAGAACGATCGGGTCTACAGCTTTCCCTCTGCCCTCTTTGCCCGTCCCGGCCCCCGGGTGCTGGAAGGGGCCCGCCAGCTGGCCCGCCGCCTCCACCCGGAGCGGATTTCGTCTTCTCCGGCTTCTGAGGGACAGTCCTCCACTTCTCATACCCCGACCTCCTCGACTCCATGAGGCGTCCCTGGCTCATCGGTTTGGGCCTGGCGGGCCTGCTGGTCGCGACCGTAGGAGCGGCCGTGTCCGTAGGCAGCACGGCCACGGCGTGGGGCGACGTGTACCGCGTGCTGAGCCATCGGCTGCTCGGCCTCGGGGCATCGCCCGACCCGACGCTCGACCGCATTGTGTGGCGGCTGCGCCTGCCACGGGCCGTGCTGGCCTGCATCGTAGGCGGCGGGCTCTCCATTATCGGGGTGGCCATGCAAACACTCGTGCGCAACCCCTTGGCGGAGCCGTACATCCTGGGCATTTCTAGCGGGGCATCGGCCGGGGCGTCGCTCTTCTACCTCGGCTTCCTGCCCCCGCTGCTTAGCAAAGCCGTGTCGATGCCAGTAGCGGCCTTCGTCGGGGGACTAGTCTCCATCACGATTGTCTATCTCGTGGCCCGCGACGGGCGCCGCGTCTCAGTGGCGCGCCTGCTCCTGGCCGGTGTGGCCATGTCCGCCCTCATGGCGTCGGTCACGTCGTTCGTCACCTTCTCATCGCCGGAGCCGGACAAGCTGCGGGCGGTGCTGTTCTGGTTGCTCGGGTCGTTGAGCGGAGCACGGTGGGGCCTCCTGCCCCTGCCTGCCCTTGTCACCGCCGTCGGACTGGGGGTGATGCTCGTGCTGGCCCGCCCGCTCGACGCGATGCTGGTGGGGGAGGAGCCGGCCCAGAGCCTCGGCATGCCTGTGGAGTCCCTCAAGCGGGGCCTCATCGTGCTCGCCACGCTGGTGACGGGGTCGCTGGTGGCCGTGTCGGGGGCCATCGGGTTCGTGGGGCTCATCGTGCCGCACGCCGTGCGTCTGCTCGTGGGCGTACCGCACCGGCGGCTCGTCCCGCTCAGCTTCGTCGGCGGCGCCATCTTTCTCTGCTGGGCCGACCTCGCCGCCCGTACCCTCCTACCGGGGCAGGAACTGCCCGTTGGCATCCTCACGGCCCTCTGCGGCGTGCCGTTCTTTCTCATCCTGCTTCGACAGCGAGCGTATCAGTTTGGATGAGCGAGTTGCGACGCGTGAATCCATGACGCGGGGCGTTGAACCCTTGACCGCTTTTCAGTCCCGTATCCCTTCTCCCACGTCGCGCTCCCGGCAAACCTTTCCCTAGCCGCTCCGTACCCGCCGTAGATACTTTCAATCCAAACTGAAAACCGCAATGCCCGACGCGTCCTCCCCTGCCTCGGACGGCCGTGCCTCCTCCAACGTCCCGAACGCGGAGGGTGAAACGCTGGCCCTGGACCGGCCCGTGCCGACGACGCTCGACGAGATTCGCCGACCGGTGGAGGAGGACCTCGATGCATTCCGCTCCTACTTCCGAGAGGCGATGCGCTCGGACCACATGCTGTTGGACAAGATCACCCAGTACGTCCTCTGGCAGAAGGGCAAGCGCATCCGGCCCATTCTGGTGTTGCTCTCGGCCCAGGCCTGCGGCGGGGCAGCGACGGACACGACGCACCGGGCCGCCGCACTGGTGGAACTACTGCACACCGCCACCCTGGTGCACGACGACGTGGTGGACGACGCCGAAGAGCGACGGGGCGTGTTCTCCATCAACGCCCTCTGGAAAAACAAAATCGCCGTCCTCCTCGGCGACTTTTTGCTAAGCCGGGGCCTCCTCCTCTCGCTCGACCACGACGATTACGGAATTCTGCACACCCTGTCCAACGCCGTCCGGCGAATGAGCGAGGGTGAACTTCTGCAGATTGAGAAATCGCGCCTGCTCAACATCGACGAGGACACCTACTTCCGCATCATCTCCGACAAAACGGCCTCCCTCATCTCCGCCTGTACCAAGAGCGGCGCCGTGAGCGTGACTGACGACGAGGCCCTCATCGAGCGGATGGACGAGTTCGGCGAAACCTTGGGGCTGGCGTTCCAAATCCGCGACGACCTGTTCGATTTCAGCGTGGAGGACGCGGGCAAGCCCATTGGAATCGACCTCCAGGAGAAAAAAATGACGCTGCCGCTCATTGTGTCGCTGCGGGCGGCGGGCCGTCGCGAAAAGAAGCGCATCCTCAAGATTGTGGACCAGGATGACAAGGACCGCGACGATCTACGCACCATCGCCGCGTTCGTCAACGAGCACGGCGGCATCGAGCACGCGCGGCGCAAGATGGAATCGCTGGCGGCGGACGCCCGGTCCCTCCTCAGTGCGCTTCCTCCCTCTCAAGCCCGAACATCGCTCGCCGGGCTTACCCAGTTTACCATCCAGCGCTCCCGGTAGGCGGTTCGGAAATTTCGATTTTCGAGTGTCGAATTTGTTAGGTTGAAGCCTCCTCTCATTCGCCACTCGTGATTCGCAATTCGAACCTGCCGCCATGCCTCACCTCCACCTCCTCGGCACCGGCGCGGCCCTAAGCGACCCGCACCGCACCACGACCATGCTGGCCGTGTCCGACGACGCCTCGCCCCCCAACACGCTCGTCGTCGACTGTGGCGGCGACGTGCTCCAGCGCCTGCTCGCCTGCGGACAGTCCATCGACGACGTAGACGGTCTCTTGGTCACCCACGCGCACATGGACCACACGAGCGGGTTTCCGCTCTTCATGGAGAAGATTTGGCTGGACGGACGCGACCGTCCCATCCCGGTGTGCGGCATTGAACCGGCCCTGGCCCAGGCCCAACGTCTCTGGGACGCCTTCGAGCCGGTGCACGAAGGCTGGGAGGGCATCCCCCCCATCGATTGGCGCGAGGTACGCCACAAGCGAGATGCCCGGATCTGGCGTGAGGCGCCGTGGACCGTCACCGCGACTCCCGTCGACCACGGCGACACGCCCAACGTGGGGCTCCGCTTCGAACACGCCCCCTCGGACCGAGTCATCGCCTACTCTTGCGACACCGCCCCCACGTCGAGCGTCGTCCACCTGGCACGGGACGCAGACGTGCTTGTGCACGAGGCCAACGGCGGCGAGAGCGAAAATCACTCCACGGCGGCGGGGGCGGCGGAAGTGGCCGCCGAAGCGGACGTGGATCGTCTCCTTCTGGTCCACCTCCCCCCGGGCGACAAGACCGACGCCCTCCGCGAGGCCCGTACCATCTTTCCGCACACGGACCTTGGCGACGAACTCGGTACGTATTCGTTTTCCGCCTAAATCTGATCGGGCCACCGCCCGCTCACAGCACGTACAGGACCACGGCGGCGTAGTGACACGCGCTGCCCACGAGCACGAATACGTGCCAGATGGCGTGGCTGTAGCGGAGGGAGTGCCAGCCGTAAAAGACGACGCCGACGGTGTAGGCCAGCCCGCCCGCCACAATTAGGAGCAGCCCCCCCACGGGAAGGGCGGTGCTCATGGGATCGGCGAAGAGGATGCCGAGCCATCCCATGGCGAGGTAGAGCGAGGTGGCCGCCGGGTGGAAGCGGTGTGTAGAGAAGAGCTTGAAGAGCAACCCGACCAGGGCAAGCCCCCAAACGAGTGCAAGCACGCTCCAGCCCCATCCTTCACGCATGAGCACCCCAGCAAACGGCGTGTAGGTGCCTGCGATGAGCAAGAAAATTGCCACGTGATCGAGCACGCGCATGGTCTGCTTGAGCCGCGGAGTGCCCACGCTGTGGTAGAGCGTGGAGGTGGCGTACAGAAACACCATGGTTCCCCCAAACACGGCCGCCGCGGCCAACTCCCACCCGCCCCCAGCAAGCCCCGAGAGAACGAGCAGCCCTACCCAACCGATTACGCTGAGCACCAGTCCCACGCCGTGCGTAATGGCGTTGGCCAGTTCTTCCTCGTAGGACTGCCGCTTGTACGGCGCCATGGTAGGGTCCTGGGCGGCCTCGGAGCCATCGCCCTCAAAATTCCAGGTCAGCATTGGACGGATCGCCTCTCGGCGGGACTATCAAACGAAGAAACCCTCCCCTACAGGATGAGGAAGAATGACGACTGTGCTGTTACGAGGAGATTAGGGCCTCTGCGTCCGCCTCCGCGGATGCGTCCGACCGGGCGCGCCGCCACGCCCGGTAGTCGCGCAAGTCTTGCTCCACGAGGGACAGCCCCGCCGACACCACGGCGGCATCGTCGAGCAGGCCCAGCAGGGGAATCGTATCCGGGACGAGGTCGAATGGATTGAGAACGTAGAGCAGCACGAAGCCCACCGCGCTGAGTGTCCACACGGGCAGTGCGCGGTAGCGTCCCCGCCGGGCGTCCCGTACCAGGTGCACGAGCAAACGACCATCGTCGAGCAGGCGCCGCAGGGATGCATTCGACCGGAACCGGTTCTCGATGGCCTCGGCCCGTTCCACCACGGCGTCAAGGTCTGCTTCGGTAATCCGCCGGGCACTCTTTTTCACATACTCGGGCCCGATGCGGGCGATCCGGTCGGCGAAGGCCGTATTCCGGATGCGCGCTGTCAGTCGGGCAAGTGTAGATGGCGAGCGCTCGTCCGGCGAATCGCCCGGTCGACCGTCGGATCTGCGGGAGAGAGATTCAGGCATCGCGGGGGAAAAAGGCTGGTAGCTCGCGTGCCGGTGCAACGGACCGGGGCCCCAAAAGCTCCTGAGCTTCCCAATCGTGCTTTCTCAGGCACTCCCTGATCCTCTGTCGGCTGAGCACTATCTTATCGCCGCGTTTCTTTTTCCTCTCCCCCTACCCTCCTCATGAACCTGAGTTTAGAACGCACCGGCGACGGCATTCACTTTCGGGGCACGAACGGCTCGTACGACGTGTCCATTGCCTCGTCGGACGACCAGGACGGGATCAGTCCAATGGAAATGGCGGCCCTCAGCACCCTCGGCTGCAGCAGCATCGACATCCTCATGATCCTGGAGAAACAGCAGCAGGACATCGAGTCATTCCACGCCGAAGTCGACGCCGAGCGTGCCGACGAGCCCCCGCGCGTTTTTACCGACCTCCACATGCACTACGACCTCCGGGGTGACGTGGCGCCCGACAAGGTGCGCCGCGCCATCGACCTCAGCCTCGAGACCTACTGCTCTGTCTCCAACATGGTCAATAAGACCGCCACCATCACGTACGCATTCACCGTCAACGGCGAGCGGTACGAGCAGGACGACTAGCATCGCCTCTACGTCTGGAGCACTCCGGGATTGAACCGCTCCAGGGTCGGATTGTGATCCACCATATTGAGGCCCCGAGCGAGCCAGTCGCGCGTATCGACGGGATCGATGAGGGCATCCACCCAGAGGCGCGCCGCGGCGTAATAGGGAGTCGTTTGCTCTTCGTAGCGGTCCTGGATCTCGGAAAGCAGTGCCTGCTCATCCTCGTCGGAGAGCTCTTCCCCTTGCTTCTCCAACTGACGCACCTTGATCTGCTTGAGCACCTTCGAGGCCTGCTGCCCCCCCATCACCGCGATCTTGGCGCTGGGCCACGCCAGCACGAGGCGGGGGTCGTAGGCACGCCCACACATCGCGTAGTTGCCGGCCCCGTAGGAATTGCCCACTACTACGGTGAGCTTGGGCACGGTGGAATTGGACACGGCGTTCACCATCTTCGCTCCGTCCTTGATAATGCCCCCCTGCTCGGCCCGCTTGCCCACCATGAAGCCAGTCACGTCCTGAAAAAAGACGATCGGAATTTCCTTCTGGTTACAGTTCATGACAAAGCGGGCGGCCTTATCGGCGGCGTCGGCGTAAACCACGCCCCCCACTTGAATTTCCCCCTTTGAATCAAGAGCCGTTCGGTTGCGCACCACGGACCGCTGGTTGGCCACCACACCCACATTCCAGCCGTCGATACGGGCGTAGCCGGTGAGGAGCGTACGCCCATACCCTTCCTTGTACTCCGTCCACGAGCCCGCGTCGACGATGCGTGCCAGAACCTCGCGCATGTCGTACTGGCCGTTGTCCTCCGCGGGGTAGAGGCCGTAGAGTTCGTCCGCCGGATAGGCGGGAGCGGTCGGTTCTTTCCGGGCGTACCCGAAGCGATCAACCGGCCCCGAATGGTCAACGAGGGAACGGATCTTGTCGAGTGCCGCCTCGTCGTCCTCTACCTTGTAGTCGGTCACCCCCGAGATTTCAGAGTGTGTAGTGGCTCCCCCCAGCTCCTCGGCCTCCACATCTTCTCCGATGGCGGCTTTCACAAGGTAGGGCCCGGCCAGGAAGACCGATCCGGTGCCCTCCACAATGATGGCCTCGTCGCTCATGATGGGCAGGTAGGCGCCCCCGGCCACGCAGCTTCCCATGATGGCCGCAATCTGCGGAATGCCCTTGCTCGAGAGTTTCGCGTTGTTGCGGAAGATGCGTCCGAAGTCGTCTTTGTCCGGAAAGATCTCGTCCTGCATCGGCAGGTATACGCCCGCCGAGTCCACGAGGTAGATGATGGGCACGTGGTTTTCGAGGGCGATTTCCTGGGCGCGGAGGTTTTTTTTGGCCGTAATGGGAAACCACGCCCCGGCCTTCACGGTGGCGTCGTTGGCTACGACCATGCACTCGCGTCCGCTCACGGCCCCCAGCCCCATGACGGTGCCGCCCGCCGGACAGCCGCCCTCATCTTCGTACATCTCATAGCCGGCAAACAGTCCCAGCTCCCGAAACTGGTCGGGATCATCGAGCAGATATTCGATGCGCTCCCGCGCAGTGAGCTTGCCCCGGTCGTGCTGCTTCTGAATTTTCTTCTCGCCCCCGCCCGTCTTCACCTCCGCGGCGCGCGACTCCATGGTGCTGATGAGAGCCTCGTAGTGGGCCGCCTGCTCCTGAAACGACGCGTTATCGACGGGCGCCTCGGAACCAATCGTGTCGGACTCGGGCATGTGAACGGTAGGAGTCTGAGGAAAGGATGATGGGTGAATGGACGATCCCTCCCCCCAAACCAACCTCCGCGTCCGCCCTGCAATCTAACCGCCATGGCTTTTAATCCAAAGCGCCTTCGCCGACGACAGCTTCAATCATACAAAAGGCCGGTCCCCGAGGAAGGGAGCCGGCCGCGTGGAGGACCACAGTGGAGCCTGCAGGAGCTAGAGGATCGCGCTCATCTTCCGGCGAATCTCCTCGATCGACTCTCCGGTTTTGTCGTGGATGAGCCCCATGATCTTCTCCATGTCCCCGCGCGCTCGCTTCATCTGCTTGTTGTCGAAATCGGTGTCGGACCAAATGTCCTTGATCTGATCTCGAATCCGACGCCAGTCCTCATTCATTTTTTCCGTCGCCATAATCCACCGTGTGGGGTTGTGAGCAAGAATGTGCTAAGAGTGTGATACCGTTTGCTCGTGGGCGGGGTTTCACTTTTGTGCCCGAACGGCGCATGGGGCTGAGCGTTGAGGGTGCTGGTCATGTGTCGAGCGTTCACGTTCTCACCAATTCGCCGCATCCATGCCTACAGTTGGGGTTCTCGGGGCCGGCATCGCGGGCCTCACGGCTGCCTACCACCTGCAACAACAGGGCGTCTCCGTACAGGTCCTGGAAGCCTCCGGGCACGTGGGGGGCGTCATTCAATCGGAGCGACGCGACGGATTTTTGGTGGAGCATGGCCCCAACTCCATCCGGTCGAGCGCCCCCGCGCTGGAGCATATCGTGCAGGACCTCGGCTTGGCGGACGAGCGAGTGTGGGCCAACGACGCGGCCGACACCCGATACGTGGTGCGCGACGGACAGCCAACGCCCCTTCCCCGCTCCGTAGGTGCCTTCCTGTCGACCGATCTCTTCTCTACCCGCGCCAAGCTGCGCCTGCTGGCCGAGCCATTCATTGGGCGGGCGGACACGGCAGAGGAAAGCGTGGCGGACTTCACGCGGCGACGGCTGGGCCCGGAGGTGCTCCACTACGCCGTCGCGCCCTTCGTGGGTGGGGTCTTCGCGGGGACACCCGGTGACCTCTCGGTCCAGCACGCCTTCGAGCGCCTCGCCGCTCTGGAGGACAAGTACGGGTCGCTTTTTATGGGGGCCGTCCGGCGCGCCCTGTCCAGAGAGGGCGACGATGAGGGCGACGACGTGCCGTCCGGCCTGTTCTCGTTCCGGGATGGCCTCCAAACGCTCCCTACCGCACTGGGCGATGCGCTCGGAGGGCAGCTTTCCTTGAACACACCGGTTACGGCCCTCCGCCACGACGGCGGGCAATGGCATGTGCGCACAAGCTCATCGGGTGAAACCACGCGTACGTTCGAAGCCCTGCTCTCCACGATCCCCCTTCATCGCCTAGCGGACCTGCATCTCGACACGCCGGTGAACCTTGCGCCATTGCGGGCGGTCTCTTATCCCCCAGTGAGCGTGCTAGCCCTGGGATACCCGCGGGCCGCAGTGCGCCATCCGCTGGACGGGTTTGGGCTGCTCGTGCCGCCAGTGGAACGCGACCTCAACGTGCTGGGGACGATCTTTTCCTCCACCCTCTTCCCCAACCGTGCCCCAAACGACCACGTGCTGCTCACGACCTTCGTGGGCGGCGGCCGGGCGCCCCACCACGCCACCTCCGACACCGACGCGCTACAGTCCCTCGTAACAACCGACCTGCAGCGTTTGCTGGGGGTAGAAGGCGCCCCGGTCTTCCGGCAGCACATTCACTGGCCCAGTGCCATCCCACAGTACACTCTCGGCTACGGACAGGTCAAGAAGACACTTAATAAATTGGAGCGCACCCATCCGTCCCTCGCGCTTGCCGGCAACTACCGGCAGGGCGTCTCCGTGGGCGACGCGCTCACCTCCGGGGCAGACGCCGCGGATCGTCTTCTGACGCGCCTGGACGCTCCCGCCGCGCAGCACACCGCTCGGTAGCACCTACTGGCGCCGGGCGTCCTGCCCGCCCGACTCGGCGGCCAACCGCCGGACCAGGCGTCGCTTTACCACGGGCAGGAGGGTCTCCTGATACGGGACGTGTAGTTCAATCTTGGAGAAGTAGGTGGCCGGGTTGGGGAGATCACGGCGCTCCTCAATGAGCTTGAGCTTGACGGTTGACGGATTCACGTCCACGGTCTCCTCCGCAACCGTTTTGCAGTGCGTGGTTTTCAGGGCCCGATGGACTTCTCCTTCCCCTTCAATCAGCGAGAGCGTGTAGCGCAACACGTGTAGTACCCCCTCCTCACGATGCGGCACCATGAGGTATCCCTCCTGCACGTAAGACGGCATGATGCCCACCGTTTCGAGCGCCAGGTTGTCCTCCACGTGCTCGTAGACCGCGGTGCCTTCCTCAATTGTGTCTCGGATGCGGGGCAGCGCCCACTGGATTAGGTCCTCAACCACGGCCATCTCCGTATCCTCGAGCTCCGGCCACTCGTACGTGATCGTTTTTTCCTTCCAGTCGATCCCGGTAATTTGCCCGGTCTCCGGTGTACGGAAGCCCTCGGTCTGCTCGAGCACTGAGACGAGAGCCCCGTGCAGCTTGACGAGCCGTCCGAGGTGTGGATAGACGCGCTTCTGCTCGAACGCCGTCTGCGCCCGCTGTAAACCGCCCAAAATTTTGTACTGCGTGCGTTCAACGTCGTCGACGGCGCCCGTGAAGGTGTCGAGGCTGAGTGGGTCCATGTCGGCGCGGGGGATGTTAAGCATACACAAAGCAAGTGTGTAGTCTTCGTGTATACTTAACAGCGAAAATCATACCGAGCGTTCCAACTCCCACCTTCAGACAGGACCCAATGGGGTTGGATCGGCCCTACTCGGGACGCATTTGTTCCATCATGGCCTTCACCTGCTCGCGGGGCATGCGCGCAAAGGTATTGAACTGTCCCCCAGCGGCCAGGGCTTCCCCACCGTCGAACGTCACGACCTCGCCATTCATGTACCCAGTCAAATCGCTGAGCAGGACGCTCGCCAGATCCGCCAGCTCGTCGGGCGAGCCAAAGCGGCCGAGCGGAACGCGATCCCGCATCTGCTGGGCCAGATCCTCATCGGGAACGAGCCGGTTCCAGGCTCCCTCCGTCGGAAAAGGCCCCGGCGCTACGGCGTTGAGCCGAATGCCTTCGCTGCCCCATTCCGCCGCCAGCGAGCGCGTCATGGCCACGATACCGGCCTTCGACATGGCACTAGGCACTACGTAGGCGCTCCCGGTCTCCGCGTAGGTGGTAGCGATGGAGAGCACAACGCCCTCCGTCTCCCGCTCCAGCCAGCGCCGCCCGCAGGCCTGCGTGCAGTAGAACGAGCCGTAGAGGTTCGTCCGGACAATTGCATCGAACCCGTTTGGCGAAATGGCCTCCGTCGGCGCCAGGAAGTTGGCCGCGGCGTTGTTGACGAGCCGCGTGATGGGTCCCTGTCGCTCCTCGGCCTCCTCAAAGAAGGCCTGCACAGCCTCAGGGTCGCGCACGTTGCACTGAATTCCCTCGGCCCGCCCGCCCGCGTCCTCAATGTCGGTGACCGTCTCGGCCAATGGATCGGAACGACGGCCGTTGATCGTGACCGCCGCACCGAGGTCGGCAAATCGACGGGCCATGGCGCGGCCGAGGCCGGTTCCTCCACCGGTGACGACAATGTGATGATCTGCGAGGAGCTCCGGGGAGAGGACATCAGGCATAGGAAACGCAGGAATGTGCAGGAGAGGAGTTTCTGGGCACGGCGGTCGTCTCTCATTCCGAATCTCGAGGGATTTTCGACGAACCGGTCCGGTCACCGAAGGATCCGTTGCCCGAACCAACGACGATGGGGGCTGGGGCTTCTTTTGCCCCAGCCCAACCGTCGCGGGCTTGCTTTGAGGACGCAATCAGGCCGTCTCCCGCGGCTCCGACCGGTCGGACGAAGCCCCTCCGGATTCCGTGTCGGGACTCGTCGGGACCCCATCGCCACGCGCAGGTGCCCCATCGCCCTGCTCTCGAGGGGCCACCTCCACCTGGGTCACGTCGCGCTCTAGGGCCGCCACGATCGAGGAGTCGAGCGCCCCACGATCCGTTGGCTGCCCCGGAAGCATGCGACGCTGTCGATACTCTTCGAGGCCAAACTCGTCCACCTGGATGTACCGCTCACGGGCCTCGTCGGCTTGGCGAACGAGGTCGCGTTCCTCCTCCGAGATAACTCCCTCGACGACCGCTTCGTCGAGCAGTTGGTGCGGCCGCCTCTTCGGCAGCGTGCCGTCGCGAATCGCATCCTTGATTTCCTGCCCCACGTCGTAGGCCTCACGGCTCAGGCGGAATGCGTGCTCCAACTCGCCCAGCGGCTGATCCGTGTCCTCCGGCACGTACATCTCCTCGGTCAGCCACTCGCGGGCGCCGTCGGTCTCCTGGATGGCCCGTGCAAGCGAGCCCCCCAGGTTATCGCCGGGCAGTTCGCCAATTGTGTTGAGGCGCGACCACGGCGCCACCACTGCACGCAGGGCCCAGGTGAGGCCCGGCACCTTCAGGTTTTCGAAGAGTCCCTCGAACGCCTCCTGCATCTGCGCGAAGGCGTACTGCATGCTCCAGTGCAGGAACGGCTCCTGCTCTTCGGGACGCCCCTCCTTCTCGAACCGCGTGAGCACCGCCGTCCCCAGATACATCCACGACAGGATGTCGGCGAAGCGGCCGGTGATCTTCTCCTTCCGTTTCAACGCACCGCCGAGGCTGCCCATTGCCAGGTCGGCAAAAAAGGCGAAGCTGGCCGAGGCCCACGCCATCTTTCGGTAGTACGGCGCGGCGGGGCCGCTCACCGGGCTGCGTGCCAGGCGGCCGCGGGTGAGGCTCAGGCCAAAGGCCCGGAACCCGTTGCGGACCACGTGGCCGATGTGACTCCAGAAGGCATCGTCGAACTTCTTGACGTCCTCCTCCATCAGCGCCTCAATTTCTTTCAGCGCATAGGGGTGACACCGAATCGCCCCCTGGCCGAAGATCATCATCGTGCGCGTGAGGATGTTGGCCCCCTCTACGGTGATGCTAATTGGGAGCGCCTGGTAGGCCTGCGCCAGCAGGTTGTTAGGCCCCCGCGAGATGCCATTCCCCGCTAGCACATCCATCCCATCGTTCACGAGGTCACGCTGCATCTCGGTGGTGTTGTACTTCATGATGGCCGACACCACGCCCGGCTTCTCGCCCTGGTCTACCGCGCCGTTCGTGTAGTTGCGCGCGGCATCCATGATGTAGGTGTAGCCAGCAATGCGGGCCAGCGGCTCCTCAATGCCCTCAAACTTGCCGATTGAGAGCCCAAACTGCTCCCGGATGGCGGCGTGCCCCCCGGCCACGCGAGTCACGAACTTGCCCCCACCCACGGCCTGCGCCGGGAGCATGATGCCGCGCCCCGCCGACAGGGCGTCCATGAGCATGGCCCAGCCTTCTCCCGCCCCCGCCTTGCCCCCGATGATGGCGTCGAGGGGGAGCACCACGTCGTCCCCCTCCGTGGGGCAGTTGTAGAACGCCACGCCCAGGGGATCGTGGCGACGCCCGAGTCGAACACCCGGCGCATCCGTCGGGACGAGCGCGCAGGTGATGCCGAGATCCTCGCCCTTGCCCAGGTGATTCTCCGGGTCGCGGAGCTTGAACGCCAGGCCGAGCACGCCGGAAATGGCCGCCAGCGAAATGTACCGCTTCTCCCAGTTGAGGCGGAGCTTCAACTCGCCGTCCTCGTCCTTGAACACCTCCCCGTACGACTCCATTGCCCCAGCATCCGAGCCTGCATTCGGCTCCGTGAGCGCAAAGGCTGGCAGAATCTCGCCACTCGCGAGTTGCGGCAGGTAGCGGTCCTGCTGTGCGTCGGTGCCGTAGTGGAGGAGTAGCTCGCCCGGGCCCAGCGAGTTCGGCACCATCACCGTAATGGCGAGCGGGACCGAGTGCCCTCCCAGCTTCTGCACTACCGCGCTTCGCCCCGCCGCGGAGAAGCCCTTGCCACCATACTCCTCGGGGATGATGAGGCCGAAAAAGCCCTTGTCTTTCAGGTAGTCCCACGTTTCGGCCGAGAGGTCGCCGCGCTGGTGTACGTCCCAGTCGTCCACCATCTCGCACACCTCGTCACACGGCCCATCCAAAAACGCCTGCTCCTCGTCGGAGAGCTCCGGGTAGAGCTGATCAAGCGTCTTATCGAAGTCCGGCACCCCGGAAAAGAGCTCACCATCCATCCAAACAGTGCCGGCGTCAATGGCCGTCTGCTCAGTCTCCGAGATGGTCGGCAGGAATTGAAGCGCTTCCATCAATCGCATTAAACCGGCCGATACTTGTCGCCGAATCGGGCCGACGTTGAAAATGGCTACGAGGACGCCGTAGGGGATCCACACCCAGAGCGGGGCCCCACCGCCGTAGAGGCCCACGGCCCCGGCAAGCGCCCACGTCCAGAGTGGCGCCCCGGTATAGCCGAGCACAAAGAGCACGAGGAGCACACCCACCACGACACCGGAAGTGGACATGCTGGCAAAAACATCAAATAGCGGCAAATTCATGGCAAGCCTCCAAGCTGGTGAAGGAGTATGTGCACGCCGGTCTGCCCCGAGTTTCGGTTATGGAACCGCCGTTGAGTCGGGGTTAACACCGTTAACTCACACATTCATCATACTTAACGGTGTTATCCTTTGCAAGTTCTGTAGAAAAGGTTGAGGACCAGAAGCAGGGAGGCATGGACGCGTGGGCGTGCTGCCTCCAGTTGTCCATGCGTCCGCATCCGTGCCCCGGAGCGACTGCCGGACCAGGAAAGCGGCTCTCCGGTAGCCCGGCAACTCCACGCTTGGGCGTCGCTTCCTCCCTAGGCGCGCAGATTCTCGATTATGCCCGCGGCCCCCATGCCGCCGCCCACGCACATCGTGCACAGGCCGTAGCGCACCTCGCGGCGGATCATTTCGTGGAGCAGCGTGGCGGTGAGCTTCGCGCCGGTGCAGCCGAGCGGATGACCGAGAGCAATGGCGCCACCATTCACATTCACAATGTCCTCGTCGAGTCCCACCTCCCGGATCACGGCGAGCGACTGCGCGGCGAACGCCTCGTTCAACTCCACAAGCCCAACCTCGTCGAGCCCAATGCCCGTTTGCTCCAGAACCTTCGGGATGGCCGCCACGGGGCCGATGCCCATGAGCTCCGGGTCGACGCCCGCTACGGCAAAGCCGCGCAGGCGACCGATCGGATCGATGCCTAACTCCTCAACGCGGGCCCCACTCATCACGACCGTGGCCGCCCCGCCATCTGATCGCTGCGACGCGTTGCCGGGCGTGACGCTTCCACCCTTTTTAAATGCGGCGGGGAGCCCGGCGAGCACTTCCAGGTTCGTATCACGGCGTGGCCCTTCGTCCACCTCCAGCGTTGCTTCCGTGTCCACCCTTTCGCCGGCGTGGCCGTTGACCGACTGGTAATGGGTTTCCTCCACCGCCAGCGGCACGATCTCATCCTCAAAGCGCCCGTTATCGATGGCGTCGACGGCCCGTTCGTGGGAACGGAGCGCGAAGCGATCCTGGTCTTCCCGGCTCACCTCATACTCCTCTGCCACGTTCTCGGCGGTAATGCCCATCGACACGTACGTGCCAATGTCTTCCGCAGTGAGCTCGGGATCGGGCTGGAAGAAGAATCCACTCATGGGCACCTGGCTCATCGACTCGGCGCCTCCCGCGACGATGGTCTCGGCCGTACCGGTGGCGATGCGCTGCGTGGCCTGCGCGATCGTCTGGAGCCCCGACGAACAGAAACGATTCACCGTGGCGCCGGGGACCCGATCCGGAAGGCCGGCTTTGCGGGCAATAATGCGGCCCACATTCATGCCCTGCGGGCCCTCGGGGAAGGCACAGCCCATGAGCACGTCGTCGATCATCTCGGGCGCTAGGCCATCAACCCGTTCCATCGCCCCCTTCACGGCCTCAGCCCCGAGATCCTCGGGTCGATAGTTGGCGAGGGTGCCCTTCTCGGCCTTACCGACGGGCGTGCGGACACTGCTGACGATGTAGGCGTCGTTTTGTGCGTTCATTGCGTTGAAGGTTGGAAGGTTGGAAGGTTGTACGTTGGGCATGGGACGTTAGAACGTTGGCACGTTGAAGGTTGAAGCCTGCTTGCTGAACGCGAGGACGTTCAACGTCGGACGTGCCAACGTGCACGCCTAATTTCGGAGGGGTTTGTTGTGCTTCAGCATGTGCTCCACACGGGCCATCGTCTTCTCCTCACCCAGCAGACTGAGGAAGGTCTCGCGCTCCAGTTCCAGCAGATAGTTCTCATGGACCTCCTGGGGGCTGCTCAGCTTCCCACCGCACATCACCGTTGCCAGCTTGGTGGCCAGAAATTCGTCGTACTCGGAGATGTAGTTCCCTTCACGGTACTGCATGAGCGCCACCTCGAAGGTCGACAGCGTCTTCTCTCCGAGCACCTTGATCTTGTTCATCACCGGCGGGGGGGCGTAGCCCTCTTCGCTGAGGCGCAGCACCTCTTGCTTCGCCACGTGCAGGCGACGATCCTCGTGCATCACGAGGCGGGTATTTTCCGGTAGGAAGCCCATTTCGATGCCCTGCGCGGCGCTCTCCGCCACCTCCGCCATCGCGACGGTTTCGAAGTAGGGACGCAAGTGATCCTGAATTGCATTGTGATTGTCATTCGGGGCTTCGCGGGCCGCCTTCGCCGCGAAACGCATCGTGCCAGTGCCGGCCGGGATGAGACCCACCCCGAGCTCCACGAGGCCGATATAGGTCTCTGCCGCGGCCACTGGATGGGGACACGCCATTGCCATCTCGCACCCGCCCCCAAGCACACGTTGGTGGGGGGTCACGACGACGGGCTTCTCCGCGTAGCGGACCCGTTGCACCGTATCCTGAAACTCAGCGATGTAGGCGCCAATCTGGTCGAAGCCGCCTTGCTGCACCGCCTGCGCCATTTCGTAGAGATTGGCCCCCACCGAAAAGTTCTTTCCCTGATTACCCACCACGAGGCCACGGAGCGCAGGATTCTCCTCGACCCGCTCGATGCACTCGCGGAGCCCGCGCATCACGGCGCGTCCCAGCGTATTGGCCTTCGACCGAAACTCGAACAAGGCCACGCCATCCCCAATCCCAAGCAACGCTGCCTCGCCGTTTGACCAGAGCTCATTCGTCTCGTCCTGCTTCACTGCGGCCAAGTCGAGCTCATCGTCGGGGCGTGGGTCCGGCTCGTACCCTCCTGTATCCGGCAAATACACCATGCGTCGACCCTCGCTCGTCCGGTAGAACGTGGCGTCCGCCCCGTCTACGTCGTCGACCCAGGTGGGCACCGTCAGGTCGTGGTCGGCCAGGCTGTTGCGGACGGTCTCCATGCCAAGCGCGTCCCACACCTGGAACGGTCCCTTTTCCCACCCGAAGCCCCAACGGATGGCCCGGTCTACGTCGGCGGGATTGTCCGTGATCTCGCCAATCCGGTTCGCGCTGTAGGCCAGCAGCTCGAGGGTCGTCTCGCGGAAGAAGTGTCCGGCCCGTCCAGTGTCCTGGTAGAGGGCATTCAGGCGCGCGCTCAGTCCCCCCGCCTTCCAGATCGCGTCGAGGTCGCCGAGCTCTTCCTCCTCGGCGCTCGTGTACTCGAAGGTCTCGGGGTCGAGCGACTTGATTTCGCCGTCCTCCTTTTTGTAAAAACCCGCCTTCGTCTTCTCCCCCAGCCGCCCCTCGTCCACGAGGCGTTGCAGGATCTCCGGCACCTCAAAGGCCTCGCGGCGCTCGTCGTCCTCCAGCTTTTCAGAGAGGTTCTTCGCCACGTCGAGCATCACGTCGAGCCCCACGAGGTCGGCGGTGCGGAAGGTGGCGGACTTGGGATGCCCCACCAACTTGCCCGTGAGCGTGTCGATCTCCTCCACCGTGTAGTCGCCCTCGGTGTAGTAGCGCAGTGCCTCCATCAGCGCAAAGACGCCAATCCGGTTGCCGATGAAGTACGGCACGTCGTTGGCCACGACGATGCCCTTGCCCAGCTGTAGGCGGACGAACTGTGCCACCCGCTCCACGACCGACGGCTCCGTGCGGTCGGTGGGCACCACCTCCAGCAGTTTCTGGTAGCGAGGGGGGTTGAAGAAGTGCGTGCCCAGGAAGCGGCGCTTGAAGCCATCGGAGCGGCCCTCCGCGATCTCGTGGATGGGAAGCCCGCTCGTGTTCGTCGAAATCACGGCGTCGGGGCGGGCGTGCTCCTCGATTCGGCCGTGCACGTCCCGCTTTATATCCATCCGTTCCACGACTGCCTCCACGACCCAATCGACCTCCCCCACCCGGTCGAAGTGCTCCGCGAAGTTGCCAAGATAGATCCGGTCGGCCACGTCGTCGGTGAAGAAGGGATCGGGACTCGCGTTGCGGGCCTGCTTGAAGCCTTTCTCCACGACTGCGTTCGGATCATCCGCGTCGTCGGGCGCAATATCGAGCAAATGCACCTCCAGGCCGGCGTTGGCGAGATGGGCGGCAATTTGCGCCCCCATCGTGCCGGCCCCTAGCACCGCCGCCGTCCGAAACGGACGGTGCGTGGCCGGGGCCTCCAGGTCGAGCGCGCGTGTGTCTAGGGCCTTGGTTTCCATGACGTTGTGGGAGGTGTAGATGAGAGCGATGTGTCGAAGCAATTAACAGCGTTAACCGCGAGGAACGAGGCGGAACCGCTTCCACCCCGGCAGCAACGGCTAAGGCTTACTCGGGGGCGAGGCTGTTACACCTCCACCACCACGGCACCGCGAGTCGTACGTGGACTCGGGGGGCCGTCCTCCTCGTAGTAGAGCGCCTCAATCTCGTCGGCGTACGCCTTATGGATCTCCGGGCGCCGAATCTTGAGCGTTGGCGTCAACAAGTCCGTATCGACAGTCAATTCGTCGGGGATGAGGGCGAAGCGCTTCACGGTGGACCAATGATCCATTCCCTCGTTCGCGCTTTGCACAATGGACCGGAACGTATCTACAATGTCCGGTTCAGCGAGGAGATCTTCAATATCCTGCTCCGGATTGAGCCCAAACTCCTTGGCCTGCGCCTGCACCTGATCCAGGCTCGGAAAGATTAGTGCCGTACAGAACTTGCGGTCGCTCCCGACGACCACGGCGTTGTCCACAAGCGGTTCACTTCCCATTCGGTTCTCAATGGGCTGCGGCATCACGTACTTGCCCGTCGAGAGCTTGAAGAGATCCTTCTTACGGTCCGTAATCTTGAGAAATCCCTCCGCGTCGAACTCGCCAATGTCGCCTGTGTGGAACCATCCGTCGTCCTCGATGACGTCGTCGGTCTTGTCGGGCGCCTTGTAGTAGCCCTGCATCACGTGGGGCCCGCGCGTCAGGATTTCTCCATCGTCGGCAATTCGGACCTCGACGCCCGGAAGGGGCTCCCCTACGGTGCCGGGCTTATTGCGCCAGGGACGCGTGTACGTGATCACTGGACTCGTTTCGGTGAGGCCGTAGCCCTGCAGGGTCGTGATGTCCGCCGCGGCAAGAATGTTTGCGAGGTCCGGCTGTAGGGCCGCGCCCCCAACGACGATGTACTTGATACGCCCCCCAAAGGCCGCCCGCCACTTGCGAAAGACGAGCCGATCCGCAACGGCATGCTTCGCCGCGTACAGGGCCGAGCCGGGTTGTGTCATGTCGTAGTCCTTCGCCACACCTAGCCCCCACTCCCCAATCGCCTTCTGCAGTCCCTCCATGGCCATGATTTTCTTCTTAATCCCCGCATAGACCTTCTCAAGCACCCGAGGGACCGACGCAAAGACCGTGGGACGCACCTTCGGAAACGCCTCGACGAGATTGTCCGGGTGCACGAAGTAGACACTCACCCCCCGCATCATGTAGGCGTACTGCAGCATGCGGGCAAAAACGTGCGTGAGTGGCAGGAACGAAATCACCACCTCGCCCTCCGGTCCCGTCTCAAAGTCATCCAGCTCCCCGACCGCCGTAATGGCATTCGAGGAAATGTTCTCGTGCGACAGCATCACGCCCTTCGGTCGCCCCGTGGTGCCGCTCGTGTAAATGATCGTGGCAAGGTCCTTCGCGTCGATCTGATCGCGGAGATTATCGATGGCCGCCGCCCGATCCTCAACCGCAGCCCGTCCGCGCTCCTGCACAGCGTCGAGTGTAATCAGGTCCACCCCGTCGGGCAACGCCGGGCGTTCGTCCTCGGGGTGGTCCGACTCGCAGAGCACCACCGTCTCAATTCGGGGCAGCTCGGGCAGGATCTCGGCGGCCTGTTCCAAGCGCTTCGGATTCGAGACCACAAGCGTCGTGGCCTCCGCGTGGTCCACCACGTACTGCATTTGGTCCGGGGCGCTCGACAGGTAGAGGGGCACATCGATGAGCCCAGCGATCAGGCACCCCATGTCGACGACGCAGAAGTGCACGTCGCTTTCCATGAGGAGCGCCACCTTGTCGCCCCGATCCAGGCCCAAATCGAGGAGTCCGAGGGCGGTTTCCTCCGCCCGCTCCCGAAACCGATCGAGTGCCATGGGCTCCCACCCGTCCCCCATGGGCTGATTGAGCGCCCGGGGATTTTCGTACGCGTCCGTCGCCTCGTAGAGCAGGGCCGGAAGCGTCTTGCCACGAATGCACGGGCCCGCGTCCGGGGGCGCAGTGTGGATAGTGTCGGGCATGGGACACGGCGGGATCGATGAAAAAGAGCGGGACTGGCCCGGACGGGCTCTCGGACTCTTTACGGGGCCGACGGGGCCGGCGTCCGCCGGAGGCCCCGAATGGCCTGGCGAATAGCGGTGTCGATGAAGGTCTCCGGCTCGATCCGAACATCGACCCGATCGGCCAGCAACAGGGACACGGTGCCGTGCAAAGATGCCCACACGGTACTGGCAGACACGCGGATGTCGTCGACCGCGAAGGTCTCGTCCTCAACGCCCTCCTCGAGCGCGTTCGCGAAAAGGTCGAGATTCTCGCGGGCCTGCCGATACTTTTCGGGCGGGTATCGTTCCATGCGCTCCGGTCGGAGCTGGAACATAATTTCGTAGTATTCGGGGTTCTCCAGCCCAAATTCCACAAAACACCGGCACAGTGCGCGCAGGCGACAGACCGGATCCTCCGGATGCGCGGCAGCGGCCTCTCGGAGCTGGTCGCGCAGTTGCATCATTCCCTCGTGGATGAGGGTGTGGAGCAACGCATCTTTGCTATCGAAGTAGAGGTAGATGCTGGTTGCGCTGTAGCCGATGGCGTCGGCAATCTTGCGCATGGAGAGGTCCTGGTACCCCTCCTGCACGAGCAGGTGGCGCGCCGTATCGAGAATACGACGGCGAAGGTCTCCGTTTTCCGATCCGTTGGAGGAGGCGCTCATCACGGATGATTGTTCGTCAGTGGAGAAGAAACCAGGCGGCGAGCCGGAGAACCAATTCGAGAGCTGCGTCCTGTCGGGACCCGCAAGGAGTCCGGCTACTCCCCAGACTCAACGTCAAACGGTGTCCCCTCGGATGCCCACCGAGCCCCCTAGACCGATGCCCGCAACCGGCAGGCATTGTCCAGCATGCAGGGTCGGGACCACCCCGACCGGCCTTCACGTGGACTTTCTTTTCCCAATGTACCACTTGGTCGATAGTTATCCAACCGGCCTGTCCTCTCCGGCGCGAATCCCACCGGATAAACGCTCCCAGATTCCTGCCCCCCACAGACAGCAAAGCCCGATGCCCCGCACCGGCATGGTGCGACGCATCGGGACAGGGCCGAGATCCCGGGGCCTCTCGGCAGTTTGCTGAACTGGGGACCGAGCACTACTGGAAATTGAACAGCAGTGAGAAACGCAGGGTGTTGGCGAGGGGGCTCTCGTTCTCGGAGGTATAGAGGTATGAGATGTCAACCCCCACAATGTTGTAGCGGAGCCCCGCCCCGAACGTCAGAAACTGACGGTCCCCATTGTCGGGATGTTCGTAGTAGTAGCCTGTACGGAGCGCGAACAGGTCGCTGTACCAGTACTCTAGCCCGGTCCCGACCGTAAACTGTTCGACGAGACTTAGTGACCGCGTATTCCCTTCAACCACCCGTCCGCGGGCCGAGCCCCAGGAGTCAAAGAGTGCCTGGAACCCACTGTTGCCGACACGAACCGTATCCCCATCGCTCGTAATTTCCTCATCCACGCTCACCAGCGATTTGTTGAAGTCGGTGGCAAGAGTCAGCGAGTTGTACTCGTCGAAGTCGATGGTGAGTGCCGGACCGATGCGGAAGTTGGCGGGAATGGGGTCTTTGGCCCGGCTCTGCTCGTTGAAGTCGAGTGTGCCGCCCAGGTTGGCAATGTTGACCCCGGCAGAGAACGTGGCGTCCGCCCCACCGAGTGAGAAGGGAGCCGACCGGTAGAGGGCCGAGAGGTCCGTGGAAAACGTGTATGCCTTGCCGTCACCACCGCCTTCTCCGGGCGGAGACGCCAACTTCGAGTAAATGAACCGGACCGATGTCCCCACCCCGAGTCGCTCGGAGATTTTCCGGCCGTAGGACGTTCCGACGGCCAGCTGGTACGAGTTAATCACGTTGAGTACCACGTTGTCGCCATTCCGCACCTCGGTTTCTCCAAGATTCAGAAATCGCACGTTCCCCCCGAAAGTGCCCACGCCGTCCACGTGGTACGTGCCCACAAGGTACTCGTAGAACAAGTTGGCATCGAATTCCGGCAGCCAGTTGGCGTGTGTGAGGCCCACCTGCGTGTTTTCCTGAAATGCAAGGCCCGACGGGTTCCAGAACATTGCGTTGGCGTTGTCGGCAAGGGCCACGCCTGCGTTCCCCATGCCGGCCGATCGGCTGTCTGGCTCAATGCGGAGGAAGAGGGCCGAGGACTGCGCCACCTGCCCCTGCGCTGGGGCCGCAAGCAGGAAAGTACCCAGCACCGATCCAACGACGGTGAGGAGGAGGCGCGACGCGTGAGAAAACGGTTGAGTAGCCATGGTGGAGGGGAAAATCTATCGCGTTACAGGGTGAAAATCGACGCGGCACACTCGAACAGCGGCCCGGAGGCGTTGGCCGTCTCTTCTCAAATTCCACTGCGATGATGTGCCCCGAGGACCACCGTCGAACGGTGGCAATGCGTCATCTGTAGCGCTTTGCCATCAACAGGCCTGTGATGGTTGTGGAGAAGAACGTCGGTCCCGTTATCGTTCGGACGGGCGAAGCAGGTAAATCGCGGAAGCTACACAGCCGGTGAGTACGAATGTAACACGTGACTCAGCGTTCCTCCAGTAGGAAAAGAAAGATTTCGGCCTCTTCTAGGGATTCGCTTCGTAGGGGGTTCCGTGCACGAAGCCGCTCCTTCCGTGGGACTCTCGCGCTAGTCCTGCCCGTCGCCCAGAGCGTTCTTGAGGCGCGTCAGGCGCTGGAGCGACTCGGCCATGCGCTGACATGCCTCCTGGATGTCGCGAGCCGACGAGGCAAACTGGTCGTCAAGCTCTTCCTCTTGGCTGAGCTCGTGGAGAAACTGCGCATTCCCCGAAATAATAGAGAGGGGATTGTTGAGGTCGTGGTAGACCGAGGACACCGCCTCGCGGATTTCTTCTTCTGTGTCAAGTTCTTCAAAGTCGGTCATCGTGGACAAGATTGGTCCTGAAGGGAGCAGAACGGAGATACGCATGGGCCTCCAACGCAGTACCAGCAGCCTCTACAGATCGTCGAGGGGCCGCGGCCGGGCAACCTCAATGCCGCGATCGGTTTGTTGGAGATCTCCAACCGCAATCTCCGGGTCGTGCTCGAAGAACAATTTCCATTCCGACTGTGCAGCCCGCTCCAAAAAATCCCCCTTCTCATCAATTGTCTGCAGGGGGCGTACGTCGTAGGCCATCGTCCAGGCCGGGGGAAGGTGGTGCGTGGTTGGCAGGAGGTCGGCCACGTAGACGAGGGTCGTCGTGTCGTCGTACACCGTCACGATCTGCTGCGACTCGGTGTGGCCGTCCACCAGGGAGACATCGACGTGGGGGAAGAGCGGGCCGGCCCCGTCCACGAGGTGGAGTTGATCGTTTTCCGCAAGGGGGGCGAACGTGCGGGTCACGAACGACCCTTTCTCTTTCGGGTTTGGATCGGTGGCCCACGCCCAGTGCTGCCGTTGCACGTGGTACATGGCATTGGGGAAGGTCGCCACTCTCCCCGCGTCGGTCTGCCGGGTACTGCCCCCACAGTGGTCGAAGTGGAGATGGGTCAGGACGACGTCTGTCACGTCAGTCGGGGCGACGCCGCACGCCCGCAGCGACCCGCCCATGGTGGCCCCACTGTGGTCAACGGCATAGAGGTCCTCGTATTTGGTGCCCTCGAAGGTGTCCCCGATGCCAGTATCGATGAGGATGACCCGATCGTCTCCCCTCAGTAGTAGGCACCGCATACTGAGGGGGATGCGATTCTGCGCGTCCGGCTCAATGCGCTGCGACCACAGGGGCTTGGGCACGATGCCAAACATCGCCCCACCGTCGAGTCCAAATTGACCAGTCTCAATCGCGTGAAGGGTGTAGGGGCCAATCTGTGGCATGAAGGACAGGGCCGTGCTCGATACGAAGGCGCAAACGGACTCGGCTAACCTCGTAAACAGCACGCCCAATGTCTACGGGTCCTACACCTCTTCCGGCGGAAAGTCCTTGAAGTGTCCGTTGGAACGGATCCGACGCTGCACTCCCTCCTGCTCCTCAATGCGCGGAATGACAGCCTCGAAGTGCTGAATGAGGTAGCGGATACGCTCGTTTTCGCTCGTGAATTCGAGCAGCTCCTGCTTCTGCGCGCCGTCTAGCGCGCCGTTCTGGGCCAGAACGAAGGAAAGGTGTTCCACGCCCTCGTATAGATCGGGGCGGACGGTGCGCCCCGCCAGTTCTAGCAGCTTCATGTGCTGTGTGATGACCCGCTCTTTCAGGTCGAGGTCCACCTCCGACTCCTCGTCCTCAAGCAGTGTCACGTCGGCCGTGTAGTAAGTGGACTGGTCGTCCCGAACCGTCTGAATCCGGAACCGCTCTTCTCCGCGAACGACGATGTCCGAGCGCCCATCCTCGTACCGCTTCACGACGCGATCGATGCGCGCGGTCGTTCCCACGTCGGCCCACTCCTCGTCGTCGACCCGAACGATCCCGAACGGGACCTCGTGCTCCAAGCAGTACGCGGTGAGCTCCTTGTACCGCTCCTCAAAGATGTGGAGCGAGAGGGGCTCGTTGGGGTAGAGCACGAGACTCAATGGAAAGAGCGGCAGGGAATCGATCGAGTTCATAATACTGCAGGAGGAGTAGGTATCGCGAAAATGCGCGTCTAGGCGCCCGAGAATGGCCCGCTCCGCGCACAGCTTGGGACGAGCGCTACCCCTTCGTTTCGTACCGAAGGATGGCGGGTCGAGCCCCGAATCGACTTGGGGAGGAGGCGTACTCACGGTCGGTTCGCCGTGCCGCCTCGTCGGCCCCCGCACGACTGTTTACAGGGCTTCGAGAAACCAGTACGCTCGGTGATCCTCCCACGGCGGCTCACGCAACCCGAAGAACAGCCCTGGGGAGTTCGTCTTCGTGGTGCGCCCTAACGCGCCCTTGCCCCCGGAGTTCGAGACCTGCCCCCAAAGAATCATTTTCGTTTCATCTCTGCGCTCCACCTGCCCATCCTCACGATTCGCCGGTCGACTCATCGTCCCGGAGCGACGTCGAGGGGGCCATCTCGTCGGTGGGGGCCAGTGCGTGGAGTTGACCGAGTTCGAGCCGTAGGGCCCGATCCGCAATGCGGGCGAGGGAGGGGTCGTGCGTGGCCAGCACGAAGGTCCGATCGGTTTCGCGACTGAGCCGCTCGATCTCGCGGTGCATAGGCTCGGCGGTCCGGGCGTCGAGGTTGCCGGTGGGCTCGTCCATGAGCACCAGGGCCGGCTCGTTCATCAAGGCCCGGGCGATGGCCACCCGCTGCTTCTCGCCGCCTGAAAGGGTGTTGGGACGGTGGTCGGCCCGGTCGGACAGGCCCAGAAGATCGAGCAACTCGCGGGCACGGGGCGTTACGGCCTTCATCGACTGGTGCTGGATGAGGGCCGGCATGGCCACATTTTCGAGCGCCGTAAACTCCGGGAGCAGGTGATGAAACTGAAAGACAAACCCAATGGAGCGGTTGCGAAACGAGGCCAACTCGTCGTCGCTCTTGGCGAACAGGTCGTCGCCCTTAAATCGGACGGTCCCGGCGGTGGGCCGGTCGAGCGCCCCGAGCAGGTGAAGCAGGGTAGATTTGCCAGTGCCACTCTCCCCGACCACCGCCACAATCTCTCCCGGCTGTACAGTCAGGTCGAGGTCTTGTAGCACAGTCAGCGGCTCCTCCCCCCCCGCATCGTACTGCTTCACGAGATCCGTCACCTCAAGGAGCGGGGCGGGCACGGCGGGGAGGGGTGTTGGGAACGGAGCCTAGAATCGAAACTCGTGGGGGCCAGGCGGGGGACAACGGAGAGCTGGGAACTCGCAGCGCACACTGCGTCGGCCCCTGGGAGGGACCTTCATTCCGACACGCACATGCCCTCCTCGTCAGTCTCCGCGCTCAAGGCCATACTTGTTCAGCTTGTTGTAGAGGTGTGAGCGCTGGATGCCAATGGTCTCGGCCGTCTGGCTCACATTCCAGTCGTGCTCGTGGAGCTTGTGCTGGATGAAGTGCTTCTCGAATTGGTCGCGGGCATCGCTGAAGTCATCATAGGCCCGGATCAACTCCTGGGCGGCCCCCTCCGATCCAACGCCCGGCTGCACGAACTGGTCAATGTCGGCGGCCTCGATGGTGTCCCCTTCGACCAGAATGAGCAGACGCTCGATCACGTTGTGCAACTCGCGGACGTTCCCCCGCCACTCGTAGCCCTGCAGTCGCTGGAGGGCCTCGTCCGTGAAGTCTTTGGTCGGAAGGCCATTGCGCTGAGCCACCCGCTTCGCAATGTGGCGGGTGAGTAGCGGCACGTCGTCGCGGCGTTCCCGCAGGGGCGGCACGTCGATGAGGATGACCCCGATCCGGTGGTACAGATCCTCTCGGAAATTGCCTTCCTCAATCTCCTCCATCAGATCCTTGTTGGTAGCGGCCACCACCCGCACGTCGACCGAGATGGTGTGCTCGCCTCCTACCCGCTCAATCTCATTTTCCTCCAGCACCCGCAGCACCTTCGCCTGCGCCGAGAGGCTCATGTCGCCAATTTCGTCGAGGAACAGGGTGCCCTCGTGGGCCTGCTCGAACTTGCCAATACGCTGCTGGGTGGCTCCGGTAAACGCGCCCTTCTCGTGTCCAAAGAGCTCGCTCTCAATCAGTTCACTCGGGATGGCCGCGCAATTTACCTCCACCATCGGGTCCTCGGCCCGGGCGGACTTGTGGTGGATCCACTTGGCCACGAGTTCCTTGCCTGTGCCATTCTCGCCCGAGATGAGCACACGCGCCTCGGTAGGGGCCACCCGTTCGATCGTGTCCTTGATCTCTTGGATGGCGTCGCTCTCCCCAATGATGGGCGGCAGGTCGCCCGTGCTCTGCTCGGTGATGGTCTGCCGCATGCGCCGGTTTTCGACCTCAAGTTGTCCGTGGTCCAGCGCGTTGCGGACCGTGACGAGGAGACGGTTCAGGTCCGGAGGCTTTTCGATGAAGTCGTACGCCCCTAGCTTGGTTGACTCCACGGCCGTTTCGATGGTGCCGTGGCCACTAATCATGAGGACGGGCACCTCATAGCCCTCGTCGGCGATCGTTTCGAGGACCTCCATGCCGTCCATCTTCGGCATCTTTACGTCGAGGATCACAAGGTCGTACGCGTTTTCTTGGAGGGCCGTAAGGGCCTCCTCCCCATCGACGGCCTCTTCTACCTCGAAGTCTTCGTACTCCAGAATTTCGCGGAGCGTCCGACGAATGCTCGCCTCGTCGTCGACAACCAAGATCGTAGGCATCCCAACAGGAAAAACTCGTCCGCAGAACGTACCATCAAATTCCCCATCGTTGCCCCCCTCCGAGGGTGTGAGTGTCCTTCCCGCACAGGGCGCCGCCGTCCCCACAGCCGGGCGCGGCATTTACCCGGGCGCGGCATTTACTAGTTACGACGGGCGTCTACGACGAGGCCTTCCCCTGGCGCACCTGGGCACGGGCCATATACCGTTCCGCATCGCTGGCCTGATTGGAATCAGGGTACTCGTCCTGGATGCGCTGATAGACGTCCGTCGCAGCCCCGTACTGCCCGGCCTCCTCGTAGGCCTGCCCGGCGCTGAGCAGGTAGCGGGGGGCCGTCAGCTTGTTGTCGTACTGCGAAGCGGCCTGCTCGTAGAGCTCAGCGGCGCGGGCGAAGTCCCCTTTGTTCTCGTGGATAGCCGCCTGCGCCGCGTACGCGCTGGCGCCAATGAAGGTCTTGCCCTTCTCAAACCGCTGGAAGTACGTGAGTGCCCGGTCGTACTCCTCTTGCTCGTAGAGCGCGTTGGCCGCGTAGAAGGTGGCCAGATTGCCAGCGTCGGTGTTGCCGTAGTCGTCGGCAATCGCAAGGAGCCCTGCTTGCTCACTCGTCCCATCCAGGGCCTGCTGATAGTTTCCCCGTTCGTACACCGGCAGAATCTGACCAAGCTGCTGGTTGGCCGCCTCCTCCTGCTGCTGGTGATAGTAGAGGTAGCCGGGCACAGCCAGCACGAGCACGAGGAGTGCCACCCCAATTCCCTGCGCTACGCGGCGGTACTCGTCGTAAAACAGTAGCGCCCGGGCGTAGAGGTCGACAAAGATGTTTTGTCGAAGCTCTTGGCGACGGGACTTTTTTTCGGGCGTTTTGAGGGCAGTCATGTGCGGGGCGAGAAGTCCAGAGCGCAAATGAGGGTGAGAGCGGTCGCCGCTTGAGGAAACACGTAACACGAACTTTTCCTGGAAAAAGCGGCGAATGCCGTTTAACGCACCGTTGTTCGTTCGTTTCCTCCCGGGGCGGGGGCGCCGGCACCGGGCATGGTTTTGCATGTGATCTTTACTAAGGAGACAACGGGATATTTTATACCTTAGAAGCGTGTCATGACCCGCGTCATTCTCTTCTCGCACGCGGACATTGCACGACTCCCCGCATCCTCGCGCGGGCCCGGCTACTGGCCGAGAGCTCGACGAGATTGTTCGTTTCGACTGTCGAACTCAGCTCCCCCCTGACTTATGTCCATCAAGCTCGGAATCAACGGATTTGGGCGCATCGGGCGCCTGTGTTTTCGGGCGCTCCTCGAACGCGACGCACAACACGTCGATATCGTGGGCGTCAACGACCTTACGGATGCCGAGACACTGGCGACCCTGTTTAAGTACGACACGGTGCACGGGCAGTACCCCGGAGATGTGCACCTGGATGGCGATACGCTGGTGGTAGACGGCGACCACTTCCCGGTCTTCAGCGAAAAGGACCCCACAGAGCTTCCCTGGGGCGCGCACGACACCGACGTGGTCATCGAATCGACGGGCGTATTCCGGACCCGAGAGGGGGCGGCCCAGCACTTGGAGGCCGGCGCGGATAAGGTCGTCATCAGCGCCCCCGCCAAGAGCGAGGTGGACGCCATGGTGGTCCTGGGCGTCAACGACGACACCATCACCGGGGACGAGGAAGTGGTGTCCAACGCCAGCTGCACCACCAACTGCCTCGCCCCCCTCGTGAAGGTGCTTGACGACGCCTTCGGCGTGGAGAGTGGCCTCATGACCACTGTCCATGCCTACACGGCCTCTCAAAACATCGTGGACGGTCCCCACAGCGACCTTCGCCGAGCCCGCACGGCCGCCGAGTCGATCATCCCCACCACCACCGGCGGCGCGAAAGCCGTGGGGAAGGTGCTACCCCACCTCGACGGCCAGCTCGACGGCATGGCGATGCGCGTGCCCACCCCGAACGGATCGGTGACCGACCTCACGGCCGTGGTGGAGCAGGACGTGACCATTGAGGACGTGAACGCCGCCTTTCAGGAGGCGGCGAACGGCGAGCTCGACGGCATCCTCGCCTACAGCGAAGAGCCGATTGTCTCTCGCGACATCATCCACAACCCGCACTCCTGCATCTACGACGCGCCGTGGTCGAACGTGGCCGGTTCGCAGGTGAAGGTCGTGGGCTGGTACGACAACGAGTGGGGCTACGCCAACCGCACGGTCGATCTCGTGGAGCACCTTATGGAGAAGGCTGCCTAGCGTGCCTCTGCGCCGTCCGCCCCCCGACGATCTGGGGGCGAGACGGCGGGTCGTCTCGATCTGTCGCTCAAGCCCCCCACCCTATGCAAAAGCTGACTCTCGACGACATCGACGTCCGCGGAAAACGCGTCCTCATCCGTGTCGACTTCAACGTGCCCCTCGACACCTCCGACGACGGGAGTCCGTGCGTGGGGGACGATACCCGAATCCGGGCCGCCCTTCCCACCATCCGGCACGTCCTCGACAACGGCGGCAGGGCCATCCTCATTAGCCACCTGGGGCGCCCCGGCGGCCAGCCCGATCCCGATCTGAGTCTCGCCTGCGTGGCCGACCACCTGGGCTCGCTCATCGAGGAGCGTGTGCGATTTTCGAGCAACACCGTAGGGGAGACGGTCGAGGAGGTCATCAACGGCATGAGCGACGGCAGCATCATTTTGCTGGAGAACACCCGCTTCGACGCCGGCGAGAAGTCCAACGACGAGGACTTCGCAAAGGCGCTGGCGGACCTGGCCGACGTGTACGTCAACGACGCCTTTGGGGCCGCCCACCGGGCCCACGCCTCGACCGCCGGGGTGGCTGAGTTCGTGGACACCGCCGCCCTGGGCCGGCTGATGGAGAAGGAGATTGCGGCCTTGACCCGAGTGCGCGACGATCCGGAGCATCCCATGGTCGCGATTCTTGGCGGGTCGAAAGTCTCCGACAAGCTGGGCACGATCCGGGCCCTCTCCAAGACGGCGGATCGACTGCTAATCGGGGGCGCCATGAGCTATACCTTCCTACAGGTCTTGGGGCACGAGGTGGGCGAGTCGCGCATTGAAGCCGATCGGCTGGAAACCGCCGAGTCGCTTTATGAGGCGGCTTCGGACACGCTTCTCCTTCCCAGCGACCACGTAGTGGCCGACGCGCCGGCGGCGGATGCTGAGGCATCGGTCGTAGAGGGCGACATCCCTGAGGATCAGATGGGCCTCGATATCGGACCGGCCACCATCGATACGTACCGCACCGCTATTCTCGACGCCGCTACGGTGGTCTGGAACGGGCCGATGGGCGTCTTCGAGCTCGACCAGTTTGCGGAGGGGACGATGGCGATTGCCAACGCGGTGGCCGACGCGACCGACGCCGACGCCTTCTCCGTGGTCGGGGGCGGGGATTCGGTATCGGCACTCGGCAAGTCCGGGTGCACCGGCCGCATCAGTCACGTGTCTACCGGCGGAGGGGCCCTGCTCACCTTCCTCGAAGGCGCCGCCCTCCCCGGCATCGACGCCCTCACCGACGCATAGCCTTTCCCTTGTGCCTACGCTCCTTCCTTCTGCGCTGCCGGACCCGTCCCTGCTCCTGCAGTCCACCCCGCAGGTCTGGCTTCAGTCTCTGAGCCTCCGTGCCCTCCTTCTCGGGGCCGTGCGGATCCTGGTCATCCTTGGCCTTGCCGCCCTCATCCTCGGGCTGGTCCGGCGTGGTACGCAGCAGTGGATTGCCCGGGTGGAGGACCGTCCCCCGTCCGATCCGAAACGGCAACGCGCCGTAACCCTCGGCAATCTACTCCGCTCCGTTGCGGGCTACGTTGTCTGGGCGGTCGCGGGCATCATGGTCCTCAGCGAAGTGGGGCTCGACATCGGCGCCCTGATTGCCACCGCCGGGATCGCCGGCCTCGCCGTGGGATTCGGCGCACAGACGCTCGTCAAGGACGTGATCGGCGGCGTTTTCCTGCTCTTCGACGACATCCTGCACGTCGGCGATCTCGTGACCATCAACGGGCATACCGGCACCATCGAGGAGATCGGCGTGCGGCTCATTAAGTTGCGCAAGTTCGACGGCGAGCTCGTGATGATTCCGGCCGGGGAGGTGCGCATCTTCGGCAACAAGAGTGTGCAGTGGGCCCGCGCCATTGTGCCCGTGGGCCTGAGCTACGGACAGGACGTGGATGCCATTCTGCCCGTCATGGAGGCCGTCGCAAACGAGTGGGTGGCGGACCACTCGGACATTGTGCTCGAGGAGTCTCCGCAGGTGCAGGGCCTGATGGACTTTGGCGACTCATCGGTCACGGCACGGGTGGTTGTGCGCGTGAAGCCCGGCGAGCAGTACGCCGCGGAACGCGAACTGCGCCAACGCCTAAAGCGGGCCTTCGACGAGAAAGGCGTAGAAATTCCGTTCCCGCAGCGGACGACCCACGTCGTTCAGGGCGAGGCGCCACCGCGGACCCCCGAGACCGACGGTCCGTCGACGACCTCCGACGCCCCAACGTCCGACGAACAGAAGTAAGCCGCTCCTGTGTCCGCCCTCTCCGTCTCTTCACTCTCGAAGACCTACCGCACGGGCGTCCTGCGCCAGTCCACGGTTCGGGCGCTCGACGGTGTGTCGTTGGAGGTAGAGGAGGGTGCCATTTTTGGCCTCCTCGGCCCGAACGGCGCGGGCAAGACAACTCTCGTCAAGATCCTTCTCGGCCTGGTTCATCCCACGAGCGGCACGGCCCGGCTCTTCAACCAGCCCGCCGGTGCCCCCGCCGCACGACGGCGGATTGGCTTCGTCCCCGAAAACCACCGCTTCCCCGGCTTCTTTACCGCCGTGCAGACCCTGCACGCCTACGGCCGCCTGGCGGACGTGCCCCGCGCCACACGCAAAGAGCGCATTCCTCTCCTGCTCGATCGACTCGATCTCGACGGGCGCGGAGACTCGAAAGTGAAGACGTTTTCCAAGGGCATGCTCCAGCGGCTCGGGCTGGCACAGGCCCTCCTCAACGAACCGGACCTCCTTTTTCTCGACGAACCGACTGGGGGCGTAGACCCCGTGGGACGCCGCGCGATCCGCGACATCGTGGTGGAGTTGCGAGACGAAGGCAAAACGATCTTCCTGAACTCCCACCTGCTCTCGGAAGTGGAGAAGGTGTGCTCGCAAATTGCCATCCTGCGCGACGGATCACTGGTGCGACGCGGAAGCGTAGAGGAGTTGACTGCGGTGGAGCGGGTGTACGACCTCGTGGCCACGCCTCTCCCGGATGCCCTCCAGAGCGACCCGGACCTCCCCCTGGAGCCGGCCCCAAACGGCACCCCCACCGATCCGGCCCTACAGCAGTACCGCGTCCGCGCCGACGACCGGGCCACCCTCAACGCAGTCCTTGATCGTCTCCGCGGTGCCGACGTAGAAATCGAATCGATCACGCCCCTCCGCCAGTCGCTCGAAGACTACTTCATCGACGTGGTCGATACGCCCTCCTCAAGCTGAAGACCGACGAGGTGGCCGTCGGTGCCTCGTCCCCCAACTGCCCATACGCGATCCCATGCGCCCCCTCCTCGGCCTCGTCCTCATTACATTTCGGGAGCTCTGGGCCCGCAAGATCGTGCTCGGCCTGTTCATCATCAGTTCGCTGGTGCTGCTCGCTGTCACGTTTGCCCTCAACCTCGACGTGGTGGAGGGCTCGCTGGCGGGCATTCGCCTCTTCGGGCAGGAAGCCACACCCGAGGACATGGCCACCGAGGACGGCCCGCCCCTCACACTCGATCGCCTCGTGATCGCTGTGGAGTCCGTTGTGGCCGGGGTGGCCTACTGGATCGGTATCCTGCTGGCCCTCTTTGCCTCCGCCTCCCTCTTTCCCGATCTGCAGTCCGACGGACGGGTGGAGCTGCTCCTATCGAAGCCTGTGGGCCGCGTGCAGGCCCTATGTGGCCACGTTCTGGGCGTGTGGAGCGCCGTCGCCGTGCTCACGCTCTACCTTATGGGCGGCGTCTGGATCATTATGTCTCTGAAGACCGGCGTGTGGAACCCGCGGTTTCTCCTGTCGCTCCTCATCGTGGTAGGCATGTTTGCGGTTATGTACGCGGCCGTTACGCTCATGGGCGTGTGGACCGAGAGCACGGCTTTGGGGCTCATCGTCTCGTATGGGCTCATCTTTGTGTCGATGGTCCTGGCGGCGGCCGACCAGATCAGCCCCACACTCGGCGCCGTGGGCCGGCCGGTATTCTGGGGCCTTTACCATACGCTACCCAACTTCACAGAGGTAACCAAGATCGTGTCGACCCTCGCAAAGGGCAATACCGTGTCGTCGTGGTACCCCTTCTTCTCCTCCCTACTGTTTGGGGGCGCGGCCTACGGCGTAACCGGCTACTGGTTTGCCCAGCGTGACTTCTGAATCGCGGATGCCCCCTCGTTTTTCCACCGTGCGCCCATCTCCTGTCCCTAAGCCGTCGACGCCCATGATCTACCAAACCCCCGACGCCCTCGACATCCACCTCGACGCGCTGCCCGCCCTGCCTCGCCCGAGCCGGGTCGTGCTCACGACGCCTACGCACTTCGACGTGGAGTACGTAATTAATCCCCACATGTCGGACAACGTGGGCACGGTGAACACGGAGGTCGCATGGCAACAGTGGAAGGCCCTCCGCGCCACGTACACGGCGCTCGACCGGGCCCCCATCGTCGTGAACGGACAGGCGGGCCTCCCCGACATGGTGTTTTGCGCGAACCAGACCCTCCCCTTCTATACCCCCAATACCGATACGAAGGGCGTGGTGCTAAGCCGCATGCACAGTCCTGAGCGGGCGGACGAGGTGCCGTACTACGCCCGTTTTTTCGAAGAGCGTGGGTACGCCGTCAAATCCCTCCCCGCAGACCTCGACGCGGACTTCGAGGGCATGGGCGATGCCCTCTGGCATCCCAGCCATCGACTGCTGTGGGGCGGATACGGCTATCGCACAAGTCCCGAAGCCTACGAGGCCCTCAGCGACCTGCTGGACGTGCCCGTCGTGCTACTCCGCCTCACCGATCCCGACTACTACCATCTCGACACCTGCCTCTGCCCGCTCGACGCGAATCACGCCCTCGTGGCGCCCGAGGCGTTCGACGAGACGGGACGGGCCCTCATCGACGCGCTCTTCGACACCCCCATCGAGGTACCCGACCACGAGGCGCGCCACCAGTTCGCCTGCAATGCACACTCCCCGGACGGGACGCACGTCCTCATTCAGGAAGGCTGCGAAGAGACCAACAACCGGCTACGCACCCACGACTTCGTACCCGTCGAACTCGACACCAGCGAGTTCATGAAGGCAGGCGGCTCGGTCTTCTGCATGAAACAGATGATCTGGTGACGCTACACAACAACACGATTGACCGTGTCTACCCTCTGGCATTCATCCCCGTCGCGGCGTGCACGAGCCGGCCCTCATTTCGGTGATCATCCCTACGCTCAACGAAGCGAACACGCTCGGGCCCACTCTGCGGCAGGTGCAGGCCCAGGCCCCGCCGGTGGAGTCAATCGTCGTAGATGGAGGGTCCGACGACGAAACCCAGTCCCTCGCTCGGTCCCGTGGGGCTGCTGTGCTGGAGGCCCCGCAGGGTCGTGCCACACAGATGAACCGTGGCGCCGAGGCGGCGGCGGGCCGCATTTTCCTCTTTCTGCACGCCGACACCCTGCTTCCCCCCCACGGCCTATCCCTCATCCGCCGCGCCCTCAATGCCCCCGATACGGCGGCCGGTACGTTCTGCCTCCAGTTCGACGACCCAACCCCGCTGCTCCGCTTCTATGCCTGGTGTACACGCTGGCCCTGGATCCGACTCTGCTTTGGGGATCGGGGCCAGTTCGTAGAGCGGTCGGCGTTCGAGGCCGTGGACGGATTTCCCGAGTGGCCCCTCTTTGAAGACCTGGAGCTCGCGGCCCGCCTCCAGGCCCACGGCGGATTCAAAATCCTTGACGCGTCCGTAACCACCTCGGCCCGCCGCTTCCGGCGCGAGGGCCCCGTGCGCCAACAACTCCGTAACCTCTACCTGTGGAGCCACTACATGCGGGGCACCGATCCCGAGCGTGTATCACATCTCTACGACACCCCGTCCCCCGATTCCGAGGCCGAGCGCCTTTCATCTTGACGTCCCGCGCCAAAAATGTAAATATCTTGTAATCCGACTTGTACTACTACGACTTCTATAATACTAAATAGATAGTACAAAGCGAGACACCGCCTTATGCGACGCAAATCCCTGACCCATCTCGGCGAGACGGAAATGGAGGTCCTCCACCATGTGTGGGACCTCGGCGAGGCCACCGTGGCGGATGTGCGCGAGCGCATCCTGGAGGACCGCGACGTGGCGTATACCACGGTCATGACGGTATTGAAGAAGCTGGCCGAGAAGGGCTACCTCGACTACCACAAGGAGGGGCGCTCTTACGTCTACAAGCCCGCGGAGGAGCCGAACGCCGTGCAGCACAGCCTTCTGCGGCGACTGATGGAAAAGGTCTTTCAGGGCTCGCCCTCTGCCCTCGTGCAGACGCTTGTCCAGCGCGAGGATCTGTCCGATGACGAACGGGCGGAGATCCGAGCCCTCATCGACGCCCTCGACGAAGAAGACTCCGAGACCAATGATGCAGACGATGCTTGACGTTCTGGTCGACCTCGGCACGGCAACGACCGACACGCTTTGGCTTCCCATCCTGGCGTGGACGGCCCTCGTCCTCCCGCTCTGGGCGTTGCTGGCGCGAACCGACCGGCTCCACCCACACGCCGAATACCGCCTCTCGCAGGTCCTCCTCGCCGCCCTCCCCCTTGGCATCGCGGCGGTGAGTATCGTCGAGATGCTCCCGGATGCGGCCCGCTCCGCAATGCTTCCCGCGCAGTCGGTCGTTGTGCTGCCGGCGATCAAGACTACGACCGCGCCGTCCCCTCCCGTCTCGTGGTCGTGGATGCACGCAGTGGGCCTCCTCACCGTCGGGGCCCTAGGTGTCGGATTGTTTCAAATGGGTCGCCTTGCGCTCCAGGTCGTAGCGATGAGACGCGTTCGGTGTCGTATTCAGGCTACCGCCCCGCGGTCCCTCCGGGCTGAGATGCATCGCCTCCGGGAGCGCCTTAGGATCTCTCGTCCTGTTCAACTTCGCATTTCGTCGGACGCGACCGTGCCCGTGACGCTCGGCGGCCTCCGACCAGTGGTCCTGGTGCCGGATCGACTCATGAACGCAACGGAGGAGCTTCGCATGACGCTCCGCCACGAACTCGTCCACATCCGCCGCTGGGACGACTGTGCCCAGTTGGTAGAGCGACTTATCGCCGCCCTGTTCGCCGTACACCCACTCGTGGGTCGACTGCGGCGACAGATTGCCATGGCGCGGGAGCGGGCGTGTGATGCGGCTGTCCTCGACGACGGCGAGACACCCGCAGGCGACTACGCCCGCCTCCTGACCGCCTTTGCGGACGGAACCTCCCCCGATCGTCTCGGCGCCCTCTCGCTCTCCGAATCGCCCTCCTCCCTCACCGACCGTCTCTCCGCCATGCGTTCCTCGATGCCCTCCGTCCTCTCCTCCCGCTTCGCTCTCGGTACTGCCCTCGTGACCGTCGGGCTCGGGCTCACGCTCGGCGTGGTCGCCTGCTCGGACACGGCTGGACCCTCGCTCACCGACGACGCAGAGACGCTTGGCGCGACCTCTGAGTCATCTCCTCAAGGTGTCCCGCACAAGGAAGTTGACGACACTCCGAAACTCGTTGGCGGCATGACGGCCCTTCAAGAATCAATTACGTACCCGGAGATGGCGGAAGACGCCGGAATTGGGGGCCGCGTGATCGTCCAGTTCGTGGTGGATGAGAACGGAACCGTGACGAATCCGGCGGTTGCAAAGGGCGCCCACAAGCTGCTCAATGAAGCAGCCCTAGCGGCGGTCAAGGAGCAGACGTTCAAGCCCGGCACGACGGATGGACAACCTGTGCCGGTGCAAATGTCTCTGCCTGTAACCTTCCGACTCGACGACGGATCTAACGGGGAATCTGATGGATCCAGCGCCACGTCCGGGACCGATCCCGGCGGTCGCCTCGTCGAGAAGGCCGGCATCCAGGTTATCCGCGTCCTTATGAACGAAGAGGGCGACCTCCTCCTTGACGACGAGCCGGTGGAGATGTCCAACCTGACCGAAGCAGTCCGCCAGCGCATCACCAAGGATGCCGCCCGGGCCGCACTCATCTATGCCAGCGGTGCCCCCAGCGACCGTGTCGACGCCGCCGAAGCCAGCCTGAAAGCACTCGACCTCCAAATGGTATACGCCAAGGCTGCAGAGTGAGGCTCCACAACCGGCAGCCCGCACCATACACAAAATGGCATGGGTCGAGCTTCGAAACAGGGGCTCGGCGCTCTCTATTTTCCAGTCCTCTACCGTACCACCTGACGAGCCGGATGGTCGGGGTCCGGCTCAGTGACGCCCCGCTCGGCCGGATCTCCCTCGCGGCGCAGGCTCCAGTTCCAAAACCAGATGGCGAGGCCGAAGAGGAGCGCAGCCCCGAGACTCATGAGTCCGTTGATGCCGGCAATTCGGATTTGCGTGTCCACAACCGGCGTCGCCTTGATGGGCTCCGTCACGACGATGGACCGGCTTCCACCCTTTGTCACGCGAACCTGGAGGGTTTCCTTCTCCTTCAGTGCCGGGACGATGCCGTGGGGCAACGAGAGCCGTTCCCGGGTTAGTACCGAGCCGTCGGGCATCGGGACGCGGATGCTCACGTAGTCGTACGTCACCTGCGTTCGATTCGAGACCTTCACGTCCTGCACCTCCGCCGTGGCCGCCGTGCCCTGGGTCTTGGTGGTATGCAGGTCGTAGGCCACCCTGGCCTGGTGCGCCGAGAGGCCCACGAAAAGAATGGGGAGCACCCAGGCAAGGCGGGCAATCCAGCGCGTCATTGAGCAGGAGGCGTCGAGAAAAGAGAGTGCACGGGACGGTTGTACGAGGCCGCCCCGCCGTCGGTCAGGCGGGGCTGAAGATTGTCGGTGAAAATTGGTCGGCCTACGATAGGAAGAGGTAGGGACGCCAGTCCTCTTTGACCTCTCCGGCAAAATCGCGGAGGAACATGACGTAACTGGGGCGGAACGGCTCGCGCTCCAGCTCCATGCCCGCCTCGCCCGGCGTGGCGTCGCCCTTCTGATTATTACACGTCACGCAGGCTGCCACCAGGTTCTCCCAGGTATCGCGCCCGCCGCGCGACTTCGGGACAACGTGGTCGATGGTGAGATTGGACTCAGCCCCACAGTACTGGCAGGTCTTATGGTCGCGCTTCAGCACGTTCTTGCGGGACAGCATCACCCGCTTGTACGGGACGTTTGCGTACTGCTTGAGCCGCACGATGCTCGGCCACGGCATTTCCGTGCTCGGCGACCGGATGTGCTGGTCGTCGGCCGCCTCAACTAGATGCACCTTCTGCAGGTGCATAAGGACGACGGCTCGCTCCACGCTACACACAGTGAGCGCGCTATAGTCTTGGTTCAGAACGAGGACGTTCCCGTTCATAGGGTACGGTCCTCCCGTGCAGTAAGCCTCCGGATCCGGACCGGAGCAGGACGGACCGGAGCAGGACGGACAACCTGCACGACGTACACAAAAACAGTACGGAAGAGGAGTGCCTCCACCGGGAAACCCGGTTCTGTTTATAAGAGCACTGTACTCGGAGAAAGCCAAAACTCCACAAGACCGTATCAGGGAATGTCCCCTTTGTTTCTGTAGATGAGCCCCTGCAGTGTGGTGAATTGTAACATTCGCGGGGGACTCTCCGGGCAGTACGTCGTCCTTGAGCTCTAGCGCTCCATGCCTGAGGCGCGCCCTTCTTCGGTCTCCAGCCGACGACGCACATGCTGCCACGCGGCCGGCGGCTCAGCCTCGAAGTGCATCGTCTCGCCAGTGATTGGGTGGACAAAGCCGAGCTGATACGCGTGCAGCGCGGGGTGCGGAAGCGTGTCGAAGAGCGCCTCGAAGAAGTCGCGCCGTGCCGCATCTTGAGAGCCATACCGGACACGCTGCCCGCCATACTTCGGGTCCCCAAGGAGCGGATGCCCCTGTGAGCGGGCGTGCACTCGGATCTGATGGGTGCGACCGGTTTCTAGCTCAAACTCGACGACGGAGGTATCGGCGTGAACCTCGATGGTCTTGTGGTGCGTGACGGCCCACTTTCCCTCGTTCTCCGGCACCACGGCCATGCGCTGACGACGGTGCGGGTCGCGCCCAATGGCCCCCTCAATGGTCCCACGGGGCGACTCGAACTCCCCCCACACAATCGCGCGGTACCGCCGCTCCACCGTGTGGTCCTTAAACTGCTCCGCCAACGGCTGATGAGCCCGATCCCGCTTCGCGACGACCAGCAGCCCGGAGGTCCCCTTGTCTAGCCGGTGCACAATTCCGGGCCGTACGACGGGGTGATCGGGCGCCTCGGGCAACGCGTTGATCATCGACAGCCCCACCTCTTCGTCCTTTGCAGCGGCGGGATCGTCGTCGGCCGCCACGGCCTGCCCCTCCACATGGTGCAGCAGGGCGTGCACGAGCGTACCCGACCGATGCCCCGGTGCCGGATGAACCACCATGCCCGCCGGCTTGTGGACGACGAGCAGATCCTCGTCTTCGTAGCGCACATCGAGCGGAATGGCCTCCGGCTCCGCCTGCATGGGCGGCTTGCGAATCAGCCGAAAGACAATCTCGTCCCCCGGTTCCACGGCGTAGGATTTCTTGACGCCTTCCCCGTTTACCTTAAGGTGCCCCTTCTTGATTGCCCGCTGGATCTTGGTGCGCGAAGCCTCAGGATAGAAGCGCGTGAGATACTTGTCGACACGGGGCCCGCTGGTCTCGGTCGTCGGCACCACCACCTCCACGACGTTCTCCTGCCGGGTCACGTCGGCATCGTAGTTGCTAGGATCGAACGAATCAGGAACCTTCGTCATGACTCACTCCCTCTCTATCGTCTGGACATTCAACCCTCCGTTTCCCCCTCGTGTCTCCGTGTGTCAATGCTCGAACGCATCGACCGCGTCGAGCACCGCCTGTAGATCCGAGGCGTCGTTGTAGTACGTCGGGGCAAGGCGGACCTTCCGGTTGCGCACGGCAGCGGCAATGCCATGGGCGTCCAGGTGCTCGAACAGCGCCTCCGGCGCGTCGGGCACAACTGTGACGATCCCGCTAGCGTGGGCGGGGGCGTCGGTGCCGTAGCGCGGGAGGCCCCGGGCTGCCAGTTCGTCGGCAAGGGTGCTGGAGAGGTCGAGGACGCGGTTCTCGCACCACTCGGGACCGGCGTCGAGGTACAGGCCGAGGGCGGCGTGGAGCGCGGCGATGCCGACGCTGTTGAGTGTTCCGGTACGAAAGCGGCGGGCGTCGTCGTGGAAGGTCAGCTCGTAGTCGTCGAGGTGCTCCCAGTCCACAGGGCCATGGAGCCAGCCGGTGGGGGGGCGCAGTTGCTCCTGGAGCGCAGTGTCACAGTAGAGCAGTCCCACACCCTGCGCCGCCATGAGCCATTTGTGCCCGCCAGCGGCAAGAAAGTCGACGCCCGCCGCCTCCACATCGATCTGGAGCGCCCCGAGGCCCTGGATCGCGTCCACACAGAAGAGCACGTCCCGCTCGGCACAGAGAGTGCCGAGGACTTCCAGGTCCACGCGGAATCCGGACAGGAAGTGCACCCAGGAGACGCTGAGGAGCCGCGTGTCGGGCTGTAGGGTCTGTGCCACGTCTTCCACCGTGTATGTCCCCTCCTGCGTCGGCACGTAGTCGACTGCCACTCCCTGTGCCTCCAGGTTCAAGAACGGATAGACGTTGGTGGGGAATGCGCCATCGGGGACGGCGATGCGGTCGCCTGTCTGCCAGTCGAGCCCGCGGGCGAGCACGTTAAGCCCGGCAGATGTGTTGGGCACGAAGTCTACCCGTGCAGCGTCGGTGCCAAGCACCGCAGCCGCCCGTTCCCGCGTCTCCGCCATCAACGGCTGGAACGACTCAAAATTAGCAATGGGCGCGTCCGGCTCGGCTCCGTGCCGTTCGGCGACGTAGGCGTCGATGGCCTCACGGACAGGCCGGCTCATGGGGCTTACCGCCGCGTGGTTAAGGTAGGTTTGATGCTCGGTATGCGGAAACTGGGCGCGCAGGGCGTCGAGGGACATGAGAAAGGACTTCGACCGAAAGAATACTACAGGTAACACGCATGGCCCGCGTGTATTGCTCCGTGGGTCCGTCCCCGCTCAGGGGATGGGGCCCTGCGCCTCTAAGAGCGGCTAGGTCGCATTCTGTTTCTCCGCGAGCTTGTCCAATTCGTACTGGGCCTGGGCCTCGTGGTGCGTTTTCGCCTCGGGCTCTACGTGGTGGTCTTCCGCATCGGGGTGGTACTGCAGCTCCACAAACACCGGAAAATGATCGGAGCCGACGTGGGGAAGTACCCGGAGGTCCGCCAGTGCGAAGTGCTCGGAGTGGAAGGCATGGTCGAGGGGGTACCCAAGCAGTGGACTACCGGGCGTGGAACGTGTTGTACAGGCAGCGCCCGATGCGCGGGTCGAGCAGGCCGCTAATGTTCTGGAAGAGGCGTGTGGTATACGACCACGAGACATCGTTCAAATCGCCCCCGACAACTGTCAGCGCGTCCCGGTCCTGAATCTCGCGGGCAAGAAGCAGCAGTTCGGCATCCCGTTCGGTCGTATCGGGCTCATGGCCCGGATGGGGCGGGCGCGGGTGCACCCCGTGAAACCAGACGTGCGTCCCGGGCGCGAGCTCCACCTTCGCATGGATGGAGGGCACGTCATCCTCCACGAGGAACCGGATGGTGGAAGAAACAAGGGTGTATTTCGAGTAGAGGCACATACCGTAGGCGTTGTCCCGGGGGTGTTCCACGGTGTAGGGATAGGTCTCCTGGAGGGTGTGTAACTGCTCCCTCCACCACTCGTCCGTCTCAACCGTGAGCACGAGGTCGGGATGTGCCCCCTCAATCACCTGGAGCAGCGACTCAGCATTCCGGTTCTCAATTTCCACGTTGGCGATCAGGAACGAGACCTCGTCGGTGGCCCGCCCGTCGTCGGCCGCCGACCGCACCTGTGTGGGCGCCAGGACAGTGTACGATAGGATGTGGTCGACCTGATATTAGACACACGCCCAAGACCGCCATGGTGCCGTACTCTTTGGGCGACGCGGGCCCGGCCGCCACGAACGATCCGAGGGTGAGCACGATGCCGACCGCCAACTGCACCCGCGGAAAATCGAACAGGCGCACCACCCAGTGGTCGTGCGAGAAGACCAGGAGGACGGTGCCGGCGATAAAGAAGGCCGCCACCACCAGGAGCAGGAAAGTCATGCGCGGACCGCCACTCTCGAGAACGAACTGCGGAGAGGAGGACGCTAGGACCGGCGAAACTGCTTGCCAGCGAGCTGGCGCACGAGGCCCCTAAATTCCAGCTTCAGCAGGGTAGGGAGAGCCGCGGAGGGGTCGAGGCCCGTCTCCTCACAAAGCGCATCGACGTGGACCGGCGATTCCGACAAGGCCTCGTACAACACCTTCGCGTCGCCGGACAGGTCGTTAGGATCAGGCCCACCCGAAACGGTCTCCGCATCTACTTCCTCGGGCGTCTCCACGGTGATCTCGGGGAGCTCTTCCAGCAGATCATCCACCTCCATCACCAGCTTGGCGTGGCCCCGCTGGATGAGGCGGTTCGTGCCCCGACTGGAGTCTTTGGTGATGCCCCCCGGCAGGGCAAAGACCTCCCGATTCTGTTCCAGCGCAAGGCGCGCCGTAATGAGCGCTCCACCCTCCGCATACGATTCTACCACGAGCGTTCCCAGCGAGAGCCCGCTCAGGATGCGGTTACGTTCCGGGAAATTGGGGGCGTCGGGCTCCGCGTCGAGCCCATACTCGGAGAGCACCGCCCCATTGTTGGCAATGCGCGTTGCGAGGCCCGTGTGCTTTTGGGGGTAGATGCGCCCCACCCCCGATCCGAGGACGGCGATCGTCCGCCCTCCGGCGTCGAGTGCGCCCTTGTGTGCGGCGGCGTCGATGCCGTAGGCCAGTCCGCTGACGACCGTGAAGCCGCGGCGCACGAGTTCGGCACTCAGGTGATGCGCCTGCGCCCGTCCATAGTCGGTACAGCGACGGGTGCCCACCACAGTTACCATGGGCGCGTCGGTAGGAGGGAGCGTGCCCCGCATCCAAAGGTAGGCCGGCGGGTCGTAAATTTCGCGGAGCCGGTCGGGAAAGCGCTCGTCCCAAGGCGACACGAGGGTTGCCCCGAGTTCCTCGGCCCGTTCCATTTCTTCTTCCACCGCCGCCCGGTCGCCAAATGTGAGGATGGCCTCGGCGGTCTGCTCGCCGATGCCCTCGACCTTGGTAAGGGCGGAGCGCGAAGCGCGAAAGGCATCGCTCGGCGCGTCGAAGGCCGCTAGCAGCGCACGCAGACGCTGCGGCCCCACGCCCGCCACGAGCGACAGGCCGATAAGGGCACGCTGCTCGGCGGCCCGGTTCCGATCCGGCGGCTCGTCGTCCTCTAGGGGCAGTCTCATGCGTCGATCGGGTCCGCAGAGCGAGTGGACGTGACCATGTCGAAGAGGGTGTACTTCAGTGAATCGAGCCCCACATCGGCCACGGCGCTGATGGGGACAATCGGCACATCTGCGGGAAACTCGTCGGCCACCACGTCGGGCAAGAGTTCACGCTCGTCGGGCGCCAAAATATCGATCTTCGACAGGGCAATGGCCCGCGGCTTGTCGAGCAGGTCGGCCTCGTAGGACGCCAGCTCGTGGAGCAGCTGCTCGTACTCGTCCCCGAGGTCCGGCGCGGTGATGGGGATCACGAACAGCAGGACCGACGTGCGCTCGATGTGGCGGAGGAACTGTAGGCCAAGACCTTTTCCCGCGTGCGCATCCTCAATGATGCCGGGAATGTCCGCCATCACGAAGGTTTCGTACTCGCTCACGTATACCATTCCCAGCTGCGGCGTGAGCGTGGTAAAGGGATAGTCTGCCACCTCCGGCTCCGCGGCCGAGACGGCGGAGACGAGCGTGCTCTTCCCTGCGTTAGGAAACCCCACGAGCCCCACGTCGGCCATCAGCTTCAACTCAAACGTCAACTCACGCTCCTCCCCGTCCTCCCCCGGCTCAGCGTGGCGGGGCGCCTGATTGGTGCTCGACTTAAACTGCGCATTCCCGCGTCCGCCCTCGCCCCCTTTGGCGACGCAGATCCGCTGCCCGGACTCTACAACCTCTCCGATGAGCCGTCCCGTGTGTTTGTCCTTCACAACCGTGCCCGGCGGCACCCGAATCACTTTGTCCTCACCCGAGGCACCCGTCTGCTTCCGGCGCCCGCCCGGCTCTCCGTCGCCGGCGTAGACGTGCTTGTTGTGGCTCAGGTCCATCAGGGTGTACAGGTTTTCGTCGGCCTCCACGTAAACGGAGCCTCCATCGCCTCCGTCGCCGCCCGAGGGGCCGCCCTTCGGCACAAATTTCTCTTTGCGCCAGGCGACGATGCCTTTGCCCCCGTCGCCACTACTGACCTGAAGATCGACTTGATCGAGAAATTTCATCGGTGCGAGCCTGCCTGTCATCCCGGTGTTGGGCCGGGTGGAAGATGTGGATCGCCTTGTATGCCTAGCCCACAGACAAGGTTTTCACCGGGCTTTTTCGGCGCGGGCCTGGAACTGCCCGCTGCGTCGGCGTACGTTTCGGTCCGCCGCGTATTTCTTCCCTCCTGCCTCTTTTATGACGGACGTAACCATCTACACCGACGGCGCCTGTAGCGGAAACCCCGGCCCGGGCGGCTGGGCCGCCATCATTATTCCGGACGACGATCCCGAGGCCACCGAGCGCCTCACGGGCGGTGAGCCCCACACGACGAACAACCGTATGGAGCTGACCGCGGCCCTCGAAGCGCTCCGGACGCTCGACGCGCCGACCCGCGTGGCCCTCCACACCGACAGTGAGTACCTCTCCAAGGCGTTTAACGAGGGATGGCTGGAGAGCTGGCAGAATAACGACTGGCAGACCTCCTCGAATAGCGACGTCAAGAATCAAGGGCTTTGGAAAGAACTCCTCGACGAGGCCGAGCGGCACGACGTGGAGTGGATTTGGGTGCGCGGCCACGCCGACGACGAGCTCAACATCATGGCCGACGAACTCGCCGTCGCCGCAATGGAGCAGTACAAGCGCGGGTAAGAGCGCACCGGGCTTGGGGAACAGGGTCGCAGCGTGACGCCCCCTGTCATTGACGGTCGTCCGGCGCCGTTTCAGGACCGACCCGCAGGATCTCGCCGCGATCCGACAGGGCATTCGTGAATGCTTCCATGAACGCCTCCACCTCGGACCGACGAACGCCGACGGTGAGGGTCGTCACGTCTGTATATTCACTCGCCTGCACCTCGGTGTCGAATTTCCGGAGCACCGTCTGGGCGGGGGCAGTGTCGTCGTACGCGAAGCGGAGACGGATCGGCGTGCGTACGACGTGCTCCACGATGGGCGCCCGGTCCAGGGCCGCGGCGGCCGCGTTCCCGTAGGCTCGTGCGAGCCCTCCGGTGCCCAGCTCCGTTCCGCCAAAGTAGCGCGTCACCACGACGATCGTGTTGGTAAGACCCCGTGCATCGATCTGTTGCAAAATGGGCCGGCCCGCCGTCCCGCTCGGTTCTCCATCGTCGTCGTAATGGAAGTCGTCCCCGTGCCGCCCGAGCCGGAACGCCGAGCAGTAATGCGTAGCCTTAGGGGCCCGCTCGCGGACCGCGTCGAGACAGGCGTCCACCGCGGCTCGATCATCGATCGGCCTCGCCTCGGCCAGAAATCGGGAGCCGTCCACCGTGCGCTCGGCACGGGCAGCCGCTTGGAGGGTACGGTACGTGTCGCTCATGAGTGCGAAGTACGGGACTCGAAACGCGAAGGGCGGACGGTGGCACAAAGCGTCACAACCGTGCCCGACGCTCGCGTCAGCACAGTGTGATTGGGCGGCTCTTGCGTGCAGTTGATCGTCCCTCGAGAAACCTGCTCGGGGACACACGGTCGGGACAGTCCTGGTTGGAATAGAGTTCCGCCGTCGGCAGCGCCCATCGGCAACCGCAACAATGCTGTCAGGATCAGTGCCGGCGGGCACATCGTCCTCACAGAATCGTTTCGTGTCGTCCGCTTCCTCCTTGTCTTCCCGTACACCCACAATGAGTCGGATTCTCCCCCTTCTTCTTACCGGTGCCCTTCTGCTCGGCGGATGTAGCTCCTCGTCCGACAACAGCGGGGAGCGCCGTGGGGAGCGGGGCGGAGAGCAGTCGACCCCGTCCGTGGAGGCGGTGCAGGCCCGCTACGGCTCGCTGCCGTTGGAGGAGCAGATGAGCGGCACCGTAGAGGCGCAGAATCAGGTGACGATCTCGCCGCAGATTCAGGCGCCGGTGGAGGCGGTTCTTGCCCAGAACGGCGACTACGTGGAGCAAGGCGATCCACTGGCGCGACTGCAGGACGATCAGTACCGTGAACGGGTCCGACAGGCCGAGGCCTCGCTCCGCATTGCCCGGGCCGACGCCAAGAGCGCTCGGGCCAACCTCCGGGAGCTCCAGGCCCAGCTCAAGCGCACCCAGCGCCTCGCCGAGCAGGACTTTGAGAGCGAGCAGCGACTCGAAACGCTCCGCGCACAGGTGTCACAGGCCGACGCGCAGGTAGAGCGCGCCGAGGCGCAGGTGGCCCAGGCCGAAGCCACCCTCGACGAACGCCAGGCCGACCTGCAGCGCACGGTGGTGCGTGCCCCCATCAGTGGCCAGGTGGGCAACCGAAACGTGCAGGTGGGCCAACGGGTGGGGCCCGACACACAGCTCTACACCATGGGCAACCTCGAATCGGTGCGTGTGGAAGTAGGCGTTACGGACCGCATGATCGGGCGCATTGAGGCGGGCCAGACGGCCCGCATTACGGTGCCGTCCGCCGACACGGTCGTGACCGCCGAAGTGACCCGCCTTTCGCCGTTCATCAGTAACGAAAGCTACAGCGCCGAAGCCGAAATTGAGGTCCAGAACCCCGGCGGGCTGTTCAAGTCCGGCATGTTCGTACAAGTGGAGGTGGCCTACGCCGAGAGCCAAAAGGCCACGCTCGTGCCTCTGAGCGCCATCTACGAGGATCCGTCCACCGGCGCCCGCGGCGTCTTCGTCGCCCCCACCCTCGGGACCGAGCTTCCCGTAGAGACGCCCGACTCGTACGACCCCGAGAATCCGCCGCCGCTCACCCAGCCCACGCCCACCCGCTTCCGGGATGTTGAGATCTTGGCAGAGGGCCAGCAGCTGGCAGGCGTGCGCGGTGTGGAGGCGGGCGACTGGGTGGTGACTGTGGGGCAAAATCTGCTGAGCACGAGTGCCGACGAACGGGTGGACGCCCGGGTGCGCCCCCTCCCGTGGTCTCGCCTCATGGCCCTGCAGCGCCTCCAGGATACGGATCTGCTCCGCCGCATCCTCAAGCGCCAACAGCGCATGGCCGAACGCCGGTTCGGGAATGCCCCGGACACCAGCGGCGCCGATACCACCCAGTCCTCAGCCGCCGACACCCAAACCGCCCCGGACGAGCAGTCCGATGGCTCCCTGACGGCCCCCACGGCGTCCCGGTAGGTCTCTTCAGTCTCCCTTTTCTGTCACAACGCCCTTCCCCCCGATGGCTCTCTACGACACTTCCATCCGCCGCCCCGTGGCGACCGCGATGACGTTCTTGGCCATCATCGTCGTGGGGTCGGTGAGCTTCTACTACCTGCCGGTCGACCTCCTGCCGGAGATCGAGTATCCCCGCGTCACGGTGTACACCAACTACGGGAACGTGGGCCCGGAGGAAATGGAGAAAATCATTACTGATCCGATCGCCAACGCCGTCTCCGGCGTGCCCAACGTAGAGCGAATCACGTCGGACTCCGACGAGGGCGGAAGTCGCGTGAACCTGGAGTTCGCGCAGGGGACCGACCTCAACGCCGCGGCCAATGACGTACGCGCCGCGCTCGACCGCATTCGCGACGACCTCCCAGTGGAGGCCGAGCCCCCTGGCATCTGGAAATTCGATCCCAACAGTCAGGAGATTGTCTCTATCGCCGTAGAGTCGAGCCGGACTCTAGAGTCGCTCACACGGCTGCTGGAACGCGACCTGAGCCGTCGCTTCGAGCAAATTCCCGGCGTGGGCACCCTCAACATTCGGGGCGGCATCTACCGAGAGGTCCGCGTGAACCTCAACCGCGATCGCCTCCGGGCCTACGACATGTCGGCGGCGCAAGTGCAACAGGCCATCGGCACGTCCAATGTGGCGCTGCCCGGCGGCAACGTGAAGGAGGGCCTGAAGGACTTGTACGTACGCACACAGGGCGAGTATGCCTCCCTCGACGAGATTCGACAGACGGTCATCACGACCGTTGGCGGCTCTCCCGTGCAGGTGCAGGACGTGGCCGAGGTGGTGGACGGCTACGAGGACCTCCAGCGGGTCTCGGAGCTGAACGGCGTGCCGGTCGTGCGCCTGCAGATTCAAAAGCAGAGCGGGGCCAACACCGTGTCGGTGGCCGAACGCATCCGCGAGGAAGTAGACCTCGTCAACGAGACACGGGCCGACGTGAATCTCACGGTCGTGAGCGACCAGAGCGAGTTTATCCGCAAGTCGATCAACAACGTCCAGAATTCGGCCATCTGGGGCTCGCTCCTGGCCATCCTGGTCCTCTACCTCTTCCTCCGCAACGGGTCGACGACGTTCATCATCGCGCTGTCGATTCCGATCTCCATCATCGCCACGTTCGCGCTACTGTTCTTCAACGACCTCACGCTGAACCAGATGACGTTTGGCGGACTGGCGCTGGGCGTGGGGCTGATTGTGGACAATGCCATTGTGGTGTTAGAGAATATTGTCCGACAACGGGAGGAGAATGGACGATCCCTCAGAAAGGCCGCCTCAATTGGCACCCGCGAGGTGGCGGGCGCCATCATGGCGTCCACGCTTACTACGTCGGTCATCTTTCTCCCGCTCGCGTTTGCCCGCACCACCACGGCGGCGCTCTTTCAGTCGCTGGCACTGGTGGTGGTGTTTGCCCTGGTCTGCTCGCTGCTGGTGGCCCTCACGCTGGTCCCCATGATGGCCAGTCGCTTCCTTACGATCGGCCCGGGCGGGGACGAGGGGGAGGAAGAGGCCCCGCCCCAGAAATCCTGGTTCCAGCGTGCCTTTGCCCGCCTGGAGCACCGCTACTCGGCACTCATTGAGCGAGCCCTGCAGCGACGGTGGCTGGTGTTCGGGGCCACGGCCCTCTTGCTCGGCGGCACACTGGCCCTCTGGCCCATGGTGTCGATCGAGCTCGCCCCCCAGACCGACGCGAACGAGATTGACGTCGACCTGGAGATGGAGCAGGGAACCAACATCGCCGTCGTGATGGAGTACCTCAACGAGCTAGAGCGGCGTGTGAAAGCCGAACTCCCCGACCAGGACGTGGAAAACTTTGCCAAGCAGGTACAGCCCTGGGGGGCCGAGGTCGAAGTTCGGCTTGCCTCCGCCTCGGAGCGCTCCATCAATACGTTCGTGCTGGCCGACAGCATCCGCTCGGCCGTCCAGGGCAAGGTCCCGGGCGCGGACGTCCGGGTAAGCGCACAGTCAGGGCTTTGGATCCTCCGGCGCGTCTTTAGCACCGGCGGCGGCAACGAGGCGCTGCAGGTAGAACTGCGAGGCTACGACCTGGAGCAGGCCCGCAAAATTGCGGGCCGTATTCGGGGGCAACTGGAAACCGTGGAGGGCGTGGCTAGCGTCCGGTCGGAACGACGCGAGGGACGCCCGGAGCAAAACATCCGTTTCCTCCGGAACAAGATTTCCTCCCTTGGGCTCACCGTGCAGGAGGTGGCGCAGGCCGTGCAGACGAACCTGGGCGGCAGCCGCGCTGCCTCGTACCGGGACGGCGGCGAACAATTCCCCATCGTGGTGCGGCTACGGCCGGAGGATCGTCTCTCGGTACAGGATCTCGACAACGTCTCCGTCCGCACACCGGAGGGCCAATCGGTCCCCCTCTCCTCCCTGGTGAGCACAGACCGGGGCCGCGGCCCCACCGAAATTCAGCGCATCAACGGGCAACGCGTCACCTATATCTCGGCCACCCTCAACAGCGATGCAGTTCTGGGAGAGGTCGTAGAGCGGGCCCGTACCGAGCTGTCCGACCTATCCCTCCCCGAGGGCTTCTCGATCGCGTTTGGTGGGGAGTACCGCGAACAGCAGAAGGCGCAGCGCGACTTCATCATCGCCATCATCATGGCACTGGTCCTCATTTACATGGTCATGGCGGGGCAGTTTGAGCGCTTTCTCGACCCGTTCGTGGTCATGTTTAGCGTTCCGCTGGTGCTCATTGGCGTCCTTCCCACACTCGTGCTTACCGGCACCACCATCAATATCCAGAGCGTGATGGGCTTCGTCATGCTCATCGGGATCGTGGTGAACAACGCGATCGTGCTGGTCGACTACATCAATCTCATGCGCCGGGAGAATGATATGGACCTGCAAGCGGCGGTGGCCGAGGCCGGACGCCTGCGCTTGCGTCCCATCCTCATGACGACACTGACGACGGTGCTGGGGCTCGTTCCACTCGCCCTCGGCCTGGGGGCCGGCGCAGAAATCCAGGCCGCCCTCGCCCGGGTCGTCATCGGGGGACTTCTCGCCTCAACGCTCGTCACACTCGTGCTCATTCCGGCCGCGTACGTAAGCCTCGAGTTGACGGCCCGCACCCTGCGGACGAAGCTGCCGGACTGGTCGTGGCTGCCGGACTCCACCCTCCGCCCGCGGCGTGCGTAACAGCATCGTCCGGGGACGCCTCCACGACGCACCCCCTCTGGGCAGGACTTCTTTCTAGGTGCGACCGAAACGAGGATGGTTGGCCCGATGGACCCGCACCGCACTGCTCCTCCCGCTTCATCAATCCCTCAACGCGGCTTTTCTGCCATGCCCCCGACCGCCCTCCGCACAGTGGCCCTTCGCCTTCTCACGTGTGTCCTGATGACCCTCCCCCTCGCCGGGTGCGCGCAGGAGCAGGAAACCCCGGACACCACACAGAGTGCGGCCGAAATTCAGTCGCCGGAGATCGAATCGGCGGATAGCACCGTGGAGGCGGACGTGCCCTTCGTGGTCACCCCGCAAACCACCGTGGACAGCATCCTAGCACTGGCCAAGGTCTCATCGGACGATGTTGTGTACGACCTGGGCAGTGGCGACGGCCGAATCCCCATCACGGCCGCTGAGGAATATGGGGCCCGCGGCGTGGGCATTGAGATCAAGCCCGAACTCGTCCAACGGGCCCGCGAGAACGCGAAGATCTCTGGGGTGAGCGACAAGGTTGAGTTTCGTCAACAAGACATTTTCGAGGCGGACTTCAGTGAGGCCACCGTGGTCACCATGTACCTCTTCCCGGAGGTGAACATCCAGCTCCGCCCCATGCTCTTCGAGCAGCTGGAACCGGGCACACGCGTCGTCTCCCACAGCTTCGATATGGACGAGTGGGTGCCGGACACCACCATCCGCGTGAACGGCGATGTGCTCTACCTCTGGACGATTCCGGAGGAGACGCCCGAATTTGTGGACACTGAGTAGGACCTGGGCTTCCCCAGCCAGTCGGGCCAAAACGAAATCCCCACTTGGCCTCTTCGGGCCAAGCGGGGAGCGGTGTGTGGAGCCACTGGGATTCGAACCCAGGACCTCTGGAGTGCGATTCCAGCGCTCTACCAACTGAGCTATGGCCCCGTGAATAGCAACAGCTGGGCTGTTGCCTGCCGATGAGTGAACATGCGTAGACACGGTCCCTTCTGCGGGTCTGTTCCTCGACAAAGGCCCTTTCGTCGTGAGAACCGTGCGAAGGCGCGGTCCCGTGACGAGCGTGTAAGAAGCCGCGCCGAGGCGGCACGCGCAGAGGGACATCTCGTACGGCGTCGCGGAGATCTTTGCAACCATTTCCCGCCCGACCGTGAGCCACAAAAATCTCCCTACGAAGACGTGTCCCGTCTGCAACCGCGAGTTTGAGTGGCGGAAGAAGTGGGAAGACGACTGGGAAAACGTGAAGTACTGCAGCGAGCGCTGCCGCCGTAACAAAGACCGCGACCACGTTCCCTGGGCGAAAGAGGGCTGACGCTTGTATGTCTGGAGGCATGGAAGAATGGCGACACAAGCATCAATGCCTCCCTGCGTCCAGAGCTCTCACACGTCCGCGCGCTGCTCCCAACGTTTAGCATCCCCACGTCCAACGTTCCAACACCGTGCCCACCACTGCCCTCGTCTGGATCCGCAACGACCTCCGCGTGCGCGACCACGCCCCGCTCCGCCGCGCTGCGGACCACTTCGACCAAGCGATTCCGGTCTACTGCTTCGACCCGCGTCACTTTGGCACCACGATGTTCGGTCTGCCAAAGATGAGCGCCATTCGCGCCCGCTTCCTGTGCGAGAGCGTACGGGACCTGCGGAGTTCCCTCCAGGACCGCGGGGGCGACCTGGTGGTGCGGAAGGGCCGTCCGGAAACTGTCCTCCCCGACCTCGTGCGACAGGTGGGGGCCGACGAGGTCCTCATGTTTCAGGAAATTGGCACCGAGGAGCGCAAGACGGAGGACGCGGTGAAAGATGCCCTCGTCAACACCGACGCCGTGCCTGGCTTCTTCTGGGGCAAGACGCTCTATCACATCGACGACCTCCCCTTTGAGGGCCCCGACGAGATCCCGGACGTTTACACCACCTTCCGAAAGGGAGTGGAGAAGAAAAGCCGCGTGCGCCCCTCCATCGACGCCCCCGAATCGCTCGCGCCCCTGCCGGACGACCTTTCCTCCGGCCCGATTCCTACGCTCAACGATCTCGGCTTCGACGCCGACGGCACGGTCGACGAACGGGCCGTCCTTCCTTTCAAGGGCGGAGAAACGCGCGGACTCGACCGCATCGACGAATACATGTGGCGAGAGGACTGCCTCAAGAAGTACAAGGCCACACGGAACGGCCTCCTCGGCGCCAACTACTCCTCTAAGTTCAGCCCCTGGCTAGCCCACGGGTGCATCACACCGCGACAGATCCACGAGGAGGTCGAGCGCTACGAGGACCAGCGATTCGACAACAAGTCGACCTACTGGATGAAGTTCGAACTCATCTGGCGCGACTTCTTCACCTACGTCACCTGGAAGGCGGGCGATCGCCTCTTCGCGCCCGGCGGCATCATCGGCAACGACATCGACTGGAGAGACCACGACGAGTCGTTTGAGCGCTGGGCGACCGGCACCACCGGCATCCCGTTCGTCGACGCCAACATGCGGGAGCTGAACCGAACGGGCTACATGTCAAACCGCGGGCGTCAGAACGTCGCGAGCATGCTTTCCCAGAGCCTGAAGCTGGACTGGCGGATGGGCGCGGCCTACTTCGAGTCGCGCCTCGTGGACTACGACGTGGCCTCCAACTGGGGCAACTGGGCCTACAACTCCCGCGTGGGCAACGACCCGCGGGCCCGCTACTTCAACATCGTGAAGCAGGCGAAGCGCTACGACGAGGACGGCGAGTACGTGCGCTACTGGCTTCCGGAGTTGGAGGGGGTACCCGACGAGTTCGTCCACGAGCCGCACCGGATGAGCCACGAACAGCAGAAGCTCTACGACTGCGTCCTGGGCGCGGACTATCCCAAGCCGATGGTGAATCTCGACAAGACCTACGAGCGCATCCGCAACGAGCGCGGGTAGCGCCCCCCTACGCCTCCTTGCGCCCCCCAGCCACGAAGAACTCGTCCTGCCGCCACGCACAGTCCACCTCCGTGAAACCGGCCCGCTCCATGGCCTTGAGTTGCGGGTAGAGCGGGAGCGTGCCCACGTGATCGCCCACCAAACAGTGGCCGCCGGGACGGAGTGGCTCCAGAACGCTTCGGAAAAGCAGTTCGTAGCGCGACTCGGCCTCGGCCCGGTCCACTTCGTGCCCCACGATGGCATGCAGGGCCAGCGAGGCCACCACCAGGTCGTACGGCCCACCTGGCAATGGCGCCCCGTCGGTAGGCACCGCCACCTGAATGGGGTCCACGTTGCGAGTCAGTTGTCCCACCTTCTCCTGGGCAATGGCAAGCAGGTCCGGATCCTCGTCGATCAACACGAGCTCCACCTGCGGGTAGGCGTCGAGCACCGTGGCGGCGGCATTGCCGGTGCCACACGCCAGGTCGCCCACTCGGGCGCCAGGTGGCAGGGGCGGGAGGGCCATCGCCAACTCCTCCAGCATGGGCACCGCCTGGGGCATACGTCGCTCCAGGTGGATGTCGTACCAGCGGCCGTCGTCCCAGTGGCCGCCGTCGCGATTCAGGTTGTCTCTCCAATTGGGCAATTCGCTCATAGAGGTGTGGGGGAAGCGCCCTCCGGCACAGTGCGGCTAGGCCGTCGCGGGCGCTCCGGTGCGTCCTTTTTTGTGAATTCCGTTCTCGTTGACGTGGCCCACGTAGCGCCCGAGGATGGTGACCTCCTCAAACACGTCGGGCTGGATGTGGATGTCGTCGTACTCCGGGTTGCACGGCTCCAGGCGGAGCCCGTCCTCGTCGTGGTACACGCGCTTGAGGGAGGTCTCGCCGTTGTAGAGCACCGCCCCAATGCCTCCCTCCGGGATGTCCTCGTCAATGAGGAGGACGTAGTCGCCGTCGTGAATGTCGGCCCCGCGCATGGACTGCCCCGACACGCGGATGGCAAAGATTTCGTCGAGGTTTGAGAAGAGCATGTCGAGGGTAATGGTCCCGAGGTCCGCCTCGACGGCCTCCTGCAACGTCCCGGCCGAGATGATGCCTTTCACCGGAATTCCGGGCTCTTCCTGTTCTTGGTAGCGCGGGGCGAGATGATACCCCTGATCGTCGCGCGTGAGGTGTCCCTTCCGGTGCAGCGCCTTCAGGTTCTGCGTCACGCTATTGGGCGAGCTGTAGCCGAAGTGGTCAATGATTTCCCGGTACGTCGGCCAGACGCCCGTGTCGTGCATCTGATCGATCAGGAACTGCAAGAATTCGTGCTGCTTGGCGGTGAGCTTTTTGCGACCCATGGCGAAGGCAGAGGGCAACGCACAGCTGGCGAACAGCCGTCCCAGTGTCCCCGGAGGATTCTGTGGGACGACCACATATATTCTACACAGTAAGGGTATCGAGGACCGCGGACAAGGTCAACCCTCGGCCGCCTCAATCTGCGCAATGACCGACCGGCTGCGGTCCGGATAAGCATCGTCGAACTGGTAGCGGAGAAAGTCGCGCACGAGCGCTTCGACTTCTCGCCGCACGGGCCGTGTCATGTCCAGACGCATCACGGTGTCGAGATCGGCGCGGGCGCAGGTGGCGTAGGCCCGGAGGGCGGCCCGCGAGGCACGGCGCGGCTCCTCCGGGGTCGCGGTGGGCGGGTATACCCCTCCATCGACCAGCGAGAGTAGTCCGTCGTCCCCCGTCACGGCCTCTACCCGCTCACGCTCGATGGCGGGGGCCACCCCTAGGATCTGGGCCAGCCGGAGCTGAACGTACGGCCACAGGTTGTGGGCGCGCGGCTCGTGCCGGTTGAGACGGCGCAAGGCCCGGACCAGAAGCGCAAAAACCTGCGGCTGCGCGTCCTCCGTCTCCATGAGCGCATCCACGAGTTCCACGATGCGCAGCCCCACCGTGATGGCCCGAAGCGTCCCACGGAGCCGATGAAACGACTCGACGTGACTGCTTTCGCTTAAGGTCTGCAGGGTGCGAGTAGGCTTGTAGTAAAACACTACCTGGGTGTACGCCATCGGCTGCAGGGTGGCCCCGAATGAACTCTTGGGCCGCCGCGCCCCCTTCGCCATCACCCCAAGCTTTCCCTTTTCCTTCGTAAACAGAGTCACGATCTGGCTCGTCTCTCCGTAGTCCAGACTCCGCAAGGCCACCGCCTCGGTGCGAATGATGGAACGCTGGGCCATGAGAACAGGACGCCTGATCGGAAAACGATGGGTCCGCGCGACCGCCCTCGCATGGCGGGCTGCCTTCGGACTTTGGAGGGGGCAGGACGTTAGATTCCGGGGGACCGTGTGTCTTTTCGGGTACGATGATCCCCCTGCATTGTGCCAGTCGTCAGATCCCGTTTCCTCATGATCTGGCTCTATAAACTGCAGCAGCGACTCTCCATTACGCGCCGGGAAGGACTCGCGGTGCTCACGCTGACGATCCTCTTTCTCTTAGGCCTTACGGTGCGACACGTGCAAGAGCAGCAAGTCCCGCCCCTGGCCGTCGACTCGCTCGTTGCGCAACCGGTCGCGGATTCTGCCACAGGGGCGCGTCCCACGACGGCATCGTCCAGTCCCTCCCCCTCCGCGGAAGATCCGATCAACCTGAACACCGCCTCCCGCGAGGCCCTCAAGGCTCTACCCGGCATCGGGCCCGCCTTGTCCGAGCGCATTACCACTTACCGGTCGAACCGGCGCCCTTTCCAGCGGGTGGCAGAGCTCAAGCGCGTCCGCGGCATCGGCCCAAAGACGCTGGCCACCCTTCGTCCCATGGTGCGGGTCGCCCCTCCAAACACCGCAAATGACGGCGGAACGGGCGAATAGCAGACCGGTGGGCTTCGACCACACCCGCGGAGTCCACCTCTCCCAACAGGGCAGTAGAACGCGCTACGTGGTCGGAGGCCTCGATGCCGCCGAGCCCTGTTCGGACGAGGACTCGGTGTCCCCCGGATCCTCCGCCCCGTTGGTCCTGGCTTCTCGCCGCTCGCGCAGACGCTCCGCCACAGCCTCAGGGGTCCAGTCCTGCGCGACTTCCTCCTCCCGGTTCAGAAATCGCCAGATGGGCACGAGAAGCGCCGCGGCAAGGGCCAGAAAGCCGAATAGGGTCGCCGCAATGACGGGCAAGTACTGGGGATCAAAAAGCGGGGACGCATCCATACGGGCCAGCTGGGCTCGTCTTGGGGAATCCGAAGCAAGCAACATTCCCTTGTACCTGCTACGGGAGGCGCCGTTCGGCTATGAGGGAGTGCCGCGGGCTTCCCCCCTCGAACCTTGCTGTTTCCACGTCGGTAGTGTTGCGTCCCCCGACGCTTCCGTGGGCTTTTTCCCTTTCGCTTTCCGAGCGACGCTTTTGTGAATTGCCCCCACCGCTTCCACGGCCATGCCCCCGTCCGACGACCACCCTTCCGATGCTCCTGAGGCCCGCCTTCTCATTGCCGAGGACGACCGCGATGTGGGAGAAAGCCTAGAGGCCTTGTTTTCTCGCAGGGGATACACGGTTCAACACGTCGCGAGCGGCGCGGCGGCCCTGCAGGAGATGACAACCCTCCCCCCCTACGATCTGGTGCTGCTGGACGTAAAACTACCGGAGAAGGATGGTTTTGAGGTACTGCGCGAGGCGCGGCGGGGCGGGGTCGACTCACCGGTCATCATGCTCACGGTGAAGGATGAGCACAAGCATAAGCTCCGGGGCTTTGACCTTGGGGCCGACGACTACGTTACCAAGCCCTTCGACACGAAAGAGCTTGCCGCTCGGGTGGAGGCGGTGCTGTCCCGAAGCGAGTCGGCCCTCCCCGACACCGGCGACGTGTACTCGTTTGGAGACATCACCGTCCGCTTTCCCAGCGAACAGGCAACGAAGAGCGAGGCGGACCTCGAACTCACCGATTTGGAGTTCGACATCCTGGAGTACTTCATCAAGCACCGGGGGCGCACCGTAAGCCGCGAGCAGCTCCTCCGCGACGTGTGGGGCATCAGCGGCGATATTACCACCCGCACCATCGACCGCCACGTCGCCTCGCTGCGCAAGAAAATCGAGCCCGCCCCGGACGACCCGACCTACCTGAAGACCGTGTACGGCATCGGATACAAGTTTGTGGCGGAGGGCGCCACACCTTCAGCCTCTCCGGAGGACGGCTGATTTTCGCTCCTGCTTCCGGAGTCTCCGGTCGGCCGCTCCAGAAGAAGGACGGCTAGGGGGCCACGATGGCACCGCCCACGCTCCACTGCGGCCGCGTGACCGCATCGGACAGTGTGCCGGGCCTGGCCGTGAAGCCACCCTCAATCGTCATCGGCGGCTCCAGGGCCGTGACGGTGGGCTCCGGCGGACGCGGAAAATCGGTGCTGTCGCGCGGCGGGCCCCCGCGCAGCGAATCGCGGAACGCCTGCATGTCGGCGCGGGACACGCTCGCCTCCATGGCCGCGTCGAGCGAGAAGGTGCCCTCCACGACCTCGTCGGTGGCCGTCTCCACGGTGACTGTGCCTTCCTTCAGCGGATAGAAGTGCAGCGAGTCGGCGGTCTGC